>OMOM01000182.1_pt1 | contig 41951 bp, 32 predicted proteins | sample 1646501 | NCBI WGS metagenome assembly OMOM01 (sample SAMN05416802, study PRJEB24817) | seawater metagenome | isolation source: Sea water | place: Canada:Atlantic | collected 2013-07
CCTCTCTATTCGTCGGCAGCGTCAGATGTGTATAAGAGACAGAACCAATACACATGGTTGAAACACCGTACTTACCGTTGTTCTGTTCCAGAACGTTGATAAGTGTGGTTGAGATACGCGCGCCTGAACAACCCAGTGGGTGGCCCAGTGCAATGGCACCACCGTGGATGTTAATGCGGTCTTCGGCGATGTCTTTCAGCTTCAGATCTTTAACACATGGTAGTGACTGAGCAGCGAATGCTTCGTTCAGTTCCCAGTAGTCAATGTCTGTTACTTCAAGGCCAGCGCGCTTCAGTGCTTTTTTGGTCGCTGGAACCGGGCCGTAACCCATGATTGCAGCGTCAACACCGGCAACGGCCATTCCGACGATACGAGCACGTGGCTTAAGGCCAAGTTCTTGTGCTTTTTCGTAGCTCATCAGTAGCATGGCTGACGCGCCGTCGGTGATCTGTGAAGAGGTACCGGCTGTTACCGTTCCGCCTTTAGGATCGAACGCTGGGCGTAGCTTGCCTAGGCTTTCAGCCGTGGTTTCTGGACGGATGGTTTCGTCGGTAGAAACTAAGATCTGCTTGCCGTCTGCATCGTGACCGTACATAGGTACGATTTCGTTGGCGAACTTGCCTTCGTCAGTGGCTTTTTGAGCTAAGCGGTGTGAACGCGCTGCAAACTCATCTTGCTGCTGACGGCTAATGCCGTGCATTTTGCCAAGCATTTCTGCAGTTAAGCCCATCATGTTGGAGGCTTTTGCAGAGTACTTAGAGGCTTCTGGGTTGTGATCAAAGCCGTGCTGCATGTCAACGTGGCCCATGTGTTCAACACCACCAACAACGAATACATCGCCGTTACCAGTTTGAATCGCTTGAGCTGCTGTGTGAATCGCAGTCATGGCAGAACCACATAAACGGTTAACCGTCTGTGCGCCTGCTTCTTTTGGCACTGATGTCATCAAGCCAATCTGGCGAGCAACGTTAAAGCCTTGCTCTTTGGTTTGGTTTACACAGCCCCAGATGATGTCTTCGACTAACGCCGGGCTAACATCAGGGTTACGCTCAAACAGAGCGTTGATTAGGTTTGCAGAGATGGTTTCTGCACGTACGTTGCGGAATACGCCACCACGGGACCGGCCCATAGGTGAGCGCACTGCATCAACAACAACGACGTCTTTTGGATTGTAAGACATGGTTCAAATTCTCCTAGTGCGCTAATTAACCGAAGTAGCTTTCGCCGTTCGCTGCCATTTCACGCATGCGATCGGTTGCCTGGTATAGATTGCCGAGGTCAGCGTACTTGTCACACAGTGCAACGAAGTCAGCCATGCCAACAGAATCCATGTAACGACATGCACCACCACGGAATGGAGGGAAGCCGATACCGAAGATCAGACCCATGTCTGCTTCAGCAGCGGTGTCTACAATGCCTTCTTCGATACAACGTGCTACTTCGATGCACATTGGGATCATACAGCGAGCAATGATTTCTTCTGCGTCGAAGTCTTTCGCGTCTGCAACCACTGGCTTGATCAGCTCATAGGTAGTTGGATCAACGACTTTCTTCGGCTTGCCCTTCTTGTCGGTTTCGTAAACATAGAAACCTTTGCCGTTTTTCTGGCCGTAACGCTCGTTTTCGAACATCACTTCCATTGATGACTTGAAGTCACCTTTCATACGGTCTGGGAAACCTTCAGCCATTACTTCATTGGCGTGAACACCGGTATCAATACCAACAACGTCAAGTAGGTAAGCTGGGCCCATTGGGAAACCAAACTTTTCCATGACTTTATCGATCTTGGTGAAGTCACCACCGTCACGTACTAGGCCAGCAAAACCAGCGAAGTATGGGAACAATACGCGGTTAACTAGGAAGCCCGGGCAATCGTTAACAACGATTGGGGTCTTGCCCATTTTCTTGGCGTAAGCAACAACGGTAGACACAGCTTCTTCTGAAGTTTTAGAACCACGAATAACTTCAACCAGTGGCATCATGTTTACTGGGTTAAAGAAGTGCATACCCAAGAAGTTTTCAGGACGCTTAAGGTCAGCTGCTAACAGGTCGATAGAAATAGTCGAGGTGTTAGAGGTGATGATGGTTTCAGGGCGAACTTTATCTTCCAGTTCAGCCAGTACCATTTTTTTCACTTTCGGGTTTTCAACAACGGCTTCTACAACCGTGTCTACTGTGCCGAAATCGCCGTAGGTCAAGGTAGGACGAATGCGGTTTAGCGCTTCACCCATTTGAGCTGGCTTCATTTTCTTACGTTCAACACGCTTAGAAAGTAGCTTGTTGGCTTCGTTTAAGCCCAACTCGATACCTGCTTCGGCGATGTCTTTCATCATGATCGGTGTGCCTTTCAGCGCCGACTGGTAAGCGATACCGCCACCCATGATGCCTGCACCCAAAACAGCAGCCATGTTCGTCGGCTTCGCTGATTTGTCGTAATCTTTGGCTTTTTTCTTCAAGAACTGGTCGTTCATGAACAAACCGATCAGTGCGTTGCTTTCTGACGTTTTAGCCAGTTTTGCAAAACCTGCAGACTCAACTTCCAGTGCCTTATCACGGCCCATGGTGGCTGCTTTCTGCATGCTCTTGATCGCAACGATTGGCGCTGGGTAATGACCTTTGGTCTGGCCAGCAACGAAACCTTTTGCGGTTTCGAATACCATCATTGATTCCATGGAGTTCAACTTCAGTTTTGAAGTTTTCTCTTCACGGCGTGCCTGCCAGTTGATCTCACCAGCGATGGCAGACTTCAACATAGCGATTGATTGGTCGCGCAGTTTGTCAGCAGCAACAACAGCGTCTACTGCGCCGTCTGCCAGTGCTTTTTCTGGCTTGTTTTCTGCGCCCATGCAAATCCATTCGATTGCATTGTCAGCGCCGATAACGCGTGGCAAACGTACGGTACCGCCGAAGCCAGGCATTAAGCCTAGTTTCACTTCTGGCAGACCAACTTTTGCTTTGTCTGACATAACACGTAGGTCAGTCGACAGACACATTTCAAAACCACCACCCAGAGCGATGCCATTAATAGCAGTCAGGGTTGGTACTTCAAGGTCTTCGATTGTGCTGAAAATTTTGTTGGCTTCCAGGCCCCAAGCAGCGATTTCTTCTTCGGTTTGCTTAAATGCTTCGCCGAATTCGGTGATGTCTGCTCCGACGATGAATACATCTTTGCCGGAAGTAACGAGTACACCTTTAACTTCGCTGTTGCCCTTAATAGCAGCAACGGCTGCATTCAGGTCTTCGAGAGTGACGCGGTTAAACTTGTTAACTGATTCGCCTTGTAAATCGAATTTCAGTTCGGCGATTCCGCCGTCAATCAAGGTTACCGTGATGGCTTTACCTTCGTAAATCATCAACTGATCTCCACATGGTGGTTAGCTGTTGGCCTTTGTGTTCAGGCAATATGCTTGAACATGCCGGTTGGTGAATCAACACTAGTTGAAGTTGTTTATAAATCAAACAATTCATACGAGCGTTTGAATCTGAGTGGCACACGATCCTAGAATCCCATTAGAAAGTCAATAGAGCGGCGCTGGAATAGACTATGTGTGAACCAGTTCACGCCCTTGTAGCCGCGAACAAGTAAGAATTGTTATGCTTTGTCATATAATGTGTGATCTCGTATCCCACTTACTTAGAATCTATAAAAATTACCAATGGATAATCATCAGGGACTCAACATGAAACTCAGACACGCACTGGCCATTATGATCATGACGGTCATTTCATCCTTGGCGGTGGCAAACCCTGTGCATAGAGACCTCCAGCAATTGCGTTTAAGCGTGACGGATGCCATGACCAGCTTTTATATGTACAACGGTCTGGAAGCTGATACGAAGTACGCCTCTAGAATTGATCAAAATATGAGTACGGCATTCGATGCCCTTACCCGCATTACAGGAAGTACTTATTCTGAAGAAGAACAAGCGTTTGTTCGCTCATTGCTTTCTGGATGGAATACGTTCAGTGCGTTAATGGATGAGTCACGTAATGATATTGCCACCAAAGGCTATCCTAATATTCGTTTGGTGGATGAGATGGGCACTGCATGTTTAGGCATCACTCAAGATGCTACTCGCCTTTACGAGATCGCGGCAAAACGCAGCGACACAACACTGAATAATGTGGTTCGTATTAGTAACAATTTGTCCTTTCAAATGGCAGAAATTACCGCCCAATACACAGGCCGAGGCACCAGTAATGTTGGGCAGGTATTTGTGGGGTATAACAAGTCCACCCCCAAAGAGATGGCCGAGAAATTCGATAAGCAGCTTAACGAGCTTGATCAGGCCGTTAGACCTGAGGACAAGTTAAACATTTCTGGAATTAGGAATAAGTGGGCTTTTCTTCATCGCTCAATTTCTAATTACAACGAGAACTCTGTGCCTTTCTTAGTGGTAACGTACAACGATCGGATCATTGAGAAGCTGAATGAACTGGCGATGCAATACCCTTAACTCAGCCTTCTCTCTTTAAACCTTGGCCGATGTTAATATTTGGGTAAGAAACGCTTCGTAATTTTCAGCAGTGGCTGTTTTATGTTCTGCGGCCATTAATGTTACCCGGTTACTAAAGACTTCCAGCAATAGGATGTCGTCTTGTAAATCAGGCAGTAACGAGGTTAGTAACTCAGCGTCAGCCGCTGAACCTCGATCATGCCAGGCAAGCCCGTCAGGTAAGCCATCGGATTCCCAACCCGCCTGCCCAACCACACGCCACAACAAGACTGCCTTGTCGCGTTTGCTGCTGTCCATGAGCGTGTATGACGTCCCGGTGACGGCATCACGCACGCCATTTTTGGCAGACTCTGGCTTGAAGGTGAACTGTCGTACCTGCAAATGGCGTTTTATTGCATCAAGACGCAGCGCCGCAAGACGCGTGTCTCGCGGGCTAGGTTTGAGCCAATACACAGATCCAAACACGATCAGCCCAATGAGTATTGCAATGGGCCACATCATTCGGTCATTTCCTCTAACTCAAGCCAGCGCCCTTCCATCTCATCAAGCGCTTCTTCCAGTTCGGTTAATTGCGCTAACGTTTTTTGCACGTAGTCGGCATCACCGCTGTAGAAGTCTCCGGCTTGTGTTTCTGCCAGTACTTTATCGCGCTTCGCTTCGGTGTTGGCGATTTGCTCGGGAAGCTGCTCTAGCTCGCGCTGTAGTTTGTAGGAAAGTTTCTTTTTCTCGGCGGGTTTGTCTTCTGCCTTCGCCGCCGGTTTATCATTCACCGGAGCGGAAGCATGCTTGGAAGTATTCACAGCCGCTTTCGCTGGTGCGCTCTTTTGACGTTCCTGCCAGTCACTGTACCCACCCACGTGTTCATCAATATGGCCTGTACCGTCAAACACCCACAGTTGCGTCACCACGTTGTCGATAAAAGCTCGATCGTGGCTGACTAATAATAAGGTGCCATCAAAGTCGATAAGACGCTCTTCGAGTAATTCTAGGGTTTCAATATCGAGGTCGTTGGTTGGCTCATCCATGACTAAGAAGTTACATGGTTTCAAGAAGAGCTTGGCCAGCATGACGCGGTTGCGCTCACCACCGGATAAGGCGCGTACTGGCGTTCGTGATCGCTCTGGCGGGAATAGGAAATCACCGAGGTAGCCGATAATATGGCGGCTCTGGCCATTCACCATGACATGATCTTTGCCATCGGCGACGTTATCGGCAATGGATTTATCTTCATCAATGACGTTACGCGACTGATCAAAGTAGGCGACTTCAAGTTTAGTACCAGTTTTGATACTGCCTTGCTGTGGCTCTAAGCGATCAAGTAGTAGTTTCAGTAAGGTACTCTTACCCACACCATTGGGCCCGACTAAACCAATACGGTCGCCACGCATAACAAGTGTTGAGAAGTCTTTGACCTGATACTGGTCTTTCCAGGCGTAACTGATGTTGTCGACTTCAAAGACTTGTTTGCCGGAGTTGCTGGAGCTTGTCATGCTGATGTTGGCGGTGCCTACTCGCTCACGGCGCGCGCTGTGTTCTTTGCGCATTTCTTTTAAGCGCTCAACGCGACCTTCATTGCGTGTACGGCGTGCTTTAACCCCTTGGCGAATCCACTTCTCTTCTTCCGCTAAGCGCTTATCAAACAAGGCGCTTTGAGTTTCTTCATCTTCGAGGCGTTTTTCGCGGAATTCTAGGAAGCCACGGTAATCGCCCGTCCAGTTGTAAATATGACCGCGATCAAGATCAATAATGCGTGTCGCCAGCGATTGAACAAACGCCCTATCGTGACTAATAAATACTAAGGCACCATTAAATTGTTTGAGCTGGGCTTCTAACCACTCAATGGTTTCTACGTCCATGTGGTTGGTTGGCTCATCAAGAATCAATAGCTGAGGTTCAGTGACCAGTGCTCGGGCCAACATCACTCGGCGTTGCCAGCCACCGGAGAGCTCATTAAAACCGCTCTCGGCAGGTAGATTAAGGCGCTGGATAATGGCGTCCACTTTTTGCTGCATACTCCAGCCGTCGGCCGCTTCAATTTTACTCTGCAAGGCCGCCATTTTGTTCATGTTGGCGTCCATACCACGATTAATCTCTTCATGGTAATCAGCAATCACTTGCCCTAATTCACCCAGCCCTTCAGCGACAACATCGTACACACGGTTATTGATGCCTTTAGGCAGCTCTTGCTGCAAGGCCGCAACACGGAGTGTGTCACCGTATTGAACCGAACCATCATCAGGTGTGACTTCACGGTTGATGATTTTAAGTAAGGTGGATTTACCCTCGCCGTTACGACCCACCACACACAAACGCTCACCGCTTTGAATGTCTAAATCGATTTTATCTAGCAATACATGATCGCCAAATGCGAGTTCAACCTGTTGTAAACGAACTAATACCATTGAAGCCCCTCCAGAAGTGGGCGCATGGTATCAGGAAACTTCTAGTTTTAATGCCTATATTGAATACCGATATCGCTCTCTTTTATGTCATGCAGTAACGACTGTAGTAACGACTGTAGTATCGGACAGTAGAGCCAACAGTATCGTTATTGAAACAATCTGTAACTGAAGTTTTTGGCAATAGCCATTGTTTTCACACGGCTATACGGTTACAAACTCGTGTGCTTAATTTTAGGGAACACAAAAATGCCTTTTAATCTGAAACGCTCACACATCATTGTGCTCGTTATTGCCTTGCTTCTCGTTCTTTGGGTTTTATCAGGCCCTGCGCATGAAGCTGATACGACAGAGCGGCCGCTAAACCCTGAGGAAACCGGGTTCTCCGTGGGGTATAAGGTATTAAGCCCAGAGCAAAAAGCGCATTCCGTGCGTATATCAGCCCATGTAGCGGCGAACAGAACGGTCGATGTTATTGCCGAGGTCAGCGGTAAAGTGACGGCGATAACCGCCAAACGAGGCACCCAGGTTGCTAAAGGCGATTTACTCCTGAAGATTGATCCTCGCGATTTACCTGCGCGCTTGAAACAAGCCGAAGCACAACTGAAGCGCCGCCAACTTGAAACCGAAAGCACCCGCAATCTTTATAAGCGCGATTTAACCAATCAGTCTGCGGTTGTTATAGCGGAGTCTGAACTGGCTGAAGCTGAAGCTGAGTTAACGTCTATCCGTCTGGATCTTGAAGCCACGCAAATTCGTGCGCCCTTCGATGGGATTTATGACCAACGTTACGTGGAAGCGGGCGAGTATGTTTCTCCGGGGACGGCTTTAGTTCGAGTGATTGATAACCGCACCATGCTCATTAAAGGAGCGTTGTCGGAAAATCATATCGCGCTGGTGAAGTCTGGCGGTGATGCTCATGCCGAATTACCCGGCGGTGCTTCAGCCGAAGGAAAAATCCGTTACATCGCTAGCTCGGCTTCAGCAGATACTCGAACGTACGAGGTTGAAATGGAAGTCAGCGGTGATACTCGTAACATGTACGACGGCCAAACCGCGACGCTGTTTGTGCCTCAGGGCAAAGTCGATGCGTATATGATTTCACCGGCACTGCTGATCATCACTGAAGACAGCGGCTTAGGTATTAAAGTATTGGATGCCGATGGCCGCGTGCAAATTTTACCGGTCGGCATTCTTGAGGCTGCCACCACGGGAGTTTGGATTCACGGCCCTTCTGGAGAATTACGACTGATCACGGTTGGCCAAGGTTTTGTGGATGTGGGCGAACAAGTGCAAGCGGTTGAGAGTTCTAACTCATCCTCAAAGAATAATGACGAGCTAACCGATGATACTAAGGCTAATGAGTCATGAAAGATTTGATTGAAGCGGCGATCAATCGCCACCGCACCGTCATTATGCTGTTTGTGTTGCTCCTGATCACAGGAGCCGCAACGCTTTATTCAATCCCTAAAGAAAGTTCGCCGGATGTCACAATTCCTAACGTGTACGTGTCGGTCGTGCACGACGGCATTTCCCCCGAAGATGCCGACACCCTGTTATATGAGCCGCTCGAAACACAACTTCAAGGGCTAGAAGGCCTGAAGGAAATGGTATCGACTGCGACATTCGGCCACCTGTCGATTCAATTGGAGTTTTATAGCAACGTTAATATTGATGATGCTTTAGAAGACGTCCGCAATAAAGTGAACGACGCCGTAGGCGAGTTACCTACTGACAGCAAAGAACCTGTGATTAAGGAAATCAACGTTGCGCTGTTTCCGGTCATGGTGGTGACTGTGTCTGGTGATGTTGACGAGCATATTTTATACCTGACCGCTGACGAACTGAAAAAACGGATTGAGTCTTTACCCGGCGTATTAGAAGTCGATATTAAAGGCAAGCGTGAACAAGTCGCTGAACTAATTATTGATCCCGCAAAAATGGATAACTATGGGCTATCCCTAGCGGAGGTTGGTCAGTTACTTCGCAACAACAGTTTGCTCGTGGCGACGGAAGATATTAACAACGAAGCTGGCCGTTTTAGCGTGAAAATTCCAGGTCGTATCAACGACATCGAAGGCCTATTGCGCTTACCAGTGAAAAGTGTCGGCGATCAGGTGGTGTTATTTCAAGACGTTGCCGTTGGTCGTCTTGCGTTTAAAGACCCTGCCACGGGGGCACGAGTGAATGGTCAGCGGGCTGTGACTCTTGAAATTAAAAAGCGTATTGGTGCGAACATCATCGAAACATTAGATGAAGTTAAAATGATTACCGATGCCGCGGCAGATGTGATCCCTGAGGGCGTAAAAGTTGGCACGATTCAGGATGCGTCTAAAGAAATTCGAACCATGTTGAATGACCTATTCAACAGCGTGTTAGTTGCCACCATATTGGTGTTCCTACTTATATTAGGTAGCCTTGGGGTTCGCAGCTCATTACTGGTTGGTTTGGCAATTCCCGGCGCATTTTTAATGGGCATTATGGCCATCAATACCATGGGCGACACGCTCAATATGGTTGTGCTTTTTGCCTTAATTCTTTCGGTTGGTATGTTAGTCGATAGTGCCATTGTTGTGGTGGAGTACGCTGACCGCCGTTTAGCCGAAGGCGCAGAGCCAAAAATCGCCTACAGTGAAGCCGCACGCCGTATGGCTTGGCCCATCATTGCCTCAACCGCGACCACGCTTGCTGTATTCCTGCCACTACTCTTCTGGCCCGGCATTATGGGCGGTTTTATGAAATACCTACCACTCACGCTACTGTTCACGCTTTCAGGCTCTATGATCATGGCGCTTATCGTCATTCCAGCCATAGGCAAAGTATTGGGGCGCTCTGGCCATCATGACCAAGTGTCACTGGATGTTATTGTCGCTGCAGAAAAAGGCGAGTTCGACAAGATGACCGGTTTCTCGGCCGGTTACGTGAAAGTCCTACGTAAAGCATTAAAAAATCCGGGGCTGACCTGTGTATCTGTTCTTGCCGCTGTGGGCATCTCGTTTACCATTTATGGGTTTGCTGGCCACGGCAGCGAATTCTTTCCTGATGTGGATGTCGATGTCGCTATGGTGGATATTCGTGCGCGAGGTAACCTCTCTTTTGATGAACGAGAAGCCTTAGTGCGTGAAGTCGAATATGAAATATTCGACATGGAAGAGATTGATGCTATTTACACCTCGGTATTTGTGCGTGCTCCACAAGGAGGGATGGAATCAACCCCGGCAGATTTGGTTGGCCGTATCCAACTTGAATTAATTGATTGGCAGTCTCGTCGTACCGCCCTTGATATTTTGAAAGATATTGAACAGCGTACGGCACATTTGCCCGGTATCATTATCGAAACCCGTAAAAAAGACGGTGGCCCAGCCGGTGGCGCGCCGATTCAATTGCAGTTAAGTGGTCGTTCTGAAGCCGCCATCCTTCCTATGCTGGAAAAAGTACTGCCGCTGCTACAAAGTGACACCGACTTAAAAGACGTTCGTGATGATCGCCCTCTTGACGGTGTTGAATGGCGCTTGGATATTGATCGTGAGCAAGCGGTTCGTTACGGCGCTAGCGTCGCGGAAGTTGGTTCATTGATTCGCATGGTCACGGGTGGCCAAATAATCACCCAGTTCCAACCGGATTACTCCGATGAAGAACTCGATATTCTACTGCGTTACCCGAAACACAAACGCACGATCGATTTATTTACTGATATCAACATTAAAACGCCAAAAGGATTGGTGCCACTAAGTCAGCTGGTCACACGTGTGCCAATCAATCGCACGGGAGATATTGTTCGTGTGGACGGCAAACGCCGCTACCTAATTACGGCAAACGTGGCGGATGGCGTCAATCCAAACGCTAAAATTGCCGAAATTGGCGAAAAGTTAAAAGAGTTTGATTGGCTAGCCGCAGAGGTTGAACCTAAATTCCGTGGTGATTTTGAACAGCAAGCCGAGACCGGTATATTTCTGCTGTCGGCCTTCTCCATCGCTATTTTTATGATGATAACGCTCTTGGTTACCCAATTTAATAGTTTCTACCAAGCTGGATTAATCATGAGTGCCATTGTGTTATCAGTGGCGGGCGTATTAATGGGGTTGTTGATTCGTGGCGAACCGTTTGGTGTGGTTATGAGCGGCGTCGGCGTGATTGCCCTTGCCGGGATTGTGGTCAACAACAACATCGTATTAATTGATACCTACAATCAAATTCGCCAAACCGGCATCAAAGCCTTTGACGCCGCTCTTCGCACCGGCGCCATTCGTATGCGCCCAGTCCTCCTAACCGCGGTCACCACCATTGTTGGTTTAATCCCAATGGTGATGCAATGGAATATCGATTTAATCAACCGAGAGCTAAGCGCTGGCGCTCCGTCATCACAATGGTGGACACAACTCTCAACCGCCATTGCCGGTGGTTTAACGTTTGCGACGGTATTGACCCTAATATTCACACCGGCGTTACTGGTATGGCGCGACCGCAAACACGATCACAGCTCAGATAACGACGCAAGTTACTGAAAAAAGAAGGAAAAATGCAATTAGCGTTTGACAACAATCCTGACATAAGTAAAATGCCGACTCGCTTCAGGAAGTGGGTGATTAGCTCAGCTGGGAGAGCATCTGCCTTACAAGCAGAGGGTCGGCGGTTCGATCCCGTCATCACCCACCATATTTAGCAAGTGAAAGAATTCCGTAAGGGATAAGTGGAGCGGTAGTTCAGTTGGTTAGAATACCGGCCTGTCACGCCGGGGGTCGCGGGTTCGAGTCCCGTCCAGTCCGCCATCTTTTTTAGATCCCCTTTTTACTCGTAACCACCATCAATTGTGACGGTTGGCTTACTTGTATTTTCACCCTACTCTATTTTTTCTCACTATTTTTTTCTAGCTGTTTGTTTCTAATTGCTGGTTTCTGACGGTCATAGGTTTCCCCCTATTTTTCGAGCTTTAAAATATTTCTGCATGACCACACCGGTTTAATTAATGTCGGACCACGTGCTCTTGACGACGTCATATAGAGACGTCCCTTGTAAATTTATTTTTACTCTGTCTTTTTATTTTAGTCACTTTGTCATATTTGATTCATATTCACAGACTAATCTATTCCCGTAGTCGCAAGGAAGTCTAGGGAACTTTAGGTACGGATGCCTTGTCTTTTCTCTGGTAGCGACTACATTTATTGCTGTATGGCACGCGTAATGATTTTTTAATTAAGCGAATAGCCGATTGGCTATTCATCATGAAGCGTGTTTTTGATATTGAACATTTAAAGAAAAATAAAGGAGGTCAAGATGTCTGATTACATCGAAGATCTGTTAGACGTCAACATGGATGACTATGATGACGACTGCGATGACGCAGTAGAAATGTAAGACCAGTGACAAGATTCGGATACTTATTTTATATTATGTGTTTTCTGAATTGAGTCACGATGCAATTCCCGAAAGCGGCCAGGTGCTTCTCCAGTCCAGCGTTTAAACGCTCGCTGGAAGGCCGCAGCAGAACCAAACCCCAGCACGTATGCAATCTCCCCTAACGTCAACGACGTTTCTCTCACATAACTTTCAGCCAAGGATTGTCTGGTTTCATTCAGCACTTGCTGAAAGGTTACACCTTCATCCTGTAAACGCCGCCTTAACGTCCATGACGCCATGTTCAGCTTCCGCGCCACCGAATCTAGCTCAGGCGTTCTTCCATCAAGCATAGGACCAATCGTGCGGGCAACGCTTTCGCGTACACTGACCCCTAGCCTTACTTGCTCTAATTCTTTATCGGCAATGCGCTTTAAGCCTTCATGCACTGACGCGCAGTTTTGAGTCACCGGAGTCGATAACACTTTAGGATTAATCACCAGCTGATTGTGTTCGGCGTTAAACCGTACTGGGCAGCCAAAATATTCGCTGTATTTATCCGCGTATATCGGTGCTGGGAATTCAATATCTATCGCCGTTACTAACTTCTCACGCCCAGTAATATCTCGTAGCAGTTTATGCCAGCCTGATAGAACAGAATCGACGACAAATAAATTAAAAGCGTTGTATGGGCTAATTGAATAAAACCTAAGATAAACTTGGTCTCGACGTTGTACAAAAGACGATGCACCACGAGAGTTATAACTGGAAAGCAGTTCGTAATTAGAGATGGCCAAACAGGCGTCTTTGAGCGTTGGCGATGTTAATGCTAACAATCCAGCAATGCCCAAGTGAGACGGCTGTCCTGTCCGCCCCATTTCTAACCCTAACCACGGCGACCGGGTTTCTTCAATCGCCTGATAACCTAAGCGCATAAAACGCGGAATACTGATCCGGGTATCCGGAGAAGATAACGTATCCGCTTCAATACGAAACTGCTGCAACAGTGGCTTAGGGTCGTGCCCTAAACCACACACGGCATTAGCCAGTAGCTCAACGTAGGTAATACTTAAGTCGCCAAGCTTCATGGATAAACCTAAGCGTCGAGACTGTCGTCGCTGGCAGAGGTCTCTGGCTGTACAGATTCCCCATCTTGCGGCTCGTAAAATTCGAGTAAAAACTGGTAGCTCAGTGATAAAACAGTCACTGAAATAAGCGTCATCGCGTAGATACCAAATGCCGCAATAATATTCATCATGATGTTATCGAAGCTATACAGCATTAAAAAAGGTGACGTAACAATAAATGGTAAAAGCAGCACAACAATTAATAACCGAGAACCATTACCTTTACTCATGCGCCACGCTCGAGATAGATCAGAACCTTCAGTACCGATAGCAATTTCAGGCAAGGTAACAGACAGTCTAGCTGACACATAAAGCATGATCATAAAGCCAGGAACCATAAATAGGATGATTGTTTGCTGAATGGCTTCCGGGCCAGCAGCACCACTAAGTATTCCAGCAAACGCCCCACCCACAACACTGACACCCATGAGTATCAGCACACAAATAGCAAGAATTTGTACACTTCGAGCAAGATAGCGCCAGTCAGAACGAATGGGGAAACGTAACGCATTTTTCGGCCAAAAAGCTGAGTCCTGCAAACTGAACCGGTGAACGGTGGTTGCCATCAAAACACTGAGTAACATAGACACTAGAGTTAATACTAAGAAGCGCCCCATTCCCTCAGGCATGTCTTTCGTTTCGCCGGCGACTTCACCTACGGTTGCCATCACAGACTCACCTAGAGCGGAGCTATAATGATCCAACACCATCAGCACCACGATAATAGGCAAAAACATAGATACCAATCGACCACGCTTGGCCCACAACAAAAATACCGCGTCTTTAAATAAATCGAATATTGGCAATCTTGCTTCTAAACCCAGCGGACTTTTCATCCTGACTCCTTAAATTAAAAAAATGCCCTTATAAGCCATCGCTTATAAGGGCATTAGTCTACCTGTTTTTACGCTGGGCGTTTAGCCCACGCGTTTAGGTATCAGCCTGCCGGTGGTGTTTCACCATGACGCGCTTTATGACGCGCCACCATGCTTTCTGGTTTTAACAAGAAGCTGGCCAATGCAGGCAGTAATATCAATGATCCCAGCATGTTCCAAAGGAACATAAAGGTTAACAAGATACCCATGTCCGCCTGGAATTTAATCGGAGATAAGATCCAAGTGGCCACGCCAATTGCCAATGTAATACCGGTAAAGCTCACTGCCTTACCCGTAGAACGTAGGGTCTCGAAAAAGGCTTCCTGCATGGTTTTGCCTGAAACGATCATAACTTCTAGACGGTTATAGATGTAGATACCGTAATCCACCCCAATACCGACCCCCAATGCAATCACAGGTAGGGTCGCTACTTTGACCCCTATATCTAAGTAAGTCATTAATGCCTGACTCAAAATAGAGGTGAGTGCGAGCGGTATAAGAATACATGCCACAGCACGTAAGCTACGGAACGTAATGAAGCAAAGAACAAACACCACCACATAAACAAAAATCAACATGGTGCCCTGCGCTTCCGCAATCACTTGGTTAGTCGCGGCTTCGATACCCGCGTTACCAGAGGCTAATTGAAAACGTACCGGTACTGAATCAATGTCGCCCGCAGCGATCGCTTCTTCTAGTTCGTTATAACGGTAGCTATAGAATTTTTCGTCAACATTATCATCGTAACGCTCTTTAAAGTTTTTAACCGCCTGCACAGCAGTCTCTAACGTTTCCGCTTTGTGATCGTTCAGGTAAATAATCACAGGCGCCATTGAGCAATCTGAATTCAATAAGGAACTAGGGGCACGCTGAATCGAGGTATTTAACACGGTTTGGTTACGTGATAACGCAGACCAATTTAAATTACCTTCGTTCATCGACTTAGTAACCAGCTTGGAGACCGTTACCAAGGATGTTGTCGACTGCACACCAGGTACGTTTTCCATGTACCACATAAAGCGATCAACCGCGTCCATCACCTTGTAAGCATTACAACGCTCGGGAGCTGTCTCGACCATAACCACCAATACATCAGAGCTGGTCGAGTAATTGCCGACCATAAAGGCATTATCTTGGTTGTAACGGCTGTCAGCGCGTAGCTCAGGAGCACCCTTATCAAGGTCACCAATTTTCAGACCTTGGCTGTAGTAATAACCCGCTATAGCCATCACGATAGCTAAACCAATAGGAATTGGTGCAACTTTGCGATTAGCAAACGCTGAAAGCCCACGCCAAAACGTCGCTTTACTTTGTTCCGCTTGTTGCGCGTGTTTAATGCCAGATTTGCTGATACCAATGTATGACAAGATGATCGGCAACAAGACAAGGTTGGTGATAATAATCATGGCCACACCGGCACTTGCCGCAATCGCCAATTCTTGAATCACACCGATATCAATAAACAACAGCGTTAAGAAGCCAATCGCATCACTCAGTAACGCCAACATTCCTGGCACATACAAGCCTCGAAACGCATAACGAGCGGCCTGAACTGAGGACGCTCCTTTGCCTGATTCAAGCGCGATACCACTGATCAACTGCACACCGTGACTAATGCCAATGGCAAAAACCAAAAATGGCACCAATACAGAGTACAAATCAATGCTAAAGCCGATAAGAGACAAAGACCCTAGCTGCCATACCACGGCAATCAGAGACGCAATGATGGGTACAATGGTGCCTCTAATACAGCGGGAGTACAGGTAAAGCAGAATGGCGGTCATTGCCATCGCTGCTAAGAAGAATAGCGCGATTGAACGCGCCCCCTCCAAAAGGTCTCCGAGCTTTTTCGGCGTCCCCGTAATGTATACCTGATATTGATCACTACCGAACTTGTCGCGAATTTTTTCTTCAAGGCTCGCACTAAAACTCGCGTAGCTGAGTTTTTCACCCGTTTCTGGATCGTACTCAACCAAAGGAACATCAATGATGGATGATTCAAAGTTGTTTGAAACTAAACGACCAACTTGACCGGATTTCAGAACATTTTGGCGCACCTGCTCAAGACTTTCAGTAGAGCCATCATAAGTACTTTGAATTACTGGGCCGCCTTGGAAGCCCTCTTCTGTCACTTCCATCCAGCGAACATTGGGTGTCCATAACGACTGCAACCCTGAACGATCAACGCCTTTTACAAAGAATATTTCATCGCTGACTTTACTCAGTAATTCCATATATTCTTTGGTAAAAATATCGCCAGAATTTGTTCGTACTGCGATTTTGACATTCGCTACACCGCTTTTCATCTCGTCTTTATGAACGAGGTAGTTTTGGATGTATTCGTGATTCAACGGAATGTACTTTTCAATACTTGCATCCAGCGAGACTTTAGTTAAACCATAACCAAACAAAGCGGTTAACAAAGCCAAGATAATCAGTACGATGCCACGATTTTTAAAAATCAAACGCTCTAAAAACGGCTCAGATTCCGACGATAATATGTAGTGTTCAGGCACACTGGAATAATGATTTTTCTTATCTGACATTTCAGTTAGCCCCTTCAATCATGGTGATGTCTCTATCGAGTAGCTGCCCCATAGGACTTAACCATTTCACTCCGGATTCTCCTACCACAACAAAATGCCCCGCATCTGTTTTAATCACTGACGCAGAGGCTTTACGACCTGGAATAATTGAAGACTTTGGATTCGCGAACATTGTATTGAGTACCAGAACAGCCCCTCCATTTCCGACCAACATAACACTGCGATTATCGGCAAAACCACCGAGCAATGTTTGCTCAGAGCCCGTGTCTATTTCATTCCAGCTTATACCATCATCTCTGGAGCGATATACATGACCACGAAGCGCAAACAATAATTGGTCATCACCATGATCAACCAATCCAAACAACGATCCGTCGTATGGCGATTCTTGTGACAGCCATGTTTCACCAGCATCGTCAGAGCGAAGTAATAATCCCATTTCTCCAGCGATCACCAAGGATTGCGAGCCTACCAACGTAATAGAATTAAGGTGCAGTCGATTTGGATTAGGCAATACAGACGAAATATCAAACCAGCGTTCGCCACCATCACGCGTCATGAATGCCATTCCGTAAGCACCTACGGCAATGCCTGATGTATCCGACCAAAATAAAACATCAAGAAAAGGCTTGGTTGATCCGGTTTCTAAATCGTACTCCGCGTCTTGCAAAGCAAATTGTGCTGTTTCTAACTTCATCATTGCCTGATCAATTTCTAAATCAGTGCCATTGGTTGTAAGTATTTCAGCTGTTTTCTCAATTGCTTCTAAGTTGTCGCGAGCGGCACTAACAATCGCTTCGTTGGCAAGAAAACCATCAAATTGTTTGTTCCAACTTTCGCCGCCATCGGTACTGTTTAAAATAATGCCGTCGTGACCAACGCTCCATCCCAAGTTAGCACCGCTAAAATCGACAGACGTCAGTGTCACACTCACTGGCACACTGGCTTGACGCCATGCTGCACCATCATCATCGGAATAAATAATATGGCCATGACTACCAACACTCACAAGGCGTTGATCGGCATCGGTAACATCTAGAAGCAGCTCTTTGTGAGCAAGATGAGTTTTCATCGCCGGTGTACTGAGCGGATCCTGCCAGTCAGCCATCGTTGTCATTGAAAATACGGACGTGCACACCATGAGTATTAATTTACTCACCGTAGCTCGAGTTCCCTCTCTTGCAGAAACCTTCGGCTTGGCCGAATTAAGCAGCATAAAAGACCCCGTTTTTTTTGCATTGTTGTTAAGTCGGGCTAGTCTATATGACAGTCGATTTTCTGACTAACTTACGCTTGTTACGTTATGTAAACTGCGCCCCACCTATAATGATAGTCGCTCTGAGTGAAAATGCGGTACAAACACACTATTCGCATGCCTGTACCGCAACATTGGAAATTAACGACGTCCGCGCCGTCGCAATTCTGCAGGCGTGAAGTAACGGTCGCCTGGAGGCGGGTTACTGTAATCGATGTCTTCTGGCTCTTCGTTGGTCATACCCTGGGTATGATAACGACGTGCCTGCAAATCATGGAAAACGTCCATGCCACTCCAAGTCACGGGTAATTCATAATACGTTTTAATGTATGACATGCTCACACGCCACAATTCACCATTCATGTCGTATTGATCAGCAACCGAAATACTCCACGTGTCTTCATCTAAATAAAACACTCGCTTACTGTATACATGGCGTACATTATCTCTAAGCGTACCTTCAACTACCCACACACGATGTTTTTCATAACGTGTGTATTCAGGATTAACATGACCCGGACGAAGAATGTCGTTGTAGCTCAATTTATTAGACGTCAGGCGATAGTTGTTGTATGGAATATACACTTCGCGTTTTTCAACTAAACGCCAGTTGTAGCGATCCGGAGAGCCATTGTACATGTCGGTATCATCGGCATAACGTAAACCGTCTGCCGCTGCGATAGGTGTATCGTACGCTAGGTTGGGCGCTCGACGAACACGGCGCTGACCGGCGTTGTAACCCCACGCTTGGCGAGCATCGTTCGCTTGGTTTAATGGTTCGTGAACTAACACGGCACCACCGGCAAGACGCGCTGGTGCTTTTGTCACCGATAAATAGTAGAACAAGGTGTTGTTCAAATCTTCGATGGTTTTATCCGGGCGGTAATAATTAAATTCGACCTGCTGTTCTACCGTCGTCGGCGAGAAATTTCCGTCTTTATGAACCGCAACTTCTGAGGCCTGTAACTGCAAAAATGTGCCACGCCAGCGAGTAATGTGATTCCATAACGCTTGAATGCCCGCCTGCGAGGAATCGTCTAATACCGGGAAAGGAATACCGCCGTACGCATATAACAGGGAGTTTCCATCACTGCTGAGTTCGGCACGAATTGCATTTTTGTAGGTATTTTCATAAACCCACTCAGGTGCCGCAGCGGTACGTCGAGTACGATAAATCGGCATACGGAACGTATCAGGGTAGGTTCTGAATAGCTCTTTCTGACCTTCCGTTAGATACTTTTGATACTGCAGCATATTCGCTGCAGAAATAGTAAACAAAGGCTTGTCTTGCGGGAAAGGATCAACATGATGCTGCCCGGGTTTTTTATATTCAAGCGGCGGCATAGATAAACCACCCCGCCATGCCGGAATATCACGGCCATTACCTTCACGCTGAGCACCTAATGGGGTCAGCGAAGATTTTAGTTTTTCTGCATCAGAAATAGATACTGCTGCATTCACTGCTGTTGCAGTAAACGCTGACAGCACCACTGCAAGGCAGACGGTCCAGTGTTTGATATTTTTTTTATCCATTTTCATCGTGGAGCGCATCTAGCTCTTATTCCTTACACTAAGCTTTTACTAACAACTTCATAAACGTCTTTTGATAGACTGCCGTGGTCCATGATGCGTTGCAACTCTGCTTTCATTAATTGTGACTGACTTGGCACCAATCGTTTCCAGCGCGTTAATGGTGTTAACAAACGGGAAGCAATTTGCGGGTTCGACGCATTTAAACGTATGACCGCATCAGCCAATAAACCATAACCTCTGCCATCTTCTCGGTGAAAGTGAACCAGAGCTTGGCTGGCAAACGCACCGATGACCGAGCGCACTTTATTTGGGTTGCGCCAATCGAAGGCTTCATGTTCTAGCAACGTCTGAATATTTTCAACCGTTCCTAATCCTGAAGATCCTGCCTGCACAGTTAACCACTGATTGATCACTAGCGCATCGTCTTTCCACTGAACGTAGAAATCAGACAACGCTTGCTGTGCCGTTGCTTCATCCGAAGAGTCCACCAACACGCGCAGCGCAGCCATTTGGTCGGTCATGTTATTGGCGTCACGATATTGCGCTTTTGCAGCATCAATACCATCCGCTTCTACTTTTGCCCAATTCGCTAAGGCTAAATTTTTCAGTGCTCGCTTAGCCATGTCTGCCGGGGTTGGTTGGTACTCACCCAAACTATTTAAACGTGCGTAACATGCTTTGTAATCTGCTTTCAGGGCTTTTGCAATCCCCAAAGCGACTTGTTCACGAGCCTTGTGAATAGCAACCGGATCGATCTCACTGGCAAATTCTGCAATGTAGGATTCCGAAGGCAGTGCCATTAAGTAGGCAACCATGGCCGGATCTAATGACTCATCATTCAATAATGACGTCAGTGCGCTATGGTCTTCATCGGTAAGTTCAAATGTGCCCTGTCGTGCCTGCTCGACCCAGTGCAACATGAGTTTTTGCCCGGCATCCCAACGATTAAAGCCATCGCTGTCGTGTTTCAATAAAAACCGCAGCGTTTCTGGTGTTTGCTCGTAATTCACACGCACGGGCGCGGAAAAATCACGGAATAACGACACCACTGGCGCTTCGCTTAAGCCTGTAAACGTAAAGGTTTGCGTCGCTTCACGAAAATGCAGCACTTGGCTGGCTTCAGTCCAATGTTCTGGCTGATCTATATTGAGCGCCATGTCTTGGCCATCAGCGCCAATTAACCCTAACTGCACAGGAATCCACACCGGTTGTTTGTCAGTTTGTCCTGGTGTGTCTGGCGTGCTTTGTTTTAGCGTCAGGGTCAAAGACCCCGAGGTTGCATCAAACTGCGTATCTACATCGACAATCGGGGTTCCAGCTTGTTTGTACCAACGGCGAAACTGGGTCAGGTCAACGCCATTAGCATCTTCCATTGCACTCACGAATTCGTTGATGGTAACCGCTTGGCCATCATGACGATCGAAGTATAAATCCGACCCTTTGCGAAATCCTTCAGCGCCCAAGATTTTATGGTACATACCAACAACCTCGGCACCTTTTTCATAAATCGTGACGGTGTAGAAGTTTGAGATTTCGATAAATGAATCTGGCTGAACCGGATGCGCCATTGGGCCGGCATCTTCTGGAAACTGTACCGTACGCAACATGCGTGCGTCTTCAACACGCTTCACTGTCGCGGAGTTCATGTCTGCGGAAAAGGTGGCGTCACGGAATACCGTAAAACCTTCTTTTAAACTGAGCTGAAACCAGTCACGACAGGTGACACGGTTGCCTGACCAGTTATGAAAATATTCGTGGGCAACAATGGCTTCAATACGCTGATACGCCATATCGGTTGCCGTCGCAGGATTGGCCAGCACACAGGATGAGTTAAAGATGTTCAGGCCTTTGTTTTCCATCGCCCCCATATTGAAATCATCTACGGCGACAATCATGAAAATATCGAGATCGTATTCACGACCGTAGACATCTTCATCCCAACGCATCGAACGCTTTAGCGCATCTAGGGCGTATTCTGTTTTGTCGATGTTTTGCGGCTCTACAAAAATTTTTAACACGACATCGCGGCCACCACAGGTCGTATAGCTATCTTCGCGTACGAGTAGATCGCCAGCCACCAGCGCAAACAAATACGCAGGCTTTTTGTGCGGATCATTCCAAACCGCATGGCGCTTTCCGTTTTCAACAGTCTCACTTACCGGGTTACCGTTCGATAACAGCACGGGATATTTATCCGCGTCGGCGATAATTTCTGTGGTGAACACTGACATCACATCCGGGCGATCCGGGTAATAGGTGATACGACGGAAACCTTCGGCTTCACACTGGGTGCAGTACATGCCACCCGAGCGATACAAGCCTTCTAGCGCTGTATTTTTATGCGGATAGATGCGCGTGGTAATTTCGAGTGTGTGCTCTGTTGTAAGCCCTCGAAGGGTTAACGACTCTTCGCCCAATTCATAATCACTGGCACTCAGCTCTCGACCATCCAGCACAACATTCAGTAATTCAAGGTCTTGACCATCAAGGTGAAGTACCCCCGTTGAGCCACACTGCTTAAGCGTCAACGTGGAATGCACCAACGTCATGTCATCATTCAATTCAAAGCGCAGTTGAGTCTCGGCTACCTCATATTCTGGCGCGGTGTAATCAGCTAACTGAATGGCTTTAGGTTGTGCATCTTGCATCAAGACTCTCCTATCTCTGCCACGTTAACGTGGTAAGACGTAAATTTTCTGAGATTAATAACACCGGTATCGAGAATTAAATATTGGCCTTTCATGCCCATCAAACGACCATTAACCTCAGGAGTTTTATCTAAATTATGGCTCACTACCTTGGTCGGATAAGCATCGACAGGATAACTAAAATCTCGTGTGCTCTCATCCAGTAACCACGTCATACTACCCGGCCCATTATCGGTTTCAAGTGTCGCTAATTCGATTTTAAAGAGCGCCAGCAAGCGGTCACGTTCAGCAGGTAAATCGAGACCTGAATGGTCGTCTTTTAGCATCGCCCGCCAATTGGTTTTATCGGCAACATCTCGACGGAGAATATCTTCAACTAACCCAGCCAAGCGTCGAGTTGCAACCCGCGCGATGGGGAGTGCCTGACCCGCCCCTTGATCCAGCCAGCGTGATGGCATGTTTTTCATACGGGTAATGCCGACTTTAATGCCTGACGAATTTGCTAAGTACACAATATGGTCGTTGAAACACACTCGTTCACCCCATTTCGGGTCACGACAAGTACCTTCATGATAATGGCATTTCTCTGGACTCATAATGCATACATCGCATTCAGCCAGCTTGCTAAAGCAAGGGTAACAATAGCCCTGATTAAAGCTTTTGTTCGTTTTTCGACCACAGCTGTGGCACTGAATATCCCCAGCCCAACTAAGTCGTATCTGTTTGTTCAATAACGAATTAAGGGAAACTTCTTTTTTATCAAGTACCAAGAAGTATTCCACAGGGTTACCGGGTTTAATGCGCATCTTTTCGAGATGCCCGCTCCATTCACTCATATTATTGAATAATCAGTGGTTGGACGTCGTCATCGTCTTTTTTAGATTTAGAGCCCATGTCCAGATAGCCGACTCGCTGATCTGCAGGCACGTTGTGTGCGTTTTCAAAATACATGATCGCTTCCATACACAATTCACGCTGCACTTCTTCCAGTTTGCGACCATTCGGCCAACGCCCTGTAGCAACCGCGTTTTTTAGGTTTTCATACACCTCGGGTGTTAAAGATTGGATCAAATCATCAAGCGTCATGTTTTCCTCGGTACGATACAGGCCATAATATGGCCATCAAAAATCCACACAATAAACCACCTAGGTGGCCACCATTGGCCACGCCAGTCATGCCCGGCGATAAGGTTTCTCCGGTGATTGTGATTAACATAAAGATCACCATAATTACCAAAACCGCAGGCGGAACCCCATACGGTACTTTATAACGAGTCTGGCGCAAACCAGTCCAAGCGGCCAAACCATACACAAATCCAGACGCACCGCCAAATGCGGGACCTGCAAGCCACCACTGTAAAATATTGCCCGCGAGGCCGCAGAAAATAAGCAGCGCAATAATGGCACCACGCTCGCCAACACGCTCCATCGCGCCGGCAAAAATCCAGATCCAAAGCAAGTTTGATATAAGATGAAATGCACCAAAGTGCAGTAATGTATGTCGCCACAGCTCCCAGAAACCTATATCTAAGTAGGTACTGAGCAGCGCTCGTTGGGATGGCCACAAAGGCTCACTATGAGTTAACCAGCCATGCCAATCGGTAGAAATATGCTGCCAACCAAAGATCATGATCAGCACAAGTACGATGAGGGCGGTGATTGGAGCCGATTTTAAACGATCAACTAATGTTGGGCCTTTGCTGGCAACCCTTGCTTCCGGCTCGCCCAGGCTTCCTTCGCGCCACTGCTCTATCAGTACTTGAATTTGAGCAAGATCGGCGGGATTCACAATAAACAATACTTGCTGAGGATCCTGCCCATCGTTTTGTTCACCATGTTGTTCGATAACACGGTGAACAATACGTCGCGCCCACAAGTGGCGCGTTAGCGGAGAAAGGTCTGTCGCCAACGGCGCAGATAAAACAGCGATGGGTTCCATTAGCGTTCTTTTTTCTCAACCCGTACCCAAGTGAATTTACCTTTCTGAAGGTGCGTTTCAGTGTCCATACGATACGCCGCCAAGCGCCCATATTTAACCGCACTGTAATCAAGACAAGCGATATTAGGTACGATGGGTTCAGGTAGGCCTGCCATCCAGTAGTGACCAATAAATAGCGGTTTTTCTTCTGGCCCGTAGAACAGTAGCTGCTCTTTTTCTTCTTCACTCAGTAATGCGTACTGTAAGTCTTCAGGCAGCGGATCTGGTTGAAACAAAACATCATCGTAACGTTGTGGTTCACCGGCCCAAAATTTAGTTCGGAAGAACTGTCGTACCATGCCGTCTTTCGCCGTCATTGAACGACCATCGGGCAAGCGCAATGAGGTGCCTCGTAAAATACGATCAAGCATTTGATACAAAAACGAATCGGTTTGAATGGACTCAGGCAAGAGTGATTTTGTTAACGTATTGCCACCGTAACGCCTTTTAAACTCATCAATCATGGGCGCATCCCAACAGGCATGCACCACGCGAAAGTGTTCATATTCATTAAACAACGGCAAGGTCGTAAACCAATCAAGGTATTCGCTAAATTCTTGTGGATAATTGGCGAACTGTTCCAGCGTTTGCTCGACAATAAAGGTGTTGCGAGGTGTATGCGGACGCAAAAAAGGCTGGCGCATTCCTGGCGGCGCTTCGGTCAGATAGGTGACGGCATTGTATTCATGGTTTCCCATCACAATATCGGCATGACCAGCATCCACCATTTCTTTGACAATATGACAGGCCAGTCGAATGTTTGGGCCGCGATCCACAATGTCGCCCAAGAATACCACTTTACGCTTGGGGTGCTGATACACGCCTCCACGCTTGGTGTAGCCCATTTGTTCTAGCAGATCGATCAGCGTCAGGCCACAGCCGTGGATATCGCCAATTAGGTCATACCCCTGATGCATACTCATTCCCCGAGGTTACTACTCCAGCCCAATTTAGTCCGGCAAATCTCGTAAAAGTTATGGCCTTTTGGATGAATCAACTTCAATTTGTGCGCCTTTTTCCGGATGGTAATGCTGTCACCCGGTGCACACGGGATATGAGTCTGACCATCACAACTGATGGTTGGATACAGACCCTGACTGGCATCGACCACAATTTTCACTTCGCTTTTGCCATCCACCACGATCGGGCGGCTCGACAAGGTATGCGGGAACATAGGCACCAACACTAAGGCATCCAAACGCGGATGCATGATTGGCCCGCCCCCTGACAAAGCATAGGCGGTAGATCCGGTAGGGGTAGAAACAATTAGACCATCTGAACGTAAATGATAAACAAACTGACCTTCGATATAGAGATCAAAGGCAATCATACGTGCAGATTTCCCCGGATGAAGAACCACATCGTTCAAGCCTGTCGCGGAGCCAATCGGGTTGCCATCACGTTTAATTTCGGCGTCAAGCAAGAAGCGGCGCTCTTCGGTGTATTCGCCATCTAATACCGCTTGTACGGCTTCACACATGTCATCGTCCGGACTGATGTCGGTCAAAAAGCCTAAACGACCACGGTTAATACCCAATACCGGTGTATTGAACTTAGCCAAGGCACGAGCAGCGCCCAATAAGCTACCATCACCACCGACAACAATCACCAAGTCGCAAATTTCACCAAGCATGTTGACGTTGCAAATTTGCATTCCATGACCCGGCATGACCTCGGCAATGCGGTCATCTAGGATGGTGTGATAACCCTCATCCAATAGATAACGCGACAAGCGGCGAATGGTATCGATCACTTTATTGCTATTTAGACGGCCAATCAGACCGATATTGCGAAACTCTTCCATCAGAAAACTGGTAACCTCAGACGATCATTTTCACCCTGAGCACACACCAGTCGGTGATGCTTCAAGGCATTGGAATTTAAAAAAACTTATACCACACGGGAGTATAAAAGGCTTGTATACGTCAACGCCCGACTTCGATGATTCATTTTTTAGCATAGCGAGCAAAACTGGCCGCGATTTGATCTGGAGCGTGTTTGGCCCTGCGTTAATCAATAGCAGTTATGCGCCTGATTTACGCGCTTTATTACCGCAGTTAGCGCTTGATCTCTGCAACAGAGTCGACACTGTTGATATTGAGTTTAACAGCCCTAGACTCGGTTTCTGCTTTGAGCAAATGTGGCAACAAGCATTGACTATGGCAGGCATCAGCTATGTTGCCAACACGCAAATAACGAGCCCACAAAGAACGCTAGGCGAGCTTGATTTACTGATTAATCAAGCAAATAAAACCTTACATGCCGAGCTGGCTCTCAAATTTTATCTGGGGGTTGAGGACGACTGGATCGGCCCTAACCGCCGCGATCTATTAAGCCAAAAAATAGCGCACACAACCAGCCATCAACTGCCATTAGCTAGCACTAACGAAGGCCACACAGCGATCAAAAATGCTGGGTTTAACAATGAAGTCACCTCGGTTGCCATTATGCGCGGCTGCTTGTTTCATCCGGCACACAATTTGACGCCTGCGCCTCTTCCGCAGGATGTCGCACATGATCACTGGCGCGGGCAATGGTGCCCTGTCAGCCAGCTGCACTTAATACCTGAAGGCCACTGGTACGTGTTATCAAAACAAGATTGGATCAGTCCGGTATTGGCCAGTTTCTCGATTGATCGTGAGGAGTTGATTCATTATTTAAGCGTATATTTTGACCACCTCACTCCCCCTATGTGCATTGCTAGGGTCAACAAAGGGCCATATGGTTGGGCAGAAGCCGAACGCTGGATGATCGTGCCTGCGGATTGGGAGGACGCATAATTAAAGATCAAACCCGCGGCGGCCTTGCAATCCACCGGTATGAATCAGCAGAGTCTTTACTGCTGGGGACTCGGGCGACTTGGCTAGGCGTTCAAGAAAAGCTGAGACTAACTTCGCCGTGTACACAGGATCAAGTGGAAGTCCTGCTGCATCGGCACTCGTAATCAACGTTCGTAATTCAGCTGGGCACTTGCCAAAGCCCCCTTGATGAGCGTCGTCAATGATCTCCCACTGACATGCGACCGAGGACTTCATGGTAACAGCCCACTGGCGTTGTAATTCGCCCTGATCAGCCACCGCATTAACCACCACAAGAGTTTGTTTCGCGGTTAAATGTGCGGCGATACCTTGGGCACTCGTCCCCGTACCTGCGGCCACCCAAATGTGGTCATAGTCCTTCAGTATGGACGCCAGTACACTAAACCCCACAGTGCCTTTTTTTCCTTCACCACCTTCTGGAATCACCCACGCATCGTATCTCTCACTTAACGCTTGCCTCCAGTCTGGATCATAGCGTTTCGCGTATGTCTGCTTGTCGCAAAACTTGAGTGTCATTCCCATATCAACACAGTCTTGAAGCGTCGCCGTTAGAGGTTGCTCTGGATACCCTCGTACCAACCCGATAGATGGAATACTTAAGCACTGAGCCACCGCGGCTAAGGCGTGAAGATGATTAGACCAGCGACCACCAAATGAAACTAACGAAGATTTAGGGCTGGCAAAGAACGCGTCAAGATGGCCTGCAAGTTTAAATACTTTATTGCCACTCACGTGCAGGGGAGTTGAACGAAAATCTGGTGATCCTAGACGATCTAAACGAAGAACAGCGACCTCTAACGGTGTTGAGTAAGTGCTCTCTTCTACGGCGGGAAGAAGCGAGCTAGGGAATGGCTCAATTAACGCTTCCAACACCTCGTTCCATGGTTCTCGATCAACGAGTTCCTGATCAAACTCAGGCAATGAACAAGCGTCATTACTGGAGAGAACTCGGAACCAAAATAAGTAAGACATACCGCCCAGCTAATATCGAATGACGTCCGCCAGTGTGACAGAGCCACACAACTCAGTAACGTTTTTTCTGGGCATCGGGATCGGTAGAGATCCCAAATTCATTGGTTTTATCTGTATCCTCAAGCGATAACGCCTTTGATAACGCGTCGGTTGGCTCTCCATTCTCGCTATCATTTTTATAAAGCGCCGCCGTTTTTTCAGCAATTTGTTTAACACGCTCATTCTTTTCAGGAAACTGTAAGTCAAACTCAATCAGCACCTTACGTGCTGCTTTGTAAAAACTTGACGCCGACACCGGATCGCTTCGCCCTGCAGCAGCGTCACCTTGGGCTATGTAACTATCGACTTGCCTTTCCATTAGGGCCATTTTTAGATGTCGGCGGTAATCGAGCATGACAGCTTCTGAAATAATCTTTTGCTTCACCATCGGCATTAACGTTTTCAAAATAGTAGAAAAGTGACGACGTCCTAGCTTGATTTCACGATCACTCTTCAAAACTTTCCGGCACGGCGGATTGGCCGCAATTTTTTCTATGTAAGGCTCAGGATCAAACATATTTGCCGATCGGTCCCCCGCCATTTTGTGAGCACGAGCATATATTTCAGTGACACGTTCCAGCACCGCTCGCTGCAACTCACGATGGTCATCTACGACCATCAAATATTCGAGCGCTTCCAAGATATCATCGGCTTTCTGACTGACTAGGCGCGCCTGATTCCTTGCGGTTTGTCTGGACTGTAACCTGCGATTGTAGATGACCGCCACCAGCATAATAAGACTAAGCGGGATGGCAACCGACATAACTATTCCAATTGTCGACATATTTTTAAACTCCGAAATATGTGCTATTCCTGATAAGCAAGCATGATAAACAAACGTCAAATCAGCGCCTTTCAGAACAAAAAAGGAGCCGCTAAAACAAAAGTCTAGCAACTTTTTCTCGACATGCTGGACTATGTTCTGACTAATATATAAGAAGCGACACTTGACCAAGCCCCCGGGGTTGCGATTAAAGTGTCGCCTAAATGCGCTGGCGTAAACTCAACTGACATAAGGTTTTCGATAGGACTATGGGCAAATCATTGGTGATCGTGGAATCGCCTGCTAAGGCCAAGACCATCAACAAATACCTGGGCAAAGACTTCATCGTAAAGTCCAGCGTCGGTCACATTCGTGATCTGCCAACCTCTGGCGGAGCCACTAAATCTGACCCTAAAGCACGGGCCAAACAGGCAGCGCTGACTCGGAAGATGTCTCCCGAGGAAAAAGCTGTATACAAAAAGAAGAAGTCGCACGATCAGTTGATCAATCGCATGGGCATTGACCCTGAACACAATTGGAAAGCGACATATGAGATTCTTCCCGGCAAAGAAAAAGTCGTCGAAGAACTGCAACGTTTAGCCAAAGATGCCGACCAAATCTATCTCGCAACGGATTTGGACCGCGAAGGGGAAGCCATTGCATGGCACCTGCGGGAAGTCATCGGTGCAGACGCCAAGCCCTACCGCCGTGTGGTATTTAACGAAATCACGAAAAAGGCGATTCAAGCTGCCTTTGATAAGCCAGCCGAACTCGATATCGACCGTGTTAACGCTCAGCAAGCACGCCGCTTTTTAGATCGCGTCGTTGGCTTCATGGTCTCGCCATTATTGTGGGCCAAGGTGGCACGAGGGTTATCCGCAGGCCGAGTTCAATCCGTAGCCGTGCGCTTAATTGTCGAGCGTGAGCGTGAAATTCGCGTATTTATTCCAGAAGAATACTGGGAAGCCTTTGCTGAGTTGCAAACACCAAACGGCGATGATCTTCGTATGCAAATTGCACGCGAAAAAGGCAAAGAATTCCGTCCGACCAACGAGACACAAACAACAACAGCCCTAGATTTGGTTCGCAAAGGCCCCTTTGTTGTTAGCAAACGCGAAGACAAGCCAACCAGCTCTCGCCCTGCAGCGCCTTTTATTACGTCAACGTTGCAGCAAGCGGCAAGTACACGCATGGGCTTTAGTGTTAAGAAAACCATGACGCTAGCCCAACGTTTGTACGAAGCCGGTTATATTACCTACATGCGTACCGACTCCACCAACTTGAGCCAAGATGCCGTTGCCACACTGCGCGACTACATCGAAGACAAGCTAGGAAGCGAGTATTTACCCGAATCACCTCGTCAATACAGCAGCAAAGAAGGCGCGCAAGAAGCGCACGAAGCCATTCGTCCTTCTGACGTCAAACTGCGTTCTGGTGATCTATCCTCTATGGAACCCGACGCTCAGCGCCTCTACGATCTCATCTGGCGCCGTTTCGTCGCTTGTCAGACCAATGATGCCAAATTCACCAGCACGACGGTGACAGTAACTTCAGGGGATTTTGAGCTACGTACAAAAGGCCGCGTTATTCGTTTTGATGGCCACTTAAAAGTATTACCTCCCGTGGGTAGTAAAGGCGACGATGATATTTTATTGCCGGATGTCAAAGAAGGCGACGAGCTTCACCTCGACGAACTGACACCCAAGCAACACTTCACTAAGCCTGCGCCTCGTTTCTCTGAAGCGGCACTCGTAAAAGAATTAGAAAAACGTGGCATTGGCCGACCATCAACTTACGCTTCCATTATTTCGACGATTCAAGATCGTGGTTACGTGAAGTTGGAAGGTCGACGCTTTTATGCCGAAAAGATGGGCGACATTGTCACCAGCCGCCTCACTGAAAATTTTTCCGAGCTTATGGACTTCAGCTTTACGGCGACCATGGAAGAAAAGTTGGATGGTATCGCAGAAGGCGATATGAACTGGACCAACGTACTCGATAACTTCTACTCCGATTTCAATAAGCAGCTTGAAGTAGCTGGCGGCGAAGACGGTATGCGCCCGAATGACCCGGTAGATACCGACATCGAGTGCCCTAAGTGCAGCCGTCACATGCAGATTCGTACTGGTACAACCGGGGTATTCTTAGGTTGTTCAGGTTACGGATTGCCGCCAAAAGAGCGCTGCACACAGACCATGAACTTGATTCCCGGCGACGAAGTTATTAGCGCCGATGAAGACGACGAAGCAGAAAGCCGTCGATTGATGGATAAGCGCCGTTGTAAAATTTGCGACGCCGCCATGGACAGCTACTTGCTAGACGAGCAACGCAAAGTTCATATTTGCGGTAACAACCCAGACTGTAATGGTTTTGAGGTTGAACAAGGCCAGTTCAAGATCAAAGGCTATGACGGCCCGGTACTTGAATGTGATAAGTGTGAATCTGAAATGCAGCTCAAGTCTGGTCGTTTCGGTAAGTACTTTGGCTGTACCAATGACGAGTGTAAAAACACCCGTAAGTTACTGAAAAATGGCGAGGCTGCTCCACCGAAAATGGATCCTGTGCCCATGCCGGAATTGCAGTGTGAAAAAGTTGAGGACACCTACGTCTTACGTGACGGTGCCAGTGGCATGTTCTTGGCGGCTAGTCAGTTCCCTAAAAAGCGTGAAACACGTGCGCCTTTGGTCACTGAGCTGATTCCGCACAAAGCTGAAATTCCTGAAAAATATCATTTCTTGCTAGATGCCCCGGTCAAAGACAGTGACGGCAATCCGAGTATTGTTCGTTATAGCCGCAAGTCTAAAGAGCAATATGTAATGACGGAAAGCGAAGGCAAGGCCACTGGCTGGAGTGCACTTTTCGACGGTAAAAAGTGGAGCATTACCGAAAAGAAAAAGGCAGTGCCCAAAAAAGCCGCGGAGAAGAAAGCGCCAGCCAAGAAAAAAGCCGACAAAAAGTCAGCCGAAGAATGAAAACTAAGAAAAAAGACTGAGTACTTGCTTATTTAGTCCAATGAAAAAGCGCTGGTTTACCGGCGCTTTTTCATTCTAACGCCTTATTTAAAATGCCCTCGATCTATTGTTAACCTTATTTAGCCCTCTATGTCCCCATAGAAGGCTCTCTATAAATATGAAATAAAGAAGGAGCAAAATAATGAAAGGATTATCCCTTAATATCATCTCGGCCATATTCTCAGCCTGTCTAATGATGCCGCTAGCACACGCAGGTGATGACACTACCGAGATGAAAGCAACCACCAGCGAGGAACGCTCAGGGCCGATCAGTCTCAACAAAGCCTCTGTTGAGGAGTTGAGTGAAATGAAAGGTGTCGGAGATGCGAAGGCCAAAGCAATTGTCGATTATCGCGAGGAAAAAGGCGGCTTCAAAAATCTAGAAGAGTTAACGCAAGTCAAAGGGATTGGACCGTCTATTTTAGAATCCAACCGCCCACTGCTTAGCCTTGAGTAGCCCAAAGCTACCGGCGAAACAAAAAAGGAAGCGAGTCGCTTCCTTTTTGTTGGTCTATGTTCATGACAATGTTCATGACAATCCATAAAAGATCAAAAACAGTGATCATTCCATGGTGGCACAACGTCCCCACTCGCAACGCATTAGCATAAAGGGTTTGGCATCACAGACCACGTCGTAGATTTCGTAAGGCCATTCTCCTTTAATCAATTGAACTGAGGACTTCTCACAACCTTCCTGCTCAGCAAACTGCTCTACGACGTACAAAGATCGCCCATAACTTTTCTTTGTTTTGGCTTCAATACGACCACGTTTTAAATCGTAATCGTCACCTTGCTCAACGGACGCTTTCTTCATACTCTGCAGCGCTGCTTGAATTTCTTCTGATCCTTTAATGTCCCAGTTGCCTTGGCGGTAATCACTCAAAATTTTGTTACACAAAGCATCTTTATCATCAGCATCTGCTAATTTCTTATCGACCAAGGCATTCGCACGCTCTTGCACCTCCCACGTTAATGCCATGGCTAAACGTGCGCCTGTGTCTTGGCGAGTATCGGTTACCGTGACCATGTTGTACGCTAAACCGAAATCTGCGGCTTCAACTAAGCTGCCATTGCGACGCCACCAATCTGTTCGTGCGCTTTCCGCTAGGTAGTTTGCACGACTGCTCACTTGTCCACACTCATAACGCCATGTATTCATCATGGTGTCTGCTTGTAACGCATAAAAAATTGCATCCCCTTTGGGTGATAACTGAGGAGCCTGTGCGCAACCGCCTATCGCTACTGCGGATATCAGCATGAGTATCAATTTCTGCATGTTATCGTTTGCCTATGTCTGCTTTTCTGTTGTCACACTTGTTGCTAACCGAGTTGTTACAACAGAAGGTTGAATAAATTCTCGAACATCGTCGAAGGAAAATGGCCAATCCAATTCAGCGCCTGACGTTTCGTTTTTTAGGACTGGGATACGCACACCGTAGCGCGCCACCAAGTCTTCAGAAACAGCGATATCATCCTGATATACAGTGATATCTAGGCCTTGTGCTGCCGCCACGAGAATAGCGGTCGCGTCTTCACACAAATGACAGCCTTCAGTGCCTAACAGTACAAAACTCATGATACCTCCATCTTAGATATGAGAAGTATACCTGTGACATTGGCGCAAACCTATTGATCAAGCAGGCCTTTTCTAACGACGCTAGTACGTAGACATAAAAAAAGCGAGATACTTCACATCGAAGTAACCCGCCATTGTTGGTATTGATCCGAAAGCTATACCTTACAACAGACGATTTAAGCCTTCATTGAAACTCGCGAGAGCGCCAAGACGGTCATCTTCTGGAACAAGCTGAGCAAGCATATCCTGTAAATTAGACAATGGATTGCTCAGCGACGGCGATGCCTTGTCGATCGCTTTCATATAGGAATCCACATAATCAGCAATATTACTGCGCTGAGATTCTAATCGTTCGGTAGGTATCGACGGGCCTGCTTGACCATAAGCGCGGGAGACATTCGAGAAGCTTTGTTGACGTAAATTCAAACTCATGGATGCCAGTTCATTGCCATCAAACCCTAACGACATTGCCTCTTCCAAGGCTGCCCCTAGATCGCCACCAAAAAATGTTTCACTTAACTTTTGCACGTCTGCAAATAACTCTTCAAGTGCCGCAACCTCACCGTCGTCTAAATTGCCGCGCACTTCCATGTCCCATTTTTCAGAGAAGGCCGATGCGCTCACACTCAACCCGCCTGCACGCATTTCTAGGCTGCCTTGGCGCTGACTAAAATCAACGGTGACGCGATCTCCGTCCTGAGTAATTACTTCTAAGGACATGTTATTACTTGTCCGCATTGCGGCGGCACTGTATGTCGGGGTATTAATGCTAGAGGTCGGTTCTTCGGTATCTGCAGCGTCTGTGTTTGAAACAGTGTCAGCCTCATCGCTCGCCAGCAAAGCAGGAATATCCCCTGCCGCCATTGAGCTAATCCCTTCATTCACTAAGGTTTCACCACGATCAATATCAGCCGCAAGCGCGTCATCCATCATGCCCATGCCTTCAAGCATCTCGCGCGCTTGTGCGTACCCTGTTGCAATCCCTTCTTTTGCGGCTTCAAGGCGCGCATCAATCTGCTCTTGAGACGCCCCACTCTCTTTCAGCGCGTCTAAGCCTTTTTGTACATGTGAAAGGATATTCTCGGCGGTACTTTCAGCACTTTGACGCTCGCCGACCACCACGCCATTTGGCGTATCTGTTTCCGCAGCCTGAGTTTGCGCAGGGGCTGAGTTCGGGGTTTGAGTAGAAACTGGCGTTTCTGTTGCCGGCGCAGACTGTTTATTTCCGTGGCGATGATGTACATGCTCATGATGTCCACCGTGTCGACCATGACCGTGTGAATTCAAGCTGTTGTTATTACTCGACTGGAATGTCGATGTTGTGGTGCTAGAAAACGAAAATGCAGCTTGTATATTGAAGTTCATGGCCGGCTCCGTACAGGGAGAATATTTCTCTCTGTATCGGCCCGTTAAATGTCAGCTTGAATAAAAAAAGACAGGTTGGCGCTATTAGTCAGATTAGCCGCGTCTACTGTTGCGATATTCGACGGGCGTCTGATTGGTCCAGCGCTTAAACGCTCGATAAAACGTGCTTGGCTCTGAGAAGCCGGTGAGATAAACGATCTCATCAATGCTCTCATCAGTGCTGGACAATAGTCGCTTAGCGAGATTACAGCGGTAGTCAGCCAATAACTGATTAAAGTTAGTTCCGGCTTCAGTAAGGCGAGTTCGCAATGTTCGCGGCTTTAAGTCTAATCGCTCGGCTACATCGTCAAGATTCACTTGGCCAGTTTCCAGCACCTCACCAAAGACTTTATAAACACGAGTCACGACATCTTGTCGTTCCAGTTTGGCGACATGTTCACTGGCCAGCTTTTCGTGCAATTGCAAAAGCTCAGGTTCTGCATGCAATGACGGCAACGCTAACAACTGATCATTAAAATGAATCCGGTTTTCACTGCAACCAAACTGAACGTCACAGCCAAACACGCGTTTATGCTCAGCAACGGTCTCTGGTGCGGCGTGAGTAAACTCAATCGCACTGGGACGAAATTGATCATCAGTAACGTACTGAAAGAAGCGAATCAGCCCCAGTACCATGCACTCGTTAAGGTGACGGAGCCCTTTGACTTTATCGCTGGCAGACTCCACCAAAATGGAGGCGCGATGGTCATCCACCTCAACACTGGCTTGTGATGCATCACTCAATAGACGCTGATAATTTAGCGCGCGAGTCAGACCTTCGCCAAACGTTGGGCTGGAAAGAAATAGGTATTGAAGTACTTGTCCTTTATATACCGGCATGTGTTCACCAAGGTGAATACCGATATCTGGATCACCGGACACCTCTTCCATGACGCCCCAAAAGATAATCTGAGCGTCATGCGGCGTGCGCAGATTTCTATCTTGCAGGATCTCGGCGGTAATTCCGAGACGCTGCCAGATCTCATCTGCATCAAGACCCATGGTTAGCATCGCTTGATGTGCTAACTGGAGCATAATGCCTGAATCGCGTAGTTCCGCCATTCCGCCTGACATAAGTGTTTGATTTCCGTAATACTTGGGGAGTTGAATTTTGCCAGATACACGGCTGGCTGCAAGCGTTATTGACCGATCTGACGCTAAGTTAACTTATACCCGCCAATGGGGGGAACTCGAAGTGTCTAGTATTATCTGCCCTGATGTGTGTTTAAAAAGTGTTTCTATCAGGAATTTACATATGTATCACGCGACTCGAATAGAACTAAAAAAGCTTCCTAGTGTTGCCAATCACACGGTGCGCTCTGCGTTTTCACGCAATACCAACATTCGTAATCCAGAATTACCGAACATGGATGCGGTTATTTATGGCCATATCCCAACTAAAAAGAACGTTCTCGATTACTCAAAACTTTGCGGCTTCGACCTCAAAAGCGAAAATCTACCTATTACTTATCCGCACGTGGTTGCCTTTAAATTGCATATGGAACTGATGCTTCACCGCACTTTTCCGCTTGGCATCATGGGCATGGTTCATATTACCAACAAAATTACTCAGCATCGCGCCATCAAGTTGGGCGAAGCTATCGATGTACGTGCATTCTTTGCTGGCGCTAACCGTACCCATAAAGGCCTTGAAGTTAGCCTGCGTACTGAGATTCGTATTGGTATGGAGCTGGTATGGGAAGGCTTAAGCACTTATTTGGCATTACTACCAAGTAAGGGGATTGAGAAGAAAGACGCTCCTCAAGTGCTTCCAGAGAACCCAGTTCTTACTGAGTCAGAGACTTGGACCTTACCATCCAACCTAGGATTGAAATACGGACCTGTTGCCGGTGATCCAAACCCAATTCACTGGGGTGTTCTAGCGGCAAAAGCGTTTGGTTTCAAACGCCACTTAGCTCACGGCATGTGGACTAAAGGTCGCGCGGCCTCAACTGCCTTCAAAAAGTTAGGCTCAGATTCCGCAGAGATTTATGTTGAATTCAAAAAGCCAATTTTTTTACCGGCTAAAATTGAACTTCACTTTGGTGAGAGCAACGGCCAAGTTGATTTCCAAGTACAGGCAACACGCAATAACGACACGCATTTGATGGGCTACATCAAAGCGATCTAAGCTCTCATTGTACTAAGGCAGTCCTACGGCTGCCTTAATTACGTTCAAACTCCAAGTTAGCGCTCTATGACTTTATATAAACGCGCTAACTTGGAATCCTCTCACTTGAAACCCCCTCCCGAAGACTCATTAACCAAACTCGCGCCTGTTCTTCCGAATCAAACCGCTCAACAGGGTATCCCGGAGCATGATAAGACAGGAACATTGATGTTAAGTGCTGAATCATAAAAGAGTCACCAACGATCGCAATGCCTTCTGTGACCACCAACAAGCGTGGGTCAGACGCATGTAACTGCACTTCAAAGTCGACGGTTAATACATTTTTGGCAATCATCATAACGGGGCATTTTAGCCCTTCAGCAATACGCACTCGCTCACTGAATAATTTCTGAATTAACGCTTGTGTGAGATGAGATACCCCCGTCAGATCATGGCATACCACTCCATCCTCAGTCATCCACGTACGGCTTAGCTCTAATGATTGTGAGTCTCGAATTGACATATGCCCATCTGTTATAAAAATCACTATGCATAAACCTATCTAAATTTTGATAGAAATGAAACAACGATATGTCAGTGGCCTCGCGCAATATATCCACCAAACAGACAACGAGCGACTCTATATAAATACTAATCTTTAACTGCAACTTATCTTTATCATTGATATTATGTTGAAAACCCCCTCGGCAGCTTGGCCGAACGGTACAAACAATAACAAAAACGGATATTAACCATGCGTACCCTGGCAACTCTTACAGCGCTTGCTGCAACACTCGCGTCTGGCTCCGCTCTGGCGGCTGAACCTGAAGATTTCGGAAGTTTTTTAGGTGTCTATGGCGCTGCGATAATAAGTGATGATATTGATCAGACGAATATCGCAACAAAAATCGTTTTTGGTCCCAATATCACTGAAAATTTGTCTCTTGAATTTGGCATCATGGACATGGGTCTTATGGCATATGATGACCCTGACCCGCTATTCCCGACGGCCGAAAATGCTGCCACCGGAACCCCACCGACATTCACAAACACGTCAAATGGTGAAGTGGATCGCGATTCAGGTGACAGCACGACTCTCGGCTCTGCAACTTATACAGGCAGTGAATCATTTCAGGCTCGTGGCGTCCTGCTGAACTTGAGATATAACTTCACCTATACCGAGACAGTCGACTTCTTTGTAAAAGCAGGCGCGAGTGCTTGGATTGCTGATGTTGAGAAAATCTCTATCACTGCGTATGGCGATGGTACGGTAGACGCTAAAAGAACCACCGGCTCCAACGAAACCTCAGGTGTCGAGCTTATCACCGGCGTCGGTATCATGTGGACACCTTGGGATAATCTAGCAATCCGCAGTGAACTTGAATCTACCTCCCTCGATAGCTTCCATATTGAGCCGACTGGATTTTTAATGATTGGCCTCGGAGTTCAGTACGAATTTTAATCAAGTAATAAGTTGGCGCAATTTTACTTAATCTACTAATATCCCTTAGGGAACTAAGGGATACAAAACGTTGTCGTAGTGCGCGGTCTGCATCAGTTAGTTGCTACCCATGGTAACAGGTGACAAAATTTGTCACCCGATATACCATGTATCTATGGTTTGATCTGAGAGCATCGGATTGCTAGCGGATCATTCCTGTAATAACAAAAATCCTAAATCAGATACCAGCGTATGAACATGGAAAAAGGTTACGTCTCTGCGGCTTTAATACGCCCTGTGATTGAAAATGCCGGCTTACGATCTTTTGATCAGTTGCACGCCGAAGACGACAGTATTCAGCGTGTTGTTAAGCAACTGAAAGACAGCGATAGCCGTATTCCCGTCGAAGAAGCCGATCAGGTTATTTCAACTTTGATCCGCAAGTCAGGCAATGAAGCACTTTGCGTTCATCCGCCTCATAAGTTCAACACCCAAAGCAGTTGTCAGCTGCAGCATTTATTTTTATGCAGTAATACGCTTCGTGAAGCACTTTACTACATGGAAAAATTTGCGCCCTTGTTGAGCGATCTTCTAGAAATTAATGTTACCCGTACACGAGAAGGTACCATTAAGGTCAAGCTTCCTGTCGCCGACAGTGCCTACATGTCAGATCAACGCCATCGATCAGAGATGATGTTGAGTGTATTACTGAATTGGATGCGCCAGTTATGTGGTGCGAAGTTACGAATCTTAGGCATCAACTTACCCTACCCTGCCACTCAGTATCAGCAGGCTCAAGGGCAGTTATGGAATGCGACTCTGAATTATAATTCAGGCGAATGCGCGATTTTACTCAACTCTAACGCGCTGGATGAGGGGCTACATAACACCAACCCTCACATCCTCAATATGATGAAGCGTGAAGTTGAAGAGCAATATCGTAAACTTGCTCGTTCTGGTTCACTAGCCGAACGTATCCGTAAAGCCCTGATGCAAGAAAAAGTGCGTTTAAATGCAAATCAGCAAGAAGTTGCTGGGTATTTTCACATCAGCGCACGCACCCTGAATCGTCATTTGCATCGCGAAGATACTTCGCTGAAGCAGATAGTCACTCAGGTTCGTTTAGAAATGGCGAAACAAATGCTGACCAGCACCGATGATGCAATAGAACAAATTGCTCTGAATATTGGTTTGTCTGGACGTCGCACGCTAGATCGCATCTTTATTAAAGAAGTGAATCTATCCCCTGCGCAATATCGCCAGAAGCATCGACATCAGGTCGCAGCGGCTGTTCACTAGGTAATGAATAAAGTTGTTCATTAACCTGGCGAATCTTGTAACAAGTTTCGTCAGGTTAAATGATGAACCCAGAGTAATTGCTTTTTACTGGTTGGTTCAATATGAGACGTCATGAAGGTTTAAGCGATACCAGCCAAGCGTATTTTAGTAACAGCTAATACTGAGAGTACATCCGTAATACGACCATCCTGAGTCATCTGAAATACTTCCTCAAACGGTAAACGCTTAATGGTCAGCACCTCCGTTTCTTCCATGTCAGTGGCACCTTCCGTTAAACCTTGAGCAACAAACAAATACCCTTCTTCGTCGGTAATGCAGTTACTTAAGTGAAAACGACCCAAGTTTGTTATCTTTGTCGCACTTAAGCCCGTTTCTTCTTTAAGTTCACGCAACGCACACTCTTGCGGTAGTTCACCTTTAGGCGCACCACCCATTGGAATCTCCCAATGGTATTCATCCAGTGGAAATCGGTATTGTCCAACCAGCCAAGTATCCCCATTCTCTGCCAATGGCACGATGCCCACAGCACGATTTAAAAACGACACTGTGCCATACACGCCAGCGTTTCCAGCCGGATTGGTCACATCGTGATGTGCGACTTCAATCCAAGGGTTGCTGTAAACCGTCTCAATCTTATTCGTCTTCCAAGGGTTGTTTTCGTTGCTCATATACCTTCCAACATCCGTAACCGAGTACCCAAATAAGACCAGCAATGGCCCCTAACATATGTGAACGAGCTTCTGTTCGCCCACCAATCAGTTCGGCATTGCCCATATCATTGTAAAACGAGGTTTGCTCCCACATTACCTTACCGAGAATAACGATGACGACCAAGACTCGAATAAAGCGTGAATAATAAGGAGAAGGGACAATAGCGATCAATAGTGCGCCATGAAGGGCACCCGATAGGCCAACATAGTAGTTAAGATCTAGCGCATAACAATACAAACCAACGCCAGTAAACACCATTAACCATAGCCACATGGCGAGAATATACGCTACCGCATGTTTAGGGTTAGCAACGTAAGTACATAGCGCCAGAGCAAGTAGATTTAACGTCAGATGAGCAAACGACAGATGGGTCACGTGAGACGTTAACAAACGCCAGTATTCTCCACGAGTAATCGCATCACGATCAAACTGGAAAATAGCCGCAATACCATCACCCGCTAAATATACAATTAAGCAAAGAACAGCAATGCCGATCCATGTGGCATAAGCGCGCACAGCACACCCTCCCAAAAGTGCTCAGTATATTCTTTTTCTACGCCACAATACGAGGGTAATAGACAATAACCAGACAAGGGCGCCACCACTGCTTGAAGATGAGCTAGTCGCTTCTTCTGCTGGAGCTCTTTCAATGACTTTATCCGTACTGGTAATCAAAAGTTTAGCGTTAAGATCAAAGTCGGCCGTGAAGTACGCAAATTCCTGCTTCTGCTTCATTTGAGTTTTGCCGCTGACCTGACCTTGAGTGTCTACCAAAAACGGCGCATGAGAACCGTTGGGTTCACTAAAAAACTCCACATACACGGTATCCGTACCCACACTGGCTGGTGAATCAAACATCAAACGATTCCAGCCTTTATCCACCGAGAATCCTTTGCGTACAACTCGTCCTTCTGCAGAAAAGCGCGTTAATCCTGTGTAAATCCCCACCTCGACACTTCCCGGCCCGTGCGCATAAAAATCAACGCCATCTAACGTTGAAATATCGGAAGTCAGTGGCACGGTGACTACTGCATACGCCGATTCGCCGTAGGTCCCCCAACTGGCCGTTGCAGGCAAGTCGTCATAGCCGATCGCATAGCCTAATGGGGTCACCGTCGTTGTCAGCGCAAAGCTGGCTTGACCGCCCACAGAGACGGACTGCATCGCCGCCAGTCCATCCGCCAAGTTGATTGAATCTGCAGAGGTTACTATGGTACCTCCGGACTCCGAGCTAATACCGCTACCAGAATGTTCCGTCGTCGCCAAAACCAGCAAGTTTGAATGTGCTTCTGTTAATGATGAGAGTGGCCCGAAACCATGCCAATCATCAATTTCAGTGATGAGTATCCCCGCACTGGGGATACCATCATCAAAACCGTCTTTTTGACGATTCTCTATCAACAAACGGCGACCGTGACGATATGTATCCAAATCGATACGCACCATTTCCCCCGCTGACGCAAAGCTATGTATTGAAAAACTACCACTGCTCTCAGGCAGCGCTTTTGTGAATCCAAGAAATTCCTTCGCCCATGCAATCAAATGCGCAGGACGATCACCGGCATCCCCCCCACCCGTATTCCAGGTGCCATAACTCATTAATCCCTGTCTCTTATACACATCTGACGCTGCCGACGAATAGAGAGGTGTAGAT
>OMOM01000185.1_pt1 | contig 41756 bp, 34 predicted proteins | sample 1646501 | NCBI WGS metagenome assembly OMOM01 (sample SAMN05416802, study PRJEB24817) | seawater metagenome | isolation source: Sea water | place: Canada:Atlantic | collected 2013-07
GCAAGGTTTTGCTCTAAAGGCCGCAGAATGACTTTGTTGTCTGGCGCCGCACGCATGCCGACTAAAGGAAAGTCCGCGAAGCCGCATTTCAAATCAAACGGTACTAATTTTAAAGCAAAGGTTCTAGGGCAACTCTCCTTGCATGGGGCCGGGGGCGGAGCCCCGAAAGGGAGTCAGTTTGAGAACTGAATTTAAAAGTTAAGCATTAAAAAACCACTCTTAAGCACTCAAAATCCCCCACTACTGTTATCACAGCCCACCACTGCTATAATCCCGCGTCTTATATTTTTATTAACCCATTTTAAGCGCATTGCATTTTCGCGAACGCCAACAGGAATCTGTCGCTGTGAGTCAAAGTCGCCATAACGTAAAAACCTTCCAAGGCCTTATTGCTGCCTTGCAAGAGTACTGGTCCGAGCAGGGCTGCGTCATCAATCAACCCGTCGATCTTGAAGTTGGTGCTGGTACATTCCATACCTCCACCTTCCTCCGTGCGATTGGGCCTGAGACGTGGAACGCGGCGTATGTGCAGCCGTGTCGTCGCCCTACCGATGGCCGTTATGGTGAAAACCCTAACCGCTTACAACACTACTACCAGTTTCAGGTCGTCATGAAGCCTAGCCCGCTCGACATCCAAGAGAAGTACTTGGAATCGCTGCGCATCATGGGCATTGATACCGCGATTCACGACGTTCGTTTCGTGGAAGATAACTGGGAGTCACCCACCCTCGGCGCTTGGGGCCTAGGTTGGGAAGTTTGGCTAAACGGCATGGAAGTGACTCAGTTCACCTATTTCCAGCAAGTGGGTGGCTTGGAATGTTTCCCGGTAACCGGTGAAATCACGTACGGTCTTGAGCGTATCGCCATGTACCTACAAGAAGTGGATTCAATTTTTGATCTCGTTTGGACCTACGGCCCAGACGGCACGCCAGTAACCTATGGCGATGTATTCCATCAAAACGAAGTTGAGCAATCGGCGTATAACTTCGAACACGCCGACGTTGATTTCTTATTCACCGCCTTCGACCAGCACGAAAAAGACTGTGCTCGTTTGATTGATGCAGGCTTGGCCTTGCCAGCCTACGAGCAAGTATTAAAAGCCTCACACACCTTCAACATGCTGGATGCGCGTGGTGCTATCTCGGTGACGGAGCGTCAAGGCTATATTTTGCGCGTACGCACACTGGCTCGCTCTGTGGCGGAAGCTTACTTCAACAGCCGCGCCGAAAAAGGCTTCCCGTTAGCTAACGAAGCCAACCGTGCCGAAGTCTTGGCCAAATACGAAGAAGCCAAAGCGAAAAAAGCCGCCAAGCAGGAGAGCAAATAATGAGTACGCGTGACTTTCTCGTTGAGCTAGGTACCGAAGAGCTGCCACCAAAAGCACTGAAAAAATTATCAGCCGCCTTCACCTCAGGTGTTGAGCAAGGCTTACGTGACTTGGGTCTGAATTTTGGTGATGTTGTGTCGTTCGCAGCACCACGTCGCTTGGCGATTCAAATCACAGCCTTAGAAGAACAGCAAGCCGATCAAGAAGAAGTACTCTATGGCCCACCGGCCAAGATCGCCTTTGATGCCGACGGTAACCCAACCAAAGCGGCTCTCGGTTTTGCTTCTCGCGCGGGTGCAGACGCCTCAGAACTTAAAACAGCCCCGGACTCTGACAAGAAGAACGCTGGCAAGCTGATGTTGGAACGCACGATCAAAGGCAAACAAACCACCGAGTTACTCGCTGGTATTGTGCAAAACAGCCTAGATAAGTTGCCTATCCCTAAGCGTATGCGCTGGGGAGCTTCCCGTATTGAGTTCGTGCGCCCAGTTCAGTGGCTAGTCATGCTGTTTGGTAACGATGTGGTCGATGCTGAAGTATTGGGCATGAAAGCCGGTAACCAATCCAAAGGTCACCGTTTCCACGCACCGGGCCAGATCACCATCAACAACCCGTCCGAATACGAAGCCAAATTACGTGAAGCCTACGTGATGGCGAGCTTCGCAGAACGTGGCGCATTGATTGAGAAACAAGTCACGGCGGAAGGTAAAAAGCTCGGTGGCGACGCCATCATTGATGCCGACCTTCTCGACGAAGTCACCGCGCTAAACGAATGGCCGGTTGCCTTGGCTGGCTCGTTCGACGAAGACTTCCTGCGCGTTCCGCCAGAAGCACTGGTGTCTTCCATGAAAGAACACCAAAAGTACTTCCACGTGATGAAAGACGGCCAATTACTGCCGAACTTCATCACCATTGCGAATATTGAAAGTACTGATCCTGCACAAGTGATCTCAGGTAACGAAAAAGTCATTCGCCCTCGTTTGGCCGATGCCGCTTTCTTCTGGGATACCGACCGCAAGCAGCCACTTGAAAGCCGCTTTGATAAACTCAAAAGCGTTGTTTGGGTGAATGGTTTAGGTACCGTTGCCGATAAAGCACAGCGCATTGGCAAACTTGCTGGCCGTTTAGCTGACGAAATCGGTGCCGACAAAGCACTGACAGATCGTGCCGCACAACTGTGTAAAAACGACCTCGTATCGAACATGGTGTATGAGTTTGCTGACCTTCAAGGCCTAGCAGGAAAATACTACGCCGAACACGATGGCGAACCTGCTGACGTGGCCGCCGCCATGGTTGAACAATACATGCCAGCCTTTGCTGGTGACGAACTCCCCACCACACAAACCGGTACTCTAATCGCCTTGGCCGACCGCCTCGATAGCTTGGTTGGCTTGTTTGGTACAGGGCAAATTCCAACCGGCTCAAAAGACCCGTTTGCGCTGCGTCGTGCATCACTCGGTGTATTACGTTTATTGGTTGAAAAAGAAATCAACATCGACCTCGGTACATTAATCGATTGGACCATCGACTCAGACTGGGCAACCACACCAAAAGCCGACACCAAAGCAACGCTAACTGAATACCTGCTGGATCGTTTCAGCGCTTGGTATCAAGACGAAAACATCCCAACGGGTGTATTCCAATCTGTACGCGCGCTAGGCATCACCAATGCGCTCGACATTAACCGTCGTGTACAAGCCGTACACCAGTTCAACCAACTGGATGCCGCCGAAGCCTTAGCAGCAGCGAACAAGCGTGTGTCTAACATTCTGGCGAAGAATGGCGGCGACACGGTAGAAGCTACCGTCAACAGCGACTTGTTACAGCAAGCCGAAGAAAAAACACTGGCACAAGAAGTGGCTGCAAAACAGCAAACTCTTGAACCGTTAATGGCCAACAGCGATTACAGCGCTGCATTAAATGAGCTGGCTGGATTGCGTACTGCCGTTGATGCTTTCTTCGATAACGTGATGGTCATGGCCGACGATGATGCCGTTAAAAATAATCGCTTAGCGCTGCTGAAGCAGTTGCAGGGATTGTTTATTGGTATTGCGGATATCTCGGTGTTATAACTTTTACCGCTGCACAAAAAAAAGCCCGGCTACTTATTCAGCAGCCGGGCTTTTTATTGTTTACTTATGCAGCCCAGTTTTGATTGCCACTACCGAAGGTTGAGGAGATTGCGCCATGCATGTTACGTACGTAGCCGCTTATTGAGGCACCCTTACCAGCAACAACAATCACACCGCCAGCTAGTGCCAACATCGAAGCTAAGCCCGGCGCCGTCATTGCCAAATCTTTTACCTTCATCAATGCATCAACACCCATTTCTTCACTTAATCCTGCCGCTCCACCACCGGCAAATGCTACGCCACCGGCCACCATTGCAATTTCATTTAACATTCCCTTACGAGCGTCGGCATTATAAAGCACATCCTTGGTATTAATATTTACACCGGCACAGTTCATACCAATAGATTTACATATTTCTTCTAAGCTCTTCTTACTGCTATGCCTACCGCGCGGGTTAGAGAAATAAACCTCCTGCGTAGACATGCCTTTTTGTGCCGCAAAGAGATCGCTCGATTTAGGATTGTTTTTAATAAACTTCATCGCCTCTACAAACATTGCTGCGCCTTCACCATGAACCAACCATTGCACACTGGCGCTTTGCTTTTGTGCTGTCTGTATTAACGATACAAGACTGTCTTTGTGTTGTTTGCTGGTAAATTCATTATTCGACCAGAAAAGAGAAAAATGATTGCCACCTTTTCTCACATTATTAGTGGCAGTATTGCCAGAGAAGTAGGCTTTCTCGACGTGCGTACCAATCATCTCGCCAGCATATTCTTTGCTTTCGAACTTGCCCGGCACCACCGCCATATGCGCACCGTGTGACCATTTATGGTTCAAGTCCATGGTCGTGTATTGTTCGCTAGGAACAAACCATTTTCCTCCACGCCACTTAGCCTGATAGAGACCCGGAGACTGATCTGTCTTAGACTTAGATTCAGCTAATTCAATTAAATTAATATAGATATTTTTACGATCTGAACTAACTTTATAGGTAAATTTAAAATCACCGATCACCGCTTGTGAATTGACCGTTTTATCGCCTACGGCTAAACGCAAAACAGCCCGAACTAAGCTGGTCATATAATAATTACCAACAGAGTCTTTTTTGATTTTTTCCCATTGTTGTTTCTGCTGTGCGGGCACATGCACGGTATGAGTAATACCAGCATCGGCTGGTGAATAAATAACTACGTATCCAGTTTGTGTATTATTCATCATTGATTTCCTTATCGCTAAGTTAAATTTTAAATTCGGGTTCTGGCGAGCCGGGTTCTTCGATAACAAACTCAGATTCACCTTTTTCAGAATTACCATAACGCCACTTCGTCGGGTAGACCCAAGGCTCAGGGTCACGCTGAGAACTGATTGTGGCGTTTGGGTATTGTTGTAATACGGCTTCTTTACGCGCCGCCAGCGTATCACTTAATGTCCAATGGATACTGCCACACACTAAGTCACGAACTTTGTTGATATTTTCGACCGCTTCGCTCACAGGGAGATAGCCATAATTATCAAAGGTCAAAAATAATAAATAACCATCGTCTATCGCGGTAACAGCATAAGTCTCAAAGTTAGCGTCCCCCCCTTCCTCCTCTTTGCTTGGATCAAGTAAATTATGGGATTCAAACAACACCCAAAGATTTCCTTGCTTTTCCTCCACTCGCCAATTGACTGGGGCAACTTGTTTTCGGCGATCCGGCATCCCAGGTCCAATGTCGTATAAGTAGCGCAGTATCACTTGCTCTAGGTGCTCAGGATTAAAACAGCTCATGCCTTTTGGAAGGCAATCGATTCGCAAAGAAGAAGCATGAAAGCTTGTCCCCCCTAAGCATCGCCCACGCCAAATGGGTCCAAAATACTCCCAGTTGCGTCGAATGCAGAAGGCATAACTGAACGGTTGGGGTTCTGGATGCCCGTAGTTATAGACATTGGATTGGTAAATATCGGGAATATCCGTCGGTTCAAGATCGGCTTCAAAGCCATCGGACCTATAATGCACTGGCAGTGTTAATTCGAGCTGACAACCCGACAAGCTGACAGATACACGTTCAGGCGGATTAATACCCGTGACATAGGGGCGTTTACGTGAGGCGAACAGGCGTTTAAGCATAATCCCTTCTGAATATTCCTTGTTATGGCCGAAAGTGTACCAGCTCAGATTTGGGCATTCCACACAACGCACAACGTGATTGCACGCTTAAACTACAAATTCTGGCGCTGGCGAGCCGGGTTCTACAATAACTAATCGAGACTCGCCTTTTTCTTTATCACCATCGCGCCATTTTGTCGGGTAGACCCAAGGCTCAGGGTCACGCTGCGAACTGATTGTGGCGTTTGGGTATTGTTGTAATACGGCTTCTTTACGAGCTTCGAGCGTATCGCTTAATGTCCAGCGGATACTGCCACACACCAAGTCACGAACCTTGTCGATATTTTTAACCGCATCTTTAACCGGAAGGTAGCCAAAGTTACCAAATGACAGAAACAGCAAATAACCATCGTCCAGTGCGGTGACCGCAAAACTCTTATAGTCAGCGCCCCCCCCTTCCTCCTCTTCGCTTGGATTAAGCAAATTATGGGACTCAAATAGCACCCAAAGGTTGCCTTGTTTATCTTCGACGCGCCAATTAACTGGAGCCGTTTTTTTTCTAAAGTTTGGGGAGGCTGGTCCCTTATCGTATAAATACCTTAGGATCACTTGCTCTAGATGTTCAGGGTTAAAACAACTCATACCTTGAGGCAAGCAATCAATGCGTAAAGAAGATGCGTGAAAGCTTGTCCTGCCTATATATTGACCACACCAAATTGGTCCAAAGTATTCCCAGCTCCGCCGAATGCAGAAGGCATAACTGAACGGCTGGGGTTCTGGATGCCCGTAGTTATAGACTTTAGATAGGTAGATGTCGGGAATATCCGTCGGTTCGAGATCAGCGGCAAGGCCATGCGAACTATAATGAACCGGCAGTGTTAATTCGAGCTGACACCCCGACAAACTGACAGAAACACGCTCAGGCGGATTGATACCCGTGACATAGGGGCGTTTACGTGAGGCGAACAGGCGTTTAAGCATAATCCCTTCTGAGTATTCCTTGTTATGGCATAAAGTGTACCAGCTCAGATTTTGGTGAGCTATCTTGTGAGCCACCTTATTGATTAATACTTACATTAGGCGAAGCCGCTTTTGAAGCACAAAAAAGCCCGGCTGCTTATTCAGCAGCCGGGCTTTTTTATATCGATAAAATTCTGAAAAAAGCGCGCAACGCACACCCTATTTCAAATTAAATCACCTTATTTCGCCGGATACCCGCGACGAACTTCTTTCATGTGAATACGACCTTCCACTGGGTCATCACTGTGATCTTGCCATTGCATCCACTGGGTCAGTGAAATTGATAGCTGCAGTGAGTAATCCAGCGAGATCCATTCTTTAGTGCCATTTGCATAAGAAGGCACGCCTTCGCCCATCACGTTTACGGGGCCTGATGCGGTTTCAACGGTCATGTTAAATGGCGCTGACGCTGCTGTGTTGGCAAAGTAGATGCTGTCCATATTGGCAAAAGAAATACCGCCATTGACGGTCGCGGCTGCGCCACTACGATCAACGCCGACGTCTGGGTTTTCAGTATCAGGGGTCACACATTCTTTGGTCATGGCTGAGAACTGCGAAAGCAGCGGCGGTGTAACGATGTTTTGATCTGGCACTGAGGCCGTTCCATGACATGACATACACGAGCTGTTGGCATTATCTGCAGGGCCATTTAAGCGGTAGTTACACCCAAGGTGCCCCATTTGTTTCATCACGTCTGGGCCGCCGTATTTATTCAGCTCATCAACGGTATCCCAGAAAATCACTTCTTCTTGGAAGCCGTCAGTTTTTACGTTTGCTGGGAAGTTGTGCGCAAGCTGGCCATCAGGCGGTGTGTCGTTGCCCCACATCACGCCCAATAAGCTTATGCGTTTCCATGGATCTGGTTCGTTTGCCTTGCGCTGGCCATCGGCAACAAAGGTACCAAATACCCATTCAGTGCCTTGAGCACGGCTATCTTTTACCGCAAAGTCGTACTGTAGCAAGCTCACGTTGCCCCATTCTGTTGTGCTACGCGGACACTGCTGACTCTCTTCAATTAAGGTGCATTCGCTGCCATTCGCCGGGGTACAGCTACAAAAAGTCGGATCAGAAATATTAGCATTCCAGCTTGGAACATTTGCCATCACAGGTAAATATTCAGCACTCAAGGTGTTAAATAATGGCTTACCCACCACGGCACCTTCATCGAAGCTGATGCTCTCTGTCGGTATTTTTGCTGTACCGTCCGCCTGCCACACCGTGCCTAACGTGTAAGCAGCGGTCGCATTGAAGAAACCAATCGCCCACATGCTGCTCTGTTGATCACCTTCCGGCGTTGAGAAGGTCACTGGCGCTTCACGTGTTAAGCCGTGGGTAAATTCACGACCACTCATGGCGTCGTAGGTTTGGTAAGGCATGTTGTACCAAGGGCGAACTGGGTTATTACACACATCCCAGTCTTCAACGCCTTCACGATTCACGTTACCTTCTTGCATGTATTCCATAACCAGCCAGCCGTACTCAAACGCCAGTTTCTTTTTGTCTTCCTGAGAAGTGCCAGCTTCAAATAATGCATCAAAGCGGCTATCGCGCCACGGCTGCGCCGCACTGTCGTCAACAGGCGCTGTTGGGTAGGCGTCAGACAAGCTATACACAGGGCCAGTCCAATCAGACGGAGGGGCATCTGTGATTGTTTGGCCAACCCATTGCTCTGGGAAAGCAGGGTCTTGCCAATAGCTTGGATAAATACCGGCACACGTTCCGTTTGAAGCCGTCGCCTGCTTTAACGTTGTATTCGCACTTGCTTCGACATGATCATCTGAAGAGCAGCCCGAGAGCATGAGCCCTAAACTGCACAGCCCGATACTGAGTCCTCCGACCATTGCCTTTTTCATTACTGAGATTTCCATATTCATCGTCCTTAATTGAGATGAGTACATTGCTAGAAACATGACCTTATCAGAGCACAGCGGCCATGAAGCTAGACTAACGTTCAGATATAAGTCGCAATATGACAGTGCGGCCATAAGAGCTACTTCATCCAAGACCGATCACGCCACCACTGGCGCATATCGTCACTTAGTTTGGCGAAATGCGTTTTATGCTTTAGCGTTTTATACATGCACACGTTATTCGATATACTGCATTTCCCCAGACAGTTAACTCTTTTATCTCCAACTAAAGGCAGCTATGAAACTCGTTATTCTGGATCGCGATGGCGTTCTTAACCAAGACTCTGACGCTTACGTAAAATCGGTTGATGAATGGATAGCTATTCCCGGCAGCGCGGAAGCGGTCGGCAAATTATGCGCTTCAGGTTATACCGTAGCGGTAGCAACCAATCAGAGTGGCTTAGCGCGTGGGTATTTCACTCCGGCAGACCTTGAGGCCATGCATGAAAAAATGATCACGCTTGCAGCCGAGCATGATGGCCAATTTGCTCATATTGCGTTTTGCCCGCATGGCCCAGATGATCATTGTGATTGTCGTAAACCACTACCCGGTCTGATTCATCAAATTGAATCCGCTCTAGGGGTTAGTGCCCAAGGAGCTTGGATGGTTGGTGATTCGATTCGGGATTTGGAAGCAGGCCTAGCTGCCGGTTGTAAACCCGCCTTAGTAAGAACCGGAAAAGGGCAAAAAAGTGAGCACAAACTTACACTGGAAGCGTCTAGATACGAAGATTTAAAAGACGCTCCGGTGTTTGATAACCTGAGCGCTTTTGTTGACCAACTAGTTAATGGGTTACTCGATTAGCGGGCTAATTGATTCATTAACCCGCAAACTAATCGGCGGGGCTTTAAGAGTTTACCGGCTCCCATGGCAAGGTCCCCGGGGCCGCTTCAATAAACTTGAAGTACTGCTCTAGATGATCGACAAGATCACCAATCACTTCTTCTTTGCTACACCCAAATAGGTCATAGCCCAACGCCCCATGGCTCAGGTAGACATCAGCTTGCCAGAACGACGGATGCTTCTTAGTGGGTTGATAGTCCGGCGAATCATGCTCAGTGGCTTTAATTAAATAGAAGAATTCGATGGAATTATTACGAATTAAATTTAACTGAACTTCGCCATCCGCAGCCGTGACTTCAGCATTCCAATCGTGGGTAGCCAGCTCTTGCTGAACTTCACGTAATGCGGGTTCAGCGACTTGGCTAATAAAATCATGGATCTTATTTTGCCCCGGAAACTTCATTAAACCGTTCAGGCGTTTACGCCAATCGCCACCATTGGTGAATGGGCGTATCTGAGTAATCGCATTGATCGACGAATCTCGGTGTCCTTCAATTACCAAGGCCCGCCATAACCCGATCATCGCCAAGATCATAATAATGGCGAACGGCAAAGCACTGACAATAGTCATGGTTTGCAAGGCACCAAGCCCACCGGCCAGTAGTAATGTCGCCGCGATAAAACCTTCCAAAGATGCCCAAAAAACACGCTGCCATACAGGCGTTTCCAATTTACCGCCGGACGCTAACGAATCAACCACTAAGGACCCAGAGTCAGATGAGGTAACAAAGAAGGTAATAATCAAAAAGACCGTCACGACGGATAAAAATGACGACATCGGTAAGCGATCATAAAACTCAAACAATGCCACCGCATGATTGGCTTGTACTTCACCAATGAGTGCCGTTTTGCCCTGCTCCATAATCAAATGCAGCGCCGTATCACCAAAAATAGCGAACCATAAAAAGGTGAATATAGTCGGTACCGCCAATACGCCAACAACAAACTGGCGAATGGTACGACCCCGGCTAATTTTCGCAATAAACAAGCCCACAAACGGTGCCCAAGCAATCGTCCACGCGAAGATAAACAGCGTCCAATTACCGATCCAATCACTGTGACTGTAGGCTTGCAAATTAAACGTACGCTCAACAATGCTACCTAAATACGCGCCCGTATTTTGCAGAAGCGTATTGAGAATATGTACGCTCGGCCCTAACGCAAACACCACCACCATCAAAAATACGGCCAACGCCATATTAAGCATGGACAAGTTCTTGATACCTTTATCCATCCCTGCCACCACGGAAATCGTCGCCGCCCCTGTAATCACAGCAATCGCTATCACCTGTACCGTGGTACTTACCGGCACCTCAGGCCATAAATAATTTATACCCGCATTAATTTGCGCAACCGATAACCCGAGTGTTGTTGCCAAACCAAACATAGTCCCAAGAATCGCAAATATATCCGTAACGTGTCCCGCTACCCCATAAATACGATCGCCAATCAGTGGATACAGCGCCGAGCGCATGGACAGCGGCAAACCATGACGATAAGCAAAATACGAAAGAACCAGACCAACTAAACCGTAAATTCCCCAAATATGTAGCCCCCAATGGAAGTAGGCGATTTGCATGGCTTCTTTCGCTGCAGATACGGTTTCAGCAGCACCCGCTGGCGGCGTGGAATAGTGCAATACTGGCTCTGCGACCCCGAAAAACAGTAAAGCAATGCCGTAACCCGCCGAGAACAACATGGCAAACCACGCTGGAAAACTGTACTCAGGCTCTGCATGATCCGACCCCAGACGAATATTCCCCCAGCTGCTAAAACCGACAAAAATGATAAACACCAAAAATACAGCCACCGCCAACATATAAAACCAGCCAAAGGTTTCAGTCACCCAACTCAACATGTGGCCAAACAACTCACCGGCGTACTCTGGATTCGCGATTGTGCCTAGAATTAAACACAAGGCGACAAAAATAGTCGGGATAGCCACAGGCAGTAACAGTGTCGCCTGCACGCCTTTGTTTTCAGGTGTCATATCATCTCCAATCATCTAAAACGGGGGGCTTACGTTTGCAGTAACGTAATTTTCTAGTCCATACCGTGACAAAGCCTTGGGCAGATAGCAAATCTGACGAATTCACTTCAACCTGACCCAGCAGCAAATATTGTCGTAAAAAAGTGTGTAGAAAAGGAAGGCGCATGGCAAAAAACGCATCGAGGCTGATATGATACTCGGACTAGAGTCGCTGTTTCATAAGCAACAATTTGAGTGGGCAGGGTACTCTGGCTATCTGTATGAGAGGAATACACAATGATCATCGAGACCAACGGCCTATTCGCCATCTTGATTTTAATCGCCGACATTTACGCCATTTTTAATGTGGTGCCATCGCGGAAACAACTGGGGGTTAAAGCCGCGTGGATTGCCGCCATTATCTTCTTACCTATTTTAGGCTTAATTGCTTGGGCCTTGTTTGGGCCACGCCAGCCCAAAGTGAGTTAATGCACTCCAATTTAACAGCGAGTATATAAACGAATACATAAAAAAGGAGAGCCGCATAACGGCTCCCCTTCTAAGAGTCACTCGATACAACTCCGCTGATTAGTTTGTAGCTGACTCATCGTCAGACGAATCTTTTTCAGGCAAATCTTCCGGTAAGTCTTTTGGCCTAGCGCTGCGTCCTTGCTCTCTCCCGATTTCTTTTTCATCATTCACCGGATCAACATTGCTATTTTTAGTTAAGTGCACATTCGCATTTGGCGCACGCCCTTGCTTGTCTTCACCGAAGTAAATAGTCTGATGAGGGAATGGAATCTCAATGCCGCGCTCATCAAATGCTATTTTCATACGACGATTAAATTCACGCCCAACATTCCACTGCTGGATCGGTCGTGTTTTTATTCGAGCTTTAATCATCACTGCGCTGTCAGCAAACTGATCCACACCAAACACTTCTAACGGCTCAAGAATGCGATCTTTGAAGTCGTCATCTTGACGTAGCTCCTCGTCAATCTCGTGCAGTATTTTAATTACTTCGTCCGTATTTTCTCGATACGCGACACCAATATCAAAAAGATAAAAACTGAAATCTTTGGTCAGATTAGACACAATCGCCACCTCACCAAATGGGATGGTATGCACCGTACCCTCAAGATCCCGTAACTGAATTTTCCGTAATGTAATTTTTTCAACCAGACCGAAATGATCACCAAGCTTAACGACGTCACCGATCTGCAATAAATCCTCAAAGATCACCGTCAGCCCGGTCAGAAAATCTTTCACCAATGTCTGTGCACCAAAGCCCACAGCAATACCGAGAACACCCGCACCGGCCAGAAGTGGCATAATATTGATACCAACCTCAGACAAAATCACCATAAGCGACAGTAACGTCAACGTAATCAGCAGGATATTACGAATAATGGGCGTAATGGTCTGAAAGCGAGAATTATTTAACGCCTCGTGACGATGCATCACCGATTCCAATAGAGCGTTCACGCCTTCCCAGATCAAATTGAATACCAATACAACGACGGTCACCGTGAGTACAATATTCATAGCAGAGCCCAAGACAATCGAATCGCCATCGTGAGACAAATAACTCGCGATTAGCTGGGCCGCAGCGTACCCAATTAAGACCAATCCCACGGCATAACCGGCCCAACGTTGAATTAAGAAAACGCTGTCAAACCTTGTTTTACTCCAATGTAAGCGCTTACGAACTGGCCTTAATCGGCGGTCTAAGAATGCCGCGACGCGAGCATTAAAAAACAAACCCGCCAATACCAATAACACCGTTAAGCTAAAGCTAACTAAGTCCCCAATGATGTTTTCTGGCAAACCATAGCTTTCCATCAAGACCACAAAATCTTGAGTAATCCCACTACCTGCGCTCTCAAAATCAATCAGCCCCCCTAAGACTGACGCAGATTCTTCTTCGGCATTGACCATCACCTTTAACTTATCAATCAGCGCCTGACGTTCGGTCTCGCTCTCAAGGGTACCAATTAAATCTTCAACCGCTTTCTGATCCACACTCCCTGATGAACTGGAGCCGTCCGACGGGGAGACTGGAGAGGCGGCTGCCATCGACAAGCCAGGAAGAGACAAAAGTAAGAAGGGCAAAATAATCGTTGAAAGCAAATACCGCATGGACTGCCTATATAAAAAATAAATGAACGTATGTCTGTATATAACGACCCGCACCCAACAACAAGGTTCCTGAGAAAAATCATCAATACTTCAGTTTGGGCCAACGTTTGGCCTTAACCAACCTTGAGGCCCAATATAAGCGCTGGTTACATGGTCGTCCGTTTTAAAACGCTAGGAGAGAGACGATGAACTCTGCCACCCAACCACTACCAGCTGACCAGAGCTCTGCTCAGCGCCAGCCGGGACACATAGAAGTCCGCAAGATGGATTTTTCCTTCAGCGACGTCAATGAGATGGATTGGTACCGAGGCAACCCTTTCCTAACGGCTTTCATTGCGGTGTTATCGGGTACGTTTCCGCCGGGCGAACAAATGTTTATAGAGTCAGTGCGTCACTTCAAAGACCAAGTGACCGACCCGCAACTCCAAGAAGACATCAAAGACTTCACACGCCAGGAAGCGCATCACACCAACCAGCACAAACTGGCCAACGAAAAACTCGAAGCCTTGGGCTGGCGCGCGCAAACCATTGAACGCCGCGTAGAAAAAGCCATACAACTGCTTAACGCCAAACGCTCCAAGCGTGAGCGCCTTGCTGCCACCGTCTGCCTTGAACATATCACCGCCATCATTGCGGAGTATGTACTTACTCACCCAAAACAGATGGAAGGTATGCACCCGTCCATACGTAACATGATGGTGTGGCACGCGATTGAAGAGATCGAACACAAGTCCGTCGCGTTTGATGTCTACATGAGCACAGGCGGAAGCCGTAAAATGTTAAAACGCATCATGCGCGCCATCGCTATCTTGTTCCCAACGCTAACACTCGCGCGTACTTTCTACCTGCTATTTGCCGCACGTCGTATGCCAAACTGGGCACAATTTAAAGAAGGCTTCCAAATGCTGTTTGGTAAAGACGGCATGATCACGTCGATCAAGGCACCGTTTAAAGATTTCTATCGTGAAGACTTCCATCCTGAAGATCATGACAACCGTGAGCTGATTGAAAAGTGGAAAAAAGAAATTGCTGAATATCAGGTGTAAGTACTTACTACGTCTTGATGTCAGGTAGTTAAAGAACAAAAGCAGCTTCGGCTGCTTTTTTATTGGCTAGCATAAGCGGCTATCTCACCTATTATCTGCCTAAATAACCGTTAACTTAATCGCTAAAAAGTAGGTTGCGGTTAGCGCGAAGCGCGTAACCCAACGCTTTCACGTAAACAGTTTTCAAAAATAACGTTGCAGCATGAGCCGAATACCGCCTATTATTGGCTCATTACATGAGCCGAATAAATACGCTATTCGGCTCACCACTCTTAAGGAACACGGAAAAAGACGTGGAACAAACCCTTAAACAAACTTGGATCTGGCAATCCACTGCTTGGCCGAACTTCTATTGGCAGGCGTCTTCGGTGCAGCCACTATTACGAGAGTGCCACAAACGCATGGGCACACTCACTGGCAAAGCGAGCCTCTCATCAAGTGAGCAAGCCTCACTCGATACCCTGCTGGGTAATATCCTTGCCTCTTCCGCGATTGAAAATGAAAAACTGAATGCCGCCTCAGTGCGCTCATCACTTGCCAAGCACCTAGGCATCAGCGAAGTAAAACCCTACCCAACCAGCGAGCGTTCAGAAGGGTTAGCAGAAATGATGGTTGATGCACTGCAACAACATCAACAGCCTTTAACGACTGAGCGGTTGTTTCAGTGGCATCGCTGGATATTCCCTCAAGAGTCTCAAAGTACTTTACACACAATTCGAGTCGGCGAACTAAGAGGGCCAGAACCCATGCAAGTTGTGTCTGGCCGCTTGGATAAACCCAACGTACATTTTGAAGCGCCACCAAGGGACAGCTTAGACAGTGAACTTGAGGGCTTTATCCGCTGGTTTAATTCGCTAGAACATAACGATAACCCAGCACTCGACCCACTCATACGTGCCGCTATCGCCCATTTATGGTTTATCACCTTGCACCCGTTCGACGACGGCAATGGACGACTCACCCGCGCCCTAACAGATATGGCACTGGCTCAAGGTGACGAACAAAGCATCCGCTTATTCGCCATGTCAGTCGCGATACTAGACAACCGCAAAGGCTATTACGACATACTCGAACACACCCAAAAACACGCTCAAGAGATCGAGGGAAAACTCGATGTCACACCTTGGATCGAATGGTTTTTAAGCACCCTACTCACCAGCGTTGAAAGTGCCATCACCACAATCGACCGTACCCTCGCAAAAACTGCCTTCTGGCAGCATTATAACGACACGTCATTAAGTGCGGAGCAACGCAAAGTACTTAACCGTTTATTGGATGGTGGGCCAACAGGATTTGAAAACGGCATCAGCGCCGCTCAGTATCAAAAGGTCGCCAAGGTCAGTAAAGCAACGGCGACGAGGCACTTGGCGGATTTAGTGGCGAAAGGGTGTATAGAGAAAATGCCCGGTGGTGGGCGGAGTACGAGGTATTCAACTAGCGCTTAGATTTTAGCTTCTTACAATCTGATTCAGGCGCATCTTTTTGAGTAACAACCTCAGCATTCAAGTGCTTAGGCTCTTCATTTACCCGACGAGCAGTCGACAAATCCAGATCGTCATTAATATCTTCCAAGCCATCATCAAATTTTTGATCGAATTCTTCAGTCCTCATTGGGCAAGACCTCGCTCTTACGCTAACGGTGAACGTTATTGCTAAATAATAGGATTAATTAACAACTCCGAAACTTGTTCGCAATCCATCAACCATGCTTCGGTAGCCGTACAACGAAATGCAACAGCCGTTTGAATTTGTCCTAGTATTTCCTGTGTATTAATTTGATTAAAAATTGGCTCATGATGTGCAATGCGATTTCTTAATTTACGAATTTGTTTACATTCTTTATTTAATCTCACCCGCAATGTTGCCGCATCTATTCTAGCATTGGGGAAAGTAGAACTACTGTATTGCTTCCAGATACGAGCTTCATGCCGCTTTGTCAGCATGCTTTCAAACCAATATAAATTCAGTTCAGGAACTACTTTGTCCTAACCCATTATACGTAGGAGTAACTAAGTTGAGTAAGTCGGCTTTTTCTTTCCTTGGTAAAGAGTTCTGAAATACTTTATTAATTGGCCAATCCACTCCGTACCTTTGCGAAATAGCGTCAGAAATAGCATTTCGCAGCATGACTTCATAGATGTGCAAAGGAAATAAGAAATGACCAGAGAGCTTTGCATTCCACTCGTATAGTTTTAACGTTGTTTCTTCACTATCTATCCCAAGAATATTTTTTACCGCACTCCTATAGGTAAATAAGCGCCCTGCGGATAGCACTTTCTCGATATCTTTGTAAGGCATAAGTCTTCCTTGAGTTACACTATTTAACTTTGACAGATCCGTAGTAAAAGTTTACAGTTTTTACGTGAGCTTTGGATATCCCTGCTTCGGCAGCCCACCAAAGACATATGATTTGATCAAGCCCGCTTCGTGCGGGCTTTTTTATGCACCAAATATAAAAAAGGCAGCCAATGGCTGCCTCTCTCATAAACAATCTCGAATCAAAAATCCAAGTTCGCGACATTCAGCGCATTCGCTTCAATAAACGCACGACGAGGCTCTACGTCGTCGCCCATAAGCGTGGTAAACATCTTATCTGCACCTACGGCGTCTTCGATGGTCACTTGCAGCATACGGCGCGTTTCAGGGTCCATGGTGGTTTCCCACAGCTGGTCTGGGTTCATTTCACCCAACCCTTTATAGCGCTGGATGTTGAAGCCTTTTTTGGCTTCACTGAGTAACCACTGTACGGCATCCCAGAAGTCTTCGATCATGTGGACTTTTTCGCCACGCTGAATAAAGGCACCTTCTTCGATGGTGTCTGTTAGCAGTTCGCTCATGGTCGCTAACTTGTTGTAGCCGCTGCCACCAAAGAAGTCTGCATCGAGGATGTAGTCGCGTGCCATACCGTGTGTAATTACTTTTACGTCGACGTTGAAGTGATCACGTTCGGCGTCTTTTTCGACGGATACTTCGAAGTGTGAGCCACTACGGCCGGCATCTGGCAGGGTGCCACGCAGGATATCAACCCAGCTATTCATGGCAGCTTCGTCGTTCATCATTTCGGTGGTGACACGCGGCATGGTGAGCATCAGGTGCAGAATTTCTTTACGCACTAGGTTGGCCATGCGATCTACCGTCTCTTGGGCGGCACGATACTGCGCAACTAGGTCTGCGAAGGCCCCATCGCTAATGGCTGGAGCGGCCTCAGACGGGTGTAGAGCGGCTTTCTCTAGTGCAATATGGGTAAGGTAGCTCTCCATCGCTTCTTCGTCTTTGATGTACTGCTCTTGCTTACCACGCTTGATCTTATATAGCGGTGGCTGGGCAATGTAGATGTGGCCACGTTCGATGATTTCTGGCATCTGACGGAAGAAGAAAGTCAGCAGAAGTGTACGAATGTGCGCACCATCCACGTCGGCATCCGTCATGATGATGATGCGGTGATAACGCAGCTTGTCTGGGTTGTATTCTTCACGGCCAATACCACAACCGAGTGCGGTGATAAGCGTGCCTACTTCTGCCGATTGCAGCATTTTGTCAAAGCGGGCTTTTTCTACGTTAAGGATCTTACCTTTCAACGGTAAAATAGCTTGCGTCCGGCGGTCTCGGCCCTGCTTAGCAGAACCTCCCGCAGAGTCCCCTTCCACTAGGTACACTTCTGAGAGCGCTGGGTCTTTCTCTTGGCAGTCGGCCAATTTACCCGGCAAGCCGGCAATGTCGAGTGCGCCTTTACGGCGAGTCATTTCACGCGCTTTTCGTGCTGCTTCACGAGCACGTGCGGCATCAATCATTTTGCCAACAAGCTCTTTGGCCTGCTGTGGGTTCTCAAGTAGGTAGTCTTGGAACAATCGTCCCATTTCTTGCTCTACCGCTGGTTTCACTTCACTGGATACCAGTTTGTCTTTGGTCTGTGAGCTGAACTTAGGATCAGGCACTTTCACGGAGACAATGGCGGTGAGGCCTTCACGAGCATCATCACCGGTGGTGGAGACCTTTTCTTTTTTGCCCAGACCTTCTTTCTCGATGTAGGTGTTCAATGAGCGTGTTAACGCTGCACGGAAACCTGCAAGGTGTGATCCACCGTCGCGCTGTGGAATGTTGTTGGTGTAACAGTGAATGCTTTCTTGGAAGCCGTCGTTCCACTGCATTGCCACTTCTACTGATATGCCGTCTTCACGCTCGGCAACAAAGTGGAATACATCGTTAACGATTTTTTTGCCTTCGTTCAGGTAGTTCACGAACGACGCAAGACCCCCTTCAAACTCGAAGATATCTTCTTTATCTGAGCGCTCATCCTTCATGTGGATGCGCACACCAGAGTTCAAAAACGATAACTCGCGCAAGCGCTTAGCTAAATAATCGTAGCTGAATACAGTTTTGGTGAAGGTTTGTTTTGATGGTAAGAATGTCACCATGGTGCCGTTGGTTTCTGATACGCCCACTTCTTTTAATGGGTAATCAGGCACACCGTGGGTGTATTCTTGTTCGTATAATTTGCCTGCGCGGCGAATAGTCAGCTTTAACTTTTCAGAGAGGGCGTTCACTACCGATACACCTACACCGTGCAAACCACCGGATACTTTGTAGGAGTTATCGTCGAACTTACCGCCAGCGTGAAGTACCGTTAGAATAACTTCCGCCGCAGAAACGCCCTCTTCTTCGTGCACTTCCGTCGGAATACCCCGCCCGTTATCAGATACTGAGATAGAGTTATCTGGGTGAATAACGACTTCTACCGTATCACAGTGCCCTGCTAACGCTTCATCGATTGAGTTATCGACCACCTCAAATACCATGTGGTGCAGGCCGGTACCGTCATCGGTATCGCCAATGTACATCCCTGGACGCTTTCGTACTGCATCTAGGCCTTTAAGTACCTTAATACTGGACGAATCGTAACTCTGCTCGCTCATTCGGTGTTTCCTCATTAGGCCCGCTGATGTGAATCTAGCGTACCTGTTATCTGATAAGTTTCTTATAGATTTCTTATATTGTGGCGCTCTTTGCGCTTACCTTCCGCTTACGCGGGTCGTCCTAATTGGCTCGACCGGAGTCTTCTCCCTAAAGCCAAAATACGACGTTTTACTCGTTATCTACTTGTTTCAGGTCTCCATGTTCCACGTGGAACACTTTACTGGAGATAGGCTTCCAAACATCGGTAAGTTTTTCTTTATCGATGCTGGTAATAAAGACCTGACATTTTAATTCTTCTAGCAGTTTGCATAAAGCAAAACGATGCTTTTCATCCAGTTCTGACGCAAGATCATCCACTAGGTAGATAGTTTGACGTCCACTCTCCTGTTGAAACAGCGAACCTTGGGCAATCTTCAGTGCAGCAACCACTGTTTTTTGCTGACCACGAGACAAGATTTCCGCCGCCGGTTGCTTGTCACATTTAATTCTTAATTCTGCACGATGAGGCCCAGATTGGGTATAGCCCAACACCATGTCTCTTTCTTGCTGACGCTCTAGTATATCAGTAAGTTGGCTGTCTTTTTCCCAACCAGGATAATAAGCCAGTGTGACAGATATTGCCGGGTCCAGCTCGTTTAATATGCGTATGAACTCAGGTTTAAACCGAGCTAGGTAGGCCTGACGCTGTGTGTCAATTGCCTCTGCCCCTTCGATAAAACCGCTATTCCAGACATCCAACCACTCAGCCTGCTTCTGTTTCAGTACGGCATTGCGTTGTTTTAGGTGCTTACGGAACGTTTTCCACTGTTCCATAAAGCCTTGTTCCACGTGGAACACTCCCCAATCAATAAACGCACGACGCTCTTCAGGTGAACCAGAAAGCAGTTTAAAGGTATTTGGTTCAATAATTTGAACAGGCAACCAATGCGCTGCTTCGGCTTGTGATGTAAGAATTGAGCCGTTTAATTTTAGCAGGTGATCGCCACCACGAAGACGCAAGCTTTCCATTTCGCAATCACCACGATCAGGATCTTCAATGCCCACGCGCATTTCGATGCGGTCGTGTTCATGAGACATAACGTGTTTTAACTGTGATGTACGAAAAGACTTCCCAGAAGCCATCAGTGCAATGGACTCAAGAATGCTGGTCTTACCGGAGCCATTGTCTCCGTAGATGAAGTTAACATTGGGATGGGGATCAAAGACCAGTGGCTGCAAATTGCGCACACCACTGATCCTCAAATGCCGGATTGGCATAATCAGAAGGGTCCGTTATGACTACAAACGCATTGGCATAACAACGTACATAGCATCAGAGTCATGCGACTCTTCAATCAGTGCACTGCTATTAGCGTCAGACAGTGTGAATTTCACCTGCTCAGTAGAGATAACACCTAAGACGTCTTGAAGATAAGAAACGTTAAAGCCCATTTCTAAAGAGTCGCCTTGGTAATCAACCGCTGTTGATTCTTCCGCTTCTTCCTGTTCAGGGTTGTTTGCAAACACCTGCAGGTTGTCAGTGGATAGCAGCATACGCACACCACGGTACTTCTCATTCGAGAGAATCGCAGTACGGTTAAACACCTGACGTAATTCCGTGCGATCACCCAACATGACGTTATTGCCACCTTTAGGAATCACTCGGCTGTAATCTGGGAATTTACCGTCAACCAACTTCGACGTAAAAGTGAAGGCTTCTGTATGGGCACGCAAGTGATTCGCACTAAGCGCCAAACTCACAGTCGCTTCAGGATCGGTCAGAAGTTTTGCCATTTCTAGCACGCCTTTGCGTGGCAGAATGATTTGCTGAGCTTCTTTAGGACCAGTCACGGTGGCAACACAGGTTGCCAAGCGGTGACCGTCTGTAGCGACCGCTCGCAGGCTTTCTGGTGTAACTTCTATCAACATACCATTTAGGTAGTAACGCACGTCCTGCTGCGCCATAGCGAAGCTGGTGCGGTCGATAATACGGCGAAGGTCGATCTGTGGCAGAGCAAACGTGTGTTCGTCGGCAACCGCATCAACATTCGGGAATTCTGTGGCCGGTAGCGTCGATAAAGTAAAGCGTGAGCGGCCAGAGCGTACATTAACGCGGGCTTCGTCTTGCTCAACTTCAATTTGTGCGCCATCTGGCAGTGAGCGACAGATATCCATTAACTTTTTAGCCGGAACCGTAATCGCACCTTCTTGACCAACTTCATCAAGGGTGACACGACCAACAAGTTCAACCTCAAGGTCGGTACCCGTCAATGACAACTGTTGACCTTCAATTTCCAGAAGGACGTTAGACAGTACTGGTAAGGTCTGACGTTTTTCTACAACGCCTGCCACCAGTTGTAATGGGCGCAGAAGGGCTTCCCTGGATATTACGAATTTCATGGTTCTCCACTCAGTTCCGGTGCCTAGCTAACAGGCGTTAGGTTGTCAGTGAACGCAGCAGGTTTTTATAATCTTCCCGCACATCCGAACTGGATTCCTGTAGTTCTTTTATTTTCCGACACGCATGCAACACTGTCGTATGGTCTCGTCCACCAAACAGCTCTCCAATTTCTGGCAAGCTATGGTTGGTGAGTTCTTTACTTAATGCCATCGCAAATTGGCGAGGACGCGCAACAGAACGCGTACGACGCTTAGATAATAAATCAGACATCTTGATTTTGTAATACTCTGCCACGGTTCGTTGAATATTTTCGACACTTACTTGTTTATCTTGCAGTGCCAATAGGTCTTTCAGCGACTCTTTTATAAAAGGCAGAGTAATTTCGCTACCCGTAAACTGAGCATTAGCAGCGACACGTTTTAACGCGCCTTCTAGTTCACGAACATTGGATCGAATTTTTTGGGCAATAAAGAAGGCGGCGTCATCAGGTAAGTTCATGCCTGTTTGCTCAGCTTTCTTCATTAAGATAGCCACACGAGTTTCCAGTTCGGGAGGCTCGACTGCAACGGTTAAACCCCAACCGAAACGAGACTTCAATCTTTCTTCTAAGCCATTGATTTCCTTAGGATAACGGTCGCAAGTGAGGATCATTTGCTGGCCGCCTTCAAGCAAGGCATTAAAGGTATGAAAGAACTCTTCTTGAGAACGTTCTTTACCCGCAAAAAATTGAATATCATCAATTAACAGTGCATCAAGGCTGCGGTAAAAACGTTTAAATTCATTAATGGCACCCAGCTGCAATGCCTTGACCATATCTTGCACAAAGCGCTCAGAATGAACATAAAGCACTTTGGCGTTCGGGTTTTTACTTTGTAAATGATTACCCACTGAGTGCATTAAGTGAGTTTTACCCAAGCCAACACCACCGTATATAAAGAGTGGGTTGTAACCACCACCTGGGTTTTCAGCCACTTGCTGAGCCGCAGCATGGGCCAGTTGGTTCGACTTACCTTCAACAAAGCTACCAAACGTAAATGTAGGGTTAAGGAAGCTTTGATGCTGCAAGCCACCTTCTACTTGAACATTACGCTTCGATTTACCCGGAGGTGCTGTTGTTAAAGACGGTGATCCACTGCTAGGTGCGTTGCCAATATTACTATTAATAGGTGCTGTTTGATTAGACGCAGCATGTGCAGGCGCAAATGAAGCATCCGAACCGATACTCTCTAATGGTGGTGAAGCGACTTCAGGAGAGGACATCTCAGCTCGCGGAGCCGCAAAATTAATGCTCTCGGTATTCGCAGGTCTTGGTTCTGGACGAGGTGGCGCTACATTCGCTGAAAACATCGGGCGACTTTCGCCAGCAACAACATCAACATGCGTAAGACGGCCATCATTTAAGTCAGAAATAATTTCTTGAATACGCTGAAGATATTTATCTTTCACCCAATCTTTAACAAACCGGTTAGGCGCACTAAGAATAATCTGCCCGTTTTCAGTACTTGCGATCAGTGGACGAATCCATGTGTTGTATTGCTGCGTTGGTAATTCGTGTTGCAAATACCCTAAGCAGTCATCCCACAAACCTGTCACAAGCACCTCTGTCATATTGGATTGGGCGAATTAGTATAAAGAAGGCTGACATTTTAACTGAGGCAAGGGTGGTTATCCACAGAAATCAGCATTCAAACCGTATTATTTGCACCACCCTCCTGTGGATAAGTCTCTTAACACCTTGTTCTTTCAGGCATGGATAAAAATGTGAATAAAATGATGATGACCGGGTTCTGTGCATAACTGGTCATTTCATGCACCGCTTCTCAGCAAGAAATCCTCTGTTTAGCAAGAGCTTTCAAGCCTAGTTATAAATGATCTAACTAATTGATTTATATAGATAAAAATGAGTTATCAACAGAACTTCCGGTCACTAATAGTAATAACTTCAATTTTCCTTACTTACTTCTTCACCTCATTCATATTCATAAAAACATTAATCAAAAAGATAAAAATTGAGATTGTTGAAAATTCAAAAGTTTGTGAGAAGTTTGAATTTACAAAAGTATTTCAGGATCTCAGTAAATAGATTGGATTAAGCATTGCCATCCGGTTTGCTTTTGAATACACTTCACGGCCTTAAATTTTGACCCTATTCACTAACTGGGTGATGTTATGAAACGTACATTCCAACCAAGCGTTCTGAAACGCAAACGTAATCACGGTTTCCGTGCTCGTATGGCAACTAAAAGCGGCCGTCAGATCTTGGCACGTCGTCGTGCAAAAGGCCGTCATAGCCTAACTGCTTAATTGCTGTTCTTCTCGCAGAGTATTTAAATGCTGGATCTAGCTTTCCGTAGAGATTTACGGCTGCTGAAACCAGCAGAATTTAAACGTGTTTTTGATAATACGGCTCTGCGTGGAAGTACGCCTCACCTTTTGGTGTTGGCGTCTCCGAATCAGTTAGAGAAACCGCGTGTTGGTTTTGTTCTAGCAAAGAAACAGCTGAAAAGAGCGGTTGATCGTAATCGGGTTAAACGCCTGATTCGCGAATCATTTCGTCAGCATCAACATGATCTTGTTAGTAATGATTTTGTCATTCTTGCTCGGTCAGGCATTGTTGAGCTGGACAATCAGCAGATTCGTGAGATGATCGACGGCCTCTGGTTCAGACTGAAGAAACCTCATGGTAAACACCAAGGCAGAAACCGCAAAAAGCGGAGCTAATATAGGCGTAAAAACCCTATTGGCACTTATTTCTGTTTATCGTTACGCCATAAGTCCTTTTCTCCCTAGTCGCTGTCGATATTTCCCCACTTGTTCCTCATACGCTGATGAATCTATTCGTCGTTACGGTGTAATTCGTGGCGGAATTCTTGCGATTCGTCGAATCGGAAGATGTCACCCTTGGGGTGGCCATGGGGTCGATCTTGTCCCCGATCTTGATTCACAAAACCATTCCACCCATTGTTGTCAACGGAAACCCTAATCATGGATATCCGCCGTTTAGTTATATATGTAGGTTTAGCAATTACGTCTTACATGCTGATTATCAACTGGAGCAACGATTACAGCTCTATAGATTCTCAACCTGTTAGTGAACAAGCTGCTACTCAATATGAAGATGCACCGATGACCGGTGAATCGAATATTGCAGTTGATGGCGATACACCAGACGTTTCTGAACAACCGACTTTGTCTTCAATTGATGAGCCTGCGATTTCTGCCGCGCCATCTGGCAAATTAATTTACGTAGAAACCGATGTTTTGAAAGTGGCTATCGACCCTAAAGGTGGCCAAGTTTCAGAAGTTCGTTTGCCTAAGTATCCAAAATCTAACGACCAAAAAGACGTTCCATTCACCTTACTTGATAACAGCAATGCTCGTACTTATGTTGCACAAAGCGGGTTGATTGGTCGTGATGGTGTTGATAAAGATAGCGGTGCTCTATATAGCTCAGTAAGTACTAACTACGTCTTAGAAGAAGGCGAAGACGTACTTAAAGTTGTGCTAAGCACACAAACTGATAAAGCACAGGTAGAAAAAATCTTTACCTTCAAGCGCGGCGAATACTTGATGGATGTGCGTTACAAAGTACGCAACATTTCGCAAGAGCCTTGGCAGGGTGTGTTTTACGCTCAGCTAAAACGTGATAATTCTGATGATCCTTCAAAAACTTCAAGCATGGGTATGGCCGCGTATTTAGGTGCTGCCTTAACCACGAAAGAAGAACGTTACATGAAAGTATCGTTTGATGATCTTGAAGACGAGCGCTTTAAAACCGTTGAAGAAGGTGGATGGGCAGCCATTTTGCAGCACTACTTTGTGTCTGCTTGGATTCCTGCTCAGGATCAACAGCACACTTATAATGGTCGTTACGTAAAAGGAAACTATGTTTTTGGCTTCTACGATAATGCCGTCAGTGTTGCTCCGGGTGAAACCGCAACAATGGGTGCGCAGCTATATACTGGCCCCAAAATCCAAGATCGCTTAGAAGACATTGCTCCTAACCTAAATTTGGTGGTCGATTACGGCATTCTTTGGTGGGTTGCACAGCCATTGTTCGCGGTATTGAGTTTTATTCAGTCGGGCGAAATTAACTTCTTCGGTATGGATGTTGATCTTGGCGGCGGTGTGGGCAACTGGGGTATCGCGATTATCCTGTTAACCGTATTAATTAAACTGGCCTTCTTTAAGCTCTCGGCAATGTCCTATCGCTCGATGGCGAATATGCGCAAAGTTGCACCAAAGATGGCTGAGATCAAAGAGCGTTTCGGGGACAACCGTGAAAAGCTTGGTCAAGAAATGATGAAGCTGTACAAAGAAGAAAAGATCAATCCATTGAGTGGTTGTTTGCCGATCCTAGTACAGATGCCAGTATTCATTGCTTTGTATTGGGTATTGATGGAATCGGTAGAACTTCGCCAAGCGCCGTTCTATCTGTGGATTGAAGACATGTCGATCAAAGACCCGTTCTTCATTCTGCCGTTGTTGATGGGTGCATCCATGTTCCTACAAATGAAACTCAACCCAACGCCGCCTGATCCAATGCAGGCGCGTGTAATGCAGATGATGCCAGTCGTATTTACCGTGTTCTTCTTATGGTTCCCGGCGGGTCTGGTACTGTACTGGGTAGTGAACAACATTCTGTCTATCTCGCAGCAGTATGTGATTACTAAACAGATCGAAAAAAGCACTAAATAAGCCCTGCTTATTAAGTGAGTAAACATAAAAAAGGCGCTTCGGCGCCTTTTTTGTATCCGCTATTTAGAACAAGCGTTGGGACGAATAGCTGGTATAGGTACAATGGCGGCAATCCAAATAAGGTACAGATTATGAGCAGCGCGATTCACCAAGACACCATTACCGCCATTGCCACCGCTCCTGGGCGTGGTGGTGTGGGCATTATTCGAGTGTCTGGCAGCAAAGCTCAAGCAATCGCACTCGCTGTACTTGGATTTGTACCAAAACCGCGTTACGCGCATTACGGGCCGTTCCAAGCAGTGGATGGCACGGTACTGGACGAAGGCCTTGCTCTCTTCTTTCCAAACCCGCATTCGTTTACCGGTGAAGACGTCCTCGAACTGCAAGGCCATGGTGGCCCAGTCGTTCTTGATATCTTACTGCGTGAAGTGATCGGATTAGGTTGCCGCGTAGCGCGCCCCGGTGAATTTTCTGAACGCGCCTTCCTAAACGACAAAATGGACTTGGCCCAGGCCGAAGCTATTGCCGACTTGATTGACTCCGCCTCCGAACAAGCAGCACGCTGCGCATTGCGCTCAATGCAGGGTGAATTCTCAAAGCGAGTACACGAACTACTCGACCAGCTGGTTCATTTGCGCATCTACACTGAAGCGGCCATCGACTTCCCGGAAGAAGAAATCGACTTCCTCAGTGATGGTAAAGTCGAGGCCATGCTCACCGACGTTGAAAATGCCTTGGCTTTAGTATTGAAGGAAGCGAGCCAAGGGGCGATCTTGCGCGAAGGCATGAACGTCGTTATTGCTGGGCGTCCTAACGCGGGTAAGTCCTCACTTCTTAATGCATTAGCGGGCCAAGAACGTGCCATCGTGACGGACATTGCAGGCACCACGCGCGACGTATTAAAAGAACATATTCATATTGATGGCATGCCACTGCATATTATTGATACCGCCGGATTACGCGACGCGCCGGACGAAGTTGAGCGTATAGGCATTCAACGTGCCTGGGACGAAATCAGCAAAGCCGACCGTGTCTTGCTTATGGTGGATTCCACCACCGATGAAACCGACCCAGAAAAACTTCTTCACGCACTCTATGATGAGCGTGGGCTGAGTGAAGTAACGGATGACCTACTGGCCAGCGGTCGAGTGACAGTGATTCGTAACAAAGCCGATTTATCGACAGAAACCATTGGTATCAATACCAATGGCGACTACCCCACCATCAGCTTATCGGCGAAACACAATGCTGGCGTCGATGCCTTACGCGAACACCTTAAAGACGTGATGGGCTACAACGCCGCCAACGAAGGTGGCTTTTTAGCACGCCGCCGTCATATCGATGCCCTCAACCGAGCAAAAGATGCGTTAGTGTTTGGCCGTCAACAACTTGAAGGTATGGGCGCAGGCGAATTGCTCGCCGAAGATCTACGTATGGCACAAAACGCACTTAATGAAATTACCGGTGCGTTTACCGCCGATGATTTGTTGGGTGAGATCTTTGGGTCGTTTTGTATTGGGAAGTGATTAGGATTGTCCGTTAAAGCAATGACTTGACAAATATCAGATTGATCATTCTTAAGTCGATAATTATAATCGCGACCTGAAAAATTATGTGCTAACCTAGTTTTGGGAAGTTTGCAATACATAAACCTTAAAAGGATAGGTATATGACAACTATCATAAGAAACGCCGCTCCCGAAAAAGACAACTCAGATCTTAATTGTGCCGAGAACAAGCTAAAGAAAAGCGGAGTTTCGGTTGTTGATTTTACTCAACGAAAGAAAATATCAGATTACGAGAAAGCGAAAGAGCGTTTATTGAAGGCAGGTTCTGCTCTCGACTGGTAAATATTGTAAAAAACAAAAAAGGGATTTTTGTGGCTAATAATTTAGTAAGTGTTACTTCTGACTCCATTTCTAACAAAAATGAATCACCAGAGATAATAAAGAAAATAAAAAATAGACGCTCCAAAGAGATAGTGATTGGTCTGTGTGGTGCTATAGGTTCAGGTGTTAAACAAATTAAGAACCAACTTATAGAGCAGTTAACCACTTCAAATTATATCGCAGAAGATATTGTTGTCAGTGATCTATTAGCTAATTGGTATGAAAAGGATGTTTCTGATTCTGATAATTATGAACGATATAAAAAACTCCAAGACATGGGGGATGATCTTCGTAAATCAGAGTCTCTAGATTTTCTTGCACAGTTAGTTACTACCCATATTGCTGTTATTCGCGAGAATAATTTCCCAGCATTAGATGATAAAAAGCTAGAGTCTGGACGTGTAGCTTTCGTTGTTGATCAGTTAAAGCATCCTAGTGAAATAGATTTTTTACGAGAGTTGTATGGAAGTAGCTTTTACCAGTTAGGTGTATTGAGATCAGAGTATGGTCGTAGAGACCATTTAGAAAGATCTCAGAACATGAGCCAGTCTGAGATTACAGAAGTCATGGAGCGTGACAGAAAGTCTCAACATAATTACGGGCAACATGTCGAAAAATCACTCCACAGATCAGACTTTTTTATCCAAAATCGGAAAAATAAAAATTACACTAAAGAAGCAGTGGAGCGATTCATAAGATTGATGCACGATGTTAATCACGAAACGCCCACTCAAGATGAAATTGGAATGTTTGGTGCTTATTCGGCATCACTTCGATCAGCCTGCCTGTCACGCCAGGTAGGCGCAGTTATTATGGATGGATCAAATATAATTTCTACCGGGTATAATGACGTACCAAAGTTTGGTGGAGGGTTATATCAAAATTCCGATGAAGACGATAATCGTTGTTTTAATCATCAAGAATCTATATGTCACAATGATAAGCATAAAGAAATACTGGTTAAAGAGATTGAATCCGTATTAAAAAGTAATAATGTTGATAACAGCGATAGTGTCGCTAATAAAATATTAGAAAATACAAAAGCAAAATCGATAATAGAGTATTCACGAGCAATTCATGCCGAAATGGCAGCGATCATGGCAGTTGCAGCTTCTGGTAATGCATCTACACAAGGAAAGGTAATGTATTGTACAACTTTTCCATGCCATATATGCGCAAGACATATCGTTGCATCCGGTATCGAAAAAGTCATATATATAGAGCCATATGAAAAAAGTCTTGCCTTGGATTTACATGGTGATGCAATTACAACTAGCGTTGATGAAGTAGTAAATAGTAAAGTGGTCTTTCAAAACTTTCAGGGAGTGTCTCCAAAACGCTATGCAAAGTTCTTCGAGTATAATGCAAAGCGAAAAGATACTTCAGGAAAAGCTCAAACTAATTTGATTGCATCCTCTAATCACGCAGAGCATCGGCACCTAGATGCTTTTCACATTTACGAAAAGAATACAGCAAAGCATGTAGAGTCTCGAAAAAAACAAATTGAACTTGCTAAGCAGTAAATGAACTTAAAGAAAAGAGGGCGTGTCTGGACTGACAATGATCAGACTCTAGCGTTGAATCTGTAACACATGCTTCCGTTTGGTAGGCTTAGTGAAACGACCCCGGAGATAAAGGCATTAGAAGCCCAAATGGAAATGACTCCATGGTACGTTTCTATGAAACTTTGTAATTTCGCAAGTCTTGACCCTGTGATCTATGAATTTGGTCGTAAAGGGTTGTCCAATGTTTCTAAAAAAATCGATAAATTTGGTCTTGGCACGTAGAGTATCCTGAAAAGTTTAGAATTAAATCACAGGCTCTTCTAGAAATAATCTCTGAAGACGACGTTCCAAGTTCAGATGATATAAAGTCCCAATCAATTATTCTTAAAACAGAAAAGACTACTCTGGTGAAAACTCGGATTGGACAGTCAATTTTTAGAAAAATGGTGCTCGATAACTACGATTCGAAATGTTGTTTTTCAGGCGTTGATATTCCCCAATTACTTGTTGCCAGTCATATTGTTCCGTGGTCTGAAAGAGAAGATATTCGTTTAAACCCTCGCAACGGATTATGTCTTTCTTCTCTTCACGACAGAACATTTGATCAAGGCTTTTGGACGTTGAATGAGCAGGCAGAAATTGTTATTTCCGACGCTTTAAAATCGACAGAATCAAATTTTCTTCAAGAACAATTTATGGCATATGAGGGGAAAACGTTAGTCTCAGCTAAAAGCCATATGCCGGAGCAAGAGTTTTTTAGATTTCATCGAGAACATATTTTTAAGCATTAGCTTTTTCTTCAGCCATCACCTTCAATCCCTCCTCATGCGTCGTCACTTGAAACTCTGGAAAACGCTGTTTAAATTTATCCGAGACAAAAATATTATCCTGTTTATAGCGAGGCAATAACTCACTAGCGTCGCGTAACAGCGGATTAAATAGTCCTGCGAGTTTGAGTACCCAAGCGTTAAGTACGTTATGTTCTGCGGTGACATCAAAGCGTTGGGCTTTATAGTGTTTTGCTGCGAGTTGAATAAATTCTTTATAGGTTAAGCGATTGTCATCACAGGGTAGGTGCCATGTTTGGCCGTAGGCGTCTGGAGTATTCCCAAGTAATGCCATCGCACGGCTGGCATCGGGGGTGTAGATCAGTGTGCGTTTTGTGTCGTTGCGCAAAAATACTTTTGGTTTTTTACCCGCTGCTAGTGCATCAGTGACGAGTGTGTTGGTGATACTTTGGGTGTGGCCTGGGCCATAAAATTCTGGAGCACGGCAGATGAGCCCGTCGATTTTTCCGTTTTCCATCGCGTGTAGTAATGTTTGGGTGATGGCTCCGCGTATTTCGCCTTTTTGACCATGTGGTTGAAAAGGTGTGTCTTCGGTTTGAGGTGTACTGGTTTGCGGGTACATATAAGTGTTGTCGAAATACACCAGCTTTGCTTGATGAGCGGTACAGGCTTGAATGACGTTATTCATAATAATTGGCCACTCTCTCATCCAGCGCTCGGTATCCATCGGTAAGCCTGCTGTAAGGTACACGATGTTGGAGCCTGCAACAGCTTTGTCGGTATCGTCTGCGTTGAGTAGATCGGCGCTCATTAGGGTATCGGTGTCATTAATACGTTGGGGGTGACGGCTAACGAGACGAATCTGTTGCGTAAAGGCGGTGTTGAGTTCTTTTGCGAGTTCGCGCCCGATCTGGCCTGTAGCCCCGAGGATTGTTTGCATCGATTAAATTCCAATTTGGCCTGATTGACGTTATTTTTGGGCTCTAGTGCTTTGATGAACCAGAAAGTCATATGCTCGCTTTTGACGATATCCCATACCCTGACTAGCCTTCAAATAGGTATGCGTAATTGTCGCGCTGTTTGATAGGTATTCATATGAAGTACATTGCTTTAATTATGTCATTGGTCGTCGGTCTTGTTGCCGAAGCAGAGATAACAAAGGAAATGAAAGCACAGTATCAGCGTCCTGATACCATTCCATTTCCAGCAGATAACCCCTATCAAGCTGAAAAAGCAGCGCTGGGTAAGATGTTGTTTTTTGATCCGCGATTGAGCATTAATCAGAATATCAGCTGCGCGACATGCCACAACCCATCATTTGGTTGGGAGCAGGCGTTGCCTTTGGCAGTCGGTGCCCAGAATACGGCGCTTGGCCGCCACAACCCAACGATTTTAAATCTTGCATGGGGAGATAAATTCTTTTGGGATGGCCGAGCCGCAACATTAGAAGAGCAGGCGCTGGGCCCTATTCAAAGCGATGTTGAAATGAATATGCCGTTGGATGTGTTGATTGAGCGAGTTAGCGGCATTGAGGGCTATCGTCCGTATTTTAATTCTATATTCTCTGAGGGGATTACCGCCGAAACGATTGCTAAGGCGATTGCTACCTTTGAACGTACTGTGGTGTCGGGGCCTTCACCCTTTGATCGCTGGATTGAAGGTGATGAATCGGCGCTCAGTGACTCGGCGAAGCGTGGCTTCGAGTTGTTTAATGGCAAAGCAAAGTGCTCGGCTTGCCATTCCGGTTGGAACTTTACCGATAATAAATTCCACGATATTGGCTTGCCGACATTGGATGAAGGTCGCTTTGTTATAGACCCATCTTCTGAGTTAAATCGTCATGCATTTAAAACACCGGGTTTGCGCAACATTACTCACCGTGCGCCTTATATGCACAATGGCTCGCTCGCCAACCTTGACGCTGTGTTAGTGCACTATTTAAGTGGCGGCCTGCCGCGCCCTTCCCGTTCAGCAGATATTGGATTTTTACCATTAATGAATGATGATCTGACGGATTTAAAAGCGTTCCTGCATACTTTACAGGGTGAAGATCAGCCGATGTCTTTACCGGCCCTACCTCTCTAACGGAGTTAAAAATATGAATATTATTACCCGTTTGATGTTGAGCTTTGTGGCACTTATCGGAATTTATAACGTACTGCTATTTGGTTTTATGTCAGATTTCAGCAGCCGGAACACGGCCTTGCTTGAGCAGAGTGATCGCTCGGTGCAATCCGTCGATCATACGCGTGCGGCGTGGGACGCGTTCCGTAATGTGCGTGATTACGCAGACTCAGTGTTATCGATGACGCAACCAGTCGATAGCGCTTTGGTTGAGAAACATTTTCAAGCATTGTATGCCGAGTTTTCTTTGTCTTTATCGGCAGCATCGAGTTTAGCTGCGGGTCAACCAGAGCGAGAATCCGCTTTTGCCAGAGCCAAAGCCTTGGCCGATAACTGGAAGGGAAAAATGCTAAGTCGTTTATCGGCGTCTAATTCACTGGCTTTGCCCTCCTCTATTGTCATGGCGGATCAGGGGCGGGAGCTTGAGCAGCAAATTAACTTTTTAGTTATGGATACTGTTGAAGAAGCCACCGCTTTTGGACAAAAAACGCGTGAAGAGATGGTCTCAGCCAAAGATTGGGCCATGGCGATTGCGGCAAGCTTCGCATTTATATCATTGGTGCTGGCTGGCTTTTTAGCCTGGACTATCAGCCAGCCAATTAATCGTTTGCGTGAACGTATGCGGGCTTTGGCGGGGGGAAATACGCAAGAATCGGTGCCCTATACTGCACGTAGAGATGAAATTGGCAGTATGGCCCGCGCGTTGAGGGTGTTTAAGGAAGCTGCGGAGGCACGGCATACATTGGAAGTGAATATTGAGTCTGCCGTGAATAGTTTGCGTGAAAGCGCTATGCATTTGACATCGATAGCGGAAGAAACTCGTGGCGGCTTAGAGAATCAGCAGCAGACCGTGGCTCAGGTGAATGAACAGATTCGTCTAACTGAAGAAGAGCTACGTAATGTCAGTGAGCACACTGAAGAAGTATTAAATCAATCAAAAATGGCGTGTAAAAATACCGGACGTATCAGCGATGAAGTAACTCAATCAAGCAGTACGGTGGAAGAGTCGGTGAGCCATATGAGTCAGGTGGTTGAGACGATTACACGTTTAAAGGACGACAGCGTGCAGGTAGGCGAAGTACTGCAAGTGATTACGGGCATTGCCGAGCAAACGAACTTGCTTGCATTAAATGCTGCCATCGAGGCGGCTCGGGCCGGTGAGCATGGCCGTGGTTTTTCAGTGGTGGCGGATGAAGTACGAAGCCTTGCCAATATGACACAAGAGTCGGCACAGAAAATTGATGCCATGATTAAAAATATTCAAACCGGTACACAATCGGCAGTGGATGCTATTAGCCACAGCCAAGAATTAACTCATCGTAATCAGGCGGCGATGAATGATGTAAATAGCTCTCTGAAAGAAGTGCGTGAGTCGGTTGGTTCTGTATTGGATAAAAACGAAATAATGTCTTCGCAAACACAGCAGCAGCTAAGTCGTATGGCCGAGGTGGTTAATCACATCAGTGGTGTGAATGAAGCTGGTGATTTAGCATTAAAAGATGCGCGCAGGCTTGCTGATTTATCTGTGAAGCTTGATGGCTTGAGTCGTGGTTTGAGCGAGATGCTGAATAAAAATACCGCCTAATTGTTTGAATGTAACATCACCTTGGCTAAAGAGGTGTCTTAGCAATAAAAAAAGCCGCAATGCGGCTTTTTTTAGCATTATTGAAAGTAATAATTATACGGTTTTATAATTATCGTGCTCTTCTTTCCAGCCTTCTAATAGTTCACGATTATCGTGCTCCCACGGATGAAAATCGCGACGATAGTAGTCTTTATATTCTTTAGCAATTGCCGGAATTAAGCCTGGCGTTTTCCAATAAAAACGGAAGGCCGATTTTAAAGTTGACCATTTAAACAGCTGTTTATCTTTCCACAAGAACGCAGCTTGCACCATTGTGAGTCGAAGCATAAAGGTCATGGTGATGGTGGCCATATGGAGAACACGTTTCCAGTAGCCACCGCCAGTAGCTTCATACACATCGAAACATACGCCTTTGTGCTCGGTTTCTTCAATGGCATGCCACTTCCACATTTCACGGATGCGTGGGTCCATGTCACGGGTGAGCTCATCATTGGTTAACATTTGATGGGCAAGCATGGCGGTAAAATGTTCAACCGCACAGGTAATCGCTAGACGATCTTTGGCGGGTACGTGTTTCTTAATAAATAAACGTACAGCGCGCTCCTGCCCTTCAACTTTAGTGGCTGGGTAGCCTAACGTGTCTAGGTATTCACTGAGCATATGGTGCTCGTGACCATGAATCGCTTCTTGTTTAATAAAGTTCTTCACCTGCTCTTTTAAGCGAGGGTCTTCTACTAGGTGTTCGTTGTCACGAACGGCATCAATAAATAATCGCTCGCCCTCAAGAAATAAGCAGGAGAGTGCATTCATCAAAGTGCTCTTAAACGCATCATTGCCATACCAGTATCGGGGCAGGTCGTTGAAGTCGAATCCAAAATCCATTTTTCGACCATGGAATTCAATGCCGGAGCTTATTTCACGAGGTGTACTTTTATTGATAGTCATAGCTTACACAGTTTTATAGTTATCGTGGCTGGCTTGCCACTCGCCTAGAAGTTCACGGTTGTCGTGATCCCAAGGGTGAAAGTCGCGACGGTAGTAATCTTTATAATCACTCCACACGCTAGGAATTAAACCGGGCTTTTTCCAGAAGAAGTTAATGCCAGATTTCCACGTCGACAGTTTGAAGAACTTTTTGTCTTTCCATAGGAAAATGGCTTGAACAATCGCGGTGCGCAGTAAAAACATCCAAGTCACATTGAACATAGTGAACACGCGCAACCAATAGCCACCACCGGTTTGTTCATACACATCAAAACATACCGCTTTGTGCTCGGTTTCTTCAATGGCATGCCAAGTCCACATTTCTTTAAAACGTGGATCCATGCCTTCGGTGGCTTCTGGGTTGGTGAGTACTTGATGGGCCAATATGGCCGTAAAGTGCTCAACAGCACAAGTCAGTGCAAGACGGCGACGTGCGGGCATCCATTTTTTAATGAACGCTTTTTCTTTACGCTCAAAGGCTTCCACCTTGGTGGCTGGGTAACCTTGTGAATCAAGAAATTCGCTAAACAAATGGTGCTCGTGGCCATGAATAGCTTCTTGTTTGATAAAGCTTTTTACTTGTTCTTTGAGTGTGTCGTCAGTCACCTGATCTTGGTGATCACGTACCGCATCAATAAACATGCGTTCGCCTTCAAGAAAGAGACACGATAGCGCGTTCATGAAATGTGTTTTAAATGCGTCGTTGTCGTTCCAGTAACGAGGCAAGTCTTTGAAATCGAAGCCAAAGTCCATTTTGCGGCCAGGAAAACTGATTTCAGCACTGATTTCGCGGGCTGATTTGCTCATACGTTACCTGCCTATGCACATAATTATTGCGAATTTGTTAACCACGATAGTCGCTGTATAAGTTTTGTGACAGGTGCGCTTCGGACAAGTTCCGCACCAAAGTGGTGCGTCGAGTCGTGATGAGGTGGTTAGAATCTGCTCAATGTACTGATCCAAGCCTTGGCAGCATTGAGGTGTTTTGGGTCGGGGTGGAGTCGATCTAACAGTAGTGAGCCTTCTAATGCCGAGACAATTAAACAAGCGAGCTCTTGGCGTGAAATAGGTAACAAACTCGCGTGGCTTAATGCTTCTGAGACCCAGTCTTCTAGGTGTGCCACAAAAGTATGGAAGGCTTCAAGGTTTGCTTCGCTTAGTTCTTGTGGCGAGGCGGCGTAGGCGAGGCTCATGCACTGACGTTTTTGCTGATGGCCGTCTTCAAACACCTTAATGAGTGCCATTAACTTTTCTTTGGTGCGTCGAGAGTCTGACGTTTGTGTGTTCAGATGGCGAAAAAAATCAACGTCATAATCTTGCAGTAGCTCAGTTAATAATTTCTCTCGGCTCTGAAAGTGATAGTGCACGGAGCTAGATTTTATTCCGGCGGCTTTTCCTAGCTCGCGGAAGCTCGCAGCACTGAGATTAGCTTGGCGAATCTGATCGATCGCGATCGACTTGAGTTGTGCGCGAGTCTCTGACATACGTGTTTCCTTGCCATGTTGGCAGTATCGAGTGTCTATTGCTGGGGTCTTTGCGTTCATCAGAGGTACTTAGTAGCGTTATCCGGCCGGAAAAATTCCAACAATGGACTAATCTTAAAGAAGACTTCCCTCTAACAGGATTGGTTATGTTACGCGCCCTTATTTTCTTACTGCTACCCCCATTGTTGTTTGGTTGCCTTGCAGAGGAAGATGAAGAAGACATTGTTAACGATCAAGGCGACACGGTGGCCGATCCTACCCTAAGGCTAAATGGGCTATGGGATGGCCAGCTGGATCAAGCGGGTAGCATCCGCGTGTTAATTTATAACGGTAACTTGTTTGCGTTTGATGCAACCACAGGTTTTTACGGAACCGTCGCACTTGATGACGAGAGCGCTACCGCAACCATGATGCTAAATGGCTATAGCTACAGCAGCAGTGATACTGAAGCGAATCAACTGATCGCAGGTGGCAGCGCCCTTGAATACGACTTTTCTGGTTTGCTCTTCCCGACCTCAGAAGCAGATGACACCTTAGTGGGTGATTACGAAAGTGATATTGCTCCGGGAGGATTTGAATTCAACAACGATGGCACCTGGACGCGCAGTTCAAGCTTTGCGGCCCTAAAGGGCAAATGGGTTTCTAGTGGCTATGAGTTGTTCTTATCTGAAGTGAATAATGAGCTTTCATTTCGTGAAGTTAGCATAGCGACCCCATCTACGGGCTGCACAAGCCGGGGAACGATTAAGCTGATAAACGAAGAAGAAGTACTTTATTCACTGCAATTGGTCGAGCGCAAAAACTGTACGGGTTTTAATGTGACTAGCGCGCCGGGCTTTGCGACGGTGAATGTCGATGGGGGTTTGGAGTTTTTCATCCGTAAAGGCGGCGAGTTAATGTATGCCTTATATGAAAGAGAAGCCGCTGAAGAAGTAACCGAGACAGAGACTGAGACAGAGGAGGAAACAGAAGAAGAAGTGGTTGAAGAAGTTGCCGAATAGCTGTGGATAACATTGTAAGTAACTTGGGGTTTTTTTGAGATTAACCGGTGATTTTAAAAGGGTAACTTTTCTTTCTGATAAAGTTATCAAGAGTTGTCCACATTTGTAAACAGGGTTATCCACAATGCAGGGCCTTTACTGGCGGTAATTACCCATAAAGGTTCATATTCTTGTAAAACGTTATGCCCACTCACGTAGAGTCAATTCTGGCTGTGAATAACTCAATTGTACAAAAATCAAACAGATCTATGGGGTTTGCCCTGACGGTGTTACAATGCGCGCCTTTTCTGAGGCAGGTTCCCGTTTGATGTTATTTCAAACCATAGATGAACTTGCAGAGTGTCGGGCGAGTCCCGTTTTCATAGTTTGAGGTGGTGTGTGGATTATCCCGTTCGATATGACGTGATTGTGGTAGGTGGTGGTCATGCCGGTACAGAGGCTGCTCTGGCGTCTGCGCGTACGGGTGCAAAAACTCTGCTGTTAACGCACAACACAGACACCGTCGGGGTGATGTCCTGTAATCCAGCCATTGGTGGTATCGGTAAGAGCCACCTCGTGAAAGAAATTGATGCTTTGGGTGGTGCAATGGCACGCGCCACGGATAAAGCGGGCATTCAATTTCGTACACTAAACAGCCGCAAAGGCCCAGCGGTGCGTGCCACGCGAGCTCAGGCTGACCGCGCACTCTACCGCTCAGCTATCCGTCACATTGTAGAAAATCAGCCCAACTTGGATATTTTCCAGGCCGCCTGTGATGACCTGATTATGCAAGGGGATGGTGTTGGTTCGACGGTGGCGGGTATTGTTACCAACACCAATATGCGCATTCACGCGACCAGCGTGGTATTAACCGCTGGTACTTTCCTCGGTGGATTGATTCACATCGGTATGGAAAACCATTCAGGTGGCCGTGCGGGAGATCCGCCATCCATTGCGTTAGCCAAGCGCTTGCGTGAAATGCCATTTAACGTTGGTCGTTTAAAAACGGGTACTCCGGCACGCATTGATCGTCGCAGTGTCGACTTCAGTGTCATGGAAGAGCAAGCCGGTGATACACCGCTGCCAGTGATGTCGTTTTTAGGCTCTGTGGATGAGCATCCTGAACAGGTGAGCTGCTACATCACCCACACCAATGAACGCACCCACGACATTATTCGTAACAACCTTGATCGCTCGCCTATGTACGCAGGTGTCATTGAAGGCATTGGCCCGCGTTACTGTCCTTCGATTGAAGATAAAGTCACGCGCTTTGCGGATAAAAATAGCCATCAGATTTTTGTTGAGCCAGAAGGCTTGAATAGCAATGAGTTATACCCGAACGGTATCTCAACTAGCTTGCCGTTTGATGTGCAGCTGGAACTTATACACAGCATGGTTGGCTTCGAAAACGCTCACATCACTCGCCCAGGCTACGCCATTGAGTACGACTTCTTTGATCCGCAAGATCTGAAGCACAGCCTTGAAACTCGCTTTGTGAACAACCTCTTCTTTGCTGGCCAGATTAACGGCACCACGGGCTATGAAGAAGCCGGTGCACAGGGTTTGTTGGCGGGTACAAATGCCGCCTTACAAGCGCTAGAAAAAGACGCTTGGGTGCCGCGCCGAGACCAGTCTTATATTGGTGTATTGGTGGATGATCTCATTACTATGGGCACCAAAGAACCCTACCGTATGTTCACCAGTCGCGCGGAATACCGCCTAGTGCTGCGAGAAGACAACGCTGATTTGCGCTTAACCGAAGTTGGCCGTGAATTAGGGTTAGTGGATGATGAACGCTGGGCGGCTTTCACTACCAAGCGTGAAAGCATCGAACAAGAAGCGCAGCGTTTACGCACCACATGGATTCAGCCAAAAAGTGCAGAAGCAACTGCTCTGGAAGGTATGGGCGAAGGTGCTATCAGTCACGAATACAACCTGCACGACTTGCTTAAACGCCCAGGCCTAAAATACGCCCAAGTAGCGTCACTAAAAGGCGAGCCAGTGGCGGACCCACAAGTGGCCGAGCAAGTTGAGATTCAAGCCAAATACGATGGCTACATCGCACGCCAGTTAGATGAAATTGAACAGCTGCGTCGTTATGAAAACACCCTACTGCCCACCGATCTCGATTACGAAGCCATTGGTGGTCTATCGAACGAAGTGAAGCAAAAGCTGCAAACCATGCAGCCTGAAACCTTAGGTGTGGCTTCTCGTATTTCCGGTATTACCCCGGCGGCGATCAGTCAGATACTGATTCATCTTAAGAAGCGCAACCTGGCGGGTAAGATGAGTGCTTAAAAATCTAGAAACCTAGAAACTTTTAAGACTGTAAAGCCTTCAATTCGATATAAAACGCCCTTGTTTATCATATCTTTGGAAATATGATAGACAAGGGCGTTTGTCGTTCATTTGTGATCATCAAACTTTATTGAATATCATATTTGTAAAAAAGTGATGAACAACGTACTTTGAATATCATATATTTGCATCAAAATGCTTTGATTATCACTATCCTTGTTTTTTGATATTCAAAAAACTAATAATATGATAGTCAAAATTATTCATCAGTAGATATACACTCCGAGGAGCCGTAGAAAGTTATGGATCTAAATCTGAACGATGCCGTGCACTATCACTATGATCAGTTTCCTCCGAAAGATTTAGACTATGGATGCTTTGTCAGTAGCCTGATTAGAGCCACAGACGCGATAGCTCGTTATGATCAGATGCTGAAAAACATGCATAACAGCGAGATCCTTCTGGCCCCGTTACGAAATCAGGAGGCGGTTATCTCCTCTCGTATGGAGGGGACGGTCAGTACCATGGATGAAATTTTGAAGTACGAAGCCGATTATGAAAACGACTCGACGGATACTTCTCATGTACGCGTAGAAGTTATCGAAACCATACTGTACCAACGTGCACTCAAGGCCGCTCAGGAAGCAATGACGGATGGTTACCCGATATCTCAGTCAATGATTAAAGCCATTCATCAGCGCCTCTTATCATTTGGACGCGGGGCATCAAAATCGCCGGGTGAATTTAAAATAGAACAAAATTATTTGGCTGATCGTACGAAACGAAAGATTTTGTTTGTTCCTGTTCGCCCTGAAAAGCTCCAGGATGGTTTGGATGTTTTATTCCAATATATGGCCGAAAGCGCGCACCCTGCTTTGATTAAATCGGCGCTGTCTCATGTCGAGTTTGAAGCCTTACATCCCTTCCAAGACGGTAATGGCCGTATCGGCAGAATGCTTATTACGCTGATGCTGTGGCAGTCGGCAACGATATCGGCACCGCATTTTTATGTAAGTGCTTATTTTGAAGACAATAAAGACGCCTACATTGATGCCATGCGCCAAGTATCCGAGCATAGCAATTGGAACGAGTGGTGTGAGTTTTTTCTTGATGCTATAGAGCAACAGGCCATTCGGAACTTACGGATTGCCGAAGAAATCCGCAGCCTGTATGAAAACATGAAGCAGATTTTCACAGACAAATTATCATCGAAGTGGAGTCTGACGGCGTTGGATTATTTATTTACTAATCCGGTATTCAGAAATAACAAATTTACCTCCAAAAGCGGCATCCCGGCCCCCACTGCCGCCCGGTTTACCAGAATTTTATTGGAACATGACATCATCCATACCATAGAAGAAGCCGCTGGAAGAAAACCTGCCTTGTATTCCTTTGAACCCTTAATGAAACTTGTACGGGTTTGATCAAAGTGGGAAGAGTGAACTACTGCACGTAAAGACTCTCGATCGAATGATAAGACCTAGCCTTCCTTGTTCTTCTCGTAACTTTCTTTTCTTTCATTTCGATGGCGATCGAGGCCAAGCCTCTGACTTCCGACCAGCTGCGCTACTGGGCGAAGTTACTTCATTTTCATGAAGGTACCCCGCAGATTTATGATGAGCAGTTTCTTCTGACCAGTGATCAGTCTGAGTGGTCTGTGGACGACATTCGTAGCTGTCTCTTATACACATCTCCGAGCCCACGAGAC
>OMOM01000188.1_pt1 | contig 41456 bp, 34 predicted proteins | sample 1646501 | NCBI WGS metagenome assembly OMOM01 (sample SAMN05416802, study PRJEB24817) | seawater metagenome | isolation source: Sea water | place: Canada:Atlantic | collected 2013-07
TGGTTGAAGCTTCTTTGAGAGAAGGCTATCGGCATGATTATTCGAAGCGGGTGTTCTACCTTGACGAGGATTCCTGGTTTATAGCTCTTATGGATGGCTATGATCATAACAATGACCTCTGGCGTCTACAGGAGATACACAACCTTATGTGGTATGACGTTGGTTTCCTCGGTTCTACTCTCGACGTACATTATGACCTAAGTGCGAATCGTATGTTGGCCTTGTATGTTGACAATGAAATGGATGCCCCCGATTTTACTGTTCGTCTAAAGAAAAGATATTTTACACCAGCATCGATTCGACGCCGTGGTGTGCGCTGATTGAGGTTTTAGCGAGTTAGAATTGGCGTGTGTTGCGAATAGATCGCGCTTTATTGCAGTGTTTATATTGCCAGACACAAATTGCAATTCTATTCATGAATTTAAACGAGTAACAGGTAAATATAAGGTGATTTTATGTCGATCAAAAAAATACTGGTCTGTGATGATTCTAAAGCCGATCGTACAAATTTAGAAACTATTGTTAGTGGAGCAGGATGTGTAGTGATTTCGGCTTCTTGTGGTAAGGATGCCGTGGAAAAGGCTGTTTCGGAACAACCTGATCTCATTTTCCTCGATGTGATAATGCCTGATATGGATGGTTTTGAAACTTGTCGAGCATTACAGAAAGATTCATTAACAAAGTCGATTCCGATAATTTTTGTGACTAGCAAGGGACAAAAAGCCGATCGCGTTTGGGCTCAATTACAAGGAGGAAAGGACTTAGTTTCAAAGCCTTATTCTAGCGAGGATATTATTTCCCAAATTAACAAAACGACTTAACCTTTATTTTATCTATTGGTTGATGATGTGGCGACTTGGTGTGAAGAGGGGGGATGATGTCTACTTTAAATGATAGTGCTTGTGAGCAAGTTCAACTTTTGCCGTCAATGGCCTTGCACAGGGATGCGAGTTCTGTTGATTTGATGGTAGAGGGCGACGGTGTTTTTGATGGCTCTCAAATACGCTACGGCTTTCAAATTGCAGGCATGGGTTTGCTTGTAGACGCCAATACTGTCGCTGAAGTCGTGCCAAGACCGGTACCCATTCGGATACCTAGAACACCCGCTTGGTTTTCAGGGCTGACAAATTTACGTGGCACTTTGGTGCCAATGTTTGATCTTAAATTATTGATGGGACTCGATGATAATTTGAGGGGTCATGATAACTTTGCACTGATTGTTGGACAGGGAGACGAGGCAATGGGTTTTTTTATCGAGAATTATCCCTTGGGTCTCGATAACCTGGAGGTGGTGAAAGAAAAACCGCCTCTCTCAAAGTTGTTAATGCCTTTTTCTGGGCAAGCCTATTATGCCAATGATTCGATTTATGTCGAATTAAATTACCCGCGTTTTTTTTCGTCATTGTCAGCAAAGCTGGCAGCATAAATTATCACAGCTTTATTGCTAAAGTATTTTTGACAAGGAATTGAAAAACTCATGAAATTTAATCCTCGAGAATTTATTCAAAACAATCAACAGGTATTTAAAAATAGTGTAGGTAATCGACTCGTTGCCGCTATCGTTGTTATGGCATTGCCTATCGTTTTGTTGACTATAACGGTCTATCAAACTCAGCAGGAAAAAGTGTCTCAGGCCATCGCAGAAGCAGAGGGGCTTTCTTATCTTCGGCCCGTTTTGGGTTTGATGGTGAGCTTGTCTGAGCGGCGTGATATTACGGCCCTACAACTGAGTAGTTATTCTAGCTTTCAAAATCTACTTGAGGAACAAACTGCCCGAGTTGATGAGAGAGTGGCTGCTGTGGCTGCAGCGCAGAATCAGTATGCCGATAACCTTGGTGAGTCTAATAGCTGGCAGCAAATTGAGAGCAACTGGCAGGCTCTTCGAGAAGATAATCTCAACTTTTCTGAAGATAGAGGGCTGCCGGAACACAATTTGCTGCTGGCTGAGCTTTTTGATCATAGCTCTACTGTTGCCGACGTGTCGGGTCTTAGCCTTGACCCCGGTACTGAGAGTTCTCGTATGATTGATTTTTCTGTTTATAAAATGCCGCGTTTTCTCGATCAACTTGGTTTGTTGCGTCTGCGACTTACAGAAGTTTCTGAGCGAGGTAGTTTGACGGTTGAGGATAACATTGAGCTGACGGGTGCGAAGTTCGTTGTTAACGAGCAAATCGCGGAACTTAAAACTACTTTTGATCTTAGCTTTGAAGATGGTACTGCTGTTCGCGCTCAACTAGAGCCAACCTTCCTGGCTTTTATCGAAAGTGTTGAACGGGTAATTGAAGATGCCAATATTATTGAAGATGACTTCTTACTGGGTATTGAAACTAATACAGGTGAAGGCTATCTCTTAGAAGTCGAGCTGGAGGGTAGAACTGAGCAGGTTTTTGAAAATGCTACGAAGTCCATTGCACTTGGAGCTGAGTTTCTTCGTGCAGTGGAGCAAAACTTGAAGTCTCACTTGCAGTCTCGGGTAGATGAAGCTATCGCCACGCAGAATCTTTACCTCGGGTCCGCGGCTCTGGCCCTTATTGTAGCTCTGCTACTTGCTGTATTTACCATTCGTTCAGTTACCACGCCGATCGCAAAACTCAATGCGGTGGCGTTGGCCGTTGCAAAAGGTGATTCAGATGCCCGTTCGGGTCTGACTAGCAGCGATGAGATTGGTGAACTAGGGCGCCAGGTTGATTTAATGATTGACACGCAGGTTGCTACTGCGCAACAAATTACTGAAGAGAACGATCAGCTTAACGAATCGATTATCAGTATTTTGCAGGCGGCCAGCGTATTAACGACCAATGACCTTACGGTAAAAGTCCCGGTCGCCGAGGATATTACGGGCGCTATCTCAGATGCTCTCAACACCATTTCTAATTCCACCGCCGAGGTTCTCGGCGAGGTTGTGGGTATTGCTGAGTTGGTGGCGGAGCGTGCCAATGAGGTTCAGGGGCAGGCGTCAGCGGTCACCTCTCTGTCAGAAGAAGAACGCAAAGTGGTCGCTAACGCTAAGCAGCGATTGGACTCAGCTTCTACCTCGATGATGAAAATTGCCCAGACTGCCCGTTTGTGTAATGAGGCTGCTGGTGAAGCGATTGGTACGACCGAGCAGGCGCAGGCTACGGTTGGCGATACCATCGGGGGTATTAATCTGATTCGAGATACTATTCGTGAAACTGAGAAGCGTATTAAGCGTCTTGGTGAGCGATCACAGGAAGTTGGTGGCGTGGTTAGCTTGATTAATAACATCGCGGAACGAACGCATATTCTCGCCCTTAATGCGAGTATGCACGCTGCTTCAGCGGGTGAAGCGGGACGGGGTTTTGCGGTAGTGGCAAATGAAGTACAGCGTCTTGCAGAAAACTCCCGTGAGGCAACAGCAGATATTTCCAGCCTGGTGAATAATATTCAGGTTGAAACGGCCGATACCGTTGTCACTATGAACGAGGTGATTAGTCGCGTTGTCTCGGGTACTGCTCTGGCTGAACAAGCCGGTAACGAGATGAAAGAAACTCAGCAGACCACTGCCAAACTGGTAAGTCTGGTAGAACAAATCGCCAATGACTCTTTAAATCAGGCCAAGCTGAGCAAGGTGCTGCGTGAAGATCACGATGCGATTGAGGATAGTTCGACGCAAACCTATAAAAACCTAGAAGCTCAGATGGGCAATACCAAAAGCCTGGTTAGTCTTTCGACGAATCTGCTTGCGTCGGTGGGTGTGTTCACTCTGCCTCGCAAGGTGAGTAATGTCACGCCAATTGACAGTGCGGTTGATGTCGGGCTGCAGTCTGCCGAACTGGGTGCGTGAACAATGTTTTCTGGGCGTTTGAGGGAGCTGGCAGGCAATGGTTGAACCACTAGGAAATGAATTCGCTTTGGTCGAGCTCGAGGGTTTGCCAGAGGCCTTTGCTGAACTGAGTTCTGCCATGCTCGCCGTGCCGGATTCTCGACAGGTTAAGACGCTTGAGTTTGCCGCTTTGCTACACCATGCTGGAGACTTGGCAGTAAGCAAAAAATGGTTCGGCTTGTTCGATGTGTGCTCGTTACTTGGCGGCCAGCTGGACGCCTTTGCCGAGCAAGCTGAGATGTTGACTGCGCCGCTGTTAAGCGCCTGCGCTGAATGGGCTGGCATATTACAGTATTATTTGAATCATCCCAAGGACCCTACTGCTGCTACAGCCCTGGTCGAATATTTGGGCCAGCCCTGCTGGAGCCTGTTCATTGAACCTGGGTATGAGGCCGATTTACAAAAGATGCTGAATTTTATCGGTGTTGATGACGGGCTTTCCTCGGTTGCCGAGGATGCTGGAGAGCTGCTTTCTATTGATGAGCTGGACTGTTTGGCTGATGACATCGGCAATGCGTCATCGGATCAGGAGATGGAGGCAATGTTTGCTGACGATTCTTTGTCTGATGGCCTCGAGAGTTTTGGCGAAGAGGAGATGAATTCTCCTGCGGAAAGAGATGGTGCCACCGATGTCGATCCTGCCTGGGCTGCACTAGAATCTTTGTCTGCTAGTGATGGGGCAGAATGTCATATGCCAGATCTGCAGGCATCGCTTGGGAATGAAACTGAAGGAGGAATTGATCCAGGTGCATTTGAAGAGGCATTGGCATTGGTGGCTGCTGATGTTCCGCATACTGATTCGCTCTTGACGGACATGACTACCAATGATCTGGAAGTTTTTGCTGCTGAGGCTGGTGCTGAGAATACTAATGTTGATGATGCCGTCTCGATGGATGATCTGGAGTACCTACTGACCTCAGAAGAGGAAGAAGATGGCTTAGCTGCCTTTGCCGATGCTTTGGTAGCAGAAGATTTAGCTCAAATCGGTTTAGGTGATGTCGAGGCGGGTAGGCTTTCTGGAACCGTAGATTTGCCAGGCTCCGATAGTAGCCTTGTCGAACCGGGTGTTGATACACCTGTCTTGGCCGTGTCAGGCGCCGGCGATAGAGACTTGCCTGAAGGCGTCACTCAGTTACTGGCTATTCTTATTGCAGAGTTGCCACAAATTGAAGTCGCGCTCAATGAATGGGTGGGTTTGTTGTCTACCTCAGGTGTTGCTGACGATATTAAAACGGAAGCCTGCACGACAATGCAGGAGCTCTTCGGTCGTCTACAGATGGCATCAGACTCCATGGGTTTGAGGGGAGTATCCCAAGCGTGTGAAAAAATAATTATCAATCTGATACAGATCGATAGTGACAAGGACCAGTCGCACTGGGTGCAAATTCTGGCTTTACTTCGTGACTACCTGAACAACCCGTTGAATGATGAGGTAAGTAAGGAGGTGCTTCGCTTTTTAAGCGATGAGCGCCTGCCTGAACCTCTTGCCCAGGATGAGGCTATCGTGCTTCATCAGGCTCTTTCGCAGCCCGATTTTTCTCTCTTTGCCGACGAGGTAGAAGACCGAGTGCAAGAGGCGACTGCCGAGCATGTCAGTCTTAACGTTGGCGACGATGTGAGTCCTGATTTGCTCGATGGCTTGCTGCAAGAATTGCCACAATACAGCGAGGAGTTTTCCCTGGCTGTACAGCGGCTGATTAATGGCGGCAGTATGGAAGATGTGAATGACGCCCAAAGAGTTGCCCATACCTTAAAAGGAGCGGGCAACGTCGTGGGTGTTCGGGGTGTGGCAGAATTAACTCATCATCTTGAAGATATTCTGATTGTGTTGGCAAAGCACGAGACTCTGCCTTCCCGTGCGTTGGCAGAGAGCCTGATAAAAGCATCGGATTGCCTGGAAAGTATGTCTGATGCTCTGCAGGGTTTTAGTGATGCGCCAGAAAATGCACAGCAGGTATTACAGGAGGTGCTCGATTGGGCGAACTTGATTGACAGTGAAGGCCCTCCAGAGCCTGACTCCGAGTTCACTATTGAACCCCGCCCGACACCCATACCGCTGCTTAACACGGGTGAACCATCAAATATTAACACCTTACATGACATTCCTGCAGTACTGACGTCTCAGGATACCATAGCAGTTGGTAGCGTATCTGAGGCTCCCTCCCCCCCTGCCCAGAATGGTGGTCAGCAGAGCGGTAAACTGGAAAATGCCACTTTACGTGTCTCTGCTACTCTGGTTGATGACTTGTTGCGCCTGGTGGGTGAGGCCACCATTCTTAATGCTCAGTTGCGTGAGCGAGTAGAGCAAACTCAGGAGCGCGCGCTGTTATTGGAAACGCAGTTTGATGCCATTCACCGCCTGGGGTCTGAGCTCGAAGAATTAGTTGATATTAAGGATTTCTCCAGTCATCGCGAAGTGGATGATGACTTTGATGCGCTGGAAATGGATCAGTATAACGAACTGCATAGTTATAGCCGCCGTATGATCGAAGCGGCTGTCGATGCGAAAGAGATGGGTCTGGAAATTTTCGGCGAGCTCGGCAAGCTCGACGATATGATCGTCACGCAGGGGCAGATCAATAGTGAAACACATGAGGGGGTGTTGAAGACGCGGATGGTGCCGGTTGACTCTGTTTTTGCGCGCTTGCAGCGTTGTGTGCGGCAGACTTGCCGCACCACGGGCAAGCAAGTGGATTTAGTGCTGCAAGGTGGCGATACGCTGATGGACAGCGAGGTTCTGCGCAATGTCGTCGATCCTATTATGCACCTATTACGCAATGCCGTTGATCATGGTATTGAGGCGGCAGAGAGTCGCATTAATATGGGTAAAAGTAGCAGTGGCAAATTGGAATTAAGCTTTTTACGAGACGGCAATCATATTCTGGTGCGCTGTAAAGATGATGGTGGCGGGTTGGACTATGAGGCGATTCGCTCCTCTGCAGTACTTGGCGGTTTGCTTGAAGAGGGTGCTGAGGTCTCTGAAGAGGAGCTCAAGCGTATGGTGCTGCGACCAAACTTTACCACCCGGGGTAACGTTACTCAGGTGTCTGGGCGCGGCATTGGTTTAAATGCAGTTTATGGGCAAGTTCTGGACCTTAAAGGCTCGCTGCAGCTCGAATCAGTGAAAGACGAGGGCTGCACCATGGATATTCGTCTTCCCGTTACACTGTTGTCTACTCATGCATTACTGGTGAAGGTGGGTCAGCAAACTTATGCCCTGGCCAGCCGGGGTATCGAGCGCATTGTGCATGTAGGTGATGGCGAGTTTGCCTTTTTTGGCGGTGAGCAGGTCTATCGCCTCGATCAACAACCCTACCGCGCTCGTCGTTTAGCTAACGTTCTCGGGCTTGAGGCGGAAGCAGTGGACGATGTTCAGCGCTCAGGTTCAGTGATTTTGATGGAAATTGACGAGCAGATTGAGGCCGTTGTCGTTGACGAAGTGGTAGGTAGTCGGGAGTTGGTCGTTAAAACTCTCGGTCAATACATGCCTAAACTTACTGGCATTGTTGGGGCTACCATCCTTGGTGATGGCCAGGTGTCACCCGTGCTGGATTTAGTCGAAATGCTCAGGCAACCAGTCGCTTACGAACAGCATGCTGCCAACGAATACGGACGAGCGCATAACGACAAAGTGTCTAACCGTCCTATTGCTATCGTCGTAGATGACTCATTAAGTGCTCGACGCGCCCTGGCTCAATTGCTGGGTGATGCTGGTTACGAGGTACAGACGGCCTGTGATGGTATGGAGGCTGTTGACCTGCTCAGTTCTGTTCGTCCCGACATTATGTTTGTCGATATGGAAATGCCGCGCATGAATGGCATTGAATTAACTGCTCATGTGCGTTCACGAGGTAGCTTTGATGAGTTGCCAGTGGTGATGATCACCTCGAGAAGTACTGAGAAGCATCGCCGACAGGCGGCCGAGGCGGGGGTTAATCTCTATCTCACCAAGCCCTTTTCTGATGATCAGTTGATTGGGCAGATTGAAGAATTAACGGACAGCTTGCATGCGTAATCAGGCTATCAGTTCAGTGGGGGGGCAACGAATGGCTGCTATGAACTTTGCAGGCCTGCGCCTCGCTGTGCCTCTTGTGGAGGTGAACTCATTAGTTTCGGTATTAGATCTCGATGATAGCCGGTCCGGAGCTTCTATTTTGTCAAGCGTTGAGGTCAATGGGCAGGAATTGCCTGCTTTTGGTTTTGACGCTGAGTTGGACCTTTTACGCTCCGTGCCTGACGATTATCGGGTGTGTGTTAACTTGGGTGACGACAATCCCGAGCTGGGTATTCTTTGTCAGAGCGTTGAAACACTAGAGCAGCCGGTGACAGAGGAGGCCTTACCCGTTTGTATGTCTAGTGATCACTCCATGGTGACAGGTCTGGCTTTAAATGACGGTGAGATTTTACTTTGTACTAATCTGTCAGCTCTCGTCGAGTATATCGCTACGATGGATAAGTCCAATGCAGGGCCTTTTTTGCGTAGTAGCGAGGCGAATTGATATGCCACTACAGAGTCAGCAAACGGCTGCGACGATCGAACCGACATCCTCTGCCTGGCTACTCGATATTTCGGGAGGTCTCACAGTAGCAGTGGCGTTACAGGATGTGATTTATGTTTATCCCGAAGCGCCGCAGGTTTTTCCCGTTCCCCAAACCCCAGACCACGTGCTTGGTGTGTTGAATTGGCAGCAGCACCTGGTTCCGATTATTGATCTCGGTCTCTATCTGGGTTTGCAGCAGATCGACAGCCATAGCTCAGTTATTAAAATGATGGTGTTGCTTAATTTGGGCGATTCGAAGCTGGGTGCATTAGCGCTCGAACAAATACCTGAGCGCGCAGACGTTGCAGATAGTAGTCAGTGCGAGCTGCCCGCTAGTTTACAAGCCTGGGGCTGCTTGGCACCCTCTTGCTTTATGCACAATACTCGTGGAGCGGTGCCAATACTCGATCTCAAAGCCGTCTTTGGTAGCGAGCTAAGCCCGGGCGGGCTGGAGGAATGAGTTTTTTGTTTTTAAATGTTGTTGCTATAAGTCAAGGGAGGGAGCGTGGATAATATTCTTCGGGTATCACAAATAGGTTTGTCAGCGCGAGAAGTGACTGTGTTGAGAAGCATGTTTGGCGTGCTGCCACAATTGAAAGGTGGCCATGTATTTATTGATTTAGATGAGGGCATTAAGCCTAATGTGGTACTCCTCAACGCGGATTCACATGAGGCCATTGCCCAGTGGAAAGCCTTTGCGGCCATGAATAAAGGCGTTGTCCCGGTGTTAACCTCGGCGACCAAGTCGAGTGATAGTGTTAAACATTTAAAGTTAATTTTTATGCCGCGCCCGATTACGGTCAAGCGTTTGTTGACAATGCTTGAGCAGGTTGTTGCCGCGAGTCTATCTGCCCGCACTGCTAGAGCGGCCAGTGTCAAAGGGGGGGGTAAAAAAGACGATCTGAGCATTCTCGTTGTCGATGATAGTCTCTCGGTGCGCAAATATATGGAGTTAAAGCTGCCAGAGATTATATCTGGGCCACTGGCCATTGAGTTCGCCAGCAACGGGCGGGATGCGATGGAATATATTTGGTCAAAAGGTATCCATATTGTTTTTCTTGATGTGGTTATGCCTGGTATGGATGGTTATAACGTTTGTAAAGCTATCAAGGCTGAAAAGCTCTCCGATGTTATTATGTTGACGGGTAAAAAATCACCGATTGACAGAGTGCGGGGCTCATTATCGGGATGTGATGCCTACCTCACCAAGCCGCCACAAGACAGAAAGCTGCGAGAGGTTGTACAGCAAAGCTTAAAACGGCTAGGACGTGAAGGCGTCAACTCAGTCTGTGAAGCTCGTCCTGCGCGGAGCGGAGTGCGAGCACTGGCTGGCCAGTAATTAACGGCCGCCTATTTGCAGAGGAAGAATAATTTCAACATCGGTACTGGTTGAAAGACTACGACGCCAGTTTCGAATTATTGATGGTCAATGCTCTGAAATATAAAGCGGGGCTTATGGCCTTGTCTGGCTTTTCATCCATATCGTTTTTAACAAAGAAGAGATATCAGGCCAGGAAAACGATTTAAGAGTCTTCAAAAGTGCCGGCGCGACATCTCACCATTATTATGTGTACGTATATGTAAGTGTCTCTCAATCTAAAAATAACACTTCTTCCTCAATGTTGGCGCGGGGCACGATGGTGCGGTTGGCCGGCACAGTGATATCTTCGTAGCCAAAAGAGATGCCGATCAATACGGCGAGACTATCGTCAAGACCAAAGTGCTCGCGAATGATATCGGGATAACGACTGACGCTAGCCTGGGCACAGGAACCGATACCGTGTGCGGTCATCGAGAGCATTAGTGTTTGGGCATACATACCGACGTCGATGGCGACAGTTTCATTGAATATTTTTGGCATGGAAATGAAAGCAATATGAGGGGCGTCGAAAAGCTCAAAGTTACGCATCATCGCCCACAAGCGTCCTTTCTTGTCATTGCGATCAATACCCATATTGTTGTAAAGCTCGACGGCAGTATCCACCTGGCGTTGGCGAAAAACACCCTCGAAGCGCTCGGTGCGAGAATAGTCAGAGTTGGGTGGTACCTGTTGCTCGACTGCGGCGACGAGCTTATCCCGCAGTGCCTTACAAGATTTTCCCGAGGCGACAGCAACATTCCAGGGCTGGATATTACAGTTTGATGGTGCCTGTTGGGCGAGGGTGAAAATTTTGTGTAGCTTCTCTTTAGGAATGGACTTGGGCAGAAAACCACGTACGGATTTACGCTGCTCGATCACTTGGTCAAAAGTGAGGGTTTTCGCTGTATCGTTGTCTATCATGATTGGGCTCTGTCATGGATCGTAGGGGTGACTTCATTATTGCTACCTAGTCTACTATGAGATGAGCCTACTATAAAAATACTCTTAGTAGCATGAGTCGTTTCCTGTGTCCTCACGATGCTACAATTTCACTTCTACATTCATTAGCGAGAGGAAGAGAAATGGCCGGTTACTATTTTGAAGATTTTGAAGAGGGTGCAGTGTTTGATCATCAGGTGCGTCGCACTGTGAGTGAATACGATAATACCTTGTTTAGCTGTCTGACGATGAACACCCAACCCTTGCATATCGATGCCGAGTTTTCTAAAGATAGTATTTACGGCGAGCGCATTGTCAATAGTATGTTTACGCTAGCTCTCGTGGTTGGTGTACAGGTGACAGAGCTGACTCTAGGGACAACCTTGGGCAATCTCGGCATGACGGATATCTCTTTCCCGCGCCCTACCTTCCACGGTGATACCATTCGCGCTCGCACCACAGTGCTCGATAAGCGTATCAGCAAGTCTCGTAATGACTCTGGCATCGTCAACTTTATTCACGAAGGCTTTAATCAGCGCGATGAGCTGGTTGCCACGGTTAAACGTACTGCTTTGATGGCCACTCGTCCTAAAGACTAACTACGGAGAATCGTGATGCGATCTATGCTTTTTTTACCCGCTGACAGTGAGAAGAAAATTCTTAAAGGTGCGGGTACCAATGCCGATGGTTTGATTCTTGATCTGGAGGACTCCGTTGCTCTGAGCCGTAAGGATGAAGGTCGACGTCTCGCACGAGAATATCTCGATGCCAATCCCCTGGGTTCGCGCACAAAGAAACTGCTGGTGAGAGTGAATCCTTTGTGTGGTGATATGACTCTGGGTGATCTGTCCGCTGTTGTGGGTGGGGCACCCGATTATATTTTGCTCCCCAAATATCGCACTCGTGAGGATGTGATCCGTTTCGATCACTATATCAGTGCTCTTGAAGCGCGAGATGGTGTTCCTGCAGGCCATATTAAAATACTGGTGATCGGGACAGAAACTGGTCAGGGTGTACTGAGTATGGGAGGCTTGACCAACTGTAGTGATCGACTGGCCTACGTGAGCTGGGGCGAGTTCGACCTGTCTGCTGATGTCGGTGCTGAAACTCATCGCTTGCCGGATGGTAACTGGGATGATCTTTTTCGTACTGCTCGCAGTTTGTGTTTGGCCGCAGCAGCCTCGGCAGGGATAGAAGCTTGCAATACGGTCTTCACTGACTTCAAAGATGATGACGGTTTACGTGATGCCTGTCTTGGTGCGCGCCGAGCGGGTTTTACCTGCATGATGGCAATACACCCCAATCAAGTAGACATTATCAATGAGTCTTTTTCGTTTACTGCTGAACAGTTGGCGTGGTCACGTCGTGTGGTGGAGGTCTTCGAAGCAAACCCTGACATGGGCGTTGTCGGTCTTGATGGCATTATGCTGGACAAGCCTCATTATACTCAGGCGCAACGTATGATCGCACGCTCCAAAGCTTATGGGTGAGTGGCATTAAGAGTTTGTAAAGTTTCGAATAGCACACAGTAGCGATAGTCGACACTTGCTATCTTGGTTGTTAGCCTATCGCTGCTATGTGCTGATATTAGAATTTGGAGGCGGTTAATCAATTTTGTAGGGTGACCTTTTAAATATTAGAGCGGGTATTCGTTATGTTAGAAAGCGAAAGCTTTAACCCATAAGGATATGATATGCCTGACTTAACTTATGTTGGTCGCCAGTCAATCTATGATCGGGATTTTACTGTTGCGGCTTATGAATTACTCTATCGCTTAGATAATAATAACTTTGTAGACATCGAAGATCACAGCTTGGCGACCGCAGAGCTATTGAGTAACGTCTTTACCTCAATTGGCTTTGAAGAGTTGGTTGGTGATAAAACGGCTTTTATTAATATGCCACGGGAGTTCCTGGTTGGCAGTTATCCGATTCCTGAAATCAGCTCAAATTTAGTCATCGAAATACTGGAACATATAGAGCCTGATGAGGAGGTCATAGATGCCCTTTTCATGTTAAAAAAACGAGGTTATACCCTCGCCCTTGATGATTATAATTTTGATCCCTGGCATCAGCCCTATCTTAAAATTGTCGACATTATTAAGATTGATGTGGCCGATATTGGTATCGACCAGTTGAGTCAAAAAATGACTCAACTCAAAAAATTCAATGTGAAGTTACTAGCTGAAAAGGTTGAGACAGAGGATGAAGTGGAGCGATGCCTTGCTATGGGTTTTGACCTCTTCCAGGGCTATTATTTCTCTTATCCAAAGATTGTTACTGGCAGAAAAATAAATAGTCATCAAATAGCTATTGTCGAGCTCGCCACTAAATTCAACCAGCCAAATGTCAGTATTAAGGAGTTGACAGAGCTGGTTTCACACGATGTTGCCCTCAGTTATAAGTTGTTGCGCTATGTTAATTCGGCGATGTATGGCTTTTCCGGTGAAATTACATCAATTGATGAAACGGTGTTTATTCTCGGTCTCGATACCCTGATGCGCTTGGTGTACGTTGTGATGGCAGGGAGGCTCAGTGAAAATAATACCGATATTCTAGAGTCTGCTTTAGTGCGTGCTCTGATGTGTGAAGCTTTGGCTATTGAATTAGGGAAAAAATCTGAAAAGGGGGCCTATTTTATGACGGGCTTATTCTCACGGCTCGATGCGCTTCTAGGTATTTCTTTGGAAGATGCTCTGGAAGAGCTACCTATTGATGAAGATATTAAGCAGGCTCTGCTAGAAGGCTCTGGTGAACTGGGTAACGCTTTGCGCATGACTGTCAATTATTGTGAGGGCGATATCTCCGAACTATCGACGACAGATGTGGCCTCGAAACGGCTGATGGATTTTTACCTGCATGTTGTTCCAATGGCGCGCCAGTACGTAGAGTTTAGTTATTAACGCTTTTTAGCCACTTTTACGCCTACTGGCTGAATCAGATGGCCCTTAATCCGCCGAGTGTAAGCTAAAGGCAATTTTTAATTGTTCTCGATTAATTGCTCTCGATGATTCGGTCAATAAATTCTTTTAGTTCTCGCTGGGCGTCATCGTTGATAAAAGTAAATTCGAGCTGGCAATAAAACTGATTGTCTAATTCCTGCACGTGAAGTACTTTGGCATAGATTTCACTGGTTTGGTTGGACATCATCGAAAGGGCAAAGTGGATCTTAATTTCTGCACTGGGCTGTATGGGCATGGGTAAAACAGCCATCATGCCGTTGTAGCTGATATTGTTAATACGGCCTTCGTATTCTTCAGTTTGTACGGTTTTACCCGCGACCGTTTGAAAATTAAGTGGCATGTTGACAGCGATGCGTGGGCTTTTACGTATTTCTCGCTGGGGGACTTCCAAGGTTCGTGGTCGGCTTGTCGATAGCAATTCGTAGAGGCGAACGCTCTTCGAACGGCCTTTTACAAGTACGTCGTTAATGGTTCCCACACTGACGTAATCTTCAGCCAGGTCATAAGTGCTCTCGCTGAGCATAATTTGTCCCCGCAAGCTATGGGCCTCAATGCGCGAGGTGAGATTGACTTCGTTGCCGATAACGGTGTATTCACTGTGTAGTTTAGAGCCGAGATTGCCAGCTACCACCGTCCCCGTGTTGAGTCCGATGCCCATATAAATATTGGGCAGCCCTAGTGCGTTATTGGTGGCGTTAACCTCATTCATCGCCAATTGCATTTCAACGGCACAGGCAAGAGCTCTTTCCAGGTCATCTTCACCACTGGAGGGGGCGCCAAACAGCGCCATTACCGAGTCGCCCATAAATTTATCAATGGTGCCACCATAATGTAGGATGATTTCGCTCATTTTATGGAAATAGCGATTCAGCAGATCAATTAATTCCTCTGCGGTATGTTTTTCTGACATGGAACTAAAGCCACGTAAATCGGCTAATAAGATGGTTACCTGTTTTTGTTCAGATTTGTGATTGTCCCCAGTGGCTTCACTGATAAGCTCATAAAATGTTTGAGCAAGAGAGCTTTCATCCAGTGTTTTTTGTACGCCGTTAGAGGCGGCCGGAACAGGACGACTACGAATGCTGTGAAGCAGTTTTTCTATTAGGATCTGTTTCTGATTTTCTTGCATAAGTTGTTGTCTATTCGTTAAAAAATGTTCGCTGCGGTATTGTAATTGGGCGAGGGGCAATTTGAAATAGTCCGTTATTAGGACGCACTAAATACAAGCATAACGTGGTGTCGACATCGTCTAGCGGCATCACTTTTGAGATATAAAGAAGTGACGCCTATGACGACTTCTTAATCGTGTGATTTAGGCGACAAAAATTCTGGTCACAAAAAAGAAGTGAGATAAGCTCGAAAAGTAATCGGATTGTTTGACAGAAACCGAGTCGGTTTGCAAAATGTAAATATCTTTACAGGATTGTTTGCCGTATTCATTCAGAGCTGCAAACTCAAATAACTAAATAAAAAAAGGATGGAGGTTACATGGCTACTCGTAAACCAGGTATTTCAGCGGATTCTCATATTGTCGAACCGCCCAATACTTATATTGATTTTATTGACCCCAAATTTCGTGATCGCGCACCCACCGTTATCGATGGACCCACTGGGGGTTCGATTTTTAATATTCCCGGTCTTGATGACATCATCCCCCTGGCTTTGCTGGGCGCCGCAGGCGTACCCGCTGCTGAATTACCCAAGTATCGCGATGCCAAATTCGACCAGCTACCGAATGCGGCCTGGAACCCGAACTTTCGTGCTGAAGTTCAGGATCAGGATGGTGTTTGCGCAGAAGTTATTTATGCTTCTGTGGGAATGGTCATGTGCGGCCATCCGGACCTTGAATATAAAGATGCGTGTATGCAGGCCTATAACCGATGGTTGGAGACTTTCTGCGGCGCTGTGCCCAATCGGCTCTTTGGTTTGGCTCAATCTGCTGTACTATCAGTCGATTCTGCCATCGCTGATGTCAAGCGTGCAAAAGCCCAGGGCCATGTTGGTATGATGATGCCTGGTCGCCCCGGCTACGCCGATTATGACCACGCCGATTACGATGCCCTTTGGGAATGTGCTGTCGACCTCGATATGCCTATGTGCTTCCACATCCTCACGTCTGACGATTGTGGTGTTAAAGAAGTACTAGCACCCAAGCGTGGTCATGCGGCCAATGGCTTTATGAATATTATTCGTGGTGTTCAAGATGTATTGGGTGTCTTTTTATTTGGTGGCGTTTTTGAACGTCACCCCAAGCTGAAAATGGTGGTGGCTGAAGGCGATGCGGGTTGGATTCCTCACTACAAGTACCGGGCCGATCATGCTATTGCTCGCCTGGGGCCTGCGACTGAATGTCAGTTGACACGTCCGCCCAGTGAATATATCGACCAGAATGTCTCCTTTACTTTTCAGGATGACGAAACGGCTTATCGCAACCAGGATGTCATCGATAGTGGCTGTCTGATGTGGGCCAACGATTATCCCCATACTGATGCTTGCTGGCCTATTTCGCAGCAAATTCTCGACGAGCAGATGGGGCACCTTAGCCTGGAGCAGCAGAATGCTTGTATTCACGACAACGTCAAAAAACTGTTTAATTTGAATGTGAACGTGTAATGTAAGTTCAATAAATGATTTGAAAAAACCCTGTGGCAGCTATCTGTCGCAGGTTTTTTTTTGCCTTTCATTTGCTGAGGCGCCACTATCAATAATTTAATGCGAGGTGTAACAATGAATAATCGTTTTGCAGCGTTACACGGTCAACAAGCCGTAGAACCTTGTTTGCTGGCCGGTTGGCAATTAAGCCGGATCACTCCGCCCAGTGCTTTATTCGGCGCCAATGGCATACAGTTTGGCACCGATGGCAGGTTGTATGTTGCCCAGGCTATGGGGAGTCAGGTGACAGCCATCGATACCACGAGTGGTGAATTAGAAGTGATTGCCCCCAATGGTGGGTCGATTACCGGTCCCGATGATGTTGCCTTCGACTCAGTTGGCAACATGTATGCTACCGAGGTGATGAGCGCCCAGGTGACTATGCGCAAACCCAGTGGGGAGGTCACGGTCGTCGCCGATGAATTACCCTCGGCCAACGGCGTCACTGTCTTCAATGACCGTCTATTTGTTGATGAGCATCGATCTAAGGGCCGCTTGCTTGAACTTTATCCTCACGATGACCGAGCACCACGTTTAATTACCAAAGACCTCGATAGTCCTAATGCTCTAGCGGGCGGACCCGATGGTAAGCTTTATTTTCCTTTGGTGCCGAAGGGTGAGGTCTGGCGCATAGACCTCGAAACTGGCGTGCAGGAGCAGGTGGCAACGGGGTTATCTCATCCAACGGCTGTGAAATTCACTCCCTCGGGTGAGCTATTATCGCCTCAAGCGGGCAATGGCGAAGTGGTAAAAATTGATATCGAAAACGGTGAGCAAACTATAGTCGCGAAGGTTCGCCCCGGTATCGATAACCTCGCGATTGATGCCCGCGGTAAACTCTACCTCTCCCACTTTGTCGATGGCGGCGTTGCCGAAGTGGCGATGGACGGTAGCAATGATGAACGTGTGTTTGTGGCACCCGGCTGGGTCGGCCCCTGGGGTATTGCCTGCGATATGGCTTCAGGTACTTTTTGTGTCGTCGACGGCCTTAGCCTGGTGATGCTCGCCCCCAGCGGTGAGCGTAGTGCCGTTGGTAGTCCGCTGGATACTTCCGCGCCTCGCTTTGTTCGGGCCATTGCCGCCGGCAAACCGGGTGAGTTTTTAATGAGTACCGCCCGAGGCGATGTTTTACGTTACGACTTCAAGATGGAAAGGACAAACATACTGGTTGCCAAGCAGGGGCAATTAAAAGGACTGTGTGCCGCAGAGGATGGCGCTGTGCTGGTGGTGCGGGAAAATACCAATTCAGTGCTTGCCATTACCGCTTCGGGTGAAATCAGCACCGTGGTCGAAGACTTGAATGCCCCCAGTGATGTTTTGCAGTGGCAGGGTAAGTGCTATGTCTCGGATAGTGGTGACGGGTGTGTACTAGAAATCAGCCCAGCAGGTGAGGTGTCAACAGTGCTTGGGGGCCTGCTTGATCCACGAGGTATGACTGCCATCGGCAATACCCTTTATGTGCTGGATCGGGCTAGCCATTCCATTTGGGCGATTGAGCTTGGTAGTGAGAGTAAACCTGAGCAAATTGCCACGCATTTACCCATTGGCGCTATTTGCCCACTGGATTTCGCCGGCGGACTCTGTGTCGATGGACAGGGTGGCCTGTTGGTTGCGGCTGATGGTGAGGGCAGCGTTTTGCGTTTAAGCAGAGTTTAAACCGCCGGCTTGACTGGGGGGCTAGTAGGACTAGCCTTAGTTTTGTCCGGCCCTGTTTGGCAATAAAAGCGGGCTGCTAATCGCTGTATTTAGATTCCCTGATTACACCTCACGTCCGTCATCGCGCAGCCAGACATACATGGCAGGTATCACCATTAGTGTCAGCAGGGTCGATGAAGCGAGGCCGAACATCAGGGCTACACCCATGCCGTGCAGCATGGCGTCGGGCAAGATAAAAGCGGCACCAGCAATGCCAGCCAGAGCGGCGAGAAAGATGGGTTTGGCGCGAATAGCCGCTGCTTCCAGGGCCGCCGTGCGCATTGGCACGCCCTCACGGCTTTTCATGTGGATAAACTCGATTAATAAAATCGAGTTGCGCACCACAATACTCGAGAGGGCAATCAAGTCAATGGTGGGGGCATAGAAAATGCGGTGTTCGCCTCTTATGTTGAACGCAATGCCGCTGGCAGTCCGCTGAAGGGTTCGCATCTCGTTTTCCGGTAAGCCTGGGAGATTTTTGATCAGCTAGGCTCGAGGCGATGTCTTGTGCAACGTTTTTGCCACGGAAAGGACAGATATACTGGCTGCCAAGCAGGGCAGCTATAAGGCCTGTGTACCACAGAGGATAGCAGTCTATTGATAGCGGCGGATAGTGAGGGTAGCGGTTTGCGTTTGAGGCGGGTTTAGGTGCGCCCTTTTTTTGCCATTTTTACTCCCCCTACTTGATGTGTACTGTTAATGGGCTGCGGTTGCATTATTGAGAATATCAGAGAATAGGGTGGGGTTTTTCTTTGCGTATATACGACCACTCATTTCGGAAAATTCAAGAGAAATATGATGCTTGTCAAAACTATAGGGCACGCCTCGGGGCGACTGTGACAAGCATGAAGCTAAATTTTCGTTGGCACACAAGAGATCGAGCCGGTCAATATAGAGATCAATAAGAAAAGAAAATTCGAGGTAAAGCTCCTGCGTTTCAACGTTAGTTACGGCATAAGCAATATTATCACTTGCAAAGCAACTCTCGGTATTCCCAGTTTCGTTTAAAAACTTTACACAAGGTGTGTTTGTTTCAATGTAGTCCCCGATTGTAATAATTTTTATGGCGTGATTGATTTTCTTAAGATCATTCATTATTTCCCACCCGCCCCTATTGTGGGGAAGAAAGGTGTGGTGAGCGGAGTAAATAATGACATCTATATTCGCAACAAAATCGGGATCAAGAAGGTGATTTAAACGATTTTGGCAGTGCTCATTATCACTTTTCCACTGTTGTTTTTTACGAAGTAAGTTCTTGCAATCATTGAATGTTCCAAAAGTCACAAGATTATATTTTTTTAGTGTTTCTGAGTAGCCCGCTTGCATGAAGCTAATGCCATCAGGCTCATGGGAGTTGCCAAAAAAAAGAATCGTTTTAGCATCACGGCCAATACAGTTTTCGTTTGAAGGCCATTTTTCAACGGGGCAGGATTTGGAGAAATAAGCGAATCGTTTATATGAGGCTGCTTTAATATCTTCGGCTGAATAACTTAAATTATCGAACCGCCAGGGCCATCCATTGTTCAGCCAGGCGTGTAAAGAAATAGCGGCCATGAAAAGCCCCAACGCTAAAGTAATCAGTGTTTGCCGGGGCTGAGTTTTATGTTGTGGCTGAGAATTATCAATATTGAAACGACTCGCATAGAATTTTTTCTCAATGCAATAATGCAGAATGGCTCCAGTTATAATGGATGCCGTAAGTAATGACAGTACCTCAACCGGTGTTAATGTTTCGTTGGTTGAATAACGATAAAGTACAATAATCGGCCAGTGCGTCAAGTATAGAGAGTAAGAGATTCTACCAAGCCAGGAGAAAACAGGGTTTTCGAGAAAAATCCTGCCGAGGCAGCCCTGTCCGATGGCAGAACTGCCAGACATGATGACTAATAGCGCACCTAAAGAGGGTGCCAGTGCATAAAGACCTGGATAGAGGGTGTTGCCGAATGCCACACAGGCATAGAGAATTAAGCCTAAACCAGTGCATAGCAATAGCCATCTAGCATGTTTTTTTATAATCAGTTTCTGAATAGCCCCTTCATGTACTAGCGCAGCAAGAGCGCCGCCAATGAAGAATTGAAAAAAACGTGCTGGGAGTAAAAAAAAGGCACCAGAAGTGTCTGCCTGCGTATAAAAATAGCAAATAATGACCCCAAGTACGGTTAGTGCCAAAAGAAATTTTGCGGTATTGATGCGAGTCCGAAAAATAAATAGCAGCAGCAACGGGTAGATTAAATAAAATTGCTCTTCGACACCGAGAGACCAAGTATGTAATAGGGGCTTAGTATTGGATGAAACATCCCAGTAACCGGCTTCACTCCAAAATAGAAAATTGGATGCTGAGAATAAGGCAGCAATGGAAGAAAGTGAAAATCGTTCAAAATCGTTGGGTAGCAACACAAATAACGAGGCGATAAAGGTTGCACCTACAGTGGCTAGTAGCGCGGGGAAGAGCCGATTGATTCGCTGTAGATAAAACGTTTTGATAGAAAATTTTTTGTTGAGTGTTTTTTGGGTAATTGTAAAGGTAATTAGGAACCCAGAGAGGACAAAGAAAACGTCGACACCGATATGTCCCCCAGCAAACAGGCTTAAATCCAAATGAAAGGCGATGACAGCAAGTACAGCTATGGCCCTGAGTCCGTCGATATCAGGTCTATAGGTCTTTAACGGTCTGGTTATTTGTTGCATCTAGTGACTTCCTTATCTCAATAAGTTATTTATCAATTGAAAATCTATTGAAGGTGTATCTCGTTGAATTAATTCTACACCTCACGTCCGTCATCGCGCAGCCAGACATACATGGCAGGTATCACCATTAGTGTCAGCAGGGTCGATGAAGCGAGGCCGAACATCAGGGCTACACCCATGCCGTGCAGCATGGCGTCGGGCAAGATAAAAGCGGCACCAGCAATGCCAGCCAGAGCGGCGAGAAAGATGGGTTTGGCGCGAATAGCCGCTGCTTCCAGGGCCGCCGTGCGCATTGGCACGCCCTCACGGCTTTTCATGTGGATAAACTCGATTAATAAAATCGAGTTGCGCACCACGATACCCGAGAGGGCAATCAGACCAATAGTGGAGGGCATGGAATAGGTGGCGTCCATGATCCAGTGACCGAGAATGATCCCCGAAAAACCCAGAGGCACGGGCAGTAGGACAACCAGTGGTGTTTTAAAGCTGCTGAATTGGCCAACGACGAGAATATAAATACCGAGTATGGCGTAGTTAAAGGCGGAGCCAAGCTCGGTGAAGGTCTCACGGGTGACATCCCACTCACCCATCCACAGTAAGGTGGGTTTGCTCTCATCTTCGGGTTGGCCGAAGTAGCGAACATCGGGCTTCATCCCTTCCGGCCAGTCCATGTCATTGATAACCTGTTCAACGTCATACAGGGCATACATGGGGGCATCTTCGTGCCGGCCACGAATACTGGCCGTTACCATGTCGGCAAAGCGTCCATCGCGACGATAGATGGGGTAGGAGGCAGGCTCGTTACTAATGCTGACCACATCGCCCAGCTCTCTTGTTTCACCGGTCATCGTGGGAATAGGCGTGGATAGCAAGCGCTCACCCAAGGTGAGTGACTCTTTGGGGAGGTGTAGGACAATGGGAATAGGGTTGCGGCCATCGCCACGGTGGGAGTAACCGAGGTCTACGCCCTGCAGCAGAGCGGCGAGGGTGCTGTAAACGACGCCTTCATCAACCTGATGGAACTCGAGATTTTCCTGGTCAATGGCGATGCGCATACGCAGGGTTGGATTGCCAAGAGAGTTGTCTGTTTCAGCGAGGGCCGGCACCTGGTCAATGGCTTGCTGAATTTTGCGCGCGTTCTGGCGTCGGGTTTCGGCGTCGGGCCCATAGACCTCGGCCAGCACTATGTAAGGCGCCGGTGGTCCTGGGGGTGATTCGACTAACTCTACCGTGGTATTTTCGGGTAGTACTAAGGCTTTTAAGCGCTGCCTTATTTCCATGGCGATATCGTGGCTTTCGCGGTCGCGCTCCCAGGTAGACGACAAGCGAATGCGAATCTCCCCTAATTCAGGCGAATTGCGTAGATAATCCTGGCGCACTAGCCCGTAAAAGTTAAAGGGCCCGGCGATACCGGCGTAGAGTTGTATGTTTTGTATTTCTTCAATATCGCCAATTAAATTGGCCGCTTCGACTAAGGTGCGGTCTGTCATTTCAAGAGTGGCACCCTCGGGTAAATCAAACTGTATTTGAATGTCTTGTTTGTCGTCAAAAGGCATGATTTTAAACAGGACAAGTTTGTAATACGGGAGTAAAAAGGTCAGTAGGGTGAAGCCGACAATGGCAAATACGGTGTATTTGGCCCGCTTGGGGGTGCTGATCATGCGACTTAGCGTGGCGCGAACAGCCTGGCCAAAAATACCGCCCTGAACCTCCTTTTCGTCCTCCAGCATATCTGCTCTTGATTCGCTTTTTGTACTGTCGTCGTTAGCCCCGGGGTGCAATTTCAGCATGGCCCAGGGCACAACACTAAAGGCGAGGAAGAGGGAGAAAATCATTGCGGCAATGGCAGCGATAGGAATGGGTTCGAGAAAGGGGGCAATAAAGCCGTGAATAAAAAGCATTGGCAGCATTGCCATCACAACGGTAAAAGTGGCGATAATCGTCGGATTACCAACTTCGGAAACCCCGTCAATGGTTTTTTGTAACAGGCTACGCTCGTCAAACATTTTCCAGTGCCGTGAGACATTTTCTATCACCACAATGGCATCGTCGGCGAGAATCGCAATGGAAAAAATAATACCGTACATGGTCAGCCGGTTGAGCGTGACGTCTAACATCCAACAGGTAAAAAAGGTGAGGAGAATGGTCGCTGGTACCACCAGCAGCACGACGATGCCTTCTCTCCAGCCCAAAAAAGCAGCCATAATAACAACGATGGCGGCGGTGGCCAGAATGAGGTGGAGCATCATTTCGTTGGATTTGTGGCCCGCAGTTTCTCCGAAATCACGGGTGATTTCGACGTTGATATCATCGGGAATCAAACCGCCACGCACCAGCTCAAGACGCTTTAAGATGTCTTCGCTAATGGCCACGCCGTTGGCACCATTACGCTTGCCGATGGATAAGCTGACCGCTGGTAGACGCTCGTAGCTTTTGCCATCTGCGCTGACCGGTAGGAGCTGTGAGACACGATGCTCTCCCAGGCTGGCGTCGATAACAACCTTGGCAACATCGCGTAAATAGACAGGACGGCCATCGACTGTCGTGATGACTAACAGGCCAATCTCTGTGGTGTTATGCAGGGTTTGGCCGACAATTATCGGGGTGAGTTGGTTGTTATTACGCAGGCTGCCGGCGGAAAATGACGAGTTGGCATTACGAATTTTTTCGACTACCTGATTGAGCGTTATGCCATAGAGCGCGAGCAGTTCGGGATCGGGTTCGATGCGCAGTTCTTTGGGGTGGCCGCCAATAATATAGGTCAGGCCGACATCGTCGACCTTGATGATTTCGTGCTTTAGTTCTTCAGTAAGGTCGTAAAGAGTGTCGGCACTCCAGCGACCTTTATTGCCGGGTTTGGGTGACAGCGTCAGGACTACGACGGCGGCATCGTCGATGCTGCGGCCGATCACTAAGGGTGGCGGCAAATGAGCTGGCATACGATAGCGGTTGGCATCAATCGCATCGTTAACCCGAGCCACAGCAGTGTCGTCATCGAAGCCAGTATCGAAACGTACGGTAAGAGCGATGCCGTCATCGCGGGTCATGGAGTAGATGTGCTCGACATTGTCGATGCCCTTTAAAATATCTTCAAAGGGCTTGGTGACTAGCTCGGCGACATCTTCCGCCTTTAGACCGGGGGTAGTGATGAAAATATCAACGAAGGGTACGGTGATCTGGGGGTCTTCTTCCTGAGGCATACTGATGAGAGCCATGCCGCCGAGAATCACCGAAACAATCAGAATCACTGGCGTTAACGCTGACTGAATAAAGGACTGGGCAGTGCGCCCTGCGATACCCATGGACATAATTATTGCCCCGCGCTATTGGCGTGGGCTGCGTTTGGTGTCGGTCGCTGCACCAATGTGTCGCCGGTGTGTAGACCGGATAGCACTTCTATACCACCATCGAGTTTACTGCCGGGTTGGATGACGATTTCAGTACCGTCGCTGAGATAGACAAAACTTAAACCGTAGCGGCGGTGGATATAAGATTCGGGAATGACATAGGTCTGGCGCTGATCGGTGGAAACCCAAACTCGAACTCTCTCGCCAACAAAGAAATCACCGAGACCCTCGACGTTAACATCGGCCACCACACGACCATTGTCGAGCTCTGGGTAAACCTGTGACACGATGCCCTCGCGGCGTACTGATTGCGACGTCTCATCACTGACATCGAGCATGCCTCGCTCTGCCACCAAGACCGTGTCGCTTTTTTTGATAAAACGGGCATGACGCTCGGGCAGTAGCAGGCGCAAGATATAGCGATCAGCGGCGATATCGGCAATCACCTCGCCTGGCATTACCACCGCGCCTTGAATGACTTTAACACTCAGGACTCGTCCACCGGCGGGGGCGAAAACATCGCCCTGCGACTGGGCTTCGCGGACGACGGCCTGATCAAGTTTAAGTGCGGCGATATCGGCAGTGACCACATCGACCTGCGTCTGTGCTTTGTCGAGCTCAGACTGGCTGGCTTTACCGCTTTTTTGCAGGGTCGACACGCGCTGTAAGGTTGTTTGGGCGAGCTGTAACTGCGCTTGCAGAGAGTGCAACTTTGAAGCGAAAGCTTCGATTTGTAGTTTCTGTTTAGCGTCGCGCACCAGAGCCAGTTTTTGCCCGGCTTCGACAATATCACCTTCATCAACGAGTAGTTCGACCAGAGTGCCCCCGATACGGGCTCTACCCTGAGTGATATCCATCGATTGTACCGAGGCAAAAACGGACTTTAGGTCATAAACTGTTTGCTGTTCCACCGAGTAAGAGCTAGGGTTGGCGTTGGCGCTGGGGCCCAATAGCATGAAAACAGCCATTGCTTGTGTGGCGAAGCGCAGACTCACGGATAGGCTTTTAGAGGTCAGTATCATTCCCAGTGGTTCCCTGTCTTGGATAGCGATGTAGAGTGAGTTTTATTCTGTGTTTTATTATTGAAGGTACTGTCTAGTTTACAAAGCAAAGACTTTACGTAAAAGGCTTAAGTGGCAGGAGGGCGTTAACTGTCTTTGAGGGTGCCAAATAAGACAAAACAGTAGTTTTTACAGCATTTTGGCGTAATAAGCCCGGTTTTGACTGTGTGAAGATTGTCGCTATATCCTGGCTTTTGTACCCTTATTTACGGCGAATCGCGTCTGTTCTCACCGGGAAAATACCGCTTTCCCTATCCTTGAAAAAATGCTTAAGCGTTCTTTTCACTGAGGGGAAAGCGATGTCTTGCCAGGGTATTTGTTCTTCGTCAAAAAGCTGGACTTCGAGGGATTCAATGCCTGCTGAAAATTCGGGTTTCGCCAGCTCGCCACGGAAAAATACATAAACCTGATTGATATGGGGAATGTCTATCATGCTATAGAGTTCCAGCGAGTGCAGGTGGGCGTTGGCCTCTTCCACACATTCGCGCATGGCGCCTTCGAGCATGGTTTCGCCGTTCTCCATGAAGCCTGCCGGCAAAGTCCAATAGCCGTAAGCGGGTTCAATGGCACGCCGGCAGAGCAGTACCTGATTTTGAAAAACGGGAATGCAACCAGCGATAATGCACGGGTTTTGATAATGTATGGTTTCACAACCATCACAAATGTGGCGGTGACGATCGTCCCCTTCGGGGATACGACGGGTGATAGTTCCGCCGCAACTACTGCAGTATTTCAAGGGACTGGTTTATCCTGAATAGTTTATGACAATGGGTTTTCCTGAGTATAACCTTGCCCCTACAGGGCTTGGCAATTAAAGAAGCAGGTTTTATTGGTGTTAAAGACAATTACTGAACAGCTCTATAGCCTTCCTCCCGCACCTTTGCAGCCCGAAGAAGGGCAGCGAGAGGCTGCTGTGCTGCTTGCCTTAACACGAGAAATTGACCCCAGACTAGTCTTTACTCAGCGTGCTCAACACCTGAAGAATCACCCTGGGCAGGTTGCCTTTCCCGGCGGCAAGTGGGAGCAGAGCGACAGCAGCCTGCTGTTTACAGCCTTGCGTGAAAGCGAAGAAGAAGTTGCGCTGGCTCCGTCAGAAGTTGAGCTGATCGCCGCATTACCCCAGCGACGTACGCGTCTGGGGGTGAAAGTGACGCCCTATTTGGGCTTCATTCGTCCCGATCTGCCCCTCTTACCTGACTTTACTGAACTGGAAGCCATTTTTCACGTACCTCTGTCGTACCTGCTGGAGCCGCAGCACTTAATAAAAAAACGTGTGGACGTACTGGGCACCTGGTGCTGGATGCCCTGCTATCATTACGCAGGCTACACCATTTGGGGTTTTACGCTAACGGTGCTGATAGATATGCTTAATCGTGTCTTTGATGTCGGCTTGAGTGCCGAGGTCGACCGAGCGGATTTGCCAGCGGAAATACGCCAACAATTTCCGAACTTTCCTGAAAGTAAGTTTTGAAGGTAAGCCCTGAGTGCAAGAGCTCTGAAAGACAATAAGGGCCCCGGCAGTAAGCGGAGAGGTGGGCGGGGCCAATCAACTAGTGATTAATAAAATAGGTGAATAGATGATTTATCAATACGAAGACCGGGTACCGACTCTGGGTAAGGATGTCTTTGTCGCTCCCAGTGCCGACGTTATTGGCTCCGTTAATTTGGGCGACCAGGCCAGCGTCTGGTTTGGCGCCGTGATTCGTGGCGATACCGATATTATCAATATCGGGGCTGGCACCAATGTGCAGGACACAGCCGTGATTCACACCGACCCGGGGATACAGGCAAACATCGGCTGCAATATCACCATCGGCCATTGCGCTATGATTCATGGGTGTACCATTGGCGATAACTCGCTAATAGGTATTAATGCGGTGATTCTCAATGGCGCTGTCATTGGTAAAAATTGTTTAATTGGTGCCAATGCGTTGGTGCCTGAAGGCATGGTGATCCCTGACAACTCGATGGTACTGGGTACGCCGGCAAAAGTCGTCCGTCAACTGGACGAAAAAACCATCGCCGTTTTGCAGGGTTCTGCGGCGACATATATTGAAAAAGCGGCGAGTTTCCGCACATCGCTCAAGCCTTTGCATGTTGTATAGAAGGGCTTAGTGAACGTGGCTAATAAATGGCGAAACTTACGCGGCAAGGGTGAGGGCGGAGAAGACACACCGCTGATGTCACCTTGTGTCGCCATTTGCCTCCTCAACAGGGACGATATCTGTACCGGTTGCCACCGCAGCGGCGGGGAAATTCGAGAGTGGGGCTCACTAGACAATGCTGCACGACGAGCAGTGCTAATAAAGGCTCACGCTCGAAGCAAGATTGGCAATCCCTTTGGTTGATTTACAATGGCTTGCTAAAGTGTTTCTTCTTTAGGGGCTGTTATCTGCCAAACCTTTAATTTGCTGATTCTTTTTTCTGAGAGTGCGAGTACTTCCATGCGATAGCTGTCAATAGTGAAACTGACTCTGGCATCGGGGAAACTTTCAAGATGCTCAAGGGCCAGGCCGTTCAAGGTTTTTGGCCCATCCACCGGCAAATCCCAGTGTGTGGTTTTGTTGATGTCGCGAATACTGGCGGCACCGTCGATCAAGTAAGCGCCGTCATCCTGCAGGGCTATTTCATCTTCGTGCTCGAAAATATTGGTTGTGAAGTCGCCGACGATCTCTTCGAGAATGTCGTCGAGAGTAGCCAGACCCTCAATCTCTCCATATTCATCGACCACTAGTCCCAGACGATACTTGTTCTTTTGAAAGTTAATTAGCTGTATATGCAGAGGTGTTTCTGCCGGAATGAAGTAGGTCGGATTAGTGAAGCGCTGGATGGCTTCCTTGGTTAATTCGCCCTCGCCGCCCCGCAAAATACGACTCATTTTGCGGATATGCAGAATGCCGACTATCTGATTTATATCGCCCTTATAGACGGGCAGGCGAGTGTGCTGGGTATTAATAATGTGCTCGACTAGTGTATCGATGTCATCGTCAAGATTCAGGCCGAGGATCTCACTGCGCGGCACCATAATATCGTTGACGCTAATTTTTTCCAGATCGAGAACGCTGATCAGCATGTCCTGATGACGTGAGGAAAGGTTTTCTTCCTTGCTCTCATCAACGACAGTGCGCAGTTCTTCTTTACTCAGACTGTCGTCAACTTTTTTCAAAGGGTTAAAACCCAGGATACGCACCAGGGTGTTGGATAGATGGTTGACTATCCATACCAGTGGATAGGCTACTTTTAATAGAGGTTTGAGGATATGGCTGGCCTTGAAAGCAACCGCCTCAGGGTGCAGTGCGGCGATGGTTTTCGGAGTGACCTCCGAAAAGATCAAAATGGCAAGAGTTAAGCCTAAAGTAGCCACAAAAATGCCGATGTCAGGACCAAAAAGACGAATACTAATGATGGAGGCAATGATGGAGGCAAGAATATTAACGGCATTGTTGCCGATAAGAATGATGCCAATCAGCCGGTCGGGGCGTTCGAGAAGCTTTTGGGCCCGGCGGGCTCCACGGCTTTTTTTAGCGAGATGCTTTAGTCGGTAACGGTTGAGAGACATCATGCCCGTTTCAGAACCAGAGAAAAAAGCAGAAATCATTAGCAAGCCAGCCAGTACACTGGTTAGCAACCATATCGGGGCGTCGTTCAAAGAGGGCTAAGCTCTCGTGGCTAAGGATGCGTCATGTTGACGGAGTTTGCACAGTAAGGCAACTGGCTTTAATGACTGGCTCTAAGCCAAAATAACCTCGAGGACAAATTTGGTGCCCCAGAAAGCCAGCACTAATAAGATAAACCCGCCAAGTGTCCATAGTGTTGCTGTTTTTCCACGCCAACCCCAGCGGAAATGCCCCCACAATAAAATAGCGTAAACCAGCCAGGCGACAATGGAAAAAGTCGTCTTGTGCACCAGGTGCTGGGCAAAAAAATTGTCGACGAAGAGTAGTCCGCTAATCAGAGCCAGTGTCAGTAGGGTAAAACCGGTGATAACCAGACCAAACAACAGCGTTTCCATGGTTTGCAAGGGTGGCAATATACGCATCAAAGCACTGCTGTGGTGCTGGTGGAGTTGACGGTTCTGGTAGGCGAGAAAGAGGGCTTCAAGCGCAGCAATGCTCAACAGGCTGTAGGCAATAATCGATAATAAAATATGTAGGCTTAGGCCCAAAGGCAGGTTGTTGCGGGGAGGGCTTTGCCATACAGGCAATAAAGATAGCGCTAGGGCTAATGCACTAAAGGGAAATAATAAGAGAAATAGGCTCTGAAAGGGCTGACGCAGACTGCCACAAATCACCATAAAGTTGATAATCAGGAAAACGGCAACCGATAAGGGCAGCAAGCTAAAATCGGTGCCCGAGCTGGTAAAGATCTGTTGTGTGCTGGTGGCTAAATGGGCGCCTAAACCGAGGACGCTAAGTCCAAGTATCGCGCCTTTTGAAGCAGAACTTGTGCCGTTAGATGTTTGTAGACTGGTGCGGACCTGCAGCCCGAAAGCAGACAGGTAGCAGACAATAGCAAACGCGGCAGTAATTTGTACGGACATAAGAGCTGTTCGTGTTGATCAGATTCGTTGAGTTTGGCACAGAAAAGCAGTCGCGCAAAGCCTGCGCTTAAGGCTTTCGTTGAGTGGAGCTGTTCGCTAAATGATTCACTCCCAGTCTCGCCAGGTGGCTGCCGGTAAGGGTTTTGATCGGTTATACTGCGTGACTGATATCGCCAATTTGAACGCCGTACCTGAAGCGTAAATAACCTTTTTAAGCGGGGAGAACAAGACCATGGCTCTATTTGAAAATCTTAGTGATCGCCTTTCACATAGCCTGAAAGCCATCTCTGGAAAATCGACCCTAAGCGAAGAAAACATTAAGGACACTTTACGAGAAGTGCGCATGGCGCTACTAGAGGCCGATGTCGCGCTGCCAGTGGTGAAGGCGTTTATTGACCAGGTGCGCGATAGAGCGGTGGGCCAGGAAGTTAATCTCAGCCTCAACCCGGGCCAACAGTTTTTAAAGATTGTACAAGACCAGCTCGAATTGGTAATGGGCGCTAGTAACGAGAGCCTCGACCTCGCTGCCGCGCCGCCAGCTGTGATTTTAATGGCGGGTTTGCAGGGGGCGGGTAAAACCACCTCTGTTGCCAAGTTAGCCCGGTACCTCAGCGAGCGAGAAAAGAAAAAAGTCATGGTCGTGAGTGCCGATGTTTATCGTCCAGCGGCGATTAAGCAACTTGAAGTGCTGGCCACAGAGGTTGGTGCTGAGTTCTTCCCCAGTGCTGCCGAGCAAAGCCCGATTGACATTGCCGAGGCGGCACTGGCCGCAGCGCGCAAAAGTTTTGCCGATGTATTGATTGTCGATACGGCGGGGCGCTTACATATTGACGAAGCCTTGATGACTGAAATTAAGGGCCTTCATGCTGCCGTTAAGCCGGTCGAAACCCTTTTCGTGGTTGACGCCATGATTGGTCAGGATGCCGTCAATACGGCCAGTGCTTTTAATGAAGCGCTGCCTCTAACCGGCGTTATTCTGACCAAGGTCGATGGCGATGCCCGTGGTGGCGCGGCGCTATCTGTTCGACAGGTCACCGGCAAGCCCATCAAATTTTTGGGTGTTGGCGAAAAAACTGATGCACTGGAGCCTTTTCATCCCGAGCGCGTCGCCTCACGTATCCTCGGCATGGGTGACATGCTCTCGTTGATCGAGGAAGTTGAACGCAAGGTCGATAAAAAGAAAGCTGATAAGCTGGTCAAAAAAGTACAAAAGGGCAAGCGCTTTGACCTTAATGACCTGCGTGACCAGTTACAGCAAATGCAAAATATGGGCGGCATGGGCGGTATGCTCGATAAATTGCCGGGTATGGGCAATATGGCGCAGATGGCCGAACAAGCAAACCTGAGCTCGCAGTTGGGTCGTATGACCATCATTATTGACTCGATGACACTGGCCGAGAGATCTAACCCGGATATTCTCAATGGTTCGCGCAAGCGGCGTATTACCCAGGGCTCAGGTACTAGTATTCAAGATCTTAATCGCCTGCTCAAGCAATACAAACAAATGAGCAAGATGATGAAGAAAATGAAGGGTAAAGGCATGAACAAAATGATGCGCGGCATGGAAAGCATGATGGCGCAAAACGGTACTCAGGGCGGTGGTATGCCACCCGGCGGTTTCCGCCGTTAAGTGTCTGTTCCTGTATATGAATCCTTTGTTGCTTCTCCAGCCAAGCTTTATTAAGCGGCACTTCCGTGGATTAAAAGAAAATAGAATCTGAGCCCAGCTTAAAAATCAAAGTTGGCTGATGTGACGCTACAGGGGTATTTGAGAGGATGCCCCAAGTAGCGCTAACCCATGCCTAAAGCACTCACCTTATATAAAAAGAATGCCAGTAGTCGAAATGGGCCATCGTTAAAGCCTATCTCAGTGGAGACGATAACAGCACAGAAATCGTTGCCTATTTTAGGCTGTTTTTATTCGGCGGTGAGCGGCATTGTTAGAAATCATAAATCAAAGAGCTGACCGCATAGGGCTGCGCCTGGACCTCATGCCTGTACAGTGACCGAGCCAGTGACTGATCCTTGGTGTAGCGGACATCGTCTTCGAAAACGTTATAGAGGGTGACGCTGTCTTTGGTGGCCTAGTGGGAGTACCGGTAAGGAACTTGATGATGAAAAGAAAACAATCAATAGTCCTTGCCTGCGAAACGGCAACGGCGTTAGTCTAGTTTCTAGGAAAGGGGCCTGATCAGAATAAAAAGCCATTAACGCAAAGGACTTGCACATGAATACTCTAAATATCCAAATACCGGAACAAAAAAACACGCCTTTTTTCTATTTATCGCCTGTTTCTTTAAGAAACGAAACAGTGATAAAAAAGCCAATGACCAATTGCAATGGTATTTTCCTCAATGCACTGAGTTTATAGCCACTATTTATTTAATGCAGGTTGTACACGAGCGGCATTGTTAAGCATCATAAATCAAAGGCCTGACGCTATATCTGCTAATTCTACTGGCAGTTAACTCCGCTATCATTCAAGCGTTGCAATTATTATCTGAACTCAGCGATTCTTGATTACAAAAAGTCGCGCATTGCGTGATCGTAGTAAAAATCAATACTATCTCACCTAACACTTCACTAAGGAAAGACTCAATATGAACAGGAAAACTATCGTCCTAACTGGAGCCTCCTCGGGCATCGGTGAGGCTGCCGCAAAAATAATGATAGATGAGGGGCACAAACTGATCACTCTTGATCTTCAAGGACCACCACCAGGATCTAGTCAGCATATAAAATGTGATTTAAATAATCCTAAAGAGATCGAACAAGCCGTTGCTCAAATCGATGGAGATATTGACGCACTACTCAATGTTGCAGGCGTACCGGGCACTCTACCGGGAGAAGTAGTGATCGGTGTGAATATTTTAGGACTACGATATCTCAGCGATTTATTGATTCCTCGTTTAAATAACGGTGGAGCAGTAGCCAATATCGCTTCCATTGCAGGCTTTAGCTGGCAACGGCGAATAGCTGAAATCAACGATTTTCTTGATACTCCCGATTTCAGTTCGGGTTTGGCCTGGTGGGAAGCTCATAAAAACGAGCTTAAAATAGATCCTTATAGCTTTTCTAAAGAATGTGTTGTCGTCCTCACCATGCGTCAAGCAGGATTGACACTTGGTCGCGGTGCCCGAGCAAACAGCGTCAGCCCAGGTCCTGTTGAAACCTCTTTGCTGCCTGATTTCAAGCGTCAAATGGGAGAAGAACAACTTCAGTGGGTCATCAACAAAATAGGCCGCGCAGCACAACCAAAGGATATAGCAGAAGTGCTGTGCTTCTTGGCCACTGGCCCTTCTACCTGGGTCAATGGACGAGATATAATTGTAGATGGAGGTTATAGTGCTGGAATAAGCGCTCGCTGGATAGATCCTGGCGAGGCCCCTATCCGTCACGCAAAAGTCAATAAATCCGAGAATAATTAAATCCAGTAATACCCTCCATAATGCACTGAATACAGTTTTTAAAAACTGTATTCAGTGCATTAATTTCAAGTTGTATTTTTTGGTGGGGTAATGCCTAGCGGTGTTAGGACAGCCCCCATAATCATATCTTCAGTATGACCTCGGTCCTGGTATTTGTAGCTTGCTTGAGCAGTTAGGCTACAAATTACTGATAGATCGTAAGTAATCAATTCATTTGTGGGAATAGGGTTAAGTCTATGATTTATGCCTGAGAGGCAGTTAGCGTGTAGTTTATTACTATGCGGAGCGGGTGCTTATAGCCAGGCTAATGCGACTTGAGCTTACGGGGGCAATTTTTCACGTTACTTCTCGCGGTGACCGCCGGAAGGATAACTACGTCTTCGATGCTGATCGAGAGCATTTTATAAAATACTGGGCTGGCGTGTCTTTCAAGGACGTTACAAAGCCATTATGGTTGATAAGCAGGGTTATTTATTAGAATTGTCGCGTTATATTGTTTTAAATCCCATTCGGGCAAGTAGGCTGCGCTCAGCAAACTAATGGCGCTGGAGTAGTTATCGGGTCACTACTAGACAGCTACTTAAAGCCGTCTGTTTGAATACAGATTGGCTATTGTCCAGTCTTAGCAAGCACAAGGGTCAGGCCGTTACGTGCTACAAAGCCTTATTGTTGTGGAAGGCCAGCGGCAGTCCTCGCCTTGGTTGCAGCTAAACAATCAGGTTTATCTGGGCGATGATGAAGTTATGGCACAGATGATTGCTTTGATCGATGCTGATAAGGAACGCGATGAGATACCTTTATCGCAACGCTGGCTCCTACCTAAAGCGCTCGCGTTGTATAAATAGAAAACCAGCAGCCGAAATGAAGCCATCGTTGAGCGCTATCGAAGCGGGGAGTATAGCCTCAAAGAAGTTGGTGACTCTTTCGGTTGGCGCTATTCGACGGAGAGCAACATTGTCAAGAATCATAAATTAAAGATCTCGTGTCTCATGTTAGTCTGGCCTATAGGAAAAAGGCCTGATAACGATAATAAAGCCATCAACGCAAAGGACTTGCGCATGAACATTCTGAACACCCATCCCACTTCGTCTTCGCCAGTATTGCGCCCTAAGCCTTATCCAGTGGCCCCAGAACTATGATTATCGGCCACCTGCCCTCGGGCTACATACTGTCAAAATTGCTTGTGAGATACACCAGCGGCCAACGACAAAATATCACGTTTTTTATTGCTGCCGGTGTTCTGGGGGGCATCACCCCAGATTTTGATATGTTGTATTTCTACCTTGTCGATAACCGACAACATCATCACCATACCTACTGGCCGCATTGGCCTATTATTTGGTTTTGCCTCCTCGCTCTCACTGCCATTTGGTACTGCGTTGTGGACAATAAAACCAACGCTCTTCGGGGGCTTGTTTTCGCTGCTGGCGGTATCCTGCATTTATTACTCGATAGCATCGTAGGTGACATTTGGTGGCTGGCGCCAATAGTGGATCAACCCTATGCTTTATTTAGGGTGCCTGCCATCTACGATCCATGGTGGCTGAATTTTATATTGCACTGGTCGTTTGCACTGGAGGTTATGGTTGTTTTATGGACCGTTTTATTGTTTTGGCGCGGTAAGTCTTCCCAAAAAAAATCAAACAACCCTGATAAAAGCTGTGAAGGCTGAAGCCACAACACAGGTGGCAAGCTCATGAACGCGCCTGATCTGAAAAACTCATTGAGGTGACATCTGCCAAAGCACGCGTGAGTGTTGCTATCACTGGTGGGAGGCTCGCTGCCCTGCCGGTTATCGCTTAGTAAGGTCTCATTGATTGCAGATTTATTCTGTAATGAAAAATGTCTAAAAAGAAGTGGCAATCAATTTCATCGGGAATAACAAGGTTCTACTCATGGCTATAAACACTAAGCCCTATATTTATTTTAGCGTATGGCTACTTTTTTCTTTAGTGATAAGCGCTTGCGATAAGGCGGGGGATAGGTTTGCCAAAAACAGAATAGAAGAAAATGAGCGCGTTGAATTTAAAATCCTCAATACAGAATTTGATATACCCACAAAATACGTGCAAGGGGGATCACGGACAAGAGCTAATATACTTGAAACGGCCAGCCTATGGGCCTTACTGCCGAATTTTGAAGGCTATGATGAGAGTGTCAATCATCACGATTTTGTTGAGGTCTATCATCAAGGGCGGCGCATAAAGATCATGCTAATTACCTGAGGGCGGCGCATGACGGTGCCGCAAATCGTCATCAAAAACAATGCACGAAATAAACTCTCTGTACTGGGTGGCAGGCATCAAGGGGGTAATTACGATGAAATTCGCTATGGACTCGAGTATTACCACTCTGATTTTAATCACCAAGATTTCGTGTATTTATATCGAGAAAAGAATAACCCAAAAGTCTATATTAGGTGCCCAGAAGATCTAAGGATCCCCTTTCCGGGCTGCCAATTGCTTTGGGACTATAACGATGAGGTTGCTGTTCAGGCAAACTTTTCAATTAAGTACTTACCGCAATGGCGTGAAATAAGGCTGAATATTCAGAAATTATTGGATCGCGAGATAGATTGCTGCCTTCCCGAATCAAAAAAGATTACTACATCAAAATCAAATAAAGAGCAGACAAAAAAAATGGTGAGTAACTATGTCATTACTCACCAGAAAATTTCTCAGGTTTTTGATTCGGAATCTAACAGCGCAGGGTTTCTGCTGTAAGGCTGTTGCTCGCCAGGCCAGTGCACACTGCTTTTTCTGAGCGATTTAGCCTATCACGACTTGAGTTCTCATCGCCGCGATATTTGCGCACCTAAAAAGCATATTTAATCCCTGTATTGATAGATCGTCCCTGCCCTGGCAGGCTTTCGAATTGCCCTGTCTTACCTCCTGCCGACCAGCCCGCAAAGTTTACGCCGCCAAGGGGGAGGTCGTAGTTGCGATCAAATAGGTTGCTAATCCCCACTGTTATCGAGAATGCTTGCCAATCGTAATTGGTGCTGAGATTGACTAGCGTGTAACTCCCCGTTTTATTTTCTAAACGGATGGCGTCAACTTTGTCTTTGTTATCAACCCACTCAAACTCAAGACGATTGGTCCAGCTTAGTACTTGATGTTCCAGTGCGAGTTTAATATTGATAGGCATAATATGGTACAGATCGCCCCCATCGCGTTTACGCTCTCCATGGGTATAGGACAAGTTGCCGGTGAGGTTTACCTTATGCTTACTTTGCGTGAATAGTTGAGTACTGGCGTTTATATCAATACCGTAAAGCTCTGCGTCGAGGTTGGTGAACTGGAGGCGAGGGCGGGTGACTTGCATCGCCATGCGAGGGTTGAAGGTCCCTATTTTCTTTGCATCGATATAGTTATCGACATAAGTATAGTAAGGGGTTGCAGTTAACATACTGGTTCGGTTGTCGTTATGCCATGCCAGTGTTGCACTCAAGATGTGAGCTATTTCTGGTTCCAGTTTAATGTCGCCGACATAACCGTTAGCATCACCAAACCAGCCGATCATCGTCATTGCCATGGTTCCGCGGCCCCATGTATAGCGTTCATATAAGTTGGGTGAGCGTGTCTTGCGTGCGTAGCCAAAATCAATGTTGGTATTTTGCGTAGCAGTGTAGCTAAGTACGGCCGTCACATCGAAATTATCATCACGGCGGTGCCGGTCACTGGCATTAAATGCCAATGCTGCGGGGGCATCTACATTCATGCTTCCCATGCTCATCGACATGCTGTTATAGGGTTGTACTTCGTCGGCATCCATGATCACGTGTTCATAACGTAGACCGGCTAAAAATTTCCAGGAATTGTTGAGGGCGTGTTCTGATTCAATATAAACAGCATAACGACTGCGCTCACCGTCGTTGATATTGACGTAATCATCCGGCCCCATCATCATCGAGCCTTCAAGGGCAGGCCACCAATCATCCAGTGTAAATCGGTGGAACTCATTGCCAATGCGCAGAGTGTGATCATCGCTGAGTGGTATTTCGGCGGCGATTTTATAAGCAATGTCCCGGCCTTCGGTCATCATTGGCATAGAGCCGGTTTTTTCGCCGGTAAAAAAGCCCATTTCGTGATCGACATCTTGCCAGGTCAAGCGTGTGTCTAATTGCCCCCAGTTAAAATTGCGTAAATAATGGAAGTTAATACCGTTGCTGATATTGCCGACCATATCCATATATTGGTTAGGGAAGCCTTGATAAGGCACTTCATGATGGTTGAGCTTAAGGGTCATGGATTGCTGTTCATCGCGCATACCCAGTGTCAGGTTGTGGCTTTCGCTGCGGTACAAAGTATCAAGTACTTTGTCACCATTGCCGTCGCGATAACTTTCTGCTTTATCAAAGCTGCCGCTATAGCTAAGGCTAACTTTTTCACTGGCGATAGTTGCGTTCAGAGCAGTGCCATGGTTATGGTTATTGCTGCGATAGGTGTAAGCGACGGCACCCGATTTTAATAATGTATCAGGACTGTCTGCATAACGGGCTTGCTCTGATTCGATCATAATCGTACCTGCAATACTATCGCCGCCCATGCTGACGGGGGTGATGCCGGCGAGTACATTAACCGATTGCACACGGCTAGCGTCAATATAGGAGAGAGCTGGGTTCATGTGATTGGCACAGGATGAAGTTGTTTCAGCACCATCAATTAATAACTTAACCCGATCATCATTAAGCCCGCGAAGAATGGGTAGCGGTGAAATCCCACCAGCACTAGAAAAGTTCACACCTTTTTCGCGGAGCTGATCAGAGGCATCTCCGGTGCCGTTTGGCAAGTTTAAGTACTGACCTGTCACTTCAATATGTTCAATGACCGCTTGTTGGTCTTCTTGCTGGGCGGCAAGATCCTGACTAAACCCTGTAGTGAGTAATGGGCATATTAAAAAAGCTGTGCGAACTTTAGTCTGAAGAACAAAGGGTGATGCCTGCAGTAAGCGTTTCATTGCAGTAAGAGCTCCCTAAAAAATTCCAATATCATACTGGCATTTGAGAGGAGTAGAATGCGGCATAAGGTCGCAGTCAGTAATGACCTGTATCTCAAATGCTAACCACTAGGGCTGTACATAAAACCTTGTCATGATGTTTATGTACTGGCTATCGATCGCGGAATATTTTACCCGCTGAAACAAATTGAAGGGCCAGGGTAAGTCAGAAAATTAGTATTGTTAAATCCCCTCTCATTGGATCAACCCGGTGGTCAGCGGCTAAGAAATCGTTATAGAACTGAAGTCGCCTTTGATGACTAATGGTCGCAGTGATGGCGCAAATGAAAACTTTGACGATGAAAAGAAAACAGTCAATAGTACTTGCCCACGAAACGGCAACGAGGTTAGTCTGACCTATAGGAAAGCGGCCTGATCACAATAAAAAGCCATCAACGCAAAGGACTTGCACATAAATACTCTGAATATCCAAATAGCGGGACAAAAAAGACACGTCTTTTTTCTATCTATCGCCTGTTCTTTGAAAAAGCGAAGCCGTAATAAAAATACCAATGGCCAGTTGCAACGGTATTTTCCTAAATACACTGAGTTTATAAGCGCTATTTATTTAAAACAGTTCGCTGCCCGAGCGACGTTGCTGCGAATCATAAATCAAAGATCTGACACCATATTCCTCTATCCGATATGTATTTAAAACAGGTAGCAACATGAGCGGCATTATTTTCTTTGGTATTTTGGCGGTTTGGTTTTTTGTAGCTATCAAGCTAACAAACCTTTTCACCTCGGGCATAAGAACACAAAGTAAGAGAAACTGGCTTTATCCTTTAATCCTTGTCCTGATTTTTTTTGGACCTGTATTAGATGAAATTATTGGTGGTTTTCAATTTAGGGCACTGTGTACGCCTGAAAATATGTTGATTTATGATGCGGAGAAGGTGAAAGGAAAGACGGTTCAATATAAAAGTATGCCTAGTTATTCTATAACAGGAAAGATGCTTCCTATACGTGTCACACATACTCAATTCGTTGACCCTAAAACAAATGCAGTGCTGATTGAATATAGAATATTTCGTGCAAGACGTGGCTGGTTGGTTAAGTCCATTGGCTGGCCTCACTCTTTAAATGGGAGGTGTAGTTCAAAGGAATATTACCAATTGTTCGAGAAATTGGACATTACAAAAGTTGAAGAATAAAAGGAATTAAATTATGACTTCTATAAATGATACTTATATTAATGCTTTGTTGGCAGATGCAACTTATGCGTTATCTGGCGACACACCGAATGAACTGGGTGGTAGTGACCTTAAAATAATGCTTAAAGATGACATGCCTCTCCCCTTAGCCGAATACATCGGCAGTAATTTCACCGTTGTCACTCACAAAGATACCAGTGACATAATAGGCAGTGGCTTTGATGCCACGGTTTGGCGCGATGAAGCGGGTAAGACCTACGTCTCCATGACCGGCTCAACACCGGGTGCTGACTTTGCAACGGATCTTGATTTAACCATCACTGGTGTTGCTGGGGCGCAGATTGTTGATATGGTCAACAGGTGGTTAAAAAATACGACGGTTGTCGGCGATATTGCCAAACAAATCGCGCGTGTTGAAATTCCTGTGCCCGGCCCGAAGTATACAATCTCATTTGTGGAGGCGCCTTCAACCACCGGCACGGGTGTGCTCAGTACGGTCACTAATGTCACGGTTAATGGCCATAGCCTGGGCGGCCATTTGACGACAGTGTTTAGTCGTTTGTTTGGCATGCAATGGCCAGTGGATCATTCATATACCTACAACGGCGCTGGATTTACAGTCACAAGCGGACTGCTATTGGATCAAATTAGCGCCATATTAGGTAACGGTGTTGGTACAGAACAATTTCCAACAGAAAGCCAACAAAGCAATATTTATGCTGAAAATGGCATTAATGTCACTACACAAAACTGGTTTGATGGCCAGCATGGGCAACGTATCCCTTTGTTTAATGAGGAGGATACGGGCATTGCTAATCATTCGATGTCCAAACTCACTGATGCTCTGGCATTAGGTAATCTTATTGCGAGCATTGATAGCGCATTTGACATTGCTCAAATGAGAGCCTTATTTGACGCTTGCTCCAATCAAGCAGAAGCCTCCCTGGAAAAAATTCTGGATGGTTTGATCGAGATTTTTACCGGTTCGGTCAGTAATGTGCCGATTAGTGATAGCGAAGCGCTGCGAGCTAATTATCACGAAGAGTTAAGTGCGTTACAGGCCGGTCTTTTTGTCAACAATCAGGCACTTGCACTACAGCTCAAACCCCAATATCAAAACCTAAAAATAGTATCCGTCGACAGCCTAGTCAACCACGCCACTGCCAACACCCCCGAAGGCCTCGCCTATCGCTATGCACTGCTTGAACTCAACCCCTTTGCGGTCGTTGGCTTAGATCAGTCGGCTTCAGATGCGCTCTATAAAACGGCCTACAATCCCAATGGTGAGCTGGATTGGTGCCACTCTGCCACCGGGCAAGGTACCTTTAGCTCCGCTTATCTCAAAGATCGCGCTGAGATGTTGCAGGATAATTTCAACGACAGTGAATGCAGCGATGCTATTGCCTGGTCAGACCGCTATTATCTCGACAATAGCACTGGGTTTGGTGTGGGCGCTCATAATGCAGGCAAACGCATTGTGTTTAGTGATGGTAGGAGTGAAAGTTTAGCAGGTAGTGCTGGTTTAGATCTCATGACAGGCAGTGGCAATGAAAAAGTGTCGGTCATGTTTACAGGGTAGGTAGACACGAAGTGAAAAGGATTAGTTTGTCGATACTCGTGGGCCGCTAATGCTAGTGTCCATGGGCAAGTCTAGTAGTGCTATTTCTCTATTTCCTGTTGATGTAATTTTCGAGAGTGGTCCGTAGATTCCCGTTGTCAAGTGGTGTTTCCAAAATCACGAGGAGAAAAATCAGGTTTTTAGTGGTTGTATAAGTGAGCGTGAGGTGTTTTTTCTTGAGTCAATTGTTAATGTCGAAAAAAATTGTAGCGTTTGTTAAATGCTTTTTTCGAGAAAAAGCGTTATGAATGAAATGCACAATAAACGCCGATTTAATATTCTTATCAAGTTTCTTCAGGGTTCAAAAAAGAATAAACGTTTATTATATAAACTATTAGTCATACTGTATGTTATTTAGATCCCCATTATTATTTATCTCGCAGCCTTTATCACACCTGGTGAATATCCCGCCTGGTGGCAAGCCATTGTCGATTGGGGGCAGCGCAATATACCTTCGGCCCAGGGTTGGACAGGCCGGACGATTGTGCATCGCGAACAAATGCCTGCCATTTATATGGTGTGGTTTATTTTTAGTTTTCCAACAATAATCTTTGCCATTCTCCTGGATGATAAGTGTTATTACCTGTCTCTTATACACATCTCCGAGCCCACGAGACCGTACTAGATCT
>OMOM01000193.1_pt1 | contig 40589 bp, 34 predicted proteins | sample 1646501 | NCBI WGS metagenome assembly OMOM01 (sample SAMN05416802, study PRJEB24817) | seawater metagenome | isolation source: Sea water | place: Canada:Atlantic | collected 2013-07
CCTCTCTATTCGTCGGCAGCGTCAGATGTGTATAAGAGACAGGTACGGCGGTCTGAATGGTCATGTGAATGCAGCCAATAATTTTGGCGCCTTTCAGCGGCTGCTCGGCACGGTATTTTTCACGAATAGCGATGAGTGCCGGCATTTCGGTTTCGGCAATATGGATTTCTGAGCGGCCATAATTCGCTAGGGAAATATCCGCGACTTTATAATCAGTAAAGGTGCCTACTTTCGCGTTCATTCTGTTTCTCCGCTTGCACGTAACATGCTAAACGCATTACGTGGTGCTAGTCGGCTCGCTGTGTGGCGAGCCCCAAGGTGTTAGGTATGCCTGCCTGCGGTGTTTGTGTGCAGGTAAGCGTTTAAAGTGCTGCTTTAAGCGCTTCGGTTTTGTCGGTTTTTTCCCAACTGAAGCCTTCGCGGCCGAAGTGGCCGTAGCTGGCAGTGGGGCGATAGATCGGCTTGCGTAGGTCGAGCATTTCAATAATGCCGCGTGGGCGCAGATCAAAGTGTTCGCGTACCAGGTCGACGATGGCGCTATCGCTAATTTTGCCGGTGCCAAAGGTATTTACCGAGATAGACGTGGGCTCGGCCACACCAATGGCATAGCTCACCTGAATCTCGCACTTGCTGGCCAAGCCCGCGGCGACAATGTTCTTGGCCACGTAACGTCCGGCATAAGCAGCGGAACGATCCACCTTGGACGGGTCCTTGCCAGAGAAGGCGCCGCCGCCGTGGCGGGCCATGCCGCCGTAGGTGTCGACGATGATCTTGCGGCCGGTGAGGCCGCAGTCGCCCATGGGGCCGCCGATCACGAAAATCCCGGTGGGGTTCACGTGGTACAGGGTGTCCTTGTGCAGCCACTCTTCGGGCAGCACCGGCTTGATGATTTCTTCCATCACCGCTTCACGCAGATCCGCGAGCTTGATGTCCGGGGAGTGCTGGGTGGAGAGTACTACCGCATCCACAGCTACCGGCTTGCCGTTGTCATAACGCAAGGTCACCTGGCTTTTCGCATCTGGGCGTAACCAAGGCAGGGTGCTGTTCTTGCGCAGCTTGGCTTGGCGCTCTACCAAGCGGTGGGAGTAGTACACCGGGGCGGGCATCAGGGTGTCGGTTTCGTCGGTGGCGAAGCCAAACATCAGGCCTTGGTCGCCGGCACCCATTTCTTTCTCTTCCGCTTCGTCTACACCGATAGCAATGTCGGCGGACTGTTTGCCAATGCCGTTGAGCACGGCACAGCTGGCGCCATCGAAGCCTTTTTCTGAGCTGTCGTAACCGATATCCAGAATCACTTGGCGAACGATGTCTTCCAATTCCACATAGGTATTGGTGCGCACTTCACCGGCAACCACGGCCATGCCGGTTTTTACCATTGTTTCTACCGCCACGCGGGCGTGGGGGTCATCTTTGATGATGGCATCCAGAATGGCATCCGAAATCTGGTCAGCCATTTTATCCGGATGGCCTTCGGATACGGACTCGGAGGTAAAGATGGAATATTCACTCATTACTGGAGTGCTCCCGTGATTCATTGATCGTTGCGTTGCCTTCAATAGGCGCGAAAAAAATGAGTTGAAAGTGTAAAGCTCAACTCTTCCTGAAGGTGCGTACCTGCACCTGAAAACCATTGCGCAGGGCCAGAAACTGGCTTTCCTGCAACTCAAGACCGGCGCGGCCGGCCCAATCCACTAGATCGGCTTCATCAAAGCCGAGCCAAAAATCACCGCAAGCCTCGTGGGCCCAGTGCTGATCATGCCGACACAGGTCGGTGATCAGCAGAGTGCCGCCGGCCTGCAATTGTGCCGCGGCGGCGCGGATCGCGCTGGCCGGGGCGGGCAGATGGTGCAGCACCATGTTTAGTACCACCGCGTTTGCCGCAGGTAAGGTTGCCGCGCTGGCAGGCCATTCGCCGCAGATCAGTTGCACATTGTTCAGTGCTGCCGCCTGCAGTTGCTGGCGGGCTCGGGCCAGCATGGCTTCGGCGTTGTCCAGCCCGGTTACCGTATCAAATCGTTGTGACAACTCCTGCAGAAAGCGCCCGTCTCCAGGGCCGATCTCCAGAGCCGAGCCGCCTTGGGGGCACGCACGCACCAATAGTTCCAAGGCTTGTTCGGCGTATTGCGAGTAGTCGGCAATCAGCTCCTGCTTATCGTCCCCGGCTTCCCCGTGGCGGGCAAAAAAAGCCCGGCTCTGTTCCGCTCGTTGGCTTTGCACCTGTTCCAGTCGCCCAGCCACTTGGAAATCCAGTGCTCCATTGTCCAGCTCTTCAAGCAGGGCGCCGTGAAGAGCGCCTTCCGTATTATCTGGCTGAGGCAGGCGACGACGGTAAAAAATGGAATTGCCTTCGCGGCGTTTTTCCACCAGCCCGCCGTTGGTGAGCACCTTTAGATGGTGGCTCATACCGGACTGCTTCATGGCCATGATCTCGCAGAGCTCCAGCACGCCGAAGCTGTTCTGTCCCAATACTTGCAGCACCTGCAGGCGCAGCGGGTCACCAGCGGCCTTGAGAAAGGCTGCCAGGCGGTCGGTAACATCCGGTGGAGAGGGGGCCAGTGCAGTCATGGTGGCGCAGTTTAGCGCAACTGAAAACTAAATCAAAATAAATTGATATAGGTCTGTCTGTCAGCTTAACCCGTTGCGTGCAACAGGCCCATACGCGGTATGCAGAAACTAGGCAGCGGCGAGCTCTGGGGCGTGCGGCTTGTAGGCGTTATCGGCTTGAGGGACAATAGCGCCCCTTTTCAGCCACCAGCCAGTTTGGAGCCCTGCATGTCCAGTGCACCCGCCCGCCGTGAACTCGCCAACGCTATCCGTGCCCTGAGCATGGATGCGGTACAGAAAGCCAACTCCGGGCACCCCGGTGCGCCCATGGGCATGGCGGATATCGCCGAAGTTTTGTGGCGCGATTTCATGCGACACAACCCGGCGGACCCAACCTGGGCCGACCGCGACCGCTTTGTGCTCTCCAATGGCCATGGCTCCATGCTGCTTTACAGCCTTCTGCATTTGACCGGTTACGGTGTCAGCCTGGATGACATCAAAAACTTTCGCCAGTTGGGTAGCCCCACTGCCGGACACCCAGAATATGGTGACGCTCCGGGCATCGAAACCACCACTGGCCCGCTGGGGCAGGGGATTGCCAATGCGGTAGGCATGGCGCTGGCTGAGAAGATGCTAGCGGGGCAGTTCAATCGTGATGGGCACACCATTGTTGATCACAACACCTATTGCTTCCTGGGTGATGGCTGCATGATGGAAGGGATCTCCCACGAAGTGGCATCCCTGGCAGGCACCTTGGGCTTGGGTAAACTGGTGGCCTTCTACGACGACAATGGCATTTCCATTGACGGTGAAGTGGAAGGCTGGTTCACCGACGATACCGTAGAGCGTTTCCGCGCCTACGGTTGGCAGGTGATTCCTAATGTCGACGGCCACAACGCGGAAGAAATAATGGTGGCGGTGGAAAATGCCCGCGCCAACACCTCCCAGCCTACGCTGATCTGCTGCAAAACCATTATCGGTTTCGGTAGCCCGAATAAGCAGGGCAAGGAAGATTCCCATGGTGCCGCCCTGGGCGAAGACGAAATCACTCTGACCCGTAAAGCGCTGGGCTGGGAGTACGGCCCGTTCGAGATCCCCGCGGACATTAAGAGTGCCTGGGATGCCAAAGAGGCGGGTGCCAAAGCGCAGAGTGAGTGGCAGCAGCGTTTCGATGCTTATCAGGCTGCGTACCCGGAGCTGGCCGCTGAGTTTACGCGCCGCATGGCTAGCGAGCTGCCGGCGGATTTTGCCGAGCAAGCGGATGCCTATATCCGTGAGTGTCAGGAAAAAGGCGAAAAGGTGGCGACCCGCAAGGCCAGCCAGAATACGTTGGACGCTTTCGGCCCGCTGTTGCCAGAATTGGCTGGCGGCTCTGCCGACCTGGCCGGTTCCAACAACACCATTTGGAAAGGCTGCAAATCGGTTACCGCAGACGATGCCAGCGGCAACTATATTCACTACGGCGTGCGCGAATTTGGTATGACCGCCATCCAGAACGGCCTGTGCCTGCACGGCGGCCTACGCCCCTACGGCGGCACCTTCCTGGTCTTTATGGAGTACGCCCGCAACGCGGTGCGCATGGCGGCGATCATGCACCAGCCGAACATTTTGGTTTATACCCACGATTCCATTGGCCTGGGCGAAGATGGCCCAACTCACCAGCCCATTGAGCAATTGGCCAACTTGCGCCTGACCCCGAACATGCGCACCTGGCGTCCTTGTGACACGGTGGAGTCGGCGGTGTCCTGGAAGCAGGCTGTATTGCGTCAGGATGGTCCGTCTGCGCTGATTTTCTCTCGTCAGGGGCTGCCCTGCATGGAGCGTGGCAGCGAACAGCTGGCTGAGATCGAAAAGGGTGGCTACACCTTGCTGCAAACGGGTGAAGACACTCCGGACGCGATCATCATTGCCACCGGTTCTGAAGTGGAGCTGGCGGTGATTGCGGCTAGAGCGCTCACCGGTAAGAATATTCGCGTGGTGTCCATGCCCTGTGTGGAAGAATTTCTGGCCCAGGACAAGGCGTACCAGGACAGCGTGTTGCCAGGCGACGTGCGCGCCCGGGTCGCGGTAGAAGCCGCCATTGCCGATTACTGGTTCCGCTTTGTGGGCCTGGACGGCAAGGTGATTGGCATGAACAGCTTTGGCGCTTCCGCTCCGGCGGGGGATTTGTTCAAGCACTTCAATATCACCGCTGAAGCCGTACAGGAAGCAGTGGAGTCGTTGTTGTAATGAAACGCCGGACGCCTGGTGCTGGGCACGTGACGCTGCTGCGGAGCGCTGTCTAATGCGCATCGCCATTAATGGCTATGGCCGTATTGGGCGTTCTTTTGTCCGTGCTCTGGCCGAGCGCGAAGGCGCAGGTTGGCAGGCGCCGTTTACGTTGGTGGCGATCAACGACAAGGGCCGCCCGGAAGATTTGTTGTACCTGACGCGTTACGACACCACCCACGGGCGGCTGGCGGAGCCGGCTGAGTTGATTGATGGGATGCTGCGTATTGGCAAACAGGCGCCCATGTTGCTGGAGCAACCACAGCCAGAGTTGCTGCCTTGGGGTGAGCTCGGGGTGGACTTAGTGCTGGAGTGTTCCGGGCATTTTCGCAGCCATGCGGGCGCGTCTCGTCACCTACAAGCCGGTGCGAAAAAAGTCATTATCGGTGCGGTGCCGTTTGATCAAGCGGATCAAATCGTGGTGTACGGCGTCAATCATGAGGACGTTCGTGACGACAGCCAGGTGCTGTCGGCGGCGTCTTGTACTACGCACTGCATTGCTCCGCTGCTGCAGCGGCTAGACCAGCAGTATGGTGTTCAGCAGGTATTGATGAAAGAAATCCATGCTTACACCTCGGATCAGACCTTGCTGGATCACGTTCATCGGGACCCGCGCCGGGGGCGGGCCGGAGCACAGAACATCGTGCCCACCACCAGCAGTTCCATTGGTGCGGTACAACAAGTATTGCCGGCGCTGGCTGGGCGCATCAATGGTGACTCCATTCGAGTGCCAACCCTAAATGTGGCTATGGTGGAGCTGACTTTGCGGTTGGAACAGACACCGGATGAAGACAGTCTTAATCAGTGGCTACACCAACAGGCAACCGTGTCGGCGGGCCTGATTGGCTACAATGACGCGCCGCTGGTCAGCGCGGATTTTAATCACCGTACAGAGTCCGCGATCGTTGATGTGACTCAGACCCGAGTGCAGGGCGATATGGTGCAAGTAGTGGCTTGGTACGACAACGAATGGGGTTATGCCAACCGATTGTTGGACTGGGTGAATGAATTAGCTTTGAACAAGGCTGGATGCTCTAAGCTGGGCGCCTGACGTGTTGCTTAAACGTTTGGCGTCAGCATGGCGTCTGGCAGAATTTAATGAGGTAGGAACGAAATGAACTTCAAACGCATGACCGACCTGGATCTGGCAGGCAAACGCGTTCTGATCCGTGAAGACCTGAACGTGCCGGTGAAGGATGGCAAGGTCACCAGTGATGCGCGCATCCGTGCCTCATTGCCGACCATTGAACATGCGCTCAAGGCCGGCGCCAAGGTGATGCTGATGTCTCATCTGGGGCGTCCAACCGAAGGTGAGTATGCGGAGGAATTTTCTCTGCAGCCGGTGGCCGATCATTTGGGAGGTCTGCTGGGCCGTGATGTACCGCTAGTGAAAGATTGGCTGGGCGGCGTCGAGGTGGCGGACGGTCAGGTGGTGTTGTGTGAGAACGTTCGCTTCAATCAAGGTGAAAAGAAAGACGACGAAGCACTGTCACAAAAAATGGCGGCACTGTGTGATATCTATGTAATGGATGCCTTTGGTACGGCACACCGTGCGCAGGCATCCACCCATGGGGTGGGCAAATTTGCGCCTGTGGCATGTGCCGGCCCGCTGCTGGCCAATGAGCTGGATGCCTTAGGTAAGGCGCTGGATGCACCCGCCAAACCCTTGGTGGCCATTGTGGGTGGCTCCAAGGTGTCCACCAAGCTGGAAGTGCTGGAATCGTTGTCGGATAAAGTGGATCAGTTGGTGGTTGGTGGCGGTATCGCCAACACCTTCCTGGCCGCTGCCGGGCACCCGGTGGGTAAGTCTTTGTATGAAAAGGACCTGATTCCTGCCGCACAGAAAATTGCCGAGAAGGTACACATCCCGATTCCGGTGGATGTGGTTACTGCCAAGGCCTTTTCTGAATCCGCCGAGGCGGCGACCAAGAAAGTGGAAGACGTGGCCGACGACGACATGATTTTGGATGTGGGCCCGCAAACAGCTCACATCGTGGCGGCACTAATGAAAGAAGCCAAAACCATTATTTGGAATGGTCCGGTGGGTGTTTTTGAATTTGATCAGTTTGGTGAAGGCACTCGTGAAATGGCCCTGGCCATCGCCGATTCTGATGCTTTCTCCATTGCTGGCGGTGGCGACACCCTGGCGGCGGTGGATAAATACGGCATTACCGATAAGGTTAGCTACATCTCTACCGGTGGTGGTGCCTTCCTGGAGTTTGTGGAAGGTAAGGTGCTGCCGGCAGTGGCTATGCTTGAGGCACGGGCGAAGGATTGATAAAACGCCGAATGCTCGACGCCGAAGGCCTGACGACAACTCGTACGTTAGGCGTTTGGTTTTTGACATCGGGTTGTAATGGACGAAGCATAGGCGGTGCGCGCGCATCGCAAACGGATAATGAAGGGGAAATACCATGGCACTAGTAAGCATGCGACAGCTGCTGGACCACGCTGCCGAGTTCGGCTACGGCGTACCGGCTTATAATGTGAACAATGTGGAACAAATGCGCGCCATTATGGAAGCCGCGGACAAAACCAACTCCCCGGTGATCGTGCAGGCGTCTGCTGGAGCCCGCAAATATGCAGGTGCGCCTTTCTTGCGTCATCTGATTCTGGCGGCCACCGAAGAGTTTCCACATATTCCTGTCGTTATGCATCAGGACCATGGCACCAGCCCGTCTGTTTGCCAGCGCTCTATTCAGCTGGGCTTCTCCTCGGTGATGATGGATGGGTCCTTGGGTGAAGATGGCAAAACCCCCACCGATTACGAGTACAACGTGGAGGTAACTCGCCGCACTGTGGACATGGCGCATGCTTGTGGTGTGTCTGTTGAGGGTGAGCTGGGTTGTCTGGGTTCTTTGGAAACCGGTGAAGCCGGTGAAGAAGACGGTATTGGTGCGGCCGGCAAGCTAACCCACGAGCAGATGCTGACCGACCCTGAAGAAGCGGCTGACTTTGTGCAGAAAACCAAAGTGGATGCCCTGGCGATTGCTATCGGTACCAGCCACGGGGCCTATAAATTCACTCGCCCACCCACCGGGGATATTCTGGCCATCGAGCAGATTAAAGCGATCCATAAACGCATTCCGGATACCCACTTGGTGATGCACGGCTCTTCTTCCGTGCCGCAGGACTGGTTGGCGATCATTAATGAATTTGGTGGTGAAATTCCGGAAACCTACGGTGTGCCGGTGGAAGAAATTCAGGAAGGCATCAAGCACGGTGTGCGTAAGGTCAACATCGATACCGACTTGCGGTTGGCGTCCACCGGGGCAATCCGTCGCTTCCTGGCCCAGAACCCAGCCGAGTTTGATCCACGTAAATACCTGAAAGAATCCATCACTGCCATGCGAGATATCTGTATGGCCCGTTATGAAGCTTTTGGTACGGCGGGTTATGCGGACAAGATCAAACCGATCAGCTTAGAAAAGATGTTCCAGCGTTATGAATCCGGTGATTTGGATCCACGGGTTAAATAAACGTCGCCGAACGCTTTCGGTTATAGGCCGCACGCGGATCGACAAAAAAACCGCGCCCAACCGGGCGCGGTTTTTTTGTGTATCGCTACATTAGCGAGTGGCCTTGATTTTCTCGCCGTCCTTACCGCTCAACACCAGTATGCCATCGGCATTGATGCGGGCCTGAGAGATATCGCCAAGCGTATTGAGAAATTTCTGTTCCAGTTCCATCAGCGGTTTGGGGCAAGCCATCATAGTGACGCCGCCAGTAGTAATGGTGAAGAGGCCCTCATTCTGCACATAGGTGGCCATGTAGTTGTTACAGCCGGCGTTGCCTGCTACTTGTCCAGGTTGATGGAAGTTCAGGGAGAGAGTGGCGTCAGTGATGTTTTCACCGTTGAGAGAAATTACTGACCAGGCTTCACCCCGCAACTGGCTTTCCTCGACCATGGTATGGACTCCGCTGCTCGGTTGTCCTGTGCACGCGGCCAGTAACAGGGCGCTGCTGCTCAAGAGCAGCGGAAGGCGAAATCGACTCATGGGGATTCCTTGATGCGTTGTTGGGTTAAGTCATTAGTCTGCGGCGGCTGGCATATGGTTCCCTGCGGTGGCCGAGCTTATTGATATGGCGCAAGGTGGAACCAGTCAACGGGTGACAAGCGTTGACTGGTTGCCCGTGAGGAGGACAATGCACTCAGGCCATTTCCGCTCTTAACAGACTAAGATGATCGACCATGCTCAATACCTTTCTGCAGTTTTACGTTGATCACCAGTGGCTAGCGTTACCGCTGGCGATGTTGTCGGCGGTGGGGGTAGGGATCCTTTGGATGGGCTGGCTCACCCTGATGCTGACCGCTTTTGGTCAGCGGCTGTGGTTATGGGGTTTTGCCATTCTTTTGCTGCCAGTGCCGGCCTCCCAATGTTTCGCACTGCGCCACCCAACGATGAACCCCTGGGCAAACCGCTTAGTAATGTGGGGGTTGTTGATATCGCTGCCCATGCTGGTGTTGACCGGCTGGTGGGCCTGGGTGGCACTGACGCAGCCCTCACCGGTTCCGTAATCATGTCGCGTTGTCGTGTAGCCAGTGCGTGGGTTTGTCTGGTTTGGCATAGCTGAGCCGCCCGATGGATTGGCTGCGGTGGTAGCTATCGAGCCCGGATAAAGCCACCGTGCCTGCCCGTTCAATATTTACAAAGCCATCGTTCTCTACGGCATTGTCTGGAAGTAAAATATGCTCAATGGCGCCGATCACCAAAACGGTATCGTTAACGGCTAACGTTTGAGTTTCGATCACCACCATTCCCAATTTAATCCGCGCCTCTTCCACGAAGGGTGCCTGGAAAGCTGGTAGGTAAGATGGCGTCAACCCGGTGGCAGTAAATTCGGAAATCTCACGGGGGTAGCGAGCAGAGGTCTGATGTGCCGCCTTTAGGATATCCTCATGCACTTGGTTCAGAGTATAAACTCCAGTCGCCGCTAGGTACTCGAGACTGTGTCTATCAACTGAATGAGGACGCATGATCATCCCCATCAGGGCAGGGTCGGCACCGAGGTGGAAACAAGAGCCGACCATGGCCAGGTTTTCCTCTCCACCGTCTGAGCAGGTGCCGACAAGATTGGCGCTTTTGAAGCCGGATAAGCTGTTAACAAGGTTGATTCGTTGACCGCGCGGTAGATCGTTGAGTGTATCTGCGGTTAGATGCATGGTGTGATTCCTCCTAGGCCCGTATTATCAGTGCCTGCCGTGAGCAAACCGTGGAGGCCCGTTACCGGTTATGGCTAATCCTTTCGATCGCGATCAGATTATTCAGCAATGGCAGCCCCTTAATTGGGAAGCCTTTGATCCTCTGAGTGAATCCAGCCAGCGTTATGTGGCGTACTACGGCCTTAATTTTGCCGAACAGCTGCCGGATCTGGAACACGGCTTCGGTTATTTCGAGGCGGCAGGGTACATGCTTTCTGTGCATGGTTGGCGGCCACGAGGGGCACAACCTCCCAAGGGCACGGTGTTGATTTGTCATGGATACTTCGACCATGTGGGGTTATATCGGCATGTGATTGGCCATGTGCTGGAGCTGGGTTACGCCGTGCTGGCCTATGACTTGCCTGGCCATGGTTTGAGTACAGGACCGCAGGCCGTGATTGCGGATTTTCGAACTTACCGTGATGTGCTTGAGCAGTGCTTGTCGTTGGCGGCGAACCACTTTCCCAAACCTTGGCATGTAATAGCTCAGAGTACTGGTGGCGCCATCGTGATGGATTATTTGCTGAGCCGAGGAGAGGGCGATGATAATCCTTTCGAGCAGGTTATCTTACTGGCGCCTTTGGTGCGCCCCTTTAAATGGGAGACCGCTCGCTGGCTGCATACGCTGATCAGCCCATTTACGAAAACATTGAAACGGGTTTTCACTATTAATTCCAATGATCCTGATTTCCTCGATTTCCTGGAAAATAAAGACCCACTTCAGGCGCGCAGAATTTCAGCTATTTGGGTGAGTGCTTTAAAGAAGTGGTTGCCGGGTTTTGAAAAAGCATCACGGATAAAGGTATCGCCGGTGGTGATTCAAGGCGATTTAGATGAAACCGTGGACTGGAAATATAACCTTAAGGTGATTAGAGCGAAGTTTGAAGATCCGGATATTCGGGTTTTGCCAGGGGCTCGGCATCAGCTTGCCAATGAGAATGAGACGTTCAGACGTAAAATATTTGCCATTATTGACGAGTACCTCGGTTAATAGTAATTTTTTACGCTTTGTTACTTGAGCTCGTAGCGGCTTTGTAAGAATGTGGTTGCACGGTTCCCGACTAGGGGGTTTTTAGTTTTTACAAGGAGTCTATGATGAACAGTAAATGGATGCTGGCCGCTGCGTCAGGTGCGGTTTTGTTGAGTCAAGCTGCGGTCGCAGACCTGAATGCCGGTGTTAATGCTGCTGTGAATGCTCAGGCAGACGCCAGTGCTGCTGAACAAGCTGTTCGTGATCAGCGTGATGCGGCCAAGGCAGACGCCAAGCAGATGGGCAAAGATGCAGGGGCGCAGCGTGATAAAGTGGAAGGCGATATCAAAGTTCGGCATGAAGACATGAAAGAAGACGCCAAGGCTAAGCGTGATGGCATGAAGAGTGACGCAAAAGCCATGGGCGATGATGCCCGTGCTAAGCACGAAGCTAACATGAAAAAAATGGAAGAAAATCGTGATGCTGCGCGCCAGCGTCAGGAAGATGCGCTGAATAACGCTCAGGGCGCAGGTGCCAATGCTAACGTCGAGATGAAAGCCGACGCGGCAGGTGTCAATGCTGAAGCGAAAGTCGATGCAAAAGTAGACGCTGAAAAAGAAGAAAAAGCGTGGTTTAATTTCTGGGATTAATATTTACAGCGCCAGACAAAAAAAGCCGCTATTTGCGGCTTTTTTTAGTCTCGCGCACTGAGTGTGCGGGGGCTGGCAGGAACGGAGTAGCGTTCTCTCGTCATTCCGCGCGCCCCTCGTTTAGTGCCGCAATGGCGCCTTCGGGCAGCGATATCAACTTCTCTCAGTGATGATGCGATTCCTCAGGCACAATAGAGGTTTTTAGCCAAATTTTCGATGAATCTGTTATCGCTTCAGTATTGGTTTACGGCACCACTTTTTTCGCCGACCAGAACAATATCTGCAGGGCGTTTGGCAAATAGCCCATTGGTGACAACGCCGACAATATTATTGAGCGTGGTTTCTAGTTCAATGGGATTGCTGATGTCCAAATTATGTACATCTAGGATGATGTTGCCGTTATCGGTCAAAAAACCTTCCCGATATTGCGGCTGCCCGCCTAGTGCGACTAGTTTACGTGCCACGTAAGAGCGCGCCATCGGGATGACTTCTATAGGAAGAGGAAAGGCACCTAGACGGTTTACCTGTTTGGAACCATCAACGATGCAGATGAACTCTTTGGCCATGGCCGCGACAATTTTTTCGCGGGTAAGCGCGCCGCCCCCGCCCTTGATCATTTCCCGGTGCTGGTTCACCTCATCGGCGCCGTCGACGTAAACCGATAGGCTGCCCACATCATTCAGTGAGAATACTTCGATGCCGTGTTGCTTGAGCCGCTCGGCGGTGGCCTCCGAGCTGGCGACGGTACCCTTGATTCGGTCTTTCAGGGTAGCTAGTGCGTCGATAAAAAAGTTGGCGGTGGAGCCGGTGCCCACGCCGATGATGTCCCCTTCTGGGACGAAACGCAGCGCGGCTTCTGCTACCTGCTTTTTCAGCACATCCTGATCCATGTGGGTATCCTGTCGTCTTGTCGGTATGTGTCGCCGGTGAAGTGTGCGCCAATTATAGGTCAGCCGTGGCTGTGGCTCGACCCTAGCCTATCGCATTTGTGTCGGTCAGACCCTAGACTATTCCTTTCCCCCCAACAGAATGAGCCCGGACCCCCATGCTGGACAAATACGTTAAACGGATACTGCAATCCCGCGTCTATGACGTGGCGGTGGAAACTCCTATTCATGCAGCGCCGTTAATTTCCAAACGTATTGGCAACCGGGTGCTTCTCAAGCGTGAAGACCTGCAGCCGGTGTTCTCTTTCAAACTGCGCGGAGCCTACAACAAGCTGTGTCAGTTGAATCAAGAGCAGCTGGCCCGTGGGGTAATCTGTGCCTCAGCGGGTAACCATGCGCAGGGATTGGCCTTGGCCGCTTCGTCTATGGGTGTGAAGGCGGCGATTGTGATGCCGCGCACCACGCCGGATATCAAGGTGAGCTCCGTGCGGCGTCATGGCGGTAAGGTTGTGTTGCATGGTGACAGCTTTGATGAGGCCCTGGCTCACGCATTGAAACTTCAGGAGCGAGATAACCTGACCTTTGTCCACCCCTACGATGATCCGGATGTGATTGCCGGACAGGGCACTGTGGGCATGGAAATTCTGCGTCAGCAAAGCCGTGATCTGGATGCTATTTTTATCCCAGTGGGTGGCGGTGGTTTAGCGGCCGGTGTGGCCGCCTATGTGAAATATGTGCGCCCGGAGGTGAAAGTGATCGCCGTGGAGCCGGAAGATGCAGCTTGCCTGAAAGCGGCCTTGGAGAAAAAGCGCCGGGTCACGCTGTCGGAAGTGGGGTTGTTTGCCGATGGTGTTGCGGTGAAGCAGATCGGCAAAGAAACCTACAAGGTACTGCGCGATCATGTGGATGAGGTGATCACTGCCACCACCGATGAAATTTGTGCTGCGATTAAGGATTCCTTCGAAGATACCCGCGCCATCTGTGAGCCGGCGGGGGCATTGGCGTTGGCGGGTCTAAAGAACTGGGTGGCCAAGCATAATGTACGAGATCAGACCCTGGTCGCTATTCAGAGTGGCGCCAATGTGAACTTTGATCGTCTGCGCCATGTGTCTGAGCGGGCTGAGCTGGGTGAGCAACGCGAAGCCATTTTGGCGGTCACCATTCCTGAGTCTCCGGGTGCGTTTCGGGCGTTTTGCCAGGCCCTGGGTCGGCGCGGCATCACCGAATTCAATTACCGTTACAGTGATGATCGCGACGCAAATATCTTTGTGGGTATCCAGCTGCGCCCTGATGGTGAAGCCTTGCAGGCGTTAATGAACGAGCTGCAGGAACGCGGTTATCCAGTGGTGGATATGAGCGGCAACGAGATGGCCAAGCTACATATTCGTCATCTTGTGGGGGGGCACACTTCCCGGCAGGACCTTCAGGAGCGCTTATTTCGAGTGGAATTTCCAGAGCGCCCCGGTGCGCTGATGAAGTTTCTCCAGTCTTTGGGTGAGAAATGGAATATCAGCCTGTTCCACTATCGTAATCACGGAGCAGCTTACGGTCGCGTATTGGTGGGCTTCCAGGTAGAGGAAGGCAGGCAGTCTAAGCTGCTAGCCGACCTTAAGAAGGTGCCTTACCCTATGGTGGAGGAAAGTGAAAATCCCGCCTACCGATTATTTTTGAACTAAACGTTTTTTAGTTGGTCGATTATTCGGCGTAGCCGATTTTACTTCTGTTTAGTTTGCAATCGGCCCTGCTCTCTCTAACGTGCTGATTTTACAATCATCTCTGCTGAGAGAGAGCGGAATTTGAGGTAGGAAGTGATCTTTCTAGATAGAGGGTTACTGTGTTTTTCTGTTAAGAAGTGTCAGCAATCACCGCTAACTGCTTGACTTTACATTTGCTAACGATCAAATTTTGATCCAGTTGGCATTCAGTGCTGTTGGATCAGACTAAAGTGTTAGCTTTGTTAAAGCCTTTTGATTATTTTTTTCATATTGCTGTACCGTTTGGGGAATAACACAATGAAGAAAAAGCCGGACGCCTTAGTGCTACTGGCCGTGGTTTTTGGGTTGGGAGTGCTTGTTAGCAGCCTGACCCATGGCGGGAATGAACCGGATTACCGACGTTACGCTGACAGTGCAGGTATTACCGTCACTCAGACGGCGCAGTAACAATACAATCTACTGGCTGGTCCCACGGGGCCACTGGTAGTTCGCCCTGCTCCATTTTCTGAAAATCATACCCTGCAGCTATTAGCCGTGGCCTGCGGGGGTATCTTGTCAGTTGCTCCAAGGTACGATCATAGTAGCCGCCCCCCATTCCCAGCCGGTATCCCGCCTCATCAAACGCCACTGCCGGCAAGATAATGACATCAAGCGCCCATAAGGCTCGGCCGCGATAACGCACGGCCGGCTCCTGTATGCCATAGGCGTTGGGGCGCATGGGGTGGTGGTGGTGCCAGAGCCGAAACTGCAGATAACCAAGCCGTAGCGGGTCCACAAAGGGCAAGTAGGTGGTTGCCTGTTGGAAGCGGGGATGGTGCAGTGCGGGTTGCAGGTCCAGTTCGCCATCGTTGGGCAGGTAGATGGCCACGTGGCGGGCCGGGCGATGCTGAATGGCTCGGGCCAGTGCTGGGCCGAAACGGATACTGGCTCGGCGGCGCTGGCCTTTGCTAAGGGTGCGGCGGCGCTGCCGGAGCTGGCGGCGCAATTGCCGTCGCAGGGCTGCAGTCATAAGAAGGCATGAGTAATTATAAGGGTGCTTCCCGGTCTGCCGCTGTGGGTTTGACCCTTGAACCGAAGGTTCAAGGTGGAGGCAGCAGCATTGCCCTCAGGCTTTCCGCTCAATAGGCGGACATGCACATGGGCAAGGCAATATATGCCCCCGGGTAGTACATTATCGGCTCAGGGACCTGACCCTCTGGCGCACAGGCCAGGAAGCACTTGGGGGTATTATAACAGTGCGGTGGGGGCGGGGTCAGTCTTGACAGAGAAGAGAGTTGCGAGTTGAAACGCGAAAGGTGATTCGTATGGCGACGAGAAGTGGCGCGTTTCAACGTTGAACTTTTAACCCGCCGCTCAGAGCCTGCGGCGGGCGTCTTCGAAGGCTTGAATTTCTTCTTCCAGCCGGCCGAGCAGGGCTTGAACCCGGGCTTCGCCTTCGGAATCTTGGGAGACGCTCTGGCGAGCACGGAGTAATTCGTGGCTCATGTTCAGGGCGGTCATGATGGCGATGCGTTCCAGGCCGATCACGTTGGCATCGCGCACTTTGCGCATCTGATCGTCCAGGTGGCGAGCGGCCGCCAGCAGGTTGTCCTGTTCCCCGGCGGGGCAGGCGACGCGATACTCCTTGTCCAGTAGATGAATTACTAGGGAGTTTTCGTTAGACATTCCGGATTACACCGCATTGGCTGTGGGTCAGGCAGGAGGCCATGCTCAGGACTCCTGCTCGAGAGATTTCAAACGCGAAATGATGGCCTCGACTTTATTGCGGGCGGCATCATTCTTTTTCAGTAACTGGGCCCGTTCTTCAACCAGTTTTCCCTCGCGATCTTGCAGGGCCTGGTTCTCCTGACGCAGCTTTGCGCTAATGCGTAGCAGGTCATCAACTCGGGCTTCCAGTTGCCTTAGCTGTTGTTCCATCGTCATGGCAAAATGGTCGCTGTTCGCCTAAGGTAGCACCCCTGCACCTTACCGGTATTGTCCGGCAATGATGCCCCAACCCGGATTGCAGGCTTTTTGTACTATAGGTGTGGGGTCTGAAAGGGTCAATGAAATTCAAGTATGGTAGCCACTTAGGCTACACTTCTCCGGTAATCTCCAACTCTGCTTCCGGGGCCGCTGTGCCACCGAAGAGCGGCTGCTGAAAACGGAAAGACGCATGTCCAACGATATTGATTTTGAGGTTCTCGTCCAAGGGCTGGCTGCGGCCGGTGTGAAACATTCTCCCAGTGAGCTGCAGGGCGTAATCGCGGGTCTGCTAGCGACTGGGCACGGTAGCCATAATGAAGAGTTGCTCGGTGTGCTGGCTGCCCATGTGGATATGCCCGAGGGTTTTGGCGCCGAAATGAACGGCGCTTTGTTGGCGGTGCGAGACCAGTTGCATGCAGGCTATCAGGGTACCGGCCTGGAGCTGACGCTCCTATTGCCGGCGGATGAAGATGACTTGGGCTTGCGAGTGGCTGCGCTTGCCCAGTGGAGCGAGGGGTTTTTAGTGGGTTTTGGCACCGGTTCAGCCAATACCCACGACAAGGACCTGCTGCCGGGCGTTCAGGAAGCGCTATCGGATCTGGCCGCCATCAGCCAGGTGGCTACGCCGGATGATAACGGCGACGCGGAAGAAGATATGTATGAGCAGGTGGCCGAACACTGCCGAATGTCGGCCCTGATGATTTACACTGAATTGGTCATGCGCCATCAGGGCAAGCCGGACTCCGCGCCAGCGGACAAGGCACCGCCAACCCGTCACTAAAGACGCGCCAGCGGACAAGGCACCGCCAACCCGTCACTAAAGAAATATAGGGTGCAGCATGCCTGACGCTACACGTGAAAATCGATAAGCGACTCGTGCCCGCTAAGGAGTAGTTTTGAGTATCAGCCGTGAGGAATTCGCCAGTCGTCGTCAGGAATTGATGTCGATCATGGGGCCTAACAGCATCGCCATTCTGCCCGCCGCCCCGGAACGCACCCGCAACCGGGATGTGGAGTATCCCTACCGGCAGGACAGTGATTTCTGGTACCTCACCGGCTTTGCGGAACCCGAGGCGGTGATGGTGTTGCTGCCGGGGCGCGAGCACGGTGAGTATGTGCTGTTCTGTCGCGATCGCGACCGCACCATGGAAATTTGGAACGGTTACCGTGCCGGGCCGGAAGGGGCGGTGTCTGAATACGATGCGGACGATGCGTTTCCGATCAGCGATATTGATGAAATTCTGCCGGGCCTGATCGAAGGCAGCGAGCGGGTCTATTACGACCTTGGCCACGATAGTGAATTCGACCGCCGCCTGATGGGCTGGGTGAACAGCATCCGCGAGCGGGTGCGTAGCGGGGCGCATCCGCCCGGTGAATTTGTGGCCTTGGCGCATCATCTGCACGACCAGCGACTGTTCAAATCTGCGGCGGAAGGCAAAATCATGCGTAAGGCGGCCAGCATTTCCGCTGGCGCCCATGTGCGGGCCATGCAGGCGGTGAAGCCAGGCATGATGGAATATCAGCTGGAAGCGGAATACATCCACGAGTTCATGCGCCATGGGGCGCGCAGCCCAGCCTACCCGAGTATTGTCGGCGGTGGCCCGAATAGCTGCATTCTTCACTACATTGAAAATACCGGGAAACTGAAGGACGGTGACCTGGTGTTAGTGGATGCGGGTTGCGAGCTGGACTACTACGCCTCGGATATCACCCGGACTTTTCCGGTGAATGGTACATTCAGCAAGCCACAGCAAGCCTTGTATGAGCTGGTGTTAGCCAGTCAGTACGCAGCCATCGAAGCCACACATCCGGACAATCACTGGAACGTGCCCCACGAACAGGTGGTGAACATTCTTACCCAGGGTTTGATGGACCTGGGCCTGCTAAAAGGCGAGTTTAACGAGCTGGTGGAAACTGAAGGTTATCGATCCTTTTTCATGCATCGCACCGGCCATTGGTTGGGGCTTGATGTGCATGATGTCGGTGACTACCGCATTCAGGAGCAATGGCGTCAGCTTGAGCCGGGTATGGTTCTGACTGTGGAGCCGGGGTTGTATGTGGCGCCGGATGATACTTCCGTGGATGAGCAATGGCGTGGTATTGGCATTCGTATTGAAGATGATGTGCTGGTAACTAAAGCCGGGTGCGAAGTCCTTAGCCACGAGGTGCCCAAGGACGTGGCGGATATCGAAAAGATAATGAAAGGCAATTGAACGCTTAACCTTGACGCGTCAAGAGTGCGTTGTGCCGAGCAGGGAAGTAAGTTGTCGCGGGTACGGCTTTGAAGAGCCTGTAGCCCCTGGTTTTTACTTTTCAATGTTGAGCTCGCCCTGCATTTTTGCGCCTCAAACGGTGCCCCTATAGCGACAGCGAAAATGGACGTTGGAATGACGCAGCAACCTCTGGTGATCGTGGGTGGTGGTATGGCCGGTGCTTTGCTGGCGCTATTGTTGCGCCATCATGGGGCGGGCAGAGTGGTGTTAGTCGAAAACCACCCGTTGTCGTTGCCAGAGTCCCCGCCGTTCACTCCTAGTTTTGATGCCCGTAGTACGGCCTTGTCCGCAGGCACTTTGTCGGTGTTGGGTGATCTTGGGCTGGCGGACGCCATTCGCGAGCACGCCGCTGCCATTGATACGGTACATGTGTCACGACAATCCCGGCTTGGCATTACCCGCATATCCGCCCATGAAGAGGGCGTGGATCAGTTGGGCGCAGTAGTCGAAAACCGCTGGCTGGGGTTTGTGCTGCTCGGCGCCTTGTTTGCGGATAAGAGCATTCAAGTGCGGGCACCGGAAACACTGTCTAGTATTTGTCGTGTTGAAGGTGGCTATCAGGTGAGCCTGGCCGGTGGTGAGGTGCTCGAAACGCCGCTATTGGTCGCCGCCGACGGCGCTCGGTCGAAGACCCGGGAGTGGCTGGGGATCAGCGCGCGGGAGCATGACACCGGGCACGATGCGTTGATTGCCAATGTCTCTTTGGCGGCTGGCCATGAAGGGATCGCTTACGAGCGCTTTTTGAATGATGGCCCCATGGCCTTATTGCCGTTGCCGGATCAGCGTATGGCGTTGGTGTGGACGGGGCCGCGCGAGCAGGTGGACCGTTGGGTGGCGTTGGAGAATAGCGAAGTGCTGGCACAATTGCAGGCCCGTTGCCCGGCAGGCGCGCCACGCCTTTCCAGCATCGGCGAGCGCCAGCGTTATCCGCTGGTACTCACCGAGGCCTGTGCACAGGTGGTGCCTTATGGCGTGGTGGTCGGTAACGCCGCCCATACCTTGCATCCGGTGGCGGGGCAGGGCTTTAACTTGGCGGTGCGGGATTTGTTGGCACTGGCGCAAACCGTGGGCGGCAATTCAGATCCCGGTAGCTTGGTGACCTTGCAAGCCTACGCGCAAAAACGGGAAAAGGATCAGGCCATGATCAGCCAGGCGTCTCGTTGGGTGCCAGAACTGTTCCGGCTGCAGCACCCGCTTTTTGCACACAGCCGCCAGCTGGGGCTAGTGGCCATGGATATTTTACCCGGGCTGCGCAGCGGTTTTGCGAAACGGGCCATGGGATTGTGAAAGCACTTAAAAACGTGAGGACAAAGCGTGCATCCCAATAGCGTGTCGTCTGCAAGCGAAAAACAACACATCGTCATCGTCGGCGGTGGCATGACTGGCGGGCTGCTGGCGGTGCTGCTGGCGGAGCAGGGGCTTAATGTCACCGTGCTGGACGGTGCACCTGCTCCGGCCATGCCTGAGGGCGCAGCACAATTACGGGTATCTACGCTTACCGAGGCCAGCCATTGGCTGTTGCGTAATACCGGGGTGTGGGATTGTCTAGATCTGTCGCGGGTGCAGCCTTATCACGCCATGCAAGTGTGGGATCAGGATGGCACCGGTGAAGTGTTATTCCGGGCGGAAGAGATCGGGGCAAAGAGCCTGGGCTGGTTATTGGAAAACGGGCATTTGGCTGCTGCTCTGTATCGTAAAGCCGCAACCTTGCCGACGCTGGATTGGCAATGCGGTGTGCAGGTCGATGCCTTGCGGCGTGATGCCAAGACGGGGCAATGGGCCGTGCGCAGTGGCGATTCGTTCTGGCAGGCTGACTTGCTAGTGGGCGCCGATGGCGCCCGTTCGCAAGTGCGAGAGCAGGCCGGCATCAGCGGTGGGCCCCGCGATAGCGGGCACCATGCACTGGTGGCCACCATTGCCACGCAACGGCCCCATGACGGTTGTGCCAGGCAAGTGTTTATGGAAACCGGGCCGTTGGCGTTGCTGCCGTTATTTACTGGCGAGGGTCAGGATGATCAAAGGCAGTGTTCTATTGTTTGGTCCGGTTGGCCGCAGCGGATTGCGGCACTGCGAGACAAGGACGCAGCGGCGTTTGCGGCGGAATTGCAGGCTGCTGTGGGCGGCGCTCTGGGGCCTGTGACCCTGCTTAGCGAACGAGCGGTGTTTCCCATTCAGGAGCGCCACGCTAGCCAGTATATATCTGCAGGGCTGGCGCTAGTGGGAGATGCAGCCCATGTGATCCATCCATTGGCTGGGCAGGGGGTGAACCTGGGATTGTTGGATGCGGCGGTACTGGCGGAAGAGGTGAAAAGGGCCTGTGAACAGGGATCCGGCTGTGCTGACCCTAGTGCGTTGGCCCGTTATCAGCGCCGCCGTCGCGGAGAAAATTTGCTGATGCAAAATGCCATGCGTGGGTTCCAGTCCCTGTTTGAACAGCGCGCCCTGCCGGTGCGCTGGTTGCGTAACACGGGCATGCGCTGGGTAAATCAGGCGGGCCCAGTGAAAGGATTCTTTGCTCGTCAGGCCATGGGGCGAAGCGCAGACCTTCCTGCTAAAGCGAGACCCCCCGTTTGGGACGCTAGAGCTAATCGACATTAGCTGGCATACTGTCATTAATTAATAATCATTCCTGTTTGAGAATAGTTGGAGCGAATGGATATGCGCGTGTTTGGCATCATAGTTGGCGCCGTGATTATGGCGTCTGGTCTGTGGGGGTGTTCTGAGCCTGCCGCTGATGAAGAGTTAGTGGTTTATACCTCTCGCAATGATCATCTTATTAAACCGGTGTTCGATGCCTACACCGAGGCAACCGGGGTGCGAATCCGTTATATCACCGATAACGCTGCGGCCCTTACCGCCCGCTTACAGGCTGAGGGTGAGCGCTCCCCTGCGGACATGCTGATTACTGTGGATGCGGGTAACCTCTGGAACGCCGCTGAAAAAGGGCTGCTTAGCCCGGTGGAGTCGGAGGTGCTGAGCAACAATGTCCCCGCGGCACTCACTGACCCGAAAAAGCAATGGTATGGCCTCACCGTGCGTGCGCGTACTCTGGTTTACTCACGCGACCGGATACAGCCCAGCGAGTTGTCCACCTATGAAAACCTGGCGGACCCTCAATGGAAGGGGCGCCTGTGTCTGCGCACGTCTAAGAAGGTTTACAACCAGTCATTGGTGGCGACCATGATTGAGCGCCAAGGCAAAGAGAAAACCGAGGAAATTGTACGTGGTTGGGTGGCTAATTTGGCCACGGATGTGTTTTCCAATGACACCGCGTTGATGGAAGCGATCGTTGCAGGGCAATGCGATGTGGGCATTGTTAATACGTACTACTACGGTCGCATGAAGCGGGATAATCCACAGCTACCGTTGGAGCTATTCTGGGCCAATCAAGACACCAGTGGCGTGCATGTGAATATCTCTGGAGCGGGCGTTACTGTGAATGCGCCGCACCCGGAAAAAGCCAAGGACCTGCTGGAGTGGTTGACTCAACCTGCGGCTCAGGAACTGTTGGCCGACCGCAACCTGGAATACCCGGTGAATGCGTCGGTGAAGCCGCCAGAAGAAGTGCGCTCATGGGGTGAGTTCAAGGCCGATGATCTCAACGTCAGTGTCGCCGGTGCCCTACAGGTCGAGGCGGTGAAACTGATGGACCGCGCAGGGTATCGCTAAGCGGTGATGCGGCGCGGCGGGGTTTCGTGCAGTGGGGCCAGCGTGATTGCGCTGGCCCTGTTGGTTGTGGTGCCTATTCTGGTGTTGCTCGCTGCCTGGCGACAACAAGAGTGGGCTACCTGGCAGCACCTGATGGATACGGTGCTGCTACGCCTGATTGGGAATACCTTGTTCCTGATGGTGGGTGTGGCTATTGGCGTTTCGCTGCTGGGCATTACTCTGGCTTGGTGTATGGCGACCTTGGAGTTTCCAGGTCGTCGCTGGCTGCAATGGGCCGTGTTGCTGCCCATGGCCATGCCGGCGTATGTGCTGGCATTCGTGTTGGTGGATCTGCTCGATTACGCCGGGCCGATACAAACCCAGGTGCGCGCCTGGTGGCCGGCCTTTCCCGGGTTCAGTGCCCGCCACCCCCTGTGGGTCGTGGTCACTCTTTCTCTGGTGCTTTACCCCTACGTGTACATGCTGGCGCGGTTGGCTTTTCAGGCTCAGGGGCGTGCTGTGCTGGAACAGGCGCGCATTCTTGGTGATGGCCCGCTACGGGCGTTTTTCAAGGTGGCGCTGCCCATGGCCCGGCCGGGCATTGCTGCAGGGTTGGCGCTGGCCTTGATGGAAACCCTGGCCGATTTCGGCGCGGTGTCGGTGTTTAATTTCGATACCTTTACCACCGCCATCTATAAGAGCTGGTACGGCTTGTTTAATTTGCAGGCGGCGGCGCAGCTGGCCTCCTTGCTACTGCTGTTTGTGCTGGTGTCATTGTGGCTGGAGCGCCGTGGCCGGCGCCGGGCCCGGTTTAGTGAGCTGGGTGGCCGGCAAATAATGCGGGTGCGGCCGCGTTTTGCCTGGGGCATTTCGGTGTTCGCCTTTGCTGTGTTGTTCATGGCATTCCTGCTGCCGGTGAGCCGGCTGTTGTATTGGGTGGTGGGCACCGGTATCGAAGGCTTGGATAGCCGCTTTGTCAGCCTCATCTGGCGTACTTTTTTGCTGGGTGCTATGGCGGCTTCATTGATTTTGGTGTTGGCCGGCTGGCTGGCTTGGGTGAAGCGTCACCAGCCCTCTCGGGTGGTCTCGGGCTCGGTGCAGTTGGCGACGTTGGGCTATGCCTTGCCTGGGTCAGTGCTGGCGGTCGGCATCATGGTCAGCTTCAGTGCCGTGGAGGCTTGGCTGGATCAATGGGGTGTATCGATTCCGCTGGCGGGCGGGCTGGCGGCGTTGGTGCTTGCCTATGTGGTGCGTTTCCTGGCAGTGGCCTTTGGTCCAGTGGAAAATGCCCTGCAACAGGTGCGGCCCAGTTTGGTGGAAGCTGCCCGTACCCTCGGTGCTAGCGCATCAGAGGTGGGTCGCCGGGTCTATCTGCCGATGATGTTGCCGGGGTTGTTTACCGCTTTGCTGCTAGTGGGCATTGATGTGATGAAGGAAATGCCTGCTACCCTTCTATTGCGGCCCTTTGGCTGGGATACCTTAGCGGTGCGCATTTACGAACTGACGGCAGAAGGTGAGTGGCAGCGAGCCGCAGCGCCGTCGTTAACCTTGGTGTTGTTGGGGTTAGTGCCCGTCATTGTGCTGAGTCGGCGCCGTTGAATGTTGCTTCTCCTAGCAGAAGTATTCTCTTCAGGGCGGGGTTATTTGCTCGCTATTTTAAAGAATTTTACGTTTCCTCGCCGTTATTAACGATAAATGACGCTTTCTACCGATGTGGGCAGATGTGCACTTTTGCATAATGTAAGGCATTATCCGTCGCTGTCTCAGCAGCAGGTAACGTGAACGCGCTGAATAGACAGTGTAAGGGCAGCAACAAATGAGGGTTTTCTTTCGAGGAACCTCGCCGCCGTAGACGGTAGCGTACGGGTGTTACCCTAAAATGCAGGAAGGGTGTGCTTTGGAAGGCGAGTTGAGCAAGGACATCATCACCGATGGTATACTGAGCGGCCAGCCCGCGCATCGGCACCCAGTTCCGCGCCAATGAAATTCCTCGTTTAGTGGTGGAGTAACCTATAGCGAATCCCCGTTGGGGACTAATGCCTCGGTGAATGTGAGCGGCCAGCATCAGATTTCTCGAAGCCCGTACCTTCGACATTTACGACACTCCGCCCGCCGTTTACCCGCAGCCCAGCACGCAGGTTGACGCTAGTGGCGAAGTGAATGTGATCAGCGGTTTGATCGCGCTTAAATTTTAAACTTGGGAGAAAAACACAAAAATGATGCGAATAAGCATACTTTTTGCGGCCGCACTGGTGCTGATTGCCTGTGGTGATAGTGGCAGCAAACGGACGGTGGATTACAGTGGCAACACCAGCGGCCAGGTATTCTATAGCTACCCGGCGGATGGCCAGACTCAGGTCTCGGTGCACGCTCCGGTGGTGGTGCAGTTCTCCGAAGCACGGAATATAGCGCCGGCGAATATTACCCTTGCGGGCCCAGACGGTCCTGTCGAGGTGGACGTCACCGAGGCCGATGAGTGGCGCTCAGTGATTGTCACGCCACGCGAGGCGCTGGCGTTCAACAGTGAGTACACCCTGAGCGTGAACGGTGTCAGCCTAACCGGGTTAGAGGATGGCACACTGAGCTTTACTACCGCTTCGGCGCAGGAAGGCCCGCACGTCGAGCAGGTGTTAAGTGATGAACTGGTGATCAGTCGGCGTATGCCGTTTGGGGATGACCAGCCGTTCATGGATTTCTCCACCATCCACCTGCAATTCTCGCAGCCGCTGGATCGCACTACCGTGGATAACACCACAGTAAGCTTGAAAGATGCTCGCGGAAACCGGGTTGCGGCCACCTTGCTGGTAGACGGCACACGGGTAACCCTTGATCCAAAGAATGACCTGACTCCGGGTAGCGAGTACACCCTGCAGCTGGATGGGGCCCTGACCAGTGAAACCGGCGTGGCTTACAGCGGGGAAAATAGCATCACGCTAATCCCGCAAGATTCCGCCCCTCGGGAAACTCTAGTGCTGGAGGTCATGGCTGCAGACCCTACCAAAGAGTGTAACGCGAGTGGCGTTATGCTGTCGCCGCTGAGCGGGGATCCGATCAATTGCGTGCCATTAATCAGTAAATTGTTGGGCGATGACACCTCCGCCAAGCTGTCTGGTGATGTGTTTGCAGAGTTAGGATTTATACCCAATTATCCGGACGCCGCCCCATTGCGAATCCGCAAAGGTTCGGTCCTCAAGGGTGAGTCGCTGGATGTGCTGATCGTCGGCGAGTTGCCCGCGAGTTTCGATTCTGGAGAGGTGACCGTGAGCTTCCTGTCCGATGCCTCTGGGTATCTTTCAGTGGCCCCGTATAGCACGGCTCACGAAGCACCACGACGGGTGCAGTTGACCCTAGACCTTGCGTTCTCTACAGCAGATTCCCGCGCCAACGGCGCCTTCACCCAGACCTTACTGCAGGTCGAGTTGGTGGGTCGCGCTATTGTTGTAGATGGCCGCATGGTCATCGATGCCCTAGGCGTGGTAGAACCAGATGTGCTGGGCTTGGAAACCGCCTTCGGCGTGCTCAGCTTCCATATGGAATCTTACCAGGATCAGGTAAATGCGCCCGAGCCCGAAGTTGATATTACCGGCCCGGGGCTGCAAAGCTGGCAGCCTGGCGACTACGTCGATCGTTTCCGCCCCGGCGACCCGGTGGTGCTGAACTTTGATGAGATTCCAAACCAGGACACCATTATTCCGGGCACCACAGTGAGGCTGACCCAGCAGGGAGCCCAGGTGCCCTTCCAGTGGCGACTTGACGGTGCTTCCCTGGTGCTTACCCCGGATGCCCCGCTGGAATTTGGCGCTGATTACCAAGTGGTATTCACCGATGGCATACAGGACCTGAGTGGCAACCCGGCCAACCCGCGAACCCTCGACTTCACCATGGTCGATGCCACCACTACCAGTGGCGCACGCACGCCCTATACCACCACAGTGTATCCCGGCTTCCCCTGCGCCATTAACCCAGGTAGCGAAAACTTGGCCAATGGCATTCAGGGTCAGTGTGTCAGTGCTTATCAAGATGATGTCGGTGATTTTTTGCCGGTGCCGCCCTTGCCTGCTAACCGTTCCATTGAGGTGCAGTTCTCGCGCAACATAGACCCCGATAGCATGAAGCTGGGCTCTGCGTGCGGGCAAGGCAGTGTTCGGGTGGAAAAAATAGACACAGCGGGGAACTGCCTGGATGTGGTGCCCGCCCACCTGACCCTAGAAACGCGCAAGCTGACCATTACCCCGCAACAGCCCTGGGAAGACGGCACCCTGTATCGTTATGTGCTGGCGTCCCATGAGCGGGCAGGTTGTGCCGGTGATGTGATTTGTTCGCAAGACAATATGCCCCTGCAAACCGCCCAGCTATTAGGGCCGGATGCGGATGAGGGTGGCCCGAACATGGCTATTGCCTTCACCGGTGCGCCGCCCAGCGACAATGTGCTGCTGCCATTGCGTAATCTGCCCAAGTCAGACGTGAATGCCAACTTTGAGCTGGAAGATACTGAACTCAAAGCGACGGAAGAGCCGCCGGGCAGCGGCTTGTACCCATCACCGACCAATGCCGCCAAGCTGGCTGTCACTGATGTTGGCGGGCTGGTTACGGCGGCAAACATCGGCTGCAATATTAACGATACTTGCCCGGCGGATAAGTTTACTTATCTCAATGGCGGGATCATTGCCGATATCGCTGGCTGGGATGAAGCGGAGCAAGCGCTCAAAGTCATCCTCTATCCGCCCGTGTTGATGACAACCAACACCAGTGTTTACGCACAGATCGCCGGTTTGGTCAGCCCTAACGTGCCCACCGAGCCCTTGGTGATGCGTGGCCGTTATGAGGAGGATGAAAGCGGCAATCGGACGCAGCCGTTAATCGGGTGGATTCGCTATGATGAGGAGGAAGATCAGTTAATGTTTGAGCTCACTCTTGATCTGCTGCTGGATGCCCCGGAAATGGAGGCCCCACTAGGGTTGCCCTTTAACCTGCACGGTTATCCTATGGATGATTTGCAATTGTTGGGCCCTGTGGACTTTTTGGCAGATGGCAGATTGGTTATCAGCTTGTTGAGCATGGCGGATCAGAACATTGATGTGCGCATTGGCGGGCCGGTGGCCACCATTGATCTGCAGCTTCCTACTGGAGGAGTGAACCTCACCTTCCAGAGCGGCTCCATTAAGAAACCGCAGTAACCTCACTGTTTCTAACAGTGGCACTCAAGCCGGCCTGCGGGCCGGCTTTTTTGTGCCTGGGGGCCGGGTCGCGTGTTTGAACGCAGTGTTCCCGCATTGGGCAGATTACTGGCTCAGCCTATGCCGTTTGGCCCCGTGTCGATATAATTCTCTACTCACTCGTTCCATGGTGTTTTTTTATGGCTCATCGCACAGCTTTATACGACGCTCATCTCGCCGCCGGTGGCAAGATGGTGGATTTCGGCGGCTGGGATATGCCGATTAACTATGGGTCGCAGATCGAAGAACATCACGCCGTGCGCCAAAATGCCGGTGTGTTCGACGTTTCTCATATGACCGTAGTGGATATCGCCGGCGCCGGCGCCCGTGACTACTTACGCCAGCTGCTGGCAAACGATGTGGACCGCATTGATCCGGGCCGCGCCCTGTATACCGGGATGCTTAACGATAATGGCGGCGTGATCGATGACCTTATCGTCTACAAACGGGACAATGACTACCGTCTGGTGGTAAATTGCGCGACCCGTGAAACCGATCTGGGCTGGATGGAAAAACACGCGGGCGGTTTTGCCGTGGATATCCATGAGCGTCCGGAACTGGCCATGTTGGCGATTCAGGGGCCCAAGGCCCGTGACATTCTCGCTGGCCTTTTGAATGGCAGCCGCGCCGACGCGGTGAAAAGCCTGAAAGTGTTTGCCTTCGCGGAAGACGGTGATTGGATGATTGCCCGCACCGGCTACACCGGTGAAGACGGCGTGGAAATCATGCTGCCTAACGCGGATGCGCTGACCCTGTGGGAGCAACTGCTTGAAGCGGGTGTATCGCCTATTGGCCTGGGGGCACGCGATACGCTGCGCCTGGAAGCGGGCTTGAATCTCTACGGCAACGATATGGATGAGAGCATTACGCCATGGGAAGCCAACATGGGTTGGACCGTAATGCTCAATGACCGCGAGTTCATCGGTCGCCAGCCCCTGCTAAACCAGAAAGAAAATGGCCACAGCGAACAGGTGGGTCTGATTTTGGAAGGCAAGGGTGTATTGCGCGCCCATCAGAAAGTTTTAATGCCGAATGGGGAAGAAGGGGAAATTACCAGCGGTACTTTCTCGCCCACGTTAGGTAAATCCATCGCCCTGGCTCGTTTGCCTGCCGGCGCCACCGGTAAGGTGGATGTGGAAATTCGCAATAAACGGCAGGTGGCTCAGGTGGTTAAGCCGCCGTTCGTGCGTAATGGTAACGCGGTGTACAAGGAACAGTAGCAGCATGCTTTGCGCCGCACGCAACACGCGCGGGGCCTGTTTATTAGGCCGGAAATGCCGATAGCATCTCCGGCAAAACATACATTCTGTAGTCGCCATCGACACGGCTACTGAATACATTTCAGCGTGCATGCGTGAGGCGTGCCGCGAGCAAGCGACTCTTAACAGGAGAAAACAATGAGCGAGATTCCAGCCGAGCTGCGTTATGCCTCCAGCCATGAGTGGGCCAAGGTAGAAGACGGTGTTGCCACGGTGGGCATCAGCGACCACGCCCAAGATGCCATGGGCGATCTGGTCTATGTTGAGCTGCCGGAAGTGGGCCAGGTTGTGGCCGCTGGCGATGAAACCGGGGTAGTGGAATCCGTAAAAGCGGCCTCCGACATCTACAGCCCGGTGTCTGGCGAAATCGTTGAAATCAACGAAGCGCTAGAAGATGAGCCAGAGTTGGTTAATAACGTTCCTTATGAAGGTGGCTGGTTGTTCAAAGTGCAGCTCACCGACGAAGGAGAGCTGGACAGCCTGCTCACCGCCGACCAGTACCAGGCGCAGATCGATAGCGAATAACGGTTCGCCGTTTTCGTTGCTACAAGCCTCAAGCTGTAAGCTAAACCCCGCCCGGTTTTCTTGGCTGCTTGACGCTTGCAGCTAATCCCCGTCGTTTTTAATGATGAGGGATTCAACGCCAACACCAACACCATCAGGTACCTCCATGCCCTATATCCCCCATACCCCCGATGACGTGCGCGCCATGCTCGACGCCATTGGCGCCGATAGCATCGAAGATTTGTTCGATGAAATTCCTTCGCACCTGAAAGCCGCTGGCAAGCTCGATGCTCTGCCTGAAGGGCTGAGCGAAATGGACGTCACTCGGCTGATGAGCGACCGTGCTGCCCAGGATGCAGGCGCGGTCAGTTTCATCGGTGCCGGTGCCTACCAGCACCACGTGCCGGCGGCGGTATGGGAAATTGCTACCCGGGGGGAGTTCTACACCGCTTACACCCCGTATCAGGCGGAGGCGAGCCAGGGCACCCTGCAGGTGATCTACGAATTCCAAACCCTGATGACCCGCCTCACCGGCATGGACGTGAGCAACGCTTCTGTCTACGACGGTGCCTCTGGTTTGGCCGAGGCGGTGTTGATGAGCCTGCGAGCCAACCGCAAGAGCAAGTCCCGCAAGGTGCTGGTGCCCACCGCGGTGAACCCGCGCTACACCAGCGCGACCCAGGCCATCGTGGAAAATCAGGACGTGGCCCTGGAAAGGGTGGGCTTCGATGCCGCTAGCGGGCAGACCCCACTAGATGCACTCAAACCCTATGAAGGTGAAGATTATGCCGCGCTGGTGATTAGCCAGCCCAACTTCTTCGGTTCTCTGGAAGAAGTCGATGCGCTCACCGACTGGGCCCATGCCAACAAAATGTTGGTCATTGGTGTGGTTAACCCCACCTCCCTGGCGCTGCTGACGCCTCCTGGCGAATGGGGCGCAGACGGTGCAGATATCGTTGTGGGTGAAGGCCAGCCGCTGGGTGTGCCGCTATCCTCCGGTGGGCCGTACTTTGGCTTTATGTGCTGTAAACAGAAACACGTTCGGCAAATGCCGGGTCGAATCATCGGCCGCACCGTGGACATGGAAGGCAAACAAGGTTTCACCCTGACATTGCAGGCCCGTGAACAACATATTCGTCGTTCCAAGGCCACCAGTAATATTTGTACCAACCAGGGCTTGGCCATGACCGCGGCGACCATTTACACCTCGCTGCTGGGGCCGGATGGCCTGGGTAATGTGGCGGCTCATTGCCACGCCAACACTCAGGCACTGGCGGACAAGCTCACCGCTATCGATGGCGTTGAGCGAGCCTTCACCGCGCCGACTTTCCACGAAGTGGTACTGACGCTGCCCAAGCCTGCGGATCAGGTGCTGGCGGCGCTGGCCGAGAAAGACGTGCTGGGCGGCGTGAGCCTGGCCGGCGACTATGACATGAATAATGCGATTCTGGTAAATGCTACCGAAGTCCATTCCGAGCAGGATTTGCAGCTGTTCGAACAAGCCCTGAAGGAGGTGCTGGCATGAGCGAGACACAACTGATTTTCCAACTGTCTCATCCAGGTCGTAGCGCCACCTCCCAAGCGCCCAAGGCGCTGGCGGAAGACAAGCTGTCCGCGATTCCAGCGCACCTGCGTCGCAAGGAAAAGCCGGGCCTGCCGGAAGTGTCCGAAATGCAGGTGGTACGTCACTACACCAACCTGTCCAGCAAGAACTTCGCCATCGACAAGCAATTCTATCCGCTGGGTTCGTGCACCATGAAGTACAACCCCCGTGGCGCCAACCGTGCCGCCATGCTACCGGGTTTTTTGAATCGTCACCCGCTGGCACCGGAAAGCCACAGCCAGGGTTTCCTTAGCTGCATGTTCGAACTGCAGAACTTCCTGAAAGAAGTCACCGGCATGAAAGGGGTGTCCCTGGCGCCCATGGCCGGCGCTCAGGGTGAGTTTGCCGGCGTCGCCATGATCCGTGCCTACCACGATGCCCGTGGTGATGATCAACGTACCGAGATCCTGATCCCGAATGCGGCCCACGGCACCAACCCGGCCACCGCCGTCATGTGTGGCTACAAGGTCCGTGAAGTTCCTGTTGGCGAAGATGGTGACGTGGACCTGGAAGCACTGAAAGCTGCTTGCGGCCCACAGACCGCTGGCTTGATGATGACCAACCCGTCTACTTGTGGCGTGTTCGAACGGCAGGTTGAAGACATCGCCAAAGCCGTGCACGAAGCCGGCGGCTTGCTGTATTACGATGGCGCAAACCTGAACGCCATCCTCGGCAAGGTGCGCCCCGGAGACATGGGCTTCGACGTTATTCACATGAACCTGCACAAAACCTTCGCCACCCCCCACGGTGGTGGTGGCCCCGGTGCCGGCCCGGTCGGTGTCTCCGAACGCTTGTTGCCTTACCTGCCCACCCCCATGGCCGGCCAGCGCGATGACGGCAGCTATCACTGGGTCGACACCGACTCGCTGGACACCAGCATCGGCCACTTGAGTGCCTTTATGGGTAACGCCGGTGTATTGCTGCGCGCTTATTTCTACGCCCGTTCCCTGGGCCGCGAAGGCATGATCCGCGTGGGCGAGTTTTCCACATTGGCGGCCAACTACCTGCTCAAGCGTCTGGAAGCGGTAGGTTGTACTGCTGCCTACCCGGATCGTCGTGCCAGCCATGAGTTCATCCTCACCTTCGCAAAAGAAGCGAAGGAGCTGGGCGTCACCGCCATGGATATCGCCAAGCGTCTGCTGGACTACAACCAGCACGCGCCCACCACCTACTTCCCGCTGCTGGTGCCGGAGTGCTTCCTCATCGAGCCCACCGAAACCGAAAGCAAAGAAGCGCTGGACGAGTTCGTGGATGCCATGGCCGCGATCCTGGAAGAAGCGCGCAACGAACCGGACATGGTGAAAGAAGCGCCCTTCACCCAGCCGGTACGTCGTCTGGATGATGTCAAAGCCGCTCGTGAGCTGGACTTGGCCTGGAGCGAATAAGAGACGCAGCACGCTTCATATAACACGCTTGAAGCGATCAAAACCCGGCGAAAGCCGGGTTTTTTTATGGGTGAAAATAAGTTGAAACCTCGACATCGCAGGGCGGATGCTAAAAACAAATTTCGACGCTGAAAGCCCATGCCTACCTTGCTACCCCCTATCCAGCGGACTAATCACCCCAGACCGCCCCGGTTCATCACATGCAGATACCGTTCGGTGGTCGACACATCGCTGTGGCCCAGCAACTCCTGCACCGTGCGGATGTCATAGCCGCTCTCCAGTAGCCTTACGGCTTGTCAGGAATGGAAACCGGAATATCTGTGGTTCTATTGCTCATAGGGTTCTCCTTTCCCATAGCTGGCTGGGGCTATGGAAACCCGCGTTCAACAGAAAAGAACGCAAATGCGTGTAGGAGATATCTCAAAATTCGCTAAGCCGTTGATCTTTGTCTCGAGTTGCGACTTAAATGTGCATGGAGTCCCCGGAAATAGGCCGCTCGTTCGAGTTTTGTCAGATGCGAAAGGTTCTCGCTTCCTGGGTAAGTTGCTAAATGCTATGGGTTTATCGGAATTATATACGGTGGCCTGTTAAGAATTATGTCGAAAAAAGATATGTCGAATCGTTCGACTGAATACGCTGTTATATTTTCAATCGAGGATAAGGAGAGTCTTCATGAAAAAAATATACTTACTCATAGTTGCAACGTGGCTTGTAGGGTGCGCTAATTCACCTCAGCTTCCAAGTACTGATGCAGAAAGTCGATCATCATTTACATATATACCACTCGACCCACTTTCTATCACTAAGAGACAGGGCAGTAGTTGTGAGTTTGGTTCTAATTCCCCACTTACGGTTACTGAGCTTCTTGAAGCGTTGCCAGATCAAACTGTAAGAATGGCGATTAAGAAATTTAACGTCAATGGTAACGTCAGTTATGCAGCATTTGCATCGGCGGGAAAAAATGAATCATATGAAGTGATTCTAGATTATATGAATACAGATACTGCTCCTGGTGCATTTTTAGTCAAAAGATTTGTTGTTAACTTGGAAAGCTACGAAGCAGGGCTTTTTAGCTTTAAGTATAAAAGAACCGATTATAAAGTTGGCGATGCATTATCTATCTCAGAGTCAACACCCAGTTCTGTAATTACCCAATATCATGTCGTTCCATATGATAATTCGAAACCTGTTCCGACAGAATTTGAAGATTATTCAATAATAAATATCCCAATTTATGTAGGTCTTGGGCTAAGGTTAAAAGCTAATATTACGACAATGGAGGCTGATGTAAACCTATCTGGACTTCCTGCTATTGCAGCGCAAGCACAAGCCGGTAAGCTTCGCGGCTCACTTGTAGTTCAAACTTTGGGTGTTAGCGGTAAGAATATTGCAACAGCCCTTCCTCTGCCAAGCGAGCTTAATGAAACAACACTTACAAACAGTATTCTTTCTATGGGCGCAATTAAGGCAATGATTCACGATGACAACACTACTAAGACAGCAAGGGTTGTTGGTTTTTATAATCCATTTGGCGGAGGGGAGGCGTTCGTCAATGCACTGATTTCTGCATTGTCAGAATCTAGACACCCATGGTATCAACCGTGCAAGGAAAAAATATAACAAGCGCATGTTGTCGGACTGGTTTTCCGCTGCGCTCCAAACCAGCCGCAAATGCGGGCGTTATATTTTAGAGGAAGCATGAGCGTAATTAAGCGTGGTCCCTTCAAGGTTTCTAAATTAACGGAAGAGCACCCCTTGTATGGGCGGCTCCTCGCAAGAGAAGCTGAGAAGCTTGCCTCCCTTCCTGATTTTTCTGAAGACAAAGGACTTTTTATCCTTTCAGATTTTGGAGGAGAGCACAAAGGTGCAGACTTTGCTACATACTCCTTTTTGATTTGCTCCGCTGACAAAAGAGTTGTTTTTGAAGAGAAATCCAAAGAATTGAGGGTCAAACACGGACTAAACGATCCGTGGAAGGAGTTTGGTTCTAAAGATCTAAGCTACGGCCCAATATCTAGGTCACTGGAGGAATTTCTTAGCCTTGCTGACAATTTTATTCACGGTGCTTTGATTACCATTTCTGTGGATCAGAGAATTCCGAGTCTTTTTGGGGTTGAGAAAAAAGAGGCCCACTATCGAATTGTAGAGATATTCCGAAAGAACGACTTGGGCGAATGGAAAGGCAAGGAGTCAGAAAAAGTACTTCGGGTATGCCATGCAATTAGCATATTCATGTCACTCGTTGCTTTCTCAGGACAAAAGATATTGTGGTTATGCGATCACGATTCAATAAATGTAGATGGAAAAAACGGGATTTCAGCCACACCCAGAACATATTTGGGCACCGCCTAGCAATGTATAGCGAGAATCTGTACGAAATATATGGGTTTGCAAAACCATTCGAAAAGGATGCGGGAACAACCGACTTGCTCAGCTTGGCTGATTTTTCAGCTGGCATTATACAAGAGATCCTTCAAAGTGAACTTGCAAAGAAAGATATAAAGCTATCTGATGAGAAGGCAAAGCTAGCTAAATGGATGGGTACAGATAGTTCATTCCTCACCAAGGCGAACTTTGTTTTTATTCAACAAGATGATGGGGATTGGGGTGTTGGATCTGTCGACATTCAAGCAAAAATATAACAATCGCAAGCACTCGGAACAATTTTCGCTGCGCTACAAATTGTCCGGTGTTGCGGGCGTTAAGCGTGCTAAATACGTGCAAACTATCAAATGATAGGAAAAAATTTTTGATGGCTTTAAAGGAAATTAATACTAAGTTAGCAAAAGTCGCTCTGGATAACTGTGAAGGCTTTCCGTTTGAAGAGTTTGCTAATGACTTCATGGCAGCTATTGAAGGCACTGATTTTATTCCTGTTGGTGGTACGTCTGACGGAGGGGCCGATGGTGTTCATGAGCGAGGCCTCTATGGCTCAAATAAGAAAAATGTGTTTTACCAGATGTCTATCGAGCAAAACCATAGAAGCAAAGTAAAGAAAACTATAGATAGATTGATTGAGTTTGGAAGGGAACCTAAAAGGCTTATATATGTTACCTCTCAAATTATAGGTACGTATGACAGAGAAGAAGAGTTTTTAACGGATAAACACAATGTCTTTGTCAGAATTCGAGATGGAAAATGGATTCTTTCTAATTTAAATCATAGCGAAGCAACAAAAAAAGCATATTACACCCATTTGGAAAGGTATACAGACTTCCTAAAAGATTTAAATAAGGGTAATAACGTCAAGCTAAGTGCGAATATTTCACACCCATCAGTTTATGTGTTTTTACAGCAACAGGTTGAGAATAGGGAAAAAGACAAAAATCTAGTAAAGACAGTTGCTGACAGCTTAATTCTATGGGCTCTAAATGATACAGACCCTGATGAAAATCGGTTTATGACACAAACTGACATTATGGAATCTATTAGAAATAATATTCCTTGGGCAAAAAATATAGTTGGTGGGATGTTAAATCATCGGCTGAAAGAGTTGGTAAGTAAAGGAGGAGTTGGTGGTAAAAAGGTAAATTACCATAAAAAAGGCGATAAATACTGCTTACCTTATGAAACTAGAGTGATCATTGCCAATGAAAAAGGTGAAGATGAAAGTGTACAAATAGATGTTATTGATGAAATTTGTTCCATAGAAGCGTTGGCTGATTTTGAACCGGAAGATAAAAAATTAGTTGCGAAGGTTTCTATAAGAACTGCGCAATTATTTTTTGAAAAAGAAGGTTTGAATTGTTCATCATTTTTAAATGACAAGGAATCCGAGAAAGATAGCTTTATTGAAAATACTGTTTATGACAGGACCTCAGATGCTTTGAATGAGCTTGTAGAGTCTGAAGGAGAGAGAGAGAGATTCTGCCCCATAATTTGTGAGATAGTTAGAAAAATGTTTTATCAAAGCACTATCTCCCAAAGAGCCTTACTCACGAAATTTTCTAGAACCTATGTTTTACTTTTTACGCTTCAGGCTGAACCAAGGGTTGTTGAATATTTTCAAAAAGCCACCGCCAATTTTAGGCTTCTTGTAGGGACTGACTTAATAATAAGAGCGATATCTGAGAGGTTTTTGTCTGAAGAAAATCAGATGACTCGAAACTTATTCAAAATAGCAAACGCTGCTGGAATTACTCTCTATCTAACTGAGCCTGCACTAGACGGAGTCATAAAACACCTGATTGTTACTGATAATGAGTATAAGAATCACATTCAACCAAGAGAGTCGTACCTTACAATCGATTTGATTCGTGAATCTTCTCAGATTCTTATTAGGACTTACTATCATGCAAAAATGGAAGGCTATACAAAATCTTGGCCCGGTTTCGTTAGTGAGTTTATTACCTATAGTCAACTCCATAATGCACCAGGGAGGGAGGAATTTAAGACCTACATAACACAACAGTTTGGAATGGAATATATTTCATCTGAAGAACTACAAGAAAAAACATCGCCTAAAGATGTGGAAACATTGTCAAACGAAATAATTGATCTAAAAAAAAGTAATAAACCACTTGCTGATGCAGTGTCTCTGACTATTAATTCAGTGTATGGGCAGCGTAGAGCCAATAAGGAGTATTCTACTTTTCCTGAGTATGGCTATCAAACGTGGTGGTTAACTCAAGAGTCTAGAGTTCAAAAACACACCTCCGAAATTGTGAAGAAAAATGGAGCTAAATTCATAATGAGGCCGGAATTTTTGCTTAACTTCTTTTCGTTATCGCCAAGCGTCAGAGATATTCGAGAATCTTATAAAACAATATTTCCGTCAGTTATGGGGATTCAGATGGGTAACCGGTTACCAGATGAGTTATTTCATAAGGTTCTCGAGCAGGTTGATATATGGAAAGAGCAAGAGGATGGTCGAGTTGCAGCTAAAACTAGGGCGCTCTGTGATCGATTGAAAGCTGAGCATTATGATGAAGACGCTAATGGTAACATGATAGATCATATCCTTAATGAGTTAGAAATCGATTAATAAGTTGCTGCACTCGGAAAAATTACTCGCTGCGCTCCTAATTTTCCGGTGAGCAAGGCGTTAAATGTCTATGATCGATCACGATAAATTCCGGGCCTTGATCAAGCAACTCTATGCCACGGTCAATGAACTGGAGGCCATGTTCCCGGGTAGGCACTTCACTCCGGATGGTCATATGGTTGGCAGTTTAGGTGAGAGCCTTGTGGCCGATGCATATAATCTCGAACTCAAGACCGCATCCAACAAAGGCTATGACGCAGTCACCGAATGCGGTTTGGAGGTTGAGATCAAGGCTACGCAATCCAACTCTGTTGCATTCCGGAGTCAGCCGCAGCATACGATTATTATCAAGATCCATCCTGATGGTACATTCGAGGAAATCTACAACGGCCCTGGAGTCCTTATTTGGGAGCAGTTCAAAGGGAAGCGGCTACCGAGTAATGGCCAGTTTCAAATCTCTCTCAACAAACTCCGGCAATTAAATCAAAGTGTGACTCAGGCATATCGTGTACCTAGAAACATTTAACAAGACGCAGCAGTACGCGACCTACGGCCGCTGGATGCGACTGACGTGTCGCCGCTCCGCGGCGCTATACGTAAAAGGGATATTATGGCTTTTCCAGTGGATGAGAAATATATAGAAAATACCGAAAATGAATTGGGAGTAAAATTTCCCGATTCGTTCCGAAAACAGATGATGAAGTCGAACGGTGGTGGCGTTGAAGTATCAACGGATTATTTTGAAATACACCCGTTCTACGATACTTCAGATAAAAACAGAATAAAAAGAACCTGCAATAGTATTCTTCACGAAACGAAAATAGCGCGTGAGCATTATCGACTTCCTGAAAATTTAATCGTCATCGGTAATAACGGGGGTGGCGACGTTCTTGTCTAAAAAACTGAAAAAGAGGGCAGCATTAATAATGCAGTGTACTGGCTAGACCATGAAACAGAAGAGCTAGTGCTTGCCGCAAAGGACTTCGGTGAACTTAAGCAAAGCGTATAACCAATGTAGTTTGCTCTTCTCTGTTTACGAAGAAGCCCATGGCAGAAGTGCTTTCTTGGAGGATTTTGGCTTTAATGGCAGTCGCCCTGTTCCAGGGAAACATATAGTCGTCCACTTTAATCAAGGCTGTAATTCAATGGAGTGGCTGGTGGGAGGAAATATCGGTGACGCATAGAGCAATGTCCTACATGCGGCAAGCGCATAATGGACGGCGTTAGGGGGAACTGTTCACTTCCTCCTTCAGCGAGGTAAAGCGTTAGCCATGGATGTGGCTCATTTTTCTATTCTCTCTCCGTGCTTTTAGCAGTAACAAGAGCCATTCAGGCCTGATCCAGATGCGATTTTATAATCTGATCAAGTACGACTACCTTTTATCCCTTTCAGTAGGTCGTACGCCTGAATGGCCGATGTTATTAGTATGCCCGGTGGCTTACGTCGCCCGGGTTTACACTTGGACCTTTCCCAGCAGGATGTCGGCCGCATTTTCGGCAATCATCATTGTGGGTGCGTTCGTGTTACCCGCCACCAAGCTGGGCATTATCGAGGCATCGACAACTCTAAGCCCTTCAACGCCTCTGACTTTCAGTTCCGGATCGACAACGGAATCAGGGTCGGCCCCCATACGACAAGTGCCAACAGGGTGGTAGATGGTTTCAGCATTTTCACGGATAAAGTCTGTTAGTTGAGCGTCCGTAGATACGGACTCTCCGGGCATAACTTCCCGTTTACTATGAAGCGCCATTGTTGGTGCTCCGAGAATGCGTCGCCCAAACTTAATGGCGGAAATCATTGTTTTGATATCTTCGGGGTCGCTCAGATAGTTAGGCTGAATCAGCGGATTGGCCAATGGGTCAGGGCTTTGCAATCCAATGAAGCCTCGGCTTTTCGGCAACAAATCGCAAATGTGCAAAGTGTAGCCATAGCCTGCCATTACTTTTCGGCCATGATCCTTCAGGTAAGTGGGCAAAAAGTGAAACTGCACATTGGGTCGCTCAGACGAAGGATCCGATTTCACAAAGCCGCCAGACTCGGCAACATTACTGGTAAGAAAACCACGTCGCGCAAAGATATAGGAGAAAAGTGCGCTCACCCCACGGAATAAGAAGCTGGGTGCAACGCCAATGGGCAAACGAGAGTTCGCCGTGTGCATGATCGTGATGTCCAGATGATCGGCCAAATTCTGGCCGACTTCGGGAAGGTGATGAACAAGCGGAATGCCGTGTTTTGCAAGCTCTTTACTATCCCCGATGCCAGACAGCAGGAGGAGTTGTGGTGAATTAACTGCACCACCAGACAGGATGACTTCGCCGCCGGCATTGAGTCTCAGCTGGCGATATTCACTTCCCTGTTTCAGGGTCACGCCAACAGCTCGCTTACCCTCCATAGCCACGCGGGTTACTCGAGCATCGGTTAGCACGTCAAGATTAGACCGGCTCTCAGCGGCACGCAAAAATGCTTGCGCTGAACTCCAGCGCTGGCCATTTTTCTGTGTTACTTGGTAAAGCCCCAATCCGTCTTGTGATTTGCCGTTAAAGTCTGTGTTCACGGGCAGGTCTACGTGAGGCGCTGCTCGAACAAAATCACGGCTCAGCGGGTTGATCGATTTTAATTCGCTTACAGTGAGCTCACCATCTTTGCCGTGGTATGGGTCTGCGCCAAGGCGTTGGTTGTCTTCCACCCGACGAAATAATGTTAATGCACGATCCCAACCCCAGAGGTTGTTGTTACCGGCAACTTGGCCCCAGTGATCGTAGTCGGCTTTATGGCCCCTGATATACACCATGGCATTAATAGAAGAAGAGCCACCAAGCGTCTTTCCGCGGGGCCAAAACAGTTGGCGACCTTTCAAGTGTTCTTGAGGCTCGGTTTCTAGCGCCCAGTTGAGTTTTCTATTGTTGGCGAGTAGAGCGATGCCAATAGGCATATGAATTAGGGGATTTTTATCCCGTGGGCCGGCTTCGATCAGCGCTACGCGTTTTGAGGTATCCGCACTAAGGCGGTTAGCCAACACACAGCCAGCCGACCCGGCTCCTACAATAATGTAATCGTACATAATAACTCTCTTATTATTTGTTAATACTCAGCCTAAAATACGAACAGCAGCATTTATAAGCTGCCGAACCCAGCCAGTATAGGGAGGGAAAAGGAGATGGATGAGAGAATGCCTGTCCTCCATCAAAACCTTATCGTGTGAAAATGAACGGAAGCCATATTCGCCATGCGCCGCTCCGATCCCTGAATGATTGACTCCACCGAACGGAAGATTCGGGTGTAGAAAATGCACAACCGTTAGGTTAATTCCCACAGCCCCTGAACTTGTTTGCTCGACAATATGTTTGGCAAAGGATTTATCTTCATCAAATATATAAAGCGCGAGAGGCTTAGGGTTGTCGTTGATTTGTTCAATAACCGAATCGATATCATCGTATTCAATAATGGGCAGAATAGGGCCTGTAATCCCCCCATTTTTAACCGCCCGAATGAGTAGAGGGTTAACCCGCTTTTA
>OMOM01000202.1_pt1 | contig 39739 bp, 35 predicted proteins | sample 1646501 | NCBI WGS metagenome assembly OMOM01 (sample SAMN05416802, study PRJEB24817) | seawater metagenome | isolation source: Sea water | place: Canada:Atlantic | collected 2013-07
TCACTCATTGTTTTAGCGGGTGCAAATGTACAACTCTTTTTTAATCCTGCAATACCTTTTTAAAAAATATTCCAAAAATTTTTAAGAGCGTTGTTTTTTGCTTTTTTGAACGTCTGAATCTGTTCTTCTAAGCGGGTGCAAATATAGAACCCTTTTCCGTTCCCGCAAACTTATTCAAAAGGTTTTTTCGGTAAATTTTATCAACAAATAATAACGTTTTGAAACCTAGATTTTTAGTAGTCAAATTTTTTTTCTCTAGGGATAAATTGACTTTTAAGGCACAGTTAAATTAGTTTTTAGGCCAAGGCACTGTTATGCTGATTGTTATGAAAATATAAAAGAGCGAATTACAAACATAACATGTTTTAAGTGAATACGCAACTACCTGATTGCCTTAGTTATTAACAGTTTTTTTGTTCCAATGTGCCTTTAAATCGAGATAGTCTATTGGGAATGCAGGATTTTGTCGTTCGAGTTTATTTTCTTGAAAGGATCTTTCCAGAATATCTTCAATTAAATAGTCTTCTTTTATCTCAAAAGGCTTGTATTCTTCTTTTAATGAGATTTCAAAAAGACTGGCCGTTGTGTTATACCAAAAAGCTCTCCAACCCGTGCGTAGTTCTTTTACAAGCTCAAAAGCTGTGCGACCGGTCTGTCTGTGGATAAGCTTTACTAATATCTGACCTTCGGTGTGGGTCAATTTCTTTAGCTTTTCTGAAAATTCACCTTCTACGTATTTCTGAATACGCTTGGTATATCGTTTTTTGTCCCTATTGCTTTCAATTGTCTTCAACCGTTCGGTCATAGTGGTCAAACGTTCCGAGGCCAATTTGGCGTAAGGATATACTTTTCTGGTTTTTCGGCGAAGGATGAGATAACGCCTTCTGTCCTGCTCTGATTTAAATTTTAGTTTGTCTAACAAAATCACTTCATCAAGATCAATCATTTCACGAGCTATAGTATCGCCCTCGATTATATAATACATAACCTCTGTAGAATCCTTTTGTTTTTTTAAAAATTCGGTATCCGTCTGACCATATATAGGGCTCAGGTTAAAGAACAGTACACATATATATATAGGTATGAAAATCTTCATTTATAAATTTTTATATGAAAAGCTATACATCATCCAAAAACGTTCCAAAAATAAGCAAATTGCCTTGTTGGTCTTAATAAGAAATCACTAATTTTACCACACTTGAATCTTTTCAGAAAAATGAATTTATGACTACATCAATATTGAATGACAAATCACTTAAATTTTTAGAGGAATATTTAAACAATGCGGCGCCCACAGGCTATGAATGGGACGGACAAAAACTGTGGATGCAGTACCTCAAACCCTATGTAGATGAGTTTTTTACAGACACCTACGGAACAGCGGTTGGAGTAATCAATCCAAAGGCGAAATTTAAAGTTGTAATTGAAGGACACGCTGATGAAATTTCGTGGTATGTTAATTATATATGTGACAATGGGCTACTTTATGTAATAAGAAATGGTGGCAGCGACCACCAAATAGCACCTTCAAAAATTGTAAATATCCATACGAAGAACGGAATAAAAAAGGGCGTTTTTGGATGGCCTGCTATCCACACACGCGATAAATCAAAAGAAGAGACCCCAAAACCCGAAAACATTTTTATAGATGTGGGCGCAAAAGACAAAGAAGAAGTTGAGAAAATGGGGATCCACGTGGGCTGCGTCATTACATATCCCGATCAGTTCCATATTTTAAACGAGGATAAATTTGTTTGCCGAGCCTTGGATAATAGAATGGGCGGTTTTATGATTGCCGAGGTGGCCAGATTGCTGCACGAGAACAAAAACAAACTTCCTTTTGGTCTTTATATTACCAATTCAGTACAAGAAGAAATAGGACTACGAGGCGCCGAAATGATTGCAGATCGAATTAAGCCAAATGTGGCAATAGTTACCGATGTAACGCACGACACCACTACCCCAATGATTGACAAAAAGAAACAGGGCCTGGCAGAAATTGGTTGTGGTCCAGTAATCGCCTATGCGCCCGCCGTCCAACAGAAACTGCGGGATCTTATAGTTGATACTGCCGAAAGAAAAATGATTCCCTTCCAGCGAGCAGCACTTTCTAGAGCTACTGGGACTGATACAGATGCCTTTGCGTATAGCAATGGCGGGGTGGCAAGTGCATTAATTTCATTGCCATTGCGGTATATGCACACTACAGTGGAAATGGTCCACCGTGATGATGTTGAAAATGTCATTAAGCTTATTTATGAAACCCTGTTGAATATAAAAGATGGAGAGACTTTCAGTTATTTTGAATAATAAAAGTTTTTAATCCTTTTAAAATTTATTATAATTCTGAATATATTTTCTCTACACTTTTATAGGGAGGTTTTAAGTTAAATAATTGTTGCCTTTAAAAGTAACCTTCCTATTTTGGCTTAAATTTTTTATTTTTACTGCTGAATAAGATTAATAATTATCCCCAAAAAAGAATAAAGCAATGAGAAAAACACTACTTGCAATGCTATCTGCATTCACCCTACTTTCATGTTCTACAGAAAATGAATCGATTTCAAATGAGAATTCAGTAGAACTCAATCAAAGCCAACGAAATTACCTTTTGGAATCTTCCAGCAATATTGGTATATATAAAGGGGTTTTTACAACAAACGACTCTGAGTTTAGAGGAATTGCCGAAATTCAGATAATCAGTGCGGATGGAATTTTTTCTCTGTCTTCAGCACAGCCTACTGCTATTGTTACTTTAAACAACGGGATGGTTTACGAAGCAAAATCAAATCAAGTGGCGCAGGAAGGAGTAGCTATTTCAAATATGGAATTTACTTCCGAAAATCTTACTTTTAATTTTTCCGTAGAAGGCAATGGAAGTAATGCTATAGTTGAAAATGTACGTTTTAAGCAAACAGACGCAGGAATTTTAGTAGCTAAACACACCAATTTTGCACCAGTAATGCCAATTACTGGAACATATGTATGTACGGTTTGCAATGGGCATCCCGCTTTGAATGGCTCAGAAGATCAAACGTGGAATATTGTAATTAATGAAACAACTGGTGAGATAACTAGTCAAGTAGCCTTTGGAGGCAGTATTCTTTTAAACGGAATTGGTTTACAGGACAACTGTACGCCGAGTGGCAACTTTACCGATTGTGATATCAATAGCGGCGATGGCGTGAGCAATGTTGGCTTTACCTTTAATGGACAGCCCATAACTTGGACAGGAACCCATAATTTTAACAACCAGAGCGGCAACCCAACTGGCAATTGTTCTGGCTTAAGCGGGACTTGGGATTTTGTGACCAATAATTATGGAACTATCCAAGGAACCTTTGTAAGTGACTTTGATTGCATGGATATTATTTTTGGTGAAGATTTTCAAAGTTTTGCCGGAAATGGCTTCTCGCCCACTCCTGCAGCGGGCCAGTTAGATTCAAATATTTTTAGAGCTACAGGAATGAGTGATGGTACTGTTTTGTACGGCGGAACAGCTACCAATGGTGATTATGCACGTGGCCAAAGCTCTGGCGGTGTTACCACTGGAGGTGTTTACGCTTTTGATACGGATGGCACAAACATTATTTGGGGCGTACAGCCTGGAGGAAGTGATTGGACGCCAGGTACTTTTGAGATAAGGATCCAAAACACCACGGGAAGCGCCTTGAACAATTTTATGGTTTCGTATGATATTTATGTAAATAATGACCAAGATAGGGGCAATTCCTTCAACTTTGCTTATTTTACCGATACGTTTCCTTATACTTCAGTTCCCGCACTGGATTATACTTCGCCTACAAACGTAGATGCTAATGGTTTTGTGAAAATATCTCGAAGTACTCGTATCAATGTCGCGGTACCAGCAGGAGGACATATCTATTTTGAATTTAACGGTGACGACGTTTCAGGCAGTGGAAGCCGTGATGAATTTGGATTAGACAACGTAGTGGTTCGCGCAAATTAAACCATACACATAATTAATTTCGAGACCTTTATAAATGAAAATTTGTAGAGGTCTCTTTTTTGTTATATTTACCGCAAAATCCAGCAAACCTTGTTATTCAATTCCTTTTCATTTGGATTGTTTCTTCCCATTACCCTCCTGCTCTATTGGGCTGTGGGTTTTAAAAGAATAAAAGCACAAAACCTCATTTTGCTTGCAGCTAGCTATTTTTTTTACGGGCTGTGGGATTGGCGATTTCTTTTTTTAATAGTCGCTAGTTCTTTGGTAGATTATTTTGCCGCACTAGCTATTAAAGGTTCCGAGAGTTTTAGTAGAAAAAAAATCTTTCTTTATAGCAGTATTATTTGGAATTTGGGAGTACTCTTTCTTTTTAAATATTACAATTTTTTTATTGATGAATTCGCGTTGCTTTTCAATATGCAACAGGGAGAATATGCTTTTAGCACACTAAACCTAATACTTCCGGTCGGGCTAAGTTTCTATACTTTCCAAACTATGAGTTATACCATAGATGTGTATAAAAATAGAGTTTCGCCTACCAATAATTTACTTAACTTTTTGTGTTTTGTGGGTTTCTTTCCTCAATTGGTCGCTGGGCCAATTGAAAAAGCCTCTGATTTGTTGCCGCAATTCAGCAAAAAAAGATCATTTGATACAGATCAAGTTAAAGAGGGGTTACGGCAAATACTTTGGGGGCTTTTCAAAAAAATGGTGATTGCTGATAACGCCGCTTATGTTGTAAATATGGTATATGCAAGCCCAGAAGACTACGGTAGTTTGTCATTGCTTTATGCTTCGATACTTTTCTTTTTTCAAATTTATGGTGACTTTTCGGGTTATTCAGATATTGCCATAGGTACCGCAAAACTTTTTGGTTTTAAACTGAGCAAAAACTTCAACATTCCCTACTTGGCACAAAGCGTTACGGAATTCTGGCAGCGTTGGCATATTACCCTCACACGGTGGTTTACGGATTATGTATACTTCCCAATAATTCAAAAAAACCTGCGCAGTAACACACGCCGTAATATTGCTGTCTATTTAACCATGGGACTCATTGGTCTTTGGCACGGAGCCGACTGGACTTTTGTGATTTTTGGGCTTTTTCAAGGGTTTTTGATTGTTTTGGAAAGAACCCCTTTAACAAAGAATAGAAAATCAAGTCTATTTCATAAAGCATTGATGCCAAATTTCATGGTTCCCATTTTAGGTTTTATATTTATTATTGTATCCAGCATTCTGTTCAGAAGTCAAAATATTGAGGAAGTCTGGCTTATGTTTAAACGGATTTCTTCCTTTATACCGAGTGAAAACATTGGCCCCTTGATAAATAAACGTTTTTTGGTGTTTGTTTTTATAATGATGGCTTCAGAGATTTATACACGTTATAAAGATTTCCCCTTAACCAAATTAGACAGCTATTTCAATAGACCTACGCGCTGGATTATCTATTACATTTTAATTTTTTTAATTTTCCGATATGCCGGACCAAAAGAAGACTTTATCTATTTTCAGTTTTAGCGATGTACAGCTTCGTTTTCTAAAGTATTGCATGGGGTTCTTTATTCCATTGATAATTGTATATGCAATTTTGGAAATCTTGGTATTGAACATTCCTATTAATTATAAAGTATTCGGAAATTACTTAAATAAGCACGCACCCGAAATTGAGGTTATGGCATTGGGTTCATCACAAATGAAGTGTGGCTTTAATCCTGCCTTAAGCGATGAAAGCGCAATAAATCTTGCATCAACCTCACAGCATCACAACGAGGATTTTCAAATACTGAAAGGAACCATTAATAGGATTCCAAATTTAAAAACCGTAATTATTGAGGTGTCTTATAATCACTTGGAGCTGCCGCACCATCCTAAAGATTATTGGAAAAATTCAGTGTATCTAAAATATTATGAAGTAAATGCTTTTGAAAGACCCACTTGGGCAAAAGACAAATTAATATACCTTGCAAATGCCCGATTCTATTCACATAAATTGATGGACCATTATTTCTATAAAACCGATAAATCGCAACTAAACGAATATGGTTTTGACACAAATAATTATGAAGGTGCCTTCAAAAAATTAAATTATGACGAAACAAAAATTGCAGAACACAAGTTCAAAATAATAACACGGGAAGATTTAACCATTTTTAAAAACAACACAGCCTATCTTTATAAAATGATGGATTTTATGAAAGAAAAGAATCTTAACGTAATTATTTGTACTGCTCCGTTATATAAAACTTATTTAAATAAAAGAAACCCAAACATCGTACGCCGTCGCGACAGTGTGCTGTCAGAGATTTTGAAAAAATATAAAAATGTGACTATTTTGGATAAAGAAACCGATACGCTTCAATTTACGGCAAAAGATTTTTTAAACGAAAACCATTTAAATCCCGATGGCGCAAAGAAGTTCACAGCCTTAGTGAACCGAAAATTGGATAGTTTGCATTAATACTCTTTCAACTTTTTAAAATAAATCTTCGCTTCCTTTATCACTTTCGGCGCCAGAATAATGGTTGCCGTCATTGTAGGGATAGCCATCAATGCAAAGAAAGTATCAATCAAATTTATCATCATACTTAAAGAAGTGGTTGCTCCCACAAGGATACTAATTATATAGAAATAGTTATAAATTCCTTTGTTTTTTACCCCAAAAAGAAAGGCCATGCACTTACTGCCATAGTAGGAATATGAAAAAAGCGATGAGATACTAAAAATCGCAATACACGCCAACAATCCATATTTACCAAAGGTTGGCATACTTTCCTCAAAAGCTGAAGCCGTTAAGCTCACCCCATTGGCATCGCTACTTTGCCATACGCCCGTAACCAAAATCGCCAGGGCAGTAAGCGTACAAATTATTAGGGTATCAATGGCCGGGCCTAGCATGGCCACCAAACCTTCACGAATGGGTTCGTTGGTTTTTGCGGCACCGTGCGCCATTGGCGCGGTTCCTATCCCCGCTTCATTTGAGAAAGCACCACGACGGATTCCCAAAAGAATAATTCCGCCAATAACCCCACCTAAAAATACATCACCTTTATAAAAATTTGCAGAAAAGGCATCGGTAAAAATTAATCCCAAATATTGTGGAACTACATCTATATGCACGCCGAGAATAATCAGCACCAAAGCAAAATAGAGCACAACCATGGCTGGAACCATTTTCGAAGCAGTTTTACTAATTCGCGACAACCCACCTAAAACAACAAAGGCAGTAATAGTAGCCAAAACAAGCCCAATAATTAAATCTGTTTTAAAACCACTGTAAAGTCCGGCAGGTTTCAAAAGAATGTCGTTGATGGCCTGTGTAAGTTGGTTAACATTGAAAACCGGCAAGGCTCCAACCAATCCGGCAACACTAAACAGAACGGCCATTGGCATCCACTTTTGGCCCAATCCTTCAGTAATAAAATACATTGGCCCACCTTGAATTTTTCCGTCACTATCCATTCCTCGGTAAAGAATGGCAAGCGTAGCAGTGAAAAATTTAGTGGACATTCCTATTACCGCACTTACCCACATCCAAAAAACAGCTCCGGGTCCACCAATGGCTATTGCCACAGCAACTCCCGCAATATTGCCCATTCCCACGGTAGCGGAAAGTGCAGTTGTCAATGCCTGAAAATGGGTGATTTCACCAGCATCGCTTTCGCTATCATACTTTCCTCTGAGCACTGCAATTGCATGACCCAAAAAACGAAATGGTAGAAATTTAATCCTGATTAAAAGGTACAAACCACCGCCAATTAAAATAATCAATAATGGCAAACCCCATGCATATGAGGCCATTTCGGCAATAAAATTATCTACTCTTTCCAAAGGAAATGATTAAAATTTACAACGAATGTAAGTTTTAAATTTTTAAAATTAACGAGGAAATTGTTACTTGCAGCACCAAATGAAAAAACAACTAACCATTTTCCTTCTTTCCGTAACCTTTTTTTCTTTCGCTCAAACTGAGAACGATTGGAAAAAAAGTGCTTTTACTTTTACCCCTGAAATTCTCTTAGGGCTTACTATGGAAGCAAACCACGGTTTTCCCGATACTAAATTACAGAAACAAATTGTCCTTAATTTTGGGCGTGATCATACAAACAACCCACAACAATGGGCACAACGCCTGAAAGCTCCAAAAACAGGTTTCTCAATAGGAATAACCGATTTTGGAAATCTGGATAGCTTAGGGTATGCTATTACCGCAATGCCGTATATAGAATTTAAAGCTTTTGGAAGTGAAAAATGGAGCGTATTGACTGGAATGGGAGCTTCTTATTTCACAAAAAAATTTAATGCAGAAACAAATCCTCTAAATCAAGCTGTAACCACTGATGTTACTTGGGCTTTCAGAATGTATCTTTACTATAGATTTCTTTCATTAAAAAGTTCCGATTTGCGGGTTGGCTTGGGGTATTCACATCATTCCAACGGACACACGCGTTTGTTGAACCAGGGATATAATTCATTTTTGTTGAGCCTTTCGGCAGCTATAAAAAATCCTTTAAAATATCCAGAAATTGATTCTGAAGAAAATATTCCACTATACAAAAAGACAGTTCATAATTACTTCGCCTTGCGCGGTGGACTTGGACAGAATGTTTTTGCATTGGCTTTTAACGACAAAAAAAATGTTTATACCATCGCTGGCGAATATGGTCGTGTCTATAATAAAACCTTTAAAATTGGATTAGGTTTTTACTATCGCTTCTACCAGCATTATTACGATTATATTGAAGGAAATGAATCTTTGGTGCAGGCCGGAAGGGAGTTTGATTATTTCAAAGGCAATCCTTGGTATTATGCATCCAATCTGGGTATAACCGTACACGGCGAAATATTCCTGAACCATGTGGGTATTGATCTGCAATTGGGTTACAACCTGCACAAACCAGCATACAAGCTCGAATGGCGAATAAATGAAGGATGGGATAATACGCCTAGAGTAATTTCAAAAACTTGGGTTTTGGGCGAGCTGGATGGCAGCTACAAAAGAAAGCATCGTATATCTTCCCGTTTGGGACTTAAATATTACTTGATAGGTATGGAAAAGGCTCCTAAAAATAATTTTTATTTAGGTGCCCACCTCAATGCAAATTTGGGACAAGCTGATTTTACAGAGTTAAGTTTTGGCTATGTTCACAGTTTTAACTTTCAGGAACGCAAGTAAAATTTTAATTTGTGTTTGAAAGATATTCCATTACATTTTTCTCAATGCGATCGTGAATATTGGATACATCAGCCTTTACAAATTTTTCTCCAGTGATATTTTCGTAAAGCTCAATATATCTTTCTGAAACGGTCTCAATATATTCATCGCTCATTACAGGCACTTTTTGCCCCTCCAAGCCTTGAAAACCATTTTGGATTAACCATTGGCGCACAAACTCTTTGGAAAGTTGCTTTTGGGACTCGTTATTTTTTTGGCGTTCCTCGTAACCTTCCGCATAAAAATAACGTGAAGAATCAGGCGTGTGGATTTCATCAATTAGAACAATTTTGCCATCCTGTGTTTTTCCAAATTCATATTTGGTATCCACCAAAATCAATCCTCGCTTTGCCGCAATCTCGCTACCGCGTTGAAATAGTTTTCGGGTGTAATCTTCCAATTGAAGATAATCTGCATCGGAAACAATCCCACGATCTAAAATGTCTTCACGAGAAATGTCTTCATCGTGATCGCCCATTTCGGCTTTGGTGGCTGGGGTAATTATTGGTTGCGGAAATTTATCGTTTTCCTTCAATCCTTCCGGCATTGCAACCCCACAGAGCATCCGCTTTCCAGCTTTATATTCTCTAGCCGCGTGGCCGCTCATATAACCTCGAATTACCATTTCAACCTTAAAAGGCTCGCAAGCTTCACCAATAGCTACATTAGGATCGGGTGTTGCAATCAACCAATTAGGCACCAAATCTTCGGTATCGCGCATCATTTTAGTGGCAATCTGGTTCAGAATTTGACCTTTGTAAGGAATTCCCTTCGGCATCACTACATCAAAAGCGCTCAGCCTATCCGTGGCAACGATCAAAAGTTTATTGTTTTCCAAAGTATAAACTTCACGGACCTTCCCATGATACACACTTTTTTGTCCGGGAAAATTAAAATCGGTTGATATTATGGTATTACTCATTTTTGATTTACAATTTAAAAATTGAAGTTTGGTATTTACGAATTATAAACTGTGACTGAAAACTGATTTACTCTACGTTTTCAATATTTTTATAGGCAGCAATCACTTCTTTTACCAAACGGTGACGAATAACATCTTTATCATCTAAATAAATAATCCCCACCCCTTTTATATCTTTCAGAACCAATAAAGCTTCCTTTAATCCAGAAATAACACGGCGCGGAAGGTCAATCTGCCCCGGATCGCCCGTAATCATGAACTTGGCATTTTTTCCCATACGGGTCAAAAACATTTTCATTTGGGCATGGGTGGTGTTTTGAGCTTCGTCCAAAATTACAAAAGCATTGTCCAAAGTACGTCCGCGCATGAAGGCCAAAGGCGCAATTTGAATAACCCCAGTTTCAATGTGCGATGCCAGCTTTTCAGCAGGTATCATATCGCGAAGGGCATCATACAATGGCTGCATATAAGGGTCGAGCTTTTCTTTTAAATCTCCCGGAAGAAAACCTAAATTTTCTCCAGCCTCTACTGCAGGTCTAGTTAAAATAATTCGCTTTACTTCTTTGTCTTTCAAAGCTTTAACCGCAAGCGCAACTCCAGTATAAGTTTTTCCGGTTCCGGCTGGTCCAACTGCAAAAACCATATCATTTTTGCGCATCAGCTCAACCAATTTTCTTTGGTTTGCTGTTTGCGCTTTTACAGGTTTTCCGCTCACCCCGTGTACTATAACTTCCTTGCTGTTAAATTCTGGAGTTTCGTAATCCTCCTTACTGCGACTCAACAACACGCGCTCAATCACATTTTCATCAATTTTATTGTATTTCATATATTGTTCGAGCAACATAGTAATGCGTCTATCAAACTCCTCCAAAACATCTTCATCGCCGTAGGCTTTTATTTTATTACCGCGGGCAACGATTTTCAGTTTTGGAAAATATTTTTTAAGAAGGTCAATATTAGCGTTTTCTAGGCCAAAGAATTCTCTAGGGCTAATCTCTGTGAGTTCGATGATAAGTTCGTTCAAAAGGCGTGCTTTTTTATTATTTGGAATATGCAAAAAATTGTTTTGCTACTAACAAAAGTAACCTATTTTTGTGGTAATTCTTTTAAGAAAATATCAACAATCCATTTATGGCAATAATCACACTTACTACTGACTTTGGAGAGAAAGATCACTTTGTTGGCGCGGTTAAGGGAGCTATTTATACTGAAATGGAAGATGCCAAAATTGTTGATATCTCTCACTCTATTTCACCATTTCACTTACACGAAGCTGCATACATAATTCAGAATGCCTATAAAAGTTTCCCTCCCGGAAGTATACACGTAATTGGGGTAGATTCTGAATTAAATCCTGAAAATAAGCACATTGCCGTATTGATGGACGGACATTATTTTGTGTGTGCCGACAATGGAATAATCTCGATGCTTACTTCGGAAATTCGTCCCGAAAAAATTGTTGAAATAAATATTCACGACCGTATAATCAGTAATTTTCCTGTTTTGGACGTATTCGTAAAGGTTGCCGGCCATATTGCCCGTGGCGGAACCCTTGAAGTTATTGGTAAAAATATTACTGAAATAAAGGAACTGACGGGAATTCGTCCAGTTGTGAACAACAAAGAGAGCCAAATAATAGGCAACGTAATTTATATTGATAACTACGGAAACGTAATCAGTAATATCACCAAAAAATTATTTGAAACGGTAGGGAAAGGAAGGGAATTTTTAATAAACGCCCGTTCCGAGAAGTTCCGCCAAATACACACACATTACAGTGATGCGATTAACTTTGCGCAACCTCCCGAAAAACGTGAGGAGGATGGAAAAAGGCTTGCACTTTGGAATTCATCACAATACTTGGAACTGGCAATTTACAAAAGCAATCCTACCTCTGTGGGCGGGGCTTCAAGCCTTTTTGGGTTGGAATTTAGAGATACAATCACGGTTAACTTTAATTCATAAATTAAAAGAAAAATGTTTACAAGAATTGTAAAAATGCGGTTTGAAAAAGAAAACATTCCTGCTTTTCTGGCTAATTTTGAAACCGTGAAAGAAAAAATCCGAAATTTTCCAGGCTGTACTTTTTTGGAACTTTACAATGATAAGAATGACGAAACAATCTTTTTCACCTACAGCCGTTGGAATGATGAAACTGATTTGGAAAACTATAGAACAAGTGAACTTTTCAAAAACGTTTGGAGCGTGACAAAACCCATGTTTAAATCAAAAGCAAAAGCGTGGAGTGTAGACACTTTACATTCCTTAAAATAATTAGATGCTCACAATAATAAAACGCGAAATAAATTCTTTCTTTTCCAGTACCATTGGGTACTTGGTGATTGCTGTTTTTTTATTGATTAATGGGCTGTTTTTGTGGGTTTTCAGTGGAAATTTCAACATTCTCGATTCGGGTTTTGCAGACCTCTCGCCCTATTTTGAACTTGCGCCCTGGGTTTTGCTTTTCTTGATTCCCGCCGTCTGCATGCGCGCCTTTAGCGATGAAATGAAAATGGGAACTTTGGAGCTTTTATTGACGAAACCAATTTCCTTAAAAGATATAGTTCTGGGAAAATATTTTGGAGCGGTAATCCTGATTATTATTGCTTTGATTCCAACAATACTTTATATTTTCACAATCTCTGAATTGGGCAATCCGCCCGGCAATTGGGATGTTGGCAGTACCATCGGCTCCTACATTGGATTGCTGTTTTTAGTGTTTGCATATACCTCCATCGGCATCTTTTCATCCACGCTTTCGCAAAATCAGATTGTGGCATTTATAATTGCGGTATTTCTGTGCTTTGTACTTTATTACGGCTTTGACGGTTTTTCATCTTCCAGTTTCAATATTGCCGAATTGGGAATGAAAGAACATTTTGATAGCGTGGCGCGTGGCGTTTTGGACACGCGCGATTTGATCTATTTTTTGAGCCTAACCGTGTTTTTCATTGCGTTGACAATCTTTAAATTGAAGCAACAATAATGAAGACTTCAATTAAGAAAGATATCGTTTCAATAGCCGTTTTGGCCGCAGGTTTAATTCTGTTGAATGTCCTCGGAAACTATTTCTACAAACGTTTTGACCTTACACAGGATAAACGTTTCACACTTTCCGCGGAAGCAAAGGAAATTGTTGATTATGTAGATTCTCCCATTATAGTCGATGTTTTTCTGAAAGGAAATTTTCCCCCGGAATTCCGAAGGCTTCAAAGTGAAACAGAGCAACTTTTGGAGGAATTTTCCGCATATAATTCAAATATAAAGTTTGATTTCATCAATCCCACCGAAAAAGGAAACGAAGCCTTTCAATCGCAATTTGAAAAGTTTGGATTGACCCCCGCACAGATTTCCGTAACCGAAAGCGGCAAGCAGAGTACCGAACTCGTCTATCCGTGGGCGCTCGCCCATCACGATGGCAAAACAGTTAAAATCCCGCTGCTGAAAAACCAACTGGGCGCCACTTCCGAGGAACGTGTAAACAGCTCCCTCCAAAATCTGCAATATGCTTTCGCAGACGGGTTTAAGAAACTGGCCACGCAGAAATCGAAAAAAATTGCTGTTCTGAAAGGAAACGGAGAATATGACGACCGCTACATTGCCGACTTTTTCGCAACACTTCGGGAGTATTATTTTATCGCGCCTTTTACCTTGGATTCGGTTGCAACCAACCCTGAAAAGACCTTAGATGCACTGAACGGTTTTGATTTAATCGTTGCGGCCCAACCTACGGAACCATTCAGCGATGCGGAAAAATATGTACTGGACCAATTTATTATGAACGGGGGTAAATCGCTGTGGTTGATGGATGCTACACAAATGCAGATGGACACCATAAGCGGAAACATGTTCGCCTTTGGAAAGGATTTGAATTTAAATGATTTCTTCTTTAAATACGGAATCCGCATTAACCCAAATTTGGTAAAAGACGTGTATTCCGCCCCTATAGTTCTGGCAAGTGGTGACGAACGCGAAGCGCAGTACAACCGTTATCCGTGGTTTTTCAGTCCGTTCAGCAGCAGTGCAAACAATCACCCCATAGTTTCAAACATAGAGGCCGTTAAATTTGATTATGCCAGCGCGATCGATACGCTTCCGAATAATATTGAAAAAACAGTTTTACTTTCCACTTCGCCAATATCGAAAATTGTGGGACTGCCCTTCCCTATTGATTTTGATGTGGAAATTCCGAAGAATTTACAAGTTGTGAACGAAGGTCCCGATCCCAATGAATACAATGCCGGCGAAATTCCGCTTGCGGTTTTGCTGGAAGGCAAATTTACTTCAGTTTATAAAAATCGGGTGAAGCCTATCTCCCTAAATGGTGTGAAAAATATAGATGACGGTAAAGTATCAAAAATGGTGGTTATTAGCGATGGCGACATCATAAAAAACCAATTGCAGGGTAGCCGTCCACTTGAACTTGGTTTCGACAAAATGACGAACCAATTCTACGGAAACAAGGAATTTCTGCTGAACACTGTCAATTACCTACTTGACGACAGCGGACTTATAAACATTCGGACACGTCAAATTGCGGTGCCATTTCTCGATCCACAAAAAACCGTGGAACAGCGCACAAAGTGGCAAGTGCTTAACCTCCTGTTACCGTTGGGTTTATTGACCTTATTCAGAATAGGTTTTGTAGTCTACCGCAAACGCCGCTACACCCGTTAAATGTTAATAAGTTTGTTTTAACAAACACTTCAATTGAAATATATTTGTAGGTATGCTAAAACCAAGGCATTTATCATTATTCTGATCAAAAAAAATAAATATTCAATGAAATTCATCGTATCGAGTTCGTATTTATTAAAACAACTTCAAGTTTTGGGCGGTATTATCAACAACAACAATACCTTGCCTATTCTAGATAATTTTCTGTTCAATTTGGATGGAAAATCCCTTACTGTTTCGGCTTCCGATTTGGAAACAACCATTTCTTCTAAACTGGAAGTGGAAAGCGCTGAAAAAGGAATGGTTTGTATTCCTGCAAGGCTTTTGCTTGAAACTTTAAAAACCTTTCCAGAGCAGCCTTTAACCTTTACTGTTGAAGACAATAATACTATTGAAATTAGCAGCAACCACGGTAAATATGCGCTTGCATACGCCAGTGGCGAAGAGTTTCCCAATGCCGTGGAATTGAAAGATCCTTCTTCCACAGTAGTCCAGGGTGATGTGCTTGCCACTGCAATCAGCAAAACTATTTTTGCCTCTGGAAATGATGATCTGCGACCAGTAATGAGCGGTGTTTTCTTTCAGTTTTCAACAGATAATCTTGTATTTGTTGCTACCGATGCGCATAAATTGGTAAAATATACCCGTGATGACATCAGCGCTTCCCAAACTGCGGAATTTATTATGCCGAAAAAGCCATTAACGCTTTTGAAAAGTATTCTTGCCGGCAGCGAGGAAGATGTTACCATTGAGTATAACGACAGCAATGCCAAATTCATTTTTGAAAACACCGAAATGGTTTGCCGCTTGATTGATGGGAAATATCCAAATTACGAAGCAGTTATTCCAAAGGAAAATCCCAATAAATTGGTAATTGACAGAAACCAATTTTTGAACTCCGTTCGTCGTGTTTCTATTTTCTCAAGTAAAACAACCCACCAGATTCGTTTGAAAATTGCTGGGGCCGAGTTGAACATTTCCGCAGAGGATATTGATTACAGCAACAAAGCCGAAGAGCGCTTGACTTGCGACTACCAAGGCGATGATATGCAGATAGGCTTCAACAGCCGTTTCCTTACTGAAATGTTGAACAATCTAACAAGCGACGAAGTTTCTCTGGAAATGAGCCTACCAAACCGCGCAGGAATTTTAACTCCCGTGGATGGTTTGGACGAAGGCGAAACCGTTACCATGCTTGTAATGCCGGTGATGTTGAACAATTAGATTGTTAGAATCTTAGATAATTAGAATAGCAGAATTAAAAAAATCCGCCCCAGTGGCGGATTTTTTTCTTAATAGTGATGACATAATTTAACGGGGCCGATGTGTTGTTAATTTAATTCTATAATTAACACTCACTAAAACGAAACACATGAAAACCCTAAAAACTATTAGCATCCTTTTTCTATCACTAGTAATTATTTCCTGTTCCAAAAAAGATGACGACAATGGTGGCGGAAGTGCTCCCGAAGCAGAGTTTAGCGCCACGATAAACGGCGGTGGGTTCGGTAGTAATTATTCGTCCCGTTTGGGATTTTACTCAAGCGACTATAGCGGCAATGGATTAACCCTTGCAGTAACTGACGAAAACACCAATATTATTCGCATATTTTTAAATAATACTGCAGGCTTTGGAAGTGGAATCACCAAAATTATTAATGACGTTGCCACCAATGGTTTTGTAACCAGCGTTGTAATTCGCGATCAAGCCAATCAAGTAACCTACAATGCCTCCGAAGGAGAGATAAATATTTTGGAAAACCGTCAAAATCCTGAAAACGAGGACGGACGCTTAATCTCCGGAAATTTCACAATTACAGCAACTTCCGGTTCGGGGCCGAGCATCACAATGAATGGAAATTTTAAACATTTTGCATATTAATAAAGCAAAGGGGTTACTATCAAAAAAGGGTGCTTTTGTGCACCCTTTTTTTTATGTGTTAATTTTCAACTTCCACTAAATTTATAACTTTTCCAAAGTTAACCGTACCTTTGCAGCCAATGACACACACAGACACCATAGTAGCAATGGCAACGCCTGCAGGAGCCGGGGCAATAGCCGTTTTAAGGCTTTCGGGACCGCAGGCTGTTACAATTGCTTCTTCAATCTTTTCTTCTGTTTCTGGTAAAACGCTTGCAAAACAGAAAACCCATACCGTTCATTTGGGACATATAAAAGATGGCGAAAAGGTTTTGGACGAAGTATTGGCAACCATTTTTAAAAACCCAAACAGTTATACGGGTGAAGACGTGGTGGAAATTTCCTGTCACGGCAGTAATTACATTCAACAGGAAATCATTCAGCTTTGCCTTCGGAAAGGGTGCCGTATGGCACAAGCAGGAGAGTTTACACTGCGTGCTTTCCTAAACGGGAAAATGGATTTAAGTCAGGCAGAAGCGGTTGCAGATCTCATTGCCAGCGATAGTGCCGCCAGCCATCAATTGGCAATGCAACAAATGCGCGGCGGATTTTCCTCTGAAATTAAAAAGCTGCGTGAAGAGCTTTTGAATTTTGCTTCCCTCATAGAATTGGAGCTCGATTTCGCAGAGGAAGATGTTGAATTCGCCAATAGGGAAGAATTTCAGAAACTTATTTCAAAAATAACCCATGTTCTGAAGCGACTTATAGATTCCTTCGCCACGGGCAATGTGCTGAAAAATGGTATTCCCGTTGCCATTGTGGGCGAACCGAATGTGGGGAAATCTACCCTGCTAAATGCCTTGCTGAACGAGGAAAGAGCAATTGTAAGTGATATTGCCGGAACCACGCGCGATACCATTGAAGACGAAATAAACATTGGCGGCATCGGCTTCCGTTTTATCGATACAGCCGGAATACGTGAAACGGTGGACGTGATAGAAGGTTTGGGAATTCAAAAAACATTTCAAAAAATAGACCAGGCGCAGGTAGTTATTTATCTTTTTGATGCGGAAAAATTCAAGAGTCAAGGTTCAAAATTTAAGATTGAAATTGAAACTATCAAAAATAAATATCCGCTAAAAAATCTTATAATTGTTGCCAATAAGGTTGATAAACTTTCGAAAGAAGAAATCCAACAACTCAAAGTCTCCCTAAACGCGGTTGAAGGGTCTTCCTATTTGTTACTCTCTGCAAAAACAAAAGATGGAATTGAAGAACTTCAAAACAAGCTCCTAGAATTCGTAAACACCGGCGCGCTTCGAAACAATGAGACTATCGTTACCAACAGCCGCCATTATGACGCCCTGCTGAAAGCTTTGGAAGAAATTACCAAAGTACAACAGGGCTTGGACAGTAATTTAAGTGGCGATCTTTTGGCCATAGACATTCGACAGGCGCTCTATTATTTTGGTGAAATAACCGGCGAAATTTCTAACGACGAACTTCTCGGAAATATTTTCGCGAATTTTTGCATCGGAAAATAATTGCCTTCATTACAATGCAGGATTTAAATTTAAAAAGAGCTGAATAAATTATTGTCTTTTAATAATACCATTCAGGCTCACTCTAATAGTGTTGTCAAATAGGTCTTGCAAGCTATATTCCATAAGCGCGGTTTTATGGCTTATTACTTGATCAAGATTTATCAGATGAAATTCACAAAACAACTGGGTATTGATTGTGGGGTCTATTTCACCACTCCTTTGCCCCTTTTTCAATAAGGTTTTAATTATACCAAAAACTATTTTACCGCGTTGAAGGGCATAAAACTGATAGGTTTCCGGATAACCTCTTTTTAAATCAAAATAAAAATTAGGTGTAACTTTTATTAAATGTTTTACGGCGTATTCATAAATCTTTTTTATTTTCTCTATCGGTGTTCCCCTTTCATCTTGAATCCTTTTGATATTTGAAAAATGTAAATCAAAAAGATAGTGAATACATTTTTGAACCAATTCCTTTTTACTGCCATAGTGAAGGTAAATGGTCTTCTTTGATAAACCCATTTCTTGGGCTATATCATCCATTCTAACGGTCTTGATTCCATGTGTTTGAAAAAGCACAAGTGACCTAACCAATATGGTTTTTGACAGGGACATAGCTGTATATATTAACAATATCTATTCTTCTAATTGATAGTTTTTCAAAATAGCATCAAAAGAATATTTACCGCTGCCAAGTATTAACAAAACTACATAGGCCAACAAGTAAAACAGTCCTAATTCTTTCAAGGCATACGGATCGCTACCGTGAATCATTAATACGGCTACCAACATGGTTATAATTAATGGAATGGCCGCTATTCTGGTAAAAAGTCCAATTAGCAGTAATATAGAACATAAAACTTCTGCAACCACAGTTAGTAATAATGAAAACGTAGCGCTAATCCCCATAACACTGGGAAACTGAATATCTCCGCTAAACAGCATGTACAGTTTTGGAATTCCATGAACAAGCATCATTATACCAACACCAAACCTTAATAATAAAACAGCTATACTAACGGTGTTCTCGTTTAATTCAATATTCAGTAATTTTTTCATAATTCATTGTTTTGTTTCTAACCTATCTTTACGGAAGTCATAGTCAGTGAACCTCCAACAGGTTTGTCGTTAAATATTGTTATTTCTTCATTTTTGGTCTTTAATGCCAAGGTGTAAATCAACGGCATATAATGTTCGGGCGTTGGGATGGCTAACTCAAAAGCTTTTCCTTGGGATTTAAAGTTTATTAAACTTTTGTGATCTTCGTTAACGATAAAGTTTTTCATCTTTTCGTTGGCCTCTATAGTCCAATCGTAGGCATATACTTCGTTTAACCTTTTCCACGAAACCATGCGAAGATTGTGTACCATATTTCCACTTCCCACAATTAGAACACCCTTTGTGCGAAGGCTATTCAATTCCTTTGCTAATTCATAGTGATATTTTGCAGGCTGTGTATAATCAATGCTCATTTGAATTACCGGGATATCGGCATTGGGATAGAGATGTTTTATAACGCTCCACGCTCCGTGGTCGAGCCCCCATTTATCATCTAATCCTACATTTGTTTTTGTTATTATCGCTTTGGTCTGTTTTGCCAGTTGAGGGCTTCCCGGTGCTGGGTACTGTACTTCAAAAAGCTCCTGTGGGAAGCCTCCAAAGTCATGAATGGTAGGAGGATTTTGCATTGCTGTTACATATGTGCCATTGGTTTCCCAATGGGCAGAAATGCAGAGTATTGCATTGGGGCGTACCAATTCATTTCCAAGCCGTCTAAAATTTGCCACAAATTCATTTTCCTCAATGGCATTCATAGGGCTTCCATGACCCAAGAATAGTACAGGCATTTTTTCTGTATTACTCATTGTTGCAGTCATTTTATTTAAATCTTTCAAATTCATACTTGAACCTATTAGCGGCAATAGTGCCATTGATTTTAAAAATTGTTTTCTATTCATTGACGTAAACTAACTACGAAACTTGCTTTGCGAAATGAACTTCGAACATAAAGGGTCACAAACCATCCAACATCTTTTGCTATTAATCATTTTAGAAGAAGTGTGCTGAATGGTTTTTTAAAGAATGTAAGGTTAAAAACCAACCAAATTATGAAAAACACAAAACCTTACAACTTAAAATTTAGTTGCGACCCTCTACCATCTGTTAAGCATTCATTCCACCATCAATCACTTGCGTTGTACCAGTAATGAATTTGCTCTCATCACTTGCCAAAAATTGAACAAGCTGTGCAATTTCAACTGGATCAGCGTATCGCCCTAAGGGAATTGAATTTTCAAAGGCTTTTTTCATTCCAGCGGCATCCTCAGGATTATAGCCAGCTTCCAAAGAACGCATCATTCTATTATCTACGGGAGAAGGGTTGATGGTATTGACGCGAATGTTTCGAGAGGCTACCTCTAAGGCAAGATTTCGCATCATACCAACAACGGCATGTTTACTTGCGGTATATGCAGTTACATTTAAACTGCCAGAAATTCCAGCTACTGAAGAGGTAAGGATAATACTTCCGCCATCGTTCATATAGGGTAAAACATATTTGTTTCCTAAAAAAACACCTTTAACATTTACGGCAATGACCTTGTCAAAAACATCTTCTGGATATGCTACGGTTGGTTTTACTACACCTTCAATTCCAGCATTATTGAAAAATATATCAATTTTCCCAAATGCATTTACCGCTTCTTTTACGTAGCGTTTCACATCGTCCGGTTTGGTGACATCGGCTGCTGAATATTTCACGTTTTTACTGCCTAATTCATCTACTACTTCTTTTAGGGAATCCTCATTGAGATCTACCAAAAAGACCTTTGCGCCTTGGTCTAAAAACAGTTTGGCCGTTGTTTTGCCTATACTGCCAGCACCACCCGTAATGATGGTTACTTTGTTTTCTAATCTTCTTACTACATGTTCCATGATCTTATATTTTTATGTTAATACCATTTAATGATACAAAGTTCGCTATTAGGATAGGGTTATAACTTACACTTTTAGGTAGTAAGGGTGTAATATTGGGAAAAGAATATTCCTACAGAAATTCATAATAACTAGAAAATTCCATTATTTCTATAGGTTCAAAAATTTGAACCGGAATAACACATACCCCAGTATTTATATTACAGTACTTTGGGTATTTGGTGAATATAGGTTTCATATTCTCGTTTTTGAAATTATTCAGTAAAAGCTATCATAATCTTATGCTATATAAGTTGCCATTTTTAGTTTCAATTCTTTTAAGATTTTCAGTTCTGTGCAACTCATCCAAAATCTGTTTGGCTATTATGATGTTTGTATCGGCTAATTCCGCATATTCCTTTACTGTGAGTGATGGATAGAGGGAGAACAAGTTTATTAACGAAGTGTCATAATTCGTTTTCTTACAGATGGGCAATAACTTCTGTATTGCTATCTCATAATCCGTATAAGGTCTGGCCCCGTATACATTTTGCTTGATTCCGTCTTCATCTATAAAAATAATTGTTGGAAAACCTCTTATTCCTAATTGCCGGGCAAGTTCCAAATCCTCAAGAAAATTTTGTTCCGCGTTGCCGTTTAGATAATCTTCATTCAATCTATTTACGTCCAATTGTGCATCGACAGCTGCCATGGCTATATGTTCCCATTTAGCAATATTCTTTTTTTCAATAAACAATAGTTCTCGCATTCGCCGCAAAAATAGTAGTGCCTTTTGCTCGTCCTGCAATTGTGCGGCCTTAAAAGCTATTGAGGGTGGATAGGAAGAATGCAAAGGGTCTTCCAGCCAGATGTCTCCATTTATGGGCATTTGAAAATAATAGCTTACATCATCCCAATGTTGTGCAACATCTTCGGGTTTACTAATAATACCGTCGTTATAATTCCAGTCGCGTAATAACCCACCCATTCTATATTCAAAATCGATTAGATGCCCATATTCTAGCTTTAGCTTACGCAATTGTGGTTCAATGCCCCAACAGCTTGAGCAAATAGGATCCGTATAGTAAATTACCCGAATAGGTTTCGTAATAGCCTTTTCTGCTTCAATCTTTTCGAATATATGCTCCATTGTAGGTATTTCACAAACACCTGTTTCTGGATCACAAATCAGTGGATTTTTTACATTAGTATGCATAGGATTTTTTTGTGAATTTTAATTACAATTTTATAATATCAGCTAAAAAGGCGCTATCTATTTATCTGGGTAAAACTTTGATTTAATAATACTCTTTTCTACAATACCGGTAAACAATAATAGTCCCGCTAACAGGAGTAGAAAATAAAATAGAAATCCTGTTAATTGTCCTGTTAATACTATCAAGATAAGACTAGCTGCAATCCAATATCTCACATACACGTCTTCTCTGCTTATTTTTTGGATTTTAAACTTTTTCATGATTTCTAAATTTAAAAAATGAATAACTTCCCTTTAAATAGTTTTACTGTTTGGCGAACTGTAGATGAACTACAATATCCACATCCTTACCAATACCAGCTGCGGTAGGGTCAAAATTAATGTTGTAGTCAAACCTGTTGATAGTGGTTTTCGCTTTCAAACCTAATTTTTCACCTTGGTCGCTCTTGGCCGTTCCCCCGTAGTACACATCAAAAATTACTGGTTTTGTAACCCCTTTAATAGTAAGCTCGCCATACAATAAAAAATATTCTGGTTTACCTGTCGCCAAAATTTTGGTGCTTTTAAAGGTCATAGTCGGATAGGTTTCCACCTCAAAAAAATCGGCACTTCTCAAGTGTTTGTCCCTCGCATCTACATTGGTGTTGATACTTGCCACTTGCACGTTAAAATTAAATTGTGCATCACGCAAGGCCTCGCCATTGGTGGTTAAACTACCTGTGTAGTCTAAAAACTTGCCATTCACCAAACTAATGCCTGAATGCTTGATGCTAAAGTTTAACGAAGAATGGTTTGGGTCTACCTGCCATTGGGTCTGTGCAAAAGCTCCTATTGAAAATAGGGACATTACAACTAAAATCAGTACTTTTTTCATAATCATTTAAAATTAAATTGTTAATTAATTATTTGATTACAAAAATAGTAACACTACGGATGTTAAGAATTACACTTTTCGGTAGTAGAGGTATAATTTTAGGAAGTTAACAGGCTTCGCATTTCATCCCGAAACTCACCTGGTGTTTGCCCCGATTTCTTTTTGAAAACATTAGAGAAGTAAGAGTTTTCATTATAACCCAATTCGTAGGCTATTTCGGCAATGGTTTTATCCGTGGAAGTCAGAAGGTTTTTGGCTTCAATCAATTTTCTGGTTTCAATGATTTCCGACACACTTTGCTGTAGAATATTTTGGCAAATCAAATTTAAGTTCCGTGTGCTCATAAACAATTTTTCCGCATAATATCCCACGCTCAAGGGGCGCCGAAAATTTTCTTCCAAAATGGCGAGAAAATTGGTAAACGTCTCATTTTGGTTTGAGGAAATAGCTGTGGGCTGCTGTTTCTGTTTTTCTGATAATACAATCGAAATAACGGCGTTGAGCAAATGGCGAAGGACTGAAAAATCAGGATTTGATTGCCTTAATTCATTATACATCATTTCAGTCAAAACCGGAAGGCGTCCCGTAAGCCTTTCAACCGGCCAAAATATATTAGCCTTATTGTGGAATGCAGCGTAAAGTTGAAATATAATTTCAGCTGAAAATTCACTACTAAACCTAATGACCCAAACATCGCACTTACCATCTTTTACTATAGGCTTTACTCTGTGAACCTTACCTTTGCTTACAAAACAAACATAGGGAGCATCTACAATTGTGGTTTCAAAATCTATGAAATGCTCAATAGACCCCTCCATTCCAATAAGGATTTCTTCAAAGTCGTGATTATGGGGTTCATTAGGTGAAGAGGCAACTTTTATTGCCTCTTCAATGTCAAACCTAAATATTTTTACTGGTTGGTCCATTGCTTAATTACTGAAGAAGTGTAAAAACTAAATTTACAAATTTTAAATCAGTTCTCTATATTATCCCATACCACCTCTTTTATAGTCAAGGGTAAATCCGTTAATATTTACATAAATCTCAGGATTAATGACTCATTTCTGTGGAATTGGCAATGCAAACCCATAGTTTTGCCCCCTTATTGAACAATAATTGAAAAAACAAAATTATGAGTCAAGTACAAGGAAATGAAACCGTAAAACTTCATTACACAGGAAAATTGAACAACGGACAAGTATTCGATAGTTCCGTACAACGTGAACCACTGGAGGTAAAACTCGGTGAAGGTCGTTTAATTCCAGGTTTTGAAAAAGGATTGGTAAATATGAAGGAAAACGAAAAGAAAACCATTACCATTCCAAAAGAAGAAGCTTACGGCGAAATTCAAAAAGAACTTTTTCAAAAAATACCAAGTGAGAACTTGCCACAGGATATAAAACCAGAAGTAGGTATGGGGCTTGTGTCCAAAAATCCTGACGGTTCTGAGCGTCAATTGCGCGTTGCAGATGTAAAGGACGGTTTTATCATCGTTGATGCCAACCATCCATTGGCGGGGCAAGACCTGACCTTTGAACTTGAATTACTAGAGATTAAGTAATTCTAAAGAATATATTTTTAAAAAAAGACTGCCGAGAGGTGGTTTTTTTTTGCTTTACGCTATAGGCTGTAGGCTGTAGGCTGTAGGCAAATATAAAATGTAGAAGCTTAATGCTTAAAGCTTAAAGCATTTTTCAGAACAATAGCATCTACACAATTTATTCCATCAATAGCCGCTGAAATAATTCCTCCAGCATAGCCTGCACCCTCTCCACAAGGGTATAATCCTTTTATTTCAATATGTTCCAATGTTTCTGAATCGCGTGGAATGGAAACAGGCGAAGAAGTCCTGCTCTCGGGCGCATGCAAAACCGCTTGATTGGTGTAATATCCCTTCATCTTTTTTCCGAAGGCTACAAATGCTTTTTTCAAACGTTTTGAAATTAACGGCGGAAGCACTTCATTTAAATCTACTGAAACAATTCCGGGTTGGTATGAAGTCTTCGGAAAATCTTCAGAAACCTTTCCCTCCACAAAATCAATCATCCGTTGGGCAGGGACTTTTTGGGTCTTCCCTCCTGCTTCCCAACAGCGCTGTTCCACAAACCTCTGAAAGTCCAGACATACAAAAGGATCACCTTCTTTATAATTTGGTAAATCTTTGGGTTCCACGCTCACTACAATTCCGCTATTTGCGTACGGATTGTTGCGCTTGCTTGGGCTCCAACCATTGGTAACCACCTCTTCCTGCTCGGTGGCGCAGGGCGCAATAATTCCGCCGGGACACATACAGAAGGAATACACCCCCAAACCATCTACCTGCTCCACCAAGGCATAGCTGGCCGGTGGCAAGTATGGATTGTCAACTTCTCCGTGATATTGAATATAATCTATGAGCTCCTGTTGATGTTCCACCCGAACGCCAATGGCGAAGGGTTTGGCTTCAATTTTTACATTTTTAGCGTGAAGCAAATAAAAAATATCTCGCGCCGAATGCCCTGTTGCAAGAATTACGTTTTCAAACTCAAACCATTTTTCGGTATTTATTTGAATTGCTTCAATAGCGCCATCCTTCAACTTTAAATCTGTCAATTTTGAATTGAAATGTACTTCCCCACCATTATCGAGAATCGCTTCCCGCATTGCAGTGATTATCTTCGGAAGTTTATTAGTTCCAATATGCGGATGGGCATCGACGAGTATATCTTCATCGGCGCCAAAGTGGACAAACCATTCCAACGCTTTCAGCACATTGCCGCGTTTTTTGCTACGGGTATAGAGCTTTCCGTCGGAATAGGTTCCTGCGCCGCCTTCCCCAAAACAATAATTACTTTCCGGGTTTACAATTTGGTCTTTATTGATGGCAGCCAAATCACGGCGGCGCTCCCGAACGTCTTTCCCGCGTTCAAAAACAATTGGTTTCAAGCCCGCTTCGATAGCACGAAGTGCAGCGTAAAGCCCTGCGGGGCCTGCGCCAATTATTGCTATTTCCTTTGCTTTTGAAACATTTTGCGGCACAAAGGGAGGAATGGTTTCCCGTTTTTCGCCTTTCAACCACAATTCAACTTGAAGGTTTATTTTGATAGGTTTACGGCGCGCATCAATGGAGCGTTTGCGGATGCGCCAGTCGCTAATGTTTTCTTTTCGAAGCTTTTCCTTTTCCAAAGTAAGTTCCAAAATGAAATCCAAATCGTCCTGTTGCCGTGGCATTATCGCTATTTGAACCAATCTGCTCATAGGCGGCAAAGATAGCAGTTAATTGGTTTATGTTATGTAGGAAATTTTCGCTCATTTTAGCCAACTTCCGTTAATATTAATTTAAACTTTATAGCAAGTTCCTGCTTTCACAAACTAATTGGCTATTTTTAAGAAAAACTGAAATAACACTTTTAAAAGTGAAACTCCAACCAATTTTGAATTAGAATAAAGAATGAGAATACCGAACTATGCAGTTTTAACCATTTCATTCTTGACCTTCTTTTGTAACGTTTCTTATGCACAGTTACTTGAGGGAAAGGTAGTTTCCACTGAGAATGTTCCCATTGAAGCCGTAACGGTTTTTTTAGCGAAGAAACCCGTGGCCAAAACAGACTCGCAAGGAATTTTCACTATTAAAGATTCAATAAATCTTCCCATTAATTTAAGGTTTCAACATCCCAATTACTTCTATGCAACCTTTCAACTTTCAAAAAATAATTCAACTTTTATCCTTTATCCAAAAGTAAAATTGGAAATTTTAGAAGAGGTTATTATTTCATCAATCTACCAAAAGGAAAGCAAGGTTATAATTCCTACAGAAAAGATAACTTCAGCAAAATTTGAAGCATACAGCCCTGTGGATTTGGTGGCAGCAATTAATGAAACTCCCGGTGTTTATATCCAAAGCGGCGCCATCAATACCAACCGAATCGTAATTCGGGGCGTAGGCTCGCGCACGCTTTATGGTACCAATAAAATCCGTGCGTATTTTAATGGAATTCCGATTACCAATGGCGGTGGCGAAACGGCCATAGACGCGATTGATCCCGAGCATATTCAGACCATGGAAATAGTAAAAGGGCCCAAAGCCACCCAATACGGCACCAATTTGGGCGGAACCCTGCTGATAAATTCCAAACAGGCCGCCGTGGGCAATTCTTACTTCGCCACCAACCTTTCCGTTGGATCCTTTGGACTGATTAAAAACACGGTCGCCGCCGCGACTGCAACCGACAGGTTTTCGTTAAATGTAAATTACGACCACTTAAAAACGGACGGCTTTCGTGAGAATAGTGAATATAATAGGAAAAGCATGTTACTTACTTCCTCATATAAATTAAATCCTAAAAACGAAATCGGTTTACTGGTAAATTATGTGGATTATCTCGCCCAGATTCCCAGCTCCATTGGCAGGACGGCTTTTGAGGAAGACCCTTCCCAAGCAGCCTTTACGTGGAAGGCTGCGCAAGGTTTTGAGGATAATAAACAGACCTTGTTGGGAGTGAGCAATACACATCGATTTTCCGAAAATTTCAGCAATACCAGCAGTGTTTTTTATACTTATTTGGACCATTACGAGCCGCGGCCTTTTAATATTTTGGATGAATACACCAACGGTTACGGCGCACGGACGGTTTTTGCAAAAGACTTTTCATTTTTAAAAAATAAAGCCAATCTCAGTTTTGGAGGGGAATTTTACAAAGATGAATACAACTGGAAAACGATTGAAAATTTATATGAGGAAAACAATGGCAACGGCAGTTTGGAAGGACAATTGTTAAGTGATAATATTGAAAAAAGGGACAATTTGAATGTTTTTGCAACCGTAACAATTCCATTTACACAAAAACTCAAAGGTCAGTTTGGCCTTAATTATAATCAAACCGATTATGATTTTATTGACTATTTTAATGAGGGAATAAACAATAAAAGTGCTGAACGCAACTTTGAACCAATTTTAGCACCCAATGTAAATCTGCTATATCAATTCACCGAAAACGTAAGTTCCTACTTTAACTTCAGCAAGGGTTTTAACTATCCTTCCATTGAGGAAACATTAACGCCCGAAGGCGTCATAAATCCAGAACTCGGGCCCGAAAAAGGCTTCAATTATGAATTGGGAAGTGAAGCTTTTTTCTTTCGAAGAAACCTTCATTTACAGCTTACAGCCTACCTTTTGGATATTACGGGCTTATTGGTGGCACAGCGTGTGGGTGACGACCAATATATTGGCAGAAACGCCGGAAAGACGGAACATAAAGGACTAGAAATAAGCGCTTCCTACACACAGACTTTCAGTGATTCGTGCTACGTTTCTCCCTATCTTAATGCGGAAATTACCGATCATGAATTTATTGATTTTGTAGATGGCGATAATGATTATTCGTCAAATCAACTTACCGGGGTACCTGAGAGTAAATTGAATGCTGGAGTCATCCTCGGAGTTAAAAACTTTCTATTAAACACCAACTTATTGCATATTGGAGAAATTCCTCTAAATGATTCAAATACGCTCTATTCCAATCCTTACACTATATTCAATACGAAGGTTTCCTATAAAAAAGAATTATCCAAACTACTTTCTTTTGAACTAAATGCAGGGGTAAACAATTTTACCGATGAAAAATATGCTGCTTCCGTGTTAATAAACGCTTCAGGCTTTGGAGGTGCCGAGCCTCGCTACTATTACCCAGGAATGCCACGAAATTGGTATGGCGGGTTTCAGCTAAAATATCAACTTTAAGCCTTGAAGTTTGTACCTTTGTGAAAACTTTTAACATCATGATTTTCCTAGAAAACGAAGGCAACACCAATCCTCGACTCAATCTTGCGCTGGAAGAATACGCCCTGCGGAACTTTAGCGCAGATAATGATTATCTGCTCTTCTACATAAACGAGCCGTCCATTATTATTGGCCGTAACCAAAACACCTTGGAAGAAATTAACCACGAGTATATTGAGCAGAACAATATTCACGTAGTGCGAAGGGTTTCGGGCGGTGGTGCGGTATATCACGATTTTGGGAACCTCAATTTCAGCTTTATTACCGATCACGATATAAAAAGTTTGAACAACTTCAAAAAATTCACCGCGCCCGTAATAAAGGTTTTGAACGGTTTGGGCCTAAACGCTGAACTAAAGGGCCGCAACGACATTCAGGTTGATGAAAAGAAAATTTCTGGCACTGCGCAGTTTTCTACCGGAAAGCGGATGGTAAGTCACGGCACACTTTTGTTTGATACGGATTTGGGCGAAGTGGTAAACGCGCTTAACGTCAAAATGAGCAAAATTGAGAGCAAGGGCCATAAATCGGTACGCAGCCGCGTGGCCAATATTTCTGAATTTTTAAAGCAACCTTTAAAGATCGAAGAATTCAGAAAATTGTTATTGGAAGGACTATACGAGGAAAGTGAACCGTTTGAGAGTTATCGTTTAACGCCCGAAGAATGGAAAGCTGTCCACGAATTGAAAGAAGAGAAATACGACACTTGGGATTGGAACTTCGGACGTTCCCCAAAATTCAACATACAGCGGAGCAAACGTTTTCCAATTGGTGAAATTGATCTTCGTATTTTTGTGGAAAAGGGACACATCAAGGATTTTAAAATCTACGGCGATTTCTTCGGAAAGGAACCCGTGGAAAATCTAGAAAAACTATTGGAAGGCGCCCGCTATGAAAAAGAGGATATTTCAGAATTGTTGAAAGATATTGAAGTAAAGGAATATTTTGGAGATATTCCGAAAATTGATTTTATCGAATTAGTATATGGGGCAGATGAAGTGTAGAACATTGCGGCAATTTTAGGATTACAAAATGAATAAAAACATTAAAATACTCTTAATGATAGTAGCCGCATTGATTACTATAATAGGATTTGTAACAGGGAAATTTCTGTTTCTCTTTATCTGGCTGCCTTTAGGTTTTCTTTTTCAGAAGAAAGAAAAAGAAAATTGATTTTAGAAAGAATATGAATATGCTATTCCGCCGCCAATAAGCGTATCTGCAATATTTGAGAAATCCGCCCCCCCCAAGACTGTAAATGTTCCAAGTTTTTCACTTTTATAGGAAAGCGAGCCGTAGTTGTACCAATATTTCCATTCTGGGAAAAATGGTTTTCGATAGGTTCCTAGATATTTGGCATAGGTGCTTTTTAATTTCCACTGAAATTTACTAAACGCTCCCATCAAAGCAAAATGGTGTACTTTTGAACGGTTACTTATAAATGCAGTATTATCACCATCAATTACAATACTTTTGTCGAATAAAATAAACGGTGCACCAATTATATTTTCTTCATAAGTCCAACCACTGCGATATAGATTGTTTCCAAAGTATCCATCAAAACCACTTACTGATTTATTTCCACTTTGGTCCGAGGTATCAATATATTCATATAAAACGGAAGAAATAATTTTTTGGTTTTCCGGTTTAAAATAAATTCCCCAAACGCCATCTGGTAAATTTGCTAGTCTAGTACCTGAACCATCTTCAAAAGGGTGCTCATGGTATATTGAGAATTCACCTAACTTATTTTTGAATTCATAGGTAAGCATATAGGACCCCAAATGGTTTCCAATCGCATTTTTAGTTTCATTTTCCAAACCAATTTCTGTTGAATTCGCTGCAAAAAATATCTTGAAGAAATCTTTGAATTCATCTTTTAAATCTCCGTATACTGGAGAAGTTCCGCCCCATTGCGCATAATGTCGAATTTTTGCCGTAAGCTTGTGATTCTCATTAAAAGTTGTAATTAACGCCAATCGTTTGTAATGTACGTGGGTACCATCCACAAATCGATTGTCATTCAACTCGTAATGACCAATTCCCCAATCCAATCCGAAAGTATTCGAAATTTTAAGAGGATTGTTTGCTTCAAGAAGAATGCCAGGCAAAGGTCTAGCATTTCCAGACCACAAAAAATTTTGATTTGTTGCTGAAAGTCCGTCAAGCATCTCCTTTTGTTTTTTTGGACCCACCGTGGCTAAAAGCCATGAATTTTCAAATTGAAGGTATAAATCTCTTCGCTGTACATTATTCTCAACTCCATCCCTTCCATACACTGCAGCACCTGCATTCAACTTAAATTTTGAATACGTTAAGCTTGCTTTCAACTCAGCCGTTGCTGATAGATTGGTAAGTTCACCAAGAACATAGTTTGTATTTGTGTGGAACCAAAATGGATTTTCATTTTCACTCGATAAAATAGCTTTAGTTTCAACACTTCCGCCAATTTCAAACTCCTGTGAAAACAGCATTAAAGGGAAAAAGAAAAATATTAGAAAGAGGTTTTTCATAGAGATTAACCTAGTTTTTATTCAAAATCCTTTTCAGTAAGGAACGTTCTTCCCTTGCATAGGCATATCCGTATTTATTGCCGTAGCCAAAATTGTTCAGATTTACATTGTTCAAAACAATAGCCACATTTGCCAATCGGCCATCATCGATTGCATCTTGTGGAAAATCGAGCAAACGTTTATCTGTATAACCAGCACGCACTACGTACAGCGTAATATCCGCCAACTTGTTAATCAAAATAGTATCTGTAACCAACATCGATGGCGCAGTATCCATAATGATATAATCAAACTCTTTTTTAAGTTCTTCCACAAAGGTTGTGGTCCGCTTCTGCATTAACAATTCAGCAGGGTTAGGTGGAATGGCACCAGAGAGAACAATACTCAAATTTTCATTGTAATCACTTTGGGACACAACATCTTCTACCTCCATATCGTCATATACAATATATTCTGTAAGTCCTTTGCTATTTTTTAAATGCTCTGGCAAATACCGTTGCAATTGTGGATTACGAATATCAGCGCCCACAAGCACTACCTTTTTTCCCGTAAGTGCCAATGTCAATGCCAAGTTGAATGCCACAAAGGTTTTTCCTTCGCCCTTTATAGTTGAAGTTACAATCAATGTTTTGCCTTTATCGTTTTCTTCAAGTTTATTAATAAATAGGTACTGAAGATTGGTACGCAATATTCTATAGGCCTCAGCCATAATACTGCGATCGTTAAGCTGTATTAAATCTGCTTCGTTACGCTTTATTCTTGGGATTTCTCCAATAATTGGAGTAGCCGGAAGGTGGCGTTCCACATCTCTTCGGGAGGCTACTTTTGTATTTAAAAGATTAACTCCATAAATTCCCATAAAAGGAATCAAAAGTCCTGCTAAAAGTGCCCCCAAGTATATTAAAGGTTTTTTGGGGGAAACAGGTTTTTTTGTACTGTATGCATTATCCACGACTTTAGCCTTGGGAGATGTTGCCGCCAATGTAATTGATGCTTCTTCCCTTTGCTGAAGCAAGAAAAGATAAAGCTGCTCTTTAATAGTCTGCTGTCTTTCAATACCTCTAAAAATCTTTTCTTTTGCTGGAACTTGTGCTATACGTGAATTTAATGTAGATTCCTGATAATTAATATCTTTCATTGCAATTTTTAAAGCATTGCTCGAATTTTTTAAACTGCTCAGAATACTGGAACGCATCTGCTCAATTTGCGTGTCTACATTTTGAACTACAGGGTTCTTTTCAGTTGAACTCTGTAATAATTTATTGCGATATAGAATTAACTGGTTATAATTATTAACTGCCCCTGCCACTTCTTCACTTTCAATACCTATATTAGATGGTAAAAGCTCATTATTAGAGCTATTTTCCATATAATCAATCATTGTTTTAGAGAGTTCCAACTGTGTTCCTACATCTAATTGCTTTTTATTGAATTCACTAGCGTTTTCAAGTATTATCTGTGCCTCGGCCTGAATATCGGTCAGCCTGTTATCGCTTTTGAAAATCTGCTTATTACGCTCCACAGAATCTAGCTCACGAGTAATGATCTCAAGTCTTGAGTCTATAAATGCAGATGTGTTTCTTGCAATTTCATTTCTATCAGCAATTGCATCTTGATTGTATTGTGATACAAGCTCGTCGAGAAAATCCTCAGCCTTTTCGGTTACTGGAGTTAGCATACTCAGCTCGAGCACATTACTAGATTTAATTTCGTTTTCTATAACAACTTTTCCTTGGTAATCCAGTGCCACGTTCTCAATAGGGCGATATGTTACAACCACGGTCCTATCTAAAAAGGATTCAAAATTTTCTTTATTCTCAAGATTTGGAAGAATGGTTATTTCGCCAAATGGCAAAGAAAGTTGTTCCCCAAATTTATAAGTTCCCTCAAAAGTTTTTGCCTCATCTTCCAATATAAATTCGGTGGCAGATAGCACTTCAATGTACAATTTTGGAACACTTATTTTGTTCCCTATCTCCTTAAAAGATTGATATTGTACATTAAAAGGAATGTAGGAATAAATTTCAGAAGTTTTTATTGCACCTACCGATTCGTATTTTATGTTTAGCCCAAGTTCCTTTATTGTTTTTGATATGATACGTTTGGAATTAAAAATAGCCAATTCATTATCAATCTTGCTAGTATTGAATCTTGACAGAAAACTACCAAATTGTGAAAAAGCAGCCATTTCCATTGGGCTACTGGCGCTTTTTTCGTCTTTGATGATTATGGTTGCGCGGGTTTGGTAGAGTGCGGTGGTATATCTTAAATAAATAAATGCAAGTACCAAAGCAACTACGGCGCCTAAGACAAAAAGATACCAATAACGTGTATATTGTTCAATTATTTCGCGGATTGATGTTTCCTTGGTCTCTGGCTTATATCGGTTTTCCTCCATAACAATTGGGGGTATATTATCGGGTTAAAAGAATAACGGTGCTTAGTACAACCGTTACGAGTGAAAGAAGCGCGGGAACATCTGGAATAAACCCTGATTTGCGGACTCCTTTTAACGAAGGCTCAACGTAAACTATGTCGTTCTGCTTTAAAAAATAATAAGGTGATGTAAAAAGGTCTGAACTGGTATAGTCAATCCTGGCTACTTTACGCACACCATTTTCTTCACGTATAACCGTAACCTCCGTACGCTTTCCGTCTATGGTCAGATCTCCTGCCAAGGCAATTGCCTCTGGCAAGGTGACCCGTTCGTCCTGAATTCGGAAGACACCGGGATTTCTCACTTCTCCAATTACCGTTATTTTGAAATTGATGATACGTACATCCACTACCACATCCGTTATATATTCTGAAAGCTTGGCTTTTAATTCCTCTTCTACTATACCTCTTGTTTTTCCCATCACTGAAAGGGTACCCAAAACTGGAAAACGAATATCTCCATCAGCATCCACTAAATACCCCTGTAACTGTATGTTGTTTGTTACGGGAGCTCCTTCTGAACCAATAGTGCGTTTGAATGGCCTTACTACTTCCTCGTCTATGGAAGATACGGTTATATAAAGAATATCATTGGGCTCAATGATAGGCTCAAAAGAGGTTTCAATTTCTTTCAAGTTTAGATTTTCAGCATCTTGAAAATACAAGATTTCCTTTTTTGTAGCACAAGAAAAAAGACTTGAACAGATTAAAAGCAGTATTGCAATTTTATTCATTAAAGTTATTTTTTAAGGCGCAAATATAAGGCCTTCATATATTATAGCAGGTGATTATTTAGTATCTCTGGGGATGAAAATTCGAGATTATGTGTGTTTCTGAACATCCAAAACTTCAAATTCTGAATTTTTGCTCAAAAACTCTGGAATCAATTCTTTTAACTTTTTTACTATTTCTTTACTTTTTCCGTTTTCAGAAATAGAAATAATTTCTTGCATCTTGGCAGCTATTAGCTCATATTCCACAACGGGAACTTTAGAAACCATAATTTTGGGGTGATAGGTAGGCAATGAGGTACTACTGTCGTTCAACAATTCTTCGTATAATTTCTCACCGGGTCTTAGCCCTGTGATTTCAATATCAATATCCTCATATGGTTTTAATCCCGAAAGACGAATCATTCGTTTCGCCATGTCAAGAATTTTTATAGGTTTGCCCATATCAAAAACGTAAATTTCGCCTCCATTACCCATAGTTCCAGCCTGTAGCACCAATTGGCAGGCTTCACTTATGGTCATAAAATATCTAATAATATCTTTATGGGTTACGGTTAATGGCCCGCCAGCTGCAATTTGCTTTCTGAAATAAGGAATAACAGATCCGTTGGAACCCAATACATTTCCAAAACGGGTTGTGATAAAGCGTGTATTGTTGTTAACGTGATTTTGAAGTGATTGTACATACATTTCCGCAGCACGCTTTGAAGCTCCCATTACATTTGTTGGGTTGACAGCTTTGTCCGTAGAAATCATTACAAATTTATCAACATTGTGCTTTACTGAGAGATTTGCTAAATTGATAGTCCCGCCAATATTCACATAAATTGCTTCGTGCGGATTCTTTTCAATTAAAGGTACATGCTTATATGCCGCGGCATGATAAACCAAGTCAAACTTGTATTTTGCAAAAAGTATTTCCATCCTTTCGCGGTTTCTTATATCTGCTAATAGGATTGAAAAACTCAAACCTTCGTGATGCTGATTCATGTAAAGTTCCATATCATGGAGGGCAGATTCAGCGTTATCCAAAATGACAATTTTCATTGGCTTAAAAGCCGCCAATTGTTTTACAATTTCACTTCCAATAGAACCCGCACCCCCAGTAACTAAGATAGTTTTGCCCCGCAGGTCGTTTTTTATGAGTTCCACATCCATGGCTATTTGAGAGCGCTCTAGCAGATCTTCAATCTGAATAGGTTTTATCTGTGTTTGAATATCCTCTTTTCTATTCCAGTGTTCCACAAGAGGCACATTAAAGATTTCAACCTTATTTGCCAAACAAGCTTCAACAATTTGATTTTTTTCTTTAATGTTAAGAGATTCGCTAACTATTAAAACTCCATCTAGGTTATGCTGAGCCAAAAGTTCAGTAAACTCATTGGATTCCGTAGTTATGGGCACTGAAAAAACTGGCTTGTTCAGAATTTTCAAACTCTTATTTATTTGGTTTTCAGTAATAAAGCCCACCAATTTGTATGGAAGGTTTGATTCTGTAGTTAGGGCTTTACCCAAGGAGATTGTTTGATCATCCGTGCCCAGTATCACTACTCTTTTCTTTAGCTTTCCAGTCGCACTAGCCTTTAGATATTGATATGCTTCTTTTACAGCAATTCTGAAGAAAAGCATAAAAGTGAAGGAAAAAAACATGTAAAGTAAAATTCCTGTAGTAAGGAATATTTTATTCCCTGCGAAGGCAAAGTAAATATAGTTGAAAATAACAGCTGTTATAGCTGTTAAAAAAGAAGAAGACGCTACTTTAAAGACATCTGTAAATGTGGAGTGGCGAACAATCCCTGCATAAGTTCTTAAAGCATAGAAAAAGAAAATATTAATGGATAAAAGAAAAACCGCCCTAAAAGGAGTAGGCCAAGTGGAATGAAAATTTAAAGGCGTGCCATCCAATATCAAAAACATTAGGGCGAAAGAAATGATACATATAAAAATGTCCAATAAAAACACAGCCCAACGCGGAAGATATTTTTGATCTAAAAAGGTCAATTTTTTTGTTCGCATTATAATTTTTGAAAAAAGAGTAATATTATGAAACACGATTCATTCGATTTGGGGCTACAAATATACCTCAATTATCGATGAAACGCACTAAAACATCGTTAATCTTAACTTTTTCTTTAACTGTTAAATTCGAACCAGAGGGTAAACAGAGGCCGATTTTAAATAGGTTCTCTGCAGTTTTCCCACCATAATATGGAGCTTTTTCAAATATGGGCTGTAAATGCATTGGCTTCCATAACGGCCTGCATTCAATATTATTTTCACCCATTGCCAATCTAATATCTTCGTTTGAAAAACCACATTCTGAACGATCTACAAGAATACAGGAAAGCCAATGATTTGAAAAATAATTGCTGTTAGGTTCTGAAAACACATTAACTACATTGGTATTCTTGAATATATCTTTGTAAAAGTCGTTCATTTTTCTTCGTAAAGCAACGTGCCTATCAAGAACTTCCATTTGACCGCGACCTATACCCGCTGAAATATTGCTCAACCTGTAGTTATAGCCTATTTCTGAATGTTGGTAATGTGGAGCCGCATCCCGCGCCTGTGTAGCCAAGAAAATAGCTTTCTCTTTGTGCTTCAAATTTCGAGAAACCAATGCCCCACCTCCTGAAGTTGTGATGATTTTGTTTCCGTTGAAGGAAAGGATTGAAATATCGCCAAAAGTACCACATTTTTGACCTTTATAAGTGCTTCCCAACGCTTCGGCACTATCCTCCACAATTGGAATTTCATATTTTTCAGAAATCTTTTTTATTTCATCAACTTTATAGGGCATTCCGTAAAGATGTACGGCGATTATTGCTTTTGGTTTTTTCCCTTTTGCAATGCGACTTTTGATTGCTTCCTCTAAATGGATTGGACAAATATTCCAAGTTTCCGGTTCACTGTCAACAAATATTGGCGTTGCTCCCTGATACACAATAGGGTTTGCAGATGCTGAAAAAGTCATACTTTGGCAGAGAACCTCATCACCTCTTTCAACCCCCAATAATATAAGCGCTAAATGCAATGCTGCTGTACCGGAACTAAGTGCTGCAATATGGTTTTCTATACCAAGATAGTTTTCCAAATCTTTTTCAAAGCCTTCCACGTTGGGCCCCAATGGCGCAATCCAATTGGTTTCAAACGCTTCATTTACATAGTTTTGTTCTGTACGGCCCATGTGGGGAGAGGATAGGTATATTTTTGAATGGCTCATTTTTGTAAAAATCTATTTTCTAAAGAATATTGATATTGTTTTAAATATTATCCTTAAATCTTCGCTGAATGATTGCTTATAATAGTATTCCAAATTCATTTTTACTTTATCGGGAAAAATAACAGTATCGTTATAATGCAACGGCTCTTCTTTATTTTTCAAAATTGATTCTTCATTGTAATATTTTAAGGAAGCTTCACTGGTTAGGCCTGGCTTCAATTCCAATATTTTTTTTTCTTCCCCCTCCAATTTATCGTAATATCCCGGAATATCTGGGCGCGGACCTACAAAACTCATTTGGCCAAAAAGAACATTTAATAGCTGTGGCAGTTCGTCAATTTTAGATTTTCTTAAAAATTTTCCAAATTTTGAAACTTTCCCTGTTTTAGGATTTATTGTTCTGATTTTAAATATTTTGAATGATTTTCCGTATTGTCCAACACGAGGTTGTATAAACAACCCAAATTTACTTGTATCAAAACACGCGAGTATAAAAATTAATAGTATACCCCATCCAACCATAAGTAGCATTATAACCGAAAGAATAATATCAAATAAACGTTTCAATATTTTTGGGTGTGTTTAATTTCCATCTCTATAAAGCGGAAAAAAATTACTTTCAGAATTTTGTAATGATTTCTTTTTTACTAAAAATGAATATTTATCTTCATCATTGATTCGTTTCCAAACAGAAAACTGATTAAAGGTTTTAGAAAAACCAGATTTAAACCTAAAAAGCGAATCATTGTCCTCTCCTCCTACTCCGCCTCCTAAATGCAATGTTTTTAGTTTTAATGAGTTTCCCAATAAACGCGCTTCATCCAATATTAACTTCATTGGGGTATGTTTCATATATTGCTCTGAGCTACCTGCTAAATGATATTGCATTATCTTATCGGTAATTGTGAAGATAGCACCTGCCACAATTTTACCTTCCACTTTCGCCAATAATAGCTTACTGTCAAAATCGGTATTTTTTAAAAAAGAGTGAAAATATTTCTCACTAAAATAATATTCTTTTCCAGCTCCTACCTTGTTCATGGTTTCCAAATAAATAGCGATAAAAGCATCGACATCTTTTGGGCTTTGTGCTTCTTCAACTACAAAGCCTTTGCGCCTTAACTGGTTTAATTCAGATTTATTTGATTTCCTATACTGTTTTTTTTGTTCCTCTGGAGCAATTGTCAAATCTACAGCAACAGTTTTGTTTAGCTCTACAACAGCCCCAAACTCATTAAATGCCATGTTTTGATCAATAAGTGGATGTAATCTCGAAAAAGCAGCTATAATATTGTTTTGTTCGAAGTAGTTTCCAGTCTCTTTGGTGAATTTTTCAAAAATTGATTCATTTAATTCCGAAAACTTTTTATTAGATATTGGTCCGCAATACCCATAAACAGAAGTTGCGTCAAACCATTTGGTGCCCTCTATTTTACGGATAATTAATGGCAGTGCTATAAAATCATTATTTACTTCAATATAAAGCATTATTGCTTTATGATTATTTTCCAATGTATGATAAAAAGCCGTGTGATGGAAATCATAAATAAAACTAGATCTTACAATCTCGTTCCATCTTTTTGAAGTTGCGGCTATAGTTTCAAATGTGTGCATTAACAATATATTGATTGATTTTTGATACTATATATTTTATTTCAAAATCATTGTATCGAAAATCGATATGAATAAATAAAATTGAATCCTCAAACTCTTTATTTTTTTTTAACCATTGATTAGGCCATAAAATTATAGGGTATATTTTTTCTTCAATTAAAAAAATCCTTAACAAATCTCTTTTTGTAGTTTCTTTAAATTTAAGCGTCAAAGCAAACTCTGAATCATCGTTAATATTCATGACCTGTCTCTTATACACATCTGACGCT
>OMOM01000228.1_pt1 | contig 37125 bp, 30 predicted proteins | sample 1646501 | NCBI WGS metagenome assembly OMOM01 (sample SAMN05416802, study PRJEB24817) | seawater metagenome | isolation source: Sea water | place: Canada:Atlantic | collected 2013-07
CACCTCTCTATTCGTCGGCAGCGTCAGATGTGTATAAGAGACAGCTATAAAGGCGCGATAAGAGTCGAAAATCCAGAAACTAAAGAGCAACGTCTAGTTTCAAGTTCAGAAGTTAAAGCGCAATATTTAGCGGCATATAAGCAGCATCAAGCCACGTTGAAAAGCCGCTTGGAGCAGCAAAACATTGCGCTTTTTAGGGCCAATATTGATGCACCTTTAGATAAAAGCGTGCACGCCTACTTGGCCTCCCGCTCGAGGAGAAGATAACCATGGGGGCAATGTTTAGCGCGCTAAACAATATTGTGCTTTCTCCTTTATGGTTGCTGGGTATGCTCGCTGTCATTATTCCTTTAGCCATCCATTTTTTCAGTAAAAGTAAAGCGCCGCTCATTTCATTTGCTCAATACGCACTTATCCCCGCAAAGCAAAGTAGTGTGCCTAACGCGCTGCGCCTAAGTCAGTGGCTGCTGCTGTTGTTACGTATGATGATAATCGTACTCCTTAGCTCGGCGCTAGCTCAGTGTATGAAGCAGCCCACCGATAATAGTCAAACACGGTATTTTTTAGTCAGCCAAGATTGGCTACACCATGCCAGCGAAAATGAAAAACAAAGCTTGCTAGAAACCTTCAATCAAGCCCAAGATGCAACTTCAAGCAGGTTGGTTATTCTTGGCGCTAATGCGAGCAATAATTTGAACGCTAAGCTGAGTAATGAGCAGCCAGCAGCGCTGAGTGAGTACGCTATTAATGGCAACAACAAATTAACACTCGATACGTTGGCGCAAATCACTGCAGCCAACGAAAAAACTGGACTAAACGCTCAAATCAATACAGCACGCCCACTGCCCCAAACAACAATATGGCAGCAAGTAGCTGATTTTATAGCCACTCACCCAACAGTGTCCCCTAGCCAAATACAGATTTTTACTAGCAATGGATTTTCTCAGTTCAATAACGACAAAATAAACCTTCCTGAAACCCTAACTTGGCACATTAGCAGTGCAGAAAGTTCATCTCTTATGGGAGAAAAATCGAAGATATTGATGCTAACATCGGCGAAAAACCATGCGCAAACACAATATTTAACGGCCGCTTTTGACGCACTCGATCGCGAGTTGAACCGTGAACTATCAGTGGATCATCTACCCGCTTCGTCACCAATGTCACTTGAGCAACTCAAGCCATACGACTGGGTATTTTATCTTGCTGATGAAAAGCTCAGTACACAGCAAGCGCAAACTCTGGCCCCGTTATCAGAGCAGGCAGCAGAGCAGGTATCTGCTCAGGTTTCGGACCATAAAAGAATACTCAACCAATATGTACAACAAGGCGGTAATTTATTTATCACTGCGAATCAGCAGGTTGTCAGCACCGGTAAACACTCAGTATTTATTACCCAAAGCGGCCTACGCAATAATGAGATAAGCATTCGCAAGATAGGCGCGCTTGCTAAAGTGACCGAGAAGATAACCAGCAGCAAAGATGAAGCGCCCACCAGCACGCGCTATCAGGTCATCTGGCAAACAAGCGATCAGCAACCCTTATTAACAAGAACAACCCCCACCGAAGCTACCGAGACTCATGTTGCTGAGCACAAGCGTAACACGGGGCAAATTTTAAAATTTTACAGCCGATTTGAACCTAGCTGGACAAATTGGGTATCTCAGTTGGACTTTCCATATACCTTAGATGCACTCATGAACGAGTCCCGATATCAGCAAACGTACCAAGCAAGGGCGACTGTGCATGCAGCGCAAATAGCGCGCGGGGCACCAACAAAATCGGCCAAAGCCAATAGTAATAATCAGGCACAGCAGCAAGGTGAAAATGAGCCTGTACAAAGTCTAGTCCCGTCACTTAACCCTCAGCGAGATGACCAAACCCATTATTGGTTACTCACCCTGCTCGTTTGCGCGTTCTGTCTTGAGCGCATTGCCAGCGAATATTCCGCTAGAACCAAAGGCGCAGGGGCAACTTAATGGCGAACGATTTTCAGCGTCATACACCACCGGCCCCAAATACCGAACAGGTACGGCAAATAAACGCCCTGCAGCAGGTAGTTCGCACCAGTAAAAGGCGCAAGCTCATCCAACACATGCTGTTCTGCTTACCCGTTTTGCTGCTGTTTATGCTGCTATTAGCCTCTGGCCTTTATCTTATCGATAGCGCTGCATTTAATTTGCAGCCCTTAGTCATTAGCACACTCTTCATTATGGGCTTGGCGCTATGTTTACTCGCGGGGTTTTATCGCCCTTCATATACAGCGATTACCCCGCATAATGTCGCCAAGGATCTTAATCGGCGGTTCCCATCACTAGAGGAAAGCTGTCAACTTGTGCTAGTAAAAGATCAGCACACCCTGAGCGTATTACAACGCCTACAGTACCAGCGCAGTGCAACGGCACTGAATAAATTACTAGAAGATAAAAATACGCCGCTCGCTCCCCGCTTTGGGTTAAAAACACCCTTAGCGCTTAACCTCGTTACGGTCCTGCTTTGCCTCTTTGCGGCAATTTTCATATGCAATATTGCTCACAAGCCGCTAGCCGACGAGGTTGCTATTAGCAGCGCTCAGGAGACAGCCGATAACGTAACCAACGATGCGTTGTCGAAAATCACTGATGCGCGTGTCGCGGTTACTCCTCCTGACTACGCCATTGGCTTTAATGGCTTTAAGCGTAATCAAACTCAGGCACTTGATATGCAGGTGCTTGCAGGCAGCAAAGTACAATGGAAACTGGTGTTTTCCAATGAACCACAGGGGCAAAATCAGCCTTATTCAATCCAAATCAACAATACCCAATTACCTTTAGAGCGCTCGCCAGATGGTAATCATACTGCCAGCACAGTGGTTAAGCGTGCTGCGGTGTATCAGATTTTAGATCAACAACGGCGAGTACTTGCTGTGCATAGCATCAAGGTTATCCCTGATGAGTCACCGCAAATCAGCTTTATTGCTCCTCAAGCAACCATCACGGAAATAAAAAGCCAAAATGAGAACAGTAAACCCACTATTTCTACCCAAGCAGTGATCAGCGACGACTTTGCATTAAGTAAAGTGGAAATATTAGCGTCAGTCGCCAAAGGGTCCGGGGAATCGGTTAAATTTCGCGACAGTGTTTTTGCGTTTGATACCATCAACACCGTTGATGGACAGCAGCTGTATAGCAAAGAGTGGGACCTATCCGCTTTAGGCATGGAGCCAGGAGATGAGCTGTATTTTAGTGTTAAGGCTTGGGACAACCGGGAAAATCAGCCCCAATTAACACAATCTTCAACAAAAATTATCCGCTGGCTCGCTGAAGACATAGACACGGTTTTCAGTGAGGGCACCGTCATTGACAACATGCCAGCATACTTTAAAAGTCAGCGACAGATCATCATCGACACCAAAGCACTCATTGCACAACGCTCGTCATTCACCGAGCACGAGTTTAACCATACCTCCCAAGAATTAGGCGTGGCTCAAGCTGATTTAAAACACAAATACGGACAGTTTGTTGGAGATGAGGTCAGTGGTATCACCCGTACAATGGAAGATGGCGCAAGTCAGCAGCAAAATAATGAACAAAGTAATGAACATGGTGCTGAAGAGGCGCACGAAGACCACAGCGAGCATGAAGAGCCGGCCGAAGGTAGCCACGACGCACATCAACACGAAGGTGAGCATGGCTTAATTGAGGATAAATCAGGTTATCAAAGCGTTATTGAGCAATTTGGTCATGCCCACGGTGAAACTGATGTGGCCATTTTTAAAGCCCCTGGTGGCATAGAACAAAACCCAAGAGTAATGATGAAGCGTGCGATCGCCTACATGTGGCAGGCTGAAGGCCAGTTGCGTTTAAATCGTCCACAAGACGCCCTGCCCTTTGAAGAACAAGCACTGATATGGTTAAACCGCGCTAAAAAAGCCCAGCGGATTTATGTAAAACGCTTAGGGTTTGAGCCACCGCCTGTTAGCGAGCAACGCCGGTACCAAGGTGAGTTAACAGATATCAATACTGAAGCTCAACACACGCCAAACGTCATAAACGATACAGATGTGCGCACTCTCACAAAAGCGATTGCGCTTTTAAATGCGCCCCTACGCGCAAATGCCCCATTCAACGAACAAGAGAAGGAGCTGCTATCACAAACCGAAGTACTGCTAAATAGTCTGCTAGATGAAACGCCTGAGGTCATTGAAGCTTTGGCATCTTTGGCGCAAATTCAGCGCAGCAATCGGCGTACCCCTAATCAATGTTCTTCATGTTTGCCGCGTTTAACTGGGCAACTTTGGCGATTACTGCCGTCGCCGCGATACAAAGTGCAGCAACCTGCAAAGCTCTATAACGATACTCAGCCTGCTATCAAGCATTTTGCTGAATTTAAGCAGCAACAGGAGGCGCAATGAGTTGGCAGTTAGCCCATATAGGGCCATACACCGTTAACACGCCTGCCGGCATGCCGTTAGTTTTATGTATGCTTCTAGGCGCTATACTGCTGCTCGCATGGGTATTTAGCAGCCTATTCATGCTCAAAAAAACACTAAAAGCCCCTAGTGAGAAGTCGCTGTTTAAAGGTGCTCGAGCCACTTTATTGCTCAGTATAAATACGTTGGCGTTTATTTTTTTACTTGGAGTCCTGCTTGATATTACAAGCACTAGCACCCAAACAATACGCGCTGTTTTAGTCACTAAGGGCACCACGCCTGAATTGCTGGATACGCTAAAAAACCAAGCACCGCCAAACGTTAATATAGATGCCAACACCTCTTGGTTTACTATGCTAAGTGACCTGCCCGTTGAGCACGCCAAATATTTACCCTCTGCATCTTTATTGCCTCAAACGATTGGCGATTTAAACGAGCTAATCGTGGTCGGAGACGGTCTAAGCTCAGCCCAATGGCAATCATTATTTTCCGCAGCTAAAAACTGGGGTTCTGCTAGCCAAAGTAAAATTGCCATCACCTTTGTGCCTAGTAATAAAGTGATGGGCATAGGGGAGATAACTTGGCAAACACAGCTAACTATTGGCGATACTTTATCCATTCGCGGGACGCTTCAAGGTGCAGATAAGCAAGGGCAAGACGCCGCTGAGTCCTATTTATTGCAACTAATCTCTCCAAGCGGAGACGTAGAGCAGACACAGACGATTAAAGACGGCCAATCGTTTACATTAGAGGCACTCCCCAAAGTAGCTGGGCAATGGCACTATCAACTGCGATTACGAGATAAACACACCCAAGCCTTGATAGCAGAAAACGAAATTGCCGTATCGATTAGTCAAAAAAGCTTACCCAACATGGCACCCAGCGACGTGTCGAACCAGTTACCGTTGAATACCCCAAGTATTGCTATTTGGCAGTCGTCCCCTTCGTTTGAAACTAAGCATATAAAACAGTGGGCCAGTGAGACAGGTAGCCCAGTCACAGTCGTCAGCCAAATAAGCCAAGATGCTTATCAGCGCCAGTACGTTAACCAGCCGAAACCCGATACAGGCACAGCGAATCAAAACGGCGATCCGTTTTATCAATCCAGCGCATTGGACAATATTGACCTGCTCTTTATCGATGGTCGCGGCTTAATTAGGTTATCTTCATCGCAGCGTGCGCGCTTACGCCAAGCTGTTGCCAATGGTCTTGGGCTGCTAGTACTGGCTGATGGCGCTTTAGTCGCTAATCAGAACGCTGCATTAACTGAAGCTTTGCACCTGCCGCTATTGCGTGAGGATAAACAAGCAATAGATGCGTTTTCCATCGTCTACCCTAACGCGTCAGCACAAAGCAGCACTGATGCCACCTTGGCTACAAGCGCAATCCGATTTGATGGAAACGAAGGCGACACGCTATTAGCCGCCCCCAACGGCCGCCCATTAGTGAAACGTCATCTCCTTGGGCTAGGGCGCGTCGCGGTTACGCTATTACCTCGCACCTATGAATGGAAATTAAATCAAACGAACGGAGCCTATGAGCAATTGTGGCACTACTTAGTGCAACAAGTAGCCCGAAACACCCAAGATGATTTCTGGTTAAAAGAACAAAATAACCAGCTGACTTTTACCAACAAGCAAAGCCAGGCCTGCCTGCGTACCAGCAAGCTTAGGCAAGGCGCTCATGGGGTAATAGAATACATTGATGAGCAATCAGGCGAGATAGCGCAACAACCTCTGATGTTAAACCAACGCCCTGAGCAACCTAACATTTGGTGTGCACATTACTGGCCCCCCTCACCGGGTTGGCTGCGCTTGTCATTGAAAGATGAACAAGGGAATGTGAATGTTCAAAAAGGCTCATCAGTAAACACGTCACAAGCCCCCCTGCTAACGCCTGAGCAATATCGCTATGTGTACCCTACAACAGGTTGGCTTGCACAGCAGCAAGCGTTTAAGCATAACGCCAGTAAATCAGTGGCCGCACTGTCAAGCGCGCGCCACGTTGACTCATCTCAAGTACCGATTAACAAAGGACTGTTTTTTGGCTGCTTAGTATTTCTATTGAGCCTATTGTGGATCGTACGTCGTTTGATTTGAGGCCAAAACAAACGACGACGTGATGAATGAAGGTACTCGCTTAGTAGCGTTGCTAAGCTAGCGAGATTTACAAAACAAAGTAGGTCTTGATCCCTTCTAAAATACTGGCGGTCGCTACAGACGCTAGTATAAGTCCCATCACGCGGCTAACAATATTCGCCCCACCGTTGCCAATTATTTTATGGATCGGAGCCGCGGTTAACAGCAATATCAAGGTAATGCCGAGCACAGATAACATAATACCCGTTGTAGTCGCTTGCTCTACCAAGGTGTAGCGGTCGTTTTCGGTGAGCATCACCGCCGCTAGCATTGCACCTGGGCTAGCGATAGAGGGCACCGCTAGAGGAAAAATAGCGGTCTCGGTTACTGATTTGGCCATACGCAATTCGCTTCGGGCTTTTCCTTCACCAAATATCATCGTCAAGGCGAATAGGAAAAGTACTATGCCACCCGCAATTTCAAAAGCCGACAGCGGGATCCCCATAGCTGATAACACGTATTCACCAGCAATCGTAAAGAACAGCAAAATACCGGCTGCTGCAATAATCGCTTTATACGCTATGTGGCGTTTAGCTTTGGCATCAAAACCGGATGTAGTGGCAATAAAAACCGGCACGCTACCAATGGGGTCGATAACGGCAAAGAAAAAAATGAAGATGGGTATTAATTCGCTCATATGGCTCCTACAAAAGAAAGTCATGGAATCAGGGTCAAATATTAACCCAATAATTTAGGGGAATGTTACAAAAATAGACGGCGAAAAATATGCTCCTCATAGATCCTACTACCGCCTCAAGATACCACAGTCATGGCAAGTTTAGCGAAGAATAAGTGTGAGATAATGTATCTAGCTTCGGCGAAATAACACCAATCAGCTATAAAATGAGGAGAACATCCGGAGCGCTAAACGCTAAGAAAAAATAAATTCAGCAAAGCGAATGTTACGCTTTACAGTTATTAACTTGATAATGCTTAACCTAGACAAATATCCGTCGTGCCATAGCGTTCACTGACACAAAGGAGCAAAACGAGCGGACAATGCTTTTGTCAGTGCATTTGGCGATAAGCCAATTTCAAGACCGCGTTTCCCTGCACTCACATACATTGTGGCGAGCTCGTTGGCAGAGTCGTCAATCATCGTTTTCAATCGCTTCTTCTGCCCTAGAGGGCTCACCCCACCAAGCACGTAACCGGTAACCCGTTCAACTTCGGCTTTATCCGCCATTTGAGCTTTTTTGGCTCCTGCGGCTTTAGCCAGAAGTTTCATATTAAGCATTTTTTCAACGGGCAAAATTGCTACACATAAGGTTTGAGAATCTAACGTAACCACTAAGGTTTTATACACCAAGTTAGGGGCTAAATTGAGTTTTTCTGCTGCTTCTAAACCGAAGGATTCCGCATTGGCGTCATGCTCGTACTGCAATACTTCATGCGCTATTTTTTGCTTAAGCAGTAAATTAATCGCTGGGGTCATAGTGACACTGTCCTTGTCAATTAACGTTCAACCTAAGAAGCTTGCCTAGTCAGTTTATGTTGCGCTAACAGGGGCAACTCTCCTCCCAGACCGGCGGCATGTTGAACAATTTTCTGTTTTGCTTTGGGCAGATGATTCATGGTGCTAAGGCCAATATCTCGGGCTAACTTTTGTACGGGGTTTGCCCCATCAAACAGGCGTTTGAATGATTCCATGGTGGCGATCATCTTCACCGTCTCTGTTTTACGCCAGCGCTCATACGCACGTAAACTTTTAGTCAAACCGATATCTTTACCTTGCTCAGCAATTTTGATCACCTGTTCGGCTAAAGCGACTGCGTCCATAATCCCTAGGTTAGCACCCTGCCCTGCGAGGGGGTGAATGGTATGCGCAGCATCGCCAACCAAGGCAACTCTATCTGTCACCCACTGGCGTGCGTAACGCATTTTTAAAGGAAAGCTTTTACGTTCACTGACCAATTCACATCTGCCTAAACGCATATCAAAAGCAGCCATGAGTGATTTTTCGAATTCGTCTTCGTTAAGGGCTAACAAAGCTGCAGCCTCGGGCTCTTGCTGAGACCATACGATAGAACAATGATGTTCATCCCACAGAGGCAAAAAGGCTAAAGGCCCTTTTGGGGTAAAGACCTGTCGAGCAGTGTTGTCGTGAGGCATTTCAGTTTTAATCGTGGCCACGATGGAGTGATGTTCGTAATCCCAAAACGTAAGGGGTAAATTCGCTTTTTGGCGCACCATAGAATTTGCGCCATCAGCGCCCACCACTAACCTAGCGGTAAGCATAGTTTTATCATCCAAGGTCAAGAAACTCTCTTGCTGACCAAACACCATGTTACTTACTTTATTAGGTGCTAACAGCGTAATGTGTTCGTTTTGTTCGGCTTTTTTCCATAAGGCTCGGACCAGATTTTGGTTTTCAACCACATGACCAAGATACGCCTGCCCCACTTCCTCGTGAGAAAATCCAATGTGCGCAAAACTATCTTGATCCCACACTGCCATTTTTTCATAAGCACATAAGCGGTTATGCGCTATTAAAGGCCAAACACCTAGGTTTTGCATCACAGTCTGAGTAGCAAGCGTAAAAGTACTGACTCTGAGCTCTGGCTTATCACCAAGTGCTTGGCCACCTTCTTGGGCGTCAATAACAGCGACATTTAGCTCACCAGTGGCCAATGTTAACGCCACGGTTAAACCCACTATGCCGCCACCGACGATAACAACATCATAACTTTGCATTTTTTGCTGTCCTACTTGAGTAAGCGATACACAAAAACGGCTATTGAATAAACGATTCGGCCATTAACGCTTCAATCTGTGAAATTTCTTTGGGCACGTCACCGGTAAGTATCTCATGCCCCGAGTCTGTAATAAGCACATTATCTTCGATACGGATCCCGATCCCTCGCCAGCACGGGGCAACTGGCGCGTCACCTGCCACATAAATACCGGGCTCTACGGTTAGTACCATTCCCGGCATCAATGGCCTGTCACCACCGGCTGCTTTGTAATGACCTACGTCATGCACATCAAGCCCGAGCCAGTGACTCAAACCGTGCATGAAAAACGCTCGATAATGTTGCCCTGCTATATTTTCTTCTAGGGTGCCGGTCAATAAACCTAACTCGAGCAACCCTGTAGTTATGCATTCAATCGCGGCTTGGGTGGCCTCACCGATAGTCTTCCCTGGTTTGATACACGCCAGTGCTGCCTTTTGAGCATCAAGCACTAATTGATACAACTGACGCTGCTGCGGTGAAAACTGCCCTGAAACAGGGAAAGTGCGAGTGATATCAGCAGCGTATCCGTGTAACTCACAGCCTGCGTCTATCAATACGAGCTGACCGTCTTTTAGTTCAGCATTATTTTCAGTGTAATGCAGAATACATGCGTTTTCTCCACTGCCCACTATGGTGCTATACGCTGGGTGCTTTGCTCCGTGTATAGCAAATTCATGGTGCAGTTCTGCCTCTAATTGGTATTCAAATCGACCAGCTTGGGCAAACGCCATTGCGCGCATATGGGCATTGGCACTGATATGCCCAACTTGGCGCATTATGTTTTGCTCATATGGGGATTTCACCAAACGCATTTCGTCGAGCAGCAACCGGCTGTCAACAATACTTGAAGGGGCTGATTGGCTCTGTTTTGGCGCACTACGCAGTTGCTCAATGCAATCAAGCACCCGCTCTTCACAGTCTTGATTGTGCCCTAGCGCAAAATACAACTGCTCATGACCATTCATTAATTCAACTAATCGCTCATCGAGTTCTTCGTTATCAAACACAATATCAAAGCCGAAGGTACGCTTGGCCTCCCGAGGGCCAATGCGCTTGCCTTGCCACATTTCGATGTTAGGGTCCTTGTCTAAACAAAAAAGGACAGAGAGCCCATTGGGGTACTCAGGTGAGTTTGTGAGTACCAAACAGGCATCAGGCTCAGGGAAGCCGCTGAGATATTCAAAATAACTATCTTGGCGAAACGGAAATTCAGTATCACGGCTGCGAGTCACTAACGCACTACTTGGCACCACACAAATACTATTGGGTTGCATTTGCGCCAATAAGCGCTGACGTCGTTGTGCAAATTCATTTTTATCAAACGCTATCATAAAAATAAGTGAGCCTAATGTACCGTTTTAGGTTGGCTTTGCTGCTCTTCTGGTGACTTACCTAATTCGTTAAAACACAACATAGCGCTAACACGCACATACTCAACGACTTCAAAAAGTGCTTGTTCAAACTCTTCACCTTCGGCCATTTCTTCATCCATACGCGCGATTTCAGCAAAGTCTTCTAGTGCTTCTTTCACGTCTGGTGAGCATTTGGTTAAATCATCTTGGAACAAGCCGAAGCCGAGCATAAAGCCTTGCACCCACTCTAGTAATGCTTGACCACGCTCATTAATAGGTGCTGCGTCATCGGGTAAACACAGTACCAAGGAAAAGTCGCTTTCAACCAATTGTTGACAGGTTTGGTTGTACAAATTGACTAATTGCTCTTGCACTTCTTTTGCTAGCGGCTCACCTTGGTTAACAAAATCGGCAATGGCTTCAACCCAGTCTTGGGCTTCTAATGGCATTCCACCACCTAACATGCCGCATAGCACACCTTGAATTTCTGCGGCGCTGGCCAAGATATTATTGCGTTGTAGCGCTGCGGTAATCAGTTCGTATTTTTGTTCTTCAGTATTCAAAGCGTTATCCCATCTGGTTAATAGCTCAATTCTAACATCATGCTTAAATTAGGTCATGCAAAGCACAAGAGTAATTCATAACTAACATGAAAATGAAATTGGACAAGCGCCCCCCGTCCCATACTATAATGGCGCCGAAATCGCGGTTATTAGTGCTTTTGCAGTAAAAACCAGCGGTTTTCGTTTAAAACATGCTCGACAATGAGTATGTGCAAGGTCTCCTGGAATGTTTGCCAGTTCAGTAATGTCCCTGGCCGATGCTTTTTACCTAGGAAGTTGATTCCATCGCTATTGTGCAAGCTCGGCTCGTATCGAGACGCCTACGGCGATGATGATACTTCCGCCCTGAACTTTCGGTTCACGGGCGAACACCGAACAGCGGCATTTTGGGAGACACCCTCCATATCATGTGTAATGAAATGTTTATTTTTATTACCTAATGCATTTTGACTTCAAGGATGAAAAAATATGCACTTCATTGCGGTTAACATCATTGCGGTTAACATCATTACGTTCAACCTCATTACGTTTAAACTCAATTACGTTTAATTTCAATTACGTTTATAAGTGGCTTTCATGAATCAAGAAACAATAATACGCCAACGAGGTGCCGTTATCGTTGATGCTTTGAATGGCGTAGTGAAATGGAAATACGACGATTTTAATCGTGCGCTTTTGGCAGAATTTTCAGTGGACAAGGCTGATCACGTCAATGCCATTGTGAAAGAACACTATGAGGTGGAATGGCACGCTAAAAATATCAAGCAAGCACCTGATTTGATGAAACACTTAGCAGGGAAATATGCTGTTTTAAGCAAAAAGCAGAGACTATATTATCCTGCAAATGATCCTCACCCGGATGTTATGTTGGCGTGGTGGCCTTGGGGACACGGGGCAACCGTATCCGTGCGCCTATTTATGGTTAGCCAAGAGCCATTTGTTTCATCAAAGCCGCTTCTGAAACGAATTTTCCCGTTTCTAAAATGAAAAATAAGCGCATTTTGTTACTTATTTAGGACAGCTAAGACAATTCTCGGTTAGAATAACGCCAAAATAAGTCTAACTCTCGGAATTAACCTATATGGCAGTTATTAACTTTGGTTCTATTAATGTGGACCATGTTTATCAGGTAGATCACTTTGTGCAGCCTGGTGAAACCCTAGCCTCAACAAATTATCAGTGTTTACTTGGCGGAAAAGGTGCGAATCAATCTATCGCCCTTGCGAAAGCTGGCGCTGATGTACGTCATGTGGGGCGTATCAACGAGTCCGATGCGAACTTCAAGCAAGTCATGATTAAGCACAATATCAACTGTAAGTATGTGGCATGCACTGAAAGCCCATCTGGCCATGCCATTATTCAAGTCACTCCCACCGGCGAAAACGCAATTGTACTGTTCGGCGGCGCAAATCATGAAATATCACCTAAAGATGTGATGGCGGCGCTTGATGGCGCAAAATCGAGCGACTGGGTGTTAACTCAAAATGAAACCAGTTCTATCGATGAAGTCCTCAAGCAAGCAAAAGAAGCCGGTTTGAAAGTAGCCTTCAATCCTGCGCCAATGACCGATTCAGTTAAACAATTACCGGTAGACTGTATCGATTTATTGATCGTCAACGAAGTTGAAGCAGAAGAAATTTCTGGTCACAAAGATATCGATGCCATGGAAAAATATTTCCATGCAAACTGGCCTAATTGTGAAATTATTATTACTTTAGGTAAAGCAGGTGTTTGTATGCTCAAGAATGAGCGCAGAATTGAAGTGGATGCTTTTGTAGTTGATGCGGTAGACACAACAGCCGCAGGTGACACCTTCATTGGTTTCTTCCTATCCGCGTACAGTGAACACACTGACGCAAAAACTGCACTCACCCGAGCGTGTGCTGCATCGGCCTTAGCTGTTACCCAAGTGGGAGCGGCACAATCGATTCCGGATGAAGAGCAAGTGAATCGCTTTCTTGCTAAACATCATAGTTAAAATACATTCAACGAGGACTTTATGAGTCATAAAATTATTCTTGATACCGATCCGGGTATCGACGATGCAATGGCGATTTTTTTCGCTTTTCAATCGCCTGACATTGATGTACTTGGTTTAACCACCGTTTACGGAAATGTGCCCGTTGAAATGGCTGCACAGAACGCGTTAACGTTATGTGAAATGGCAGGAGTGGATATTCCCGTATGTAAAGGTGTTGGCATGCCATGGGTTGGCCCACAATCTAAATATGCCCATTTCGTGCACGGTGATGACGGCTTTGGCGATGTTTGTCCAAAGCCATCTAAACGTGAATTAGATCCACGCAGTTCTGCACAATTTATTGTCGATATGGCGCGTCAGCACCCTGGTGAAATAACCGTAGTGGCCATTGGTCCCTTGGGTAACTTAGCGCTGGCGCTGCGTTTAGAGCCTGAATTACCTAAACTGCTAAAAGGCGTTTCTATTATGGGTGGCGCGGCGTTCGTCCCCGGCAACGTCACCCCAGTGGCTGAAGCCAATATTTGGAACGATGCCTACGCAGCAGAGATCGTTTTTGCTGCTGATTGGAATCTAACCATGTTTGGTTTGGACGTAACAATGACGGTGCCATTTGAGCCCGCATTTTTAGAATCACTGCGCGAAAATAACGCCAAACTCGGTGGCTTTGTACATGATGCCGCTCAGTTCTACATGGATTTTTATTCGCAAAATCGTGAAGATCGCGTGTGTTTCTTCCATGACGCGATGCCAATCGCCCACTTAGTTGACCCTAGCTTGTTCGAGATTGTGCGTGGTCATGCCCGCGTATCGACCGATCCCCTTAACATAGGTCAAACATCTGTCGCCCCTGAAAATACCACTGCCAGCCCAGATTGGTTAGAGGCCCAACAAATAGATGTAGCAGTAAAAGTAGACAAAGAGCGTCTGACTAAACTGTATATTGATACCTACTAGTCTTTACTGGGTTAAATTGATACTGCATCTATACCTGATGCAGTATCAACCTAATGCTAATCTATAAAATTGTGCGATCTCTCCATATTATGTTCTCTCACCAACACGACAATCAGTATTTTTATGTCAGCGCCTAGTATGCACCCTAGCGATAAACGCCAACTGCGTAGACACTTTCGTAGTTTGCGTAATAGTCTCAGCCAAACTCAGCAAATCGCTGCCAGTGAACAAATATTGGCGCAGTGCCATGCGTTAACACAATATAGAGATGCAAGTTTTGTCGCTTGTTATCTAGCACAAGATGGGGAAATTACATTAACCCCCATCATCGAGGATGCTTGGCAAAACGGCAAAACTGTTTGTCTTCCTGTACTTCACCCTTTTTGCAAAGGGCATTTGATTTTTGTGAAGTATCGGCATAACAGTGAAATGATCTTAAATCGCTTTGCTATCCCCGAACCCAAACTCAATGTCGCTGATATTGTGCCGATATCACTGCTTAATATTGTGTTTACGCCTTTAGTCGCTTTTGATGAGTCAGCTCAGCGCCTAGGAATGGGCGGTGGGTTTTATGACCGCACACTTGCCCCCATGATACGTAATGAAATATCACCACAAGTATTTGGCGTAGCTCATGACTGTCAAAGGGTTGAGGAAGGCTTAGTGAATGAAGAGTGGGATATCCCAATGCAAAAAATCATCACCCCTTCATCCATCTTTAACGCCTCATAACCCAGCTCATTTTTGCAAACTGGCCACGCGCCATCACTGCGTTTTACCTTAAAGCCGAACATTCCTAGCTTCTATCAATGCCTTGGGTATAATTTACCCATTACATGCTTACTAGAAGACAAAAATGAATCAAGACGACAAGAAAAAAGCAGTCGCGCAAGCCGCTGTACGATATGTAGAACAAGGCTCTATTGTAGGTGTTGGAACAGGCTCTACGGTCAATTACTTCATTGAAGCCCTAGCACCGATTAAACACGATATCGTAGGGGCCGTATCAAGCTCAGAAGCATCAACTGAGCGTTTAAAAGCACTCGGTATAGAAGTCTTTGATTTGAACTCCGTTGACCAGCTTTCTGTGTATGTAGATGGCGCAGATGAAATCACTGAACATCGTCATATGATCAAAGGCGGCGGCGCAGCATTAACACGTGAGAAAATCGTCGCAGCCGTCGCACAAAAATTCGTGTGTATTATTGACGATACAAAAAATGTTGACGTATTAGGTGCATTCCCTCTGCCGGTGGAGGTTATTCCTATGGCGCGTTCGTACGTTGCCCGCGAGATCGTTAAACTAGGGGGCGATCCCGTATACCGTCAAGGGGTTATTACCGACAATGGCAACGTGATTTTGGATGTGCATAACCTTAAAATTCTAAATCCTGTAGAACTAGAACGAACTCTGAATAATATCGTGGGTGTGGTTACAAGTGGTCTTTTCGCCATGCGTGGCGCCGATGTAGTGCTGACCGGCAGCGAAGAAGGTGTCCAAGTAAACGATTAACCGACAGTGCGTATTGGTGCGCTACAGCTACTCCCTATGGGGCTCTAGTAGAATTAACGCTCAGCCAATGGACACAAAAACGTCATAAAACAATGGCAGACTGATTGACTAATTCAATCAACTGTCATTTTTTGTGTCGATTCATTTAGATTCTATCAAAACTCGCCTTGTCGTCATTATTATCGTTTGTGTATTTGGCATGCTGCTATTAGTCGCCAGTCAGATTTTCTACACCCAAAAACTAGTAGATTTGAATGATAAAAATAAATCTCTGTTGCGCTTAGGGCAAGACTTCTTACAACTCAGACGCCATGAAAAAGACTTTCTTTTGCGTCTAGACTTGGCTTACGTCGACAAATTTAACCTTCAAGCAGAGCAGTTTTTAAGACAACTAGCGCTTGTGCAGACCACGGATGAACAATCTGTGTTAAACCAAGATACCTTTCATCAACTTTTAGATAGCTTTCCCTTATATCAACAACAATTTACGACCCTTGTACAAACTCGCGTTGCCATGGGCTTAAATGAAAATATGGGTTACCAGGGTGAATTTCGCGATGCAACCCACAGATTGGAAGCTAAAATAGCTAATGCTGATATGCTGTACATGCACCAAGTGTTGCTGCAAATGCGCCGCGCTGAAAAAGACTTTCTGCTGCGCAAAGACATGGAGTATGTGGATAAAGAACTAGGCCTCTATTCAACCCTGCGCCAACGTATTGAAGCTTTACCACCGCAGGTCCACGCCGAGTTTATGCCCCTTTTAAGTCAATATCAGCAGCAGTTTATGCAATTGGTTGACGCTTACCGCCAGATAGGACTCGATCACGATAGCGGACTACAGGGGCGGTTTCGCAATCAAGCTCATCTAGTTGAGCAGCACTTTATAAATCTCGACCAACAGCTACAACAGCAAGTTGATGATGCGCAGCGGCGAGTTGAAATAACCAGCATTATGATCATGCTGGTAACATCGATAATTTTAATAATTTTGCTTGTACGCAGTTTTCTGACCTTGCAACGAGCCTTTAGTAATTTTGTGATGTTCTTTTATCGCTGCAAGCGAGAGTATCAACATATGGATGAGAAAAGCATGGGCTTTTCTGAGTTCAAATACCTAGCCACTATTGCCAATGAAATGATCGATTCTCGTCGCCAAATGGAACGGGAATTGGCCGCTGCTCAAGATGAAATAAAGCGTTTAAAGAAACAGTATCAATCAACTACATCAGAACAAAGTCAGTAAACTTAAAGATAATCTGCTTGTAATTTTTTGACGATTTCTACATTGGCCGCAGGGAATTCATAGTCGCTTAGCTGTGCAATATGAACCCAACGGCTAATTTGGCCTTCGAGGTGAGCAGGCTCTCCTACGAAGCTATCCACTACTTGAATATGGAGTCTTACGCGCTTATCGCCGTAATCATGCTCAATCAGCATATAATCTAGCGCTTGGGTTACTTCTATGCCGATTTCTTCTTTGAGCTCTCTTCTCAAAGCTTGCATTGGGGTTTCATTTACTTCTTGTTTACCACCTGGAAACTCCCACTTGCCCCCTTGATGCAAGGCATCTGAACGCTTACTGATATATATTTCCTGATCGCGTTTGATAACACCTACCGCCACATCAACTACTTTCATATTGATTCCTTTATTAAAAAAAACGGGCTGCTCCTGAAGGAATAGCCCGCTCTTAACACCTGTAAGTATTTAAAAGCTAAACGCTAGCTTAATTTACCGTGGCATTGTTTGTACTTTAAGCCTGAACCACAAGGACAAGGGTCGTTACGGCCGACTTTAGGGCCTTCACGCAACGTGTTTGCAGGTCGTCCTGCTGGAGCCGCTTCTGGCGCTTGCTCAGGGGGTTGGGTTGCACTGGCAGTTTCATGTTCGTACTGCTTAGGCTGTCCGTCAGCTTGACGGCGCTGCTCTTCAACCGCTTCTACATCCGATTCCGCTTTTACTTGTACCTTGCTCAGCACTGTGACCACTTCGACTTTCAGCGCTTCAAGCATTTCAGTAAATAGCTCGAATGACTCGCGCTTGTACTCTTGTTTCGGGTTCTTTTGAGCGTAGCCGCGTAAGTGAATGCCTTGGCGTAGGTGATCCATGGCCGCCAAATGTTCTTTCCAGTGGCTGTCCAAATTTTGCAGCATCACTGCTTTTTCGAACTGGCGAAGCACATCAGGGCCAACAATCTCTTCTTTGGCTTTATAGCCTTTGTTCACTTCTTCTAGAATGCGTTCACGAATTTTCTCTTCATATAGTTTGTCGTCTTCATCAATCCATTGTTGTAATGGAATATCCAATAAAAACTCACTTTTGAAGTGCTCTTCTAGGCCACTTACATTCCACATTTCACTCAGTGATTGAGGCGGAATATATTGGCTTATAATACTGTCTACTACGTCAATGCGTATCGCTTCAATGGTGGCGTATATGTCACCTTCATCAAGCAACTCGTTACGCTGTTCGTAAATAACTTTACGTTGGTCGTTAGCAACATCATCAAATTCGAGTAGTTGTTTACGCATGTCGAAGTTACGACCTTCCACTTTACGCTGCGCATTCTCGATAGCGCGCGTCACCCAAGGGTGTTCAATCGCTTCACCGCGCTCCATGCCTAAACGCTTCATCATATTGCCCATTTTTTCAGAGGCAAATATACGCATTAAAGCGTCATCTAATGAAAGGTAGAAACGTGAAGAACCGGCATCCCCTTGACGACCAGAACGACCACGTAGCTGGTTATCGATACGGCGTGATTCATGGCGCTCGGTGCCTATGATATGTAAACCGCCCGCTTCGATAACGGCATCATGATCTTTTTGCCATTGCTCTTTAATGTTCTCTACTGTACCGGGTTTAGGATCTTTAATGCCATCTACCGCGACCTGCCAGTTACCACCTAATACTATGTCGGTACCACGGCCAGCCATGTTAGTCGCGATTGTTACCGCACCAGGCTTACCTGCTTGGGCAACAATGTCTGCTTCTTGTTCATGAAACTTAGCGTTGAGTACTTTATGTGGAATTTTAGCTTTCTTTAAAATTGACGAAATTAATTCGGAGTTTTCAATAGAAACGGTACCCACCAATGTTGGCTGACCACGCTTCACGCAGTCTTTGATGTCTTCCACTATTGCTTCGTATTTTTCTTGTGCCGTCAGGTATATTAAATCAGCCTTATCTTTACGTATCATAGGCTTATTGGTTGGTATAACCACGGTATCTAAACCATAAATACTTTGGAACTCGAATGCTTCGGTATCCGCTGTACCTGTCATACCCGCAAGCTTCTCGTAAAGGCGGAAATAATTTTGGAAGGTAATAGATGCGAGAGTTTGATTCTCGTTTTGAATGTTCACCCCTTCTTTTGCTTCAACAGCTTGGTGTAAACCCTCAGACCAACGACGGCCTTCCATTGTACGGCCGGTATGTTCATCAACGATGACTACGTCATCGCCTTTAACAATATAATCTACATCACGGCTAAATAATTTATGCGCACGTAATGCGGCGTTTACGTGGTGCAGCAAAGAGATATTTGCCGCAGCAAATAGAGACTCATCTTCGCCTAAAATTCCGCTGGCTTTAAGAATTTCTTCTACATGAATTTGACCTTTTTCGGTCAAATGTACCTGCTTGCCTTTTTCATCGATGGTGTAATCACCGTCGCCATTTTTCCCTTCCTCGTCTTCCTTATCTTGTAATTCCAACTGAGGGATAATGGTATTAATCTTGCGGTAAAGCTCTGAGCTGTCTTCTGCTTGACCAGAGATAATCAGTGGTGTTCTGGCTTCATCAATAAGGATTGAATCAACTTCATCGATAATCGCGTAGTGCAGTTCGCGCTGTACGCGATCGCCAGGGCTAAATGCCATGTTGTCACGCAGGTAGTCAAAGCCAAATTCGTTGTTAGTTCCGTATGTAATATCTGCCGCGTACGCTTCTTTCTTCTGAGCGTGATTCATACCAGGAATATTACAACCAACGGTTAAACCTAAAAATTCAAATAATGGGCGACTGCCATCAGCATCACGACTCGCTAGGTAATCATTGACGGTAATAACATGCACGCCTTTGCCACTAAGGGCATTTAAATAAGCAGGTAACGTTGACGTTAGGGTTTTACCTTCACCGGTACGCATCTCAGCAATTTGGCCCGTGTGTAACACTTGGCCGCCGAGCATCTGCACATCAAAATGGCGCATAGAGAATACACGTTTACTGGCTTCACGCACGACAGCAAAAGCTTCAGGCAATAAATTGTCTGTGTCTTCACCGTCCTTTAAGCGCGTTTGAAATTCGCCTGTTTTGGCCTTGAGTTGCTCATCACTAAGCGCCTCATACTCCGCTTCCAACTGGTTAACTTGCTCAGTAATTTTATTTAGTTTTTTTAAAGTTCGGTCATTACGGCTACCAAAAACCTTGGTCAGAATACTCGAAAACATGGATTTACAGCTTCCAATCTAATAAATGAATGACCTTATATCCTTTAAGGGTATAAAAATCATGACTAAAATAAAACAAACTGCTCTGTACTGAACAGCTTGCCAATAATTAACGAAAATTGTTTCGTTGGGCTCATCAAACTGATAGGCCTGCGTCAGCTAAACGCATAAGTAGCTAATCACGGTACACAAATGGCAATGGGTCTTGCGGTTGCCCTTGGCGAATAACTTCATAATGTACATGAGCACCGGTTGAACGGCCAGTATTGCCCATTAACGCAATTGCTTGCCCTTTGGTCACCACGTCACCAATTTTCACATTAAGCGACTTATTATGCCCATAACGTGTGACCAAGCCATTACCGTGGTCAATTTCTACTAACTCACCATAACCATAGCGCCTTGCCGCCCACGTTACGATGCCAGCACCGGTCGCAACAACCGGCTCGCCTTCCGCTCCGGCGAAGTCTAACCCTTTATGCATGGTGGGTTTGCCAGTAAATGGATCAGTTCGAATGCCGTAATAAGATGATAACCAACCGGCCTCAATGGGGCGCCCAGCTAAAGCGCTTTCTTCGGTTATATGGTGACTCATTAAGATAGATTCAAGCGCGCTTAGCTGCTTCTCTTTATCTTCTAACTCGTCGAGCATGATTTCGATTCGTGAAACCACATTATATTGGCTGAGATCATTAGCGCTTAGCACTGGGTCCTGTTCAACTTCAGCTGGCTGCGAAAAGCTAAATTCATCAGGGTTTAATTGGGCTTGCTCAACCAATCTTGCCCCTAACGCATTAACACTGACTAGACGACTTTCTGCTTCCGCAAGCTTTTGTAACAGCGTGGCTAAACGTTGTTCTGTGCTGTTTTTTAACTGATCAAGCTGGGCTTGCTGCTGATGTAAGCCAGATTGCGCTAACGACAATCGGGCTAAATTCTCGTTGGGTAAATCCGTTGAACGGCTCGAAATTAAAAAAACACCGCATATAGCAATAAAGCACGTCAATACCTGGCGCTTAGTTGGCCGGTAGACGAAACGTGATTTTTTACTGCGATACAGTAGTGTCAGACTCATTATTGAACGGATTCCCAAAAGTTTGGATGCTTTACATCTCTTATGAGGTGCAGTTTAACAAAGGGATCTTGATATACAAAATCAATTCGCTATAAACAAAAAATGCCGCTTAGAGCGGCATTTTAATATTAATTCGATTTAGTTCGCTAAAATGGGTGATGCAAACCTGATCGGTAACTCTTCACTATTGTCATAGCTAACGAATTCCCAACAAGCTTGATTCTGTAATAAAGCATTAAGCAATTTATTATTTAAACCATGACCTGTCTTATAAGCGACAAGCTCACCAATAATGCTGTGACCGCCTAGATATAGATCGCCAATGGCATCCAAAATCTTATGCTTAAGGAATTCATCACTGTAGCGTAACCCTTCAGGGTTCAAAACACGATACTCATCCAAAGCAACTGCATTTGCCATGCTGCCGCCAAGGGCTAAATTATTCGCGTTCATATACTCTAGGTCTTTCATAAAACCAAATGTACGGGCTCGGCTAACTTCATCTACATAAGAAGATGAATCAAAATCTAATACCATATGCTGACGCGTTTGGCTGATCGCAGGGTGTTCAAAATCAATGCGAAAATCCACACGGAAGCCATCATGAGGTCGTAACTCGGCCCACTTGTCGCCATCTTTTACTTTGATCGACTTTTTGATCTTAATGAATTGCTTAGGCGCATTTAGCTCTTCGATACCAACAGATTGCAATAAGAAAATGAACGGACTAGCGCTGCCATCCATAATCGGCAATTCATCACTATCGACTTCAACAATAATGTTGTCGATGCCTAAGCCAGCAAGTGCTGAAGCCAAGTGCTCAACGGTGGAAATAGACACACCGTCAGCATTGGTTATACACGTACACAACATCGTGTCACCCACCGCTTCGGCGCGAGCTGGAATATCCGCATGAGGCTCAAGGTCAACGCGGCGAAATACAATACCTGTATTCGCCGGCGCAGGCCGGAGAGTCATAGTGACCTTGTCACCTTTGTGCAGACCAATTCCAGTCTCTTGAACAGATTGTTTAATGGTACGTTGTTTAATCATTTTATTTCTTGGCTCTAGTTAACCTAATAAAAAGCGGCACGTATTATATAAATTAATGTGTCTATTGTCAAAATAGTGTCACATTCACTATTTTCAACCCTATTGTACCTTACGCACTGTAAAGTAACGTAAAGCAATACGAAAACACATAATTTTAATAATTTACTGACCGTTTTTTAATCAGCTTGCTTACGTAAAAACGCAGGAATATCTAAATATTCAAGATCATTTCCTGAGTCTGTACGCTCTTCATTTACCACAGTACGACTGCTTTCAGTGGTCACACTGGTTTGTATATTGTCAGTACCATTGGCTTGAATGCGTACTTCTTGCTGCTCACTCGGTACACGCGCTGAACTACGGTTTGATACCAAAGAGATATCAGGTTTACGTTCTGCGCCAATGCCTGTGGCAACTACGGTTACACGTAGCTCATCCGACATTTCCATGTCGATAACAGTACCCACGACCACAGTTGCGTTTTCAGAAGCAAATGCTTTAACTGCGTTACCCACGATTTCAAACTCGTCGATAGAAAAGTCAGGGCCGGCTGTAATGTTAACCAAAATACCACGCGCGCCAGACAAGTCGATATCTTCAAGTAACGGACAAGCAATCGCGCCTTCTGATGCTTCTTCAGCACGGTCTTCACCTGTTGCGCTGCCACTGCCCATCATCGCAGTACCCATTTCAGACATAACAGTTCTTACGTCGGCGAAATCCACGTTGATTAAACCTGGGCGGGTAATTAGCTCGGCGATACCTTGAACGGCACCACTTAGAATATCGTTAGCGGCGCTAAATGCTTGTAGTAAAGGTGTGCCTTTACCCATAACTTTTAGTAATTTTTCGTTCGGGATCGTGATCAATGAATCAACGTATTTAGACAGCTCTTCAATACCTTGCTCAGCAAAATCAGTACGTTTACGGCCTTCGAATGGGAAGGGTTTGGTCACAACCGCCACGGTCAAAATGCCCAATTCTTTAGCAATTTTTGCTACTTCAGGCGCAGCGCCTGTCCCTGTACCACCCCCCATACCAGCGGTGATGAAAACCATGTCTGCACCTTCAAGAGATTGGCGAATGGTTTCGCGATCTTCTTCTGCTGCTTCACGGCCGATATTAGGGTTAGCTCCTGCTCCTAAACCTTTGGTAACACCAGAACCTATTTGCAAGGTTACGTTAGCAGACGAGCTACGTAAGACTTGAGCATCGGTATTGATGGCAATAAATTCAACGCCTTCAATGCACTGTGAAACCATGTGTTCGATAGCGTTGCCGCCACCACCGCCGACACCAATAACTTTAATGACGGCTTCTTCGCTATGACTATCCATTAATTCAAACATATTTACTCTCCGGTTTTTGCGCTAAGACATGCAAACAAAATAGTCTGCGGCCTATAGTTTTTTAAGTTCATCTAAAAGCAGGTTTAAAACTCACCCTTAAACCAACTTTGAATTCGTTCCCAAACGCCTTCAGACGATTTGGTTTTTGCAGCTGTTTTGGCTGCTACGTGTTCTTTGCCGTATTGCAATAACCCTATTGCCGTAGCAAACGTTGGGTCTTCCACATATTCCGACAACCCTTTTATGGATAAGGGTTCACCTACTCTTACAGGCATTTGAAAAATTTCTTCGGCGAATTCAATCGCTCCTTCCATTTTGGCCGTGCCACCTGTTAACACGATCCCCGCTGCAATTTGCTCTTCAAAGCCACTGCTGCGTATCTCTTTTTGTACCAATTCAAATAACTCTTGATACCTAGGCTCAATCACTTCTGCCAGTGTATGGCGCGACATAGCACGAGACGGTCTGCCGCCTACGCTATGTACTTCAATGTTTTCTTCCATGCTAACCATGTCTTTTAGAGCACAGGCATAGTTAATTTTGATGTCTTCAGCATGGCTAATTGGTGTACGGAAAATTTTCGCAATATCGCTGGTAATCTGATTGCCCGCCACTGGCACCACTGCGGTGTGCCTAATCGCCCCATCAGTATAAATAACGATATCGATCGTGCCGCCACCTATGTCCACAACACATACGCCGAGCTCTTTTTCATCATCGGTCAATACTGCATAGCTTGAGGCTAACGATGAGAAAATCAGTTGATCTGTGGTTAACTCGCAACGTTCAACACATTTGACTAGATTCTTCGCCATATCGTCAGCACAGGTAATAATGTGTGCTTGCGCTTCCATACGAACACCTGACATACCAATCGGGTTTTTGATCCCTTCTTGCACGTCAATGGTAAATTCTTGCGGTAATACGTGCAGTAAGCGACGCTCAGCGGCAATCGGCACGGAACGCGCGGCGTGGATCACGTTGTCAACGTCTTCTTGAGTCACTTCTTTGTTGTTAATGGGCACCATGCCGCTTTCATTTTGGCACTGTACGTGTCGCCCTGAAATCGACATAAATACCGACGACACACGGCAATCGGCCATTAACTCCATTTCGCTCATTGCGCGCTGCACCGATTGAACGACTAGGTTCAGATCATTCACACCGCCTTTGTCCATCCCTTTCGCTGGGTGACTACCGACACCAATCACACTGATCCCGCCATCGTCGAGTAATTCACCCACGACGGCTTTTACCATGCTGGTACCAATGTCTAAGCCTACAATTAGCTTTCTATCTGTAACTTTAGACATACTGTGCTGCTCTCACTTTCATTAGCTCTCTTGTGAAGGTTGCTCAGGGGATTTCCATCCCACGGCTAAACCTGTGTCATAGCGTAAATCAACATAATCCACGGCTTTTTCATTTTTCTTGAGCAAAGGATACAAATCGATAAAACGCTGTAGCCTTGCTATATATTCATTGCGACCTAAATTCAAACTGATGCCATTGACCAATTTTAAATGCCAAGCAAATCGCTCACTTAAAAACAATTCATCAATGCTCATTCCGGCACTCTCCAACAGCGCCTGCATTGAGTTGTAACCGTCAAGCGCGGTATGTTCGCTGCCCCCTGGGCCAAACAAACTGGGCAATTCAGGAGGTGTCATTCCTTTCGCAACTGCCCCTTCAAACGCATCACCATATTGATTGAGAATCAGATCGTCGTTCCACCTTGCGGCTGGTGTCTGTTCTAAAACATAAATTTTCAAACTATTCGGCCAACGCTTACGAATAGATGCGCGATAAACCCATGGCAACTGCTCAATATCTTGGTGTGCTTGCTCTACATTCAGTTCAAAAAAACTACCAGGTTGTGTTTTGCGTACTAGGGTTTCAACCTCACTTTGAGTCACAAAGCGCAAATCCCCTGATAAAGCAATTTCTCGTACCGGTGATTTTTGCTCATCTTCAGCCCAGCTTTTTATCGCCCAAGCGCCATATACAATGCCAGTTAGCAATATCAGCAAAAACGCCATTCCACCGATAAATCGGAAGTTAGGCTTAGCTTTTTCTGTCATCGCTTCGCTGGTCATGTTGCTTAACCTGCCGTCGCTAACACAGCAAGTGATAACTGCGCAAAACTCAAACCCGCTTGCTTAGCGGCTAGTGGTACCAAACTCTTTTCTGTCATGCCGGGTACTGTATTGGCTTCAAGCAAATAAAACTGACCTTGTGCGTCTTGCATAAAATCAATTCTTCCCCACCCTGATCCCGCAACAGCATCAAACGCGTTCAAAGCCAATTGTGCTAAGTCAGTTTCCTGCTCATCAGATAAACCACTAGGGCAAAAATACTCAGTCGAATTTGACTGATACTTTGCCTCGTAATCGTAAAAATCTCGTGGAGTCGACATGCTGATTGAGGGCAACGCTATGCCATTTAATAGGCTAACGGTGTACTCTGAACCTTGGATGAATTGTTCCAACAAAACCTTATCGTCATACTCAAAAGCCTGTTGAATTGCTGCAGCGAGTTGATGCGCATTTGAAACCTTAGCCATGCCTATGCTCGAACCTTCTTGAGCAGGCTTAACCATAACCAGATCCCCTAAGCGGGTCATTATATCCCCGCAGTTCGCTGCATTAAAGTCTCTTTTATCAGCAATTTCGTAATTGGCAGTAGGTAACCCCAAGCTTTGCCAAACTTGCTTACTGCGTATTTTATCCATGCACAAGGCTGAACCCAGCACACCAGTGCCGGTGTACGGCATATTCATTTGTTGTAAGGCCCCCTGAAGAGAGCCATCTTCACCACCTCGGCCATGTAACATAATCAGTACGCGGTCAAACTTTTGCTCCACTAATTCATGTAACTGACGATCAGCAGGATCAAAACCATGGGCGTTCACGCCCGCACCGACAAGTGCATTGAGCACAGCTTGACCTGAGCGTAATGAAACCTCTCGTTCAGCAGAGCGACCGCCAAACATAACGGCGACTTTTCCAAAGCCAGCTGGATCTTTGCTTTCAATTGCGTCTACGTCTATTGCATTTGTGTTTGTTGCGTTGATTGATGTCACTTCGACCATCCTTCACGTAACGTGCTTTTTGCTAATTTCATATCTTGTAGTTGCTTGGCGATTTGCCCGATATTTCCCGCGCCTTGGGTCATCAAAATATCTTGATCATTTAAATTATCTGCCAATAATTTAGGTAGTTCGCTTTTGTCAGCCACATAAATTGGTTCAAGCTGGCCACGCTGACGAATACTGCGGCATAAGGACTTACTGTCTGCACCCTCTATTTTCTCTTCACCGGCAGAATAAACATCAAGTAATAGCAGCACATCGACCTGAGATAACACTCGGACAAAATCTTCGTATAAATCTCGGGTTCGAGAATAACGATGTGGCTGGTATGCCATCACTAGTCTTCTGTCAGGCCAATTATTACGTGCAACGGCTATGGTCGCTTCCACCTCAGTCGGGTGATGACCGTAATCATCCACCAACAGTACATCACCATCACCGGTAGCAAATTCACCTAGCATTTCAAAGCGTCGACCAATGCCAGAGAAGTTAGCTAATGCTGTTTTAATCGCCGAATCAGCGATATTTTCATCGGTTGCAACGGCAATTGCGGCCAGCGAGTTAAGCACGTTGTGCTTACCTGGGGCGTTAACAGTCACTTGTATATCGTCATGATCTTTACGTATTAAGGTAAATTCACTTTGATTGAACCCGTGCTTAACATTAGTAGCGCGCACATCTGCGTTTTCACTGTAACCGTACGTCAGGTATTTGCGCTTTATCCGCGGTAGCAGTTCGGTAATGACAGGATCGTCAATGCACAGCACTGCTAACCCGTAAAATGGTAAATTGTGCAGAAAGTCTATGTAGGTATCTTGCATCTTATCGAAATCACCTTGGTAGGTTTCCATGTGATCTGGTTCGATATTCGTTACCACAGATACCATAGGCTGCAGGTGCACAAACGATGCATCGCTTTCATCTGCTTCAGCAATTAAATACTGACTTGAACCCAGTCTTGCATTGGTGCCAGCACTATTGAGCAAGCCTCCGATCACAAACGTAGGATCAAGCTCTGCTTGTGCAAAGATGGTCGCAATCAAACTCGTGGTGGTGGTTTTACCATGCGTTCCAGCGATGGCGATACCATGCCTAAAGCGCATCAACTCAGCCAGCATCTCCGCTCTGCGAATAACGGGAATACGCTTTTCGTTTGCCGCGTTTACTTCTGGGTTGGTTGGGTCAATCGCACTGGATACCACAACCACATTGGCTTGTTCGACGTTTGACGCCTGATGACCAAAGAAAATAGTCGCCCCTAAGGCCGCTAAACGGTTGGTCATGCCATTGGCTTGGCGATCAGAGCCTGATACTTGATACCCTTCGTTTAATAACACTTCAGCAATGCCGCCCATGCCTGCACCGCCTATACCCACAAAGTGAATATTCTTAATTCGGCGCATCTCTGGCACATGGTAATGAACTTTATCGGGTGCGATCATTGCGCTTTCTCCACTAACAACTGGCAGCAATGAGTGACTCGTTGGACTGCATCTAATTTCGCTAAGGCACGGGCCTTGTTGCCCATAGCCACTAACATGTTCGGTTGTGCAAGGCAGATTTCTAACAAGGGGGTTAGTCCGCCGTTGACTAATTCATTTTGCGCAAGCAAATAGCCCGCGTCTTGCTCGACTAACGTTTGCGCATTTTTGGTTTGGTGATCGTCCACCGCATGAGGTAAAGGTACAAAAATAGCGGCCACACCTGCTGCCGCTACTTCGGCAACGGTTAAGGCACCCGCACGACAAATAACGAGATCTGCCCATTGATAAGCTTGCGGCATATCGTCAACAAATTCGGTTACTTGCCATGTTGAGCTGTCGCTAAATTGGCTTTTGTACAATTCATTGACTGAGGCCAAATGCCCCTTACCACATTGATGGCGTACCATAACGTTATCGTGTTTCGCTAACGCTAAAGGGACATTTTCATTCAATGCTTTGGCGCCTAAGCTTCCACCTAGAATAAGAATATTTAATGGACCATGGGTCTCAGATACCTGCTTGGGTGGAATTTCAGCAAAACCCGCTCGCACTGGATTGCCCACCCACTGATATTTATCCGTTAACTTGGTCTCTTGTTCCGTGGCGCTTGCTTTTTGCTGGGCATCAAATGTGTCAGCAAAACCGGTCAGTACTCTATTCGCGATGCGAGCTAATAAGCGATTGGTCATGCCTGGCGCAGCGTTTTGTTCATGCAATATCAGAGGTTTGCCCATCAACCAAGCAGCGACGCCACCTGGACCACTTGCAAAGCCGCCCATACCTATCACCACGTCAGGCTTGACTCGTTTAATCACGCGCCTTGCTTGCAAAACCGCTTTGATTATTTTAAATGGCGCTGCGAGCAATCGAATGAGACCGTTTCCGCGCACACCGGCAATATCAATAAAACTGATATCAAAGCCGGCTTTTGGCACAAGTTCAGCTTCCATCCGCTGGGCAGTGCCTAACCAATGGATATGCCAATTTTGCTCTTTAAGGGCTTGTGCTACTGCTAATCCTGGGAATACATGACCGCCTGTGCCGCCGGCCATTACTAGCAGAGTATTCGTCATGGTAGAATCAATCACAGTCGGATTAGACATTGTCATCCTCCTGCTCTTCAGCCGTTGTGCGTCTACTGCGCTTGGTGGCTGTTTTGCCTTGATGATTATCCCCATTTGAGGCTGAATCATCCTGCTCAAAATCATCCATCAATGTATTCATTTCTTGTTCTTCATCGACAACGGCGTACACCACGTCATCAAGAACCGTAGATACTTTTTTCTTACCTGCGCTACTGGTTGCTTTGGCTTTACTTTTATCTTTACCGCGATTAGGTTTTGCTTTACCACCACGGTTAATAGCTTGAATACCTTCAACGCGCATTTCAAAGTCGATACGCACCAATAATCCAACGGCTGCGGCCATAATAATCAAACTTGAGCCACCGTAACTCAATAATGGAAAGGTCAGTCCTTTGGTCGGTAAAATACCTGCGCTTGCCCCAACGTTAACCGCGGTTTGAAAGCTAAACCAAATACCGATGGAGTAAGCAAGATAGGCATCAAACGGGCGCTCATTCTGCAGCGCTTTACTGCCCATTTTCATGGCTTTAAGCACTATGCCCAGCATTAAGGCGAGCACGGTCAACACGCCGGCAAAACCAAGCTCTTCCGCTAAAATAGCCATAATAAAATCGGTATGTGCTTCTGGTAAATATTCCAGTTTTTGTAAACTGTTACCTAGCCCCTGACCAAATAGATCGCCGCGCCCATAGGCCATTAATGATTGTGTTAACTGATAGCCACTGCCAAAAGGGTCAGCCCAAGGATCTAAAAACGACGTAATCCGCTTCATGCGGTATTCTTCGAACATGATTAAAAAGGTTACGGCAGCACCGCCAGCGAACGCTAAACCAAAGAACTGCCACAATTTAGCGCCAGCTAAAAATAGCAAACCTATGGTGGTACATAACATCACAACCACAGTGCCTAAATCGGGTTGCATTAATAACAAAAATGCAAAAGCAAAGAACACCACCAGCGGTTTAGCAAACCCTTTGATATTTTCAGTCACTTCTTCGTAGCGCCTGACCAAATAACCCGCTAAGTAACAGAAGAAGAAAAGCTTGGCTGGTTCAGCCGCTTGAATGGTTATCGGGCCAATTGCTAACCAGCGAGTACTGCCGTTTACACTGCGCCCTACTAATAACACAGCAACGAGTAACACCAGACCTAATAGCAATAGCCACCCATTGCTGGTGCGCCACCACTGCATAGGAATTTGCATAACGGTTAACGCTGCACCTATGGCTAAAGCTAAATAAATGCCGTGGCGAATAGCAAAATGAAACGGGTTATCAAACAAACGTGACGCTACGGGCATGGATGCCGAAGTAACAATCACTAAACCAATAGCCATCAACGATAGGGCGAGTAAAATTAAACTCACATCGTAGGGGCGCACGACAGCAGGTGCTGCATCGTGGCGCTGAGCAAACATAGCGCGAAGTGGCGTAGCAAATGTCGACGTATTCATCGCTGGCCACCTTGTTTAGCAACAAGATTATTCACTGCTTGCTCGAATAACTCGCCGCGCTGTTGGTAATTTTTAAACATATCTAAGCTAGCGCAGGCTGGCGATAGCAATACGGTACTGTCTTTATTGGCTAGACTTGCGGCCAATTGAACAGCGTCTTCTAAATTTACCACTTGATGACTGCTTGGCTTTAATTTAGCCAGCTCAGGGCCGTCTTTGCCCAAGGTGATAAGTTCGCTCACTTGATGGTTAAAACGTTCTTCCAATGGGCTGAAATCTGCGCCTTTCCCGTCGCCCCCAGCAATTAATATCAATTTGCCTTTGCAGGTAGGCGCAAGTCCATCAATCGCAGCAATCGTTGCACCGACATTGGTGGCTTTTGAGTCATTGATCCAGCGGACATTGCTGCTCATAGCAACGGTTTGGCAACGATGTGCTAAACCAGCAAAGTTCATTGCAGCCGACTTGATCGCCTCTAGCTCAATGCCTGCTAACATCGTCATCGCGGTGGCTGCTTGAATGTTGAGCATGTTGTGCTCGCCCACTAGCATACATGCTTGACTATCAAGATACGCTTTTCCGTCAAGTAGCAATTGAGCTGTGTCTTTGTCCCAGCTTAAGCCTCGCTCGCTACTACTCAACCCAAACATAACGTCTGGATTAATCGTCATGGGCCATGTGGCCGCATCATCGCGATTGCACACACTAAAACGCGCATCTTTGTAGATACGTAACTTAGCGCGCTGATAACTCAACATGTCGCCATGACGGTCTAAGTGATCATCACTAAGATTCAACATGCATGCGACCAAAGGGCGCAACGTATGGGTACTTTCAAGTTGAAAACTAGATAGCTCAAGTACAATGATGTCTGCGTCTTTTTCCAGAAGTTCAAGAGCCGGAGTACCGATATTCCCCCCGAGTAAAGCCTTTTTACCGCCCGCTATACACATCTCATAGGCAAGTGTCGCGACGGTGGATTTACCATTTGAACCAGTCACCGCTAATACAGGTGTGTTATTGAACATAGCGAAGAGCTCGATATCCCCAACAACTTGCACACCCGCTTCGATAGCCTCTTGAATAGCGGCTGTTTGTAGACTCAAACCAGGGCTTACGACCAACATATCTGCACTGCACAAGCGTGTACTATCAAGCTCTCCTAAAAATACCGGTACATTCACACTGACATTGAGATCAGCACGTGTGTCCATTGCGCTTACGTTGGCACCTTTAGCCAGCAAAAACGTCACGCAGGACAAACCGGTCAAACCGAGTCCGACAACGATGATGTTTTTGTTAGCTAATGGATTTGCAGCCATGTAAACCAAATACCTTTAACGTAACTTCAAGGTGGCTAAGCCAACCAAGACTAAAATGATAGAAATGATCCAGAAACGCACAATAACGCGAGGCTCTGGCCAGCCTTTTAATTCATAGTGGTGATGAATGGGTGCCATACGGAATATACGTTGTCCGCGTAACTTAAATGACCCAACCTGTAAAATAACCGACAAGGTTTCCATCACGAACACACCGCCCATGATCACCAATACAATTTCTTGGCGTACTAACACCGCGATAACACCCAGCGTTCCGCCTAAAGCCAATGAGCCTACGTCACCCATAAACACCATTGCTGGGTATGTGTTGAACCACAAGAAGCCCAAACCTGCCCCCACAATGGCGGTGCATACAATCACCAACTCACTGGTTAAGGGTAAATAGGGAATATTCAGGTAAGCCGAAAAGTTAATGTTGCCTGTGGTATAGGCGAAAATGGCAAACGCACCTGCAACCAAGACAGTGGGTACAATCGCTAAGCCATCTAAACCATCGGTAAGGTTTACCGCATTGCTAGTACCGACAATGACGAAGTACGTCATAAGAATAAATAGCAGCCCCATTTGAGGCATCACATCTTTGAAAAATGGCACCAATAAAGCCGTTTCGGCAGGGTCTTGCTGGCTCGCGTATAAATATAAAGCGACACCAATGGCAATAACTGATTGCCAAAAGTATTTCCAGCGGGCAATCAATCCTTTGGGATCTTTGCGCACCACCTTACGATAGTCATCAATAAAACCAATAATGCCGTAACCCACAACCACGCTTAATGTGACCCAAACGTAACGGTTGGTTAGATCCGCCCATAGCAACACACTGATCACAATGGCAGCCAAAATAAGGAGGCCACCCATGGTGGGTGTACCTGACTTTGCAAGATGAGATTGCGGGCCATCATCACGCACGGTTTGGCCAATCTGCATGGTTTGCAACCAACGGATCATACGGGGGCCAATCAGTACCGCAATCAATAGCGCGGTTAACGTGCTTAAAATCGCACGCAAGGTCAAATACGAGAATACCCGAAAACTTGGCTCGAACTGTTGTAGCCAATCGGCCAATAGCATCAGCATGCAATTAGCTCCCTAAAGCGTTCAAACTTTCCCACGGGGGATGCCTCCAAGGCTTCAACAACCAACTCCATACGCGCACTACGGGAGCCCTTTACTAAAATACTGATATCACGTTTCTCCGTTGTTAAATTCTCGGCTAGCGCCGCAACTAGTTTGTCTTTGTCGCTAAAATGGTAACCACTTTTTTGATATACATCGCTGGCACTTTGACTAAGCACACCTAAGGTGTATAAATCGTCGATGCCCTTTTCTTTGGCGTATTCACCTACTTGTTGATGATAAAAGCGCGCTCGCTCACCCAACTCTGCCATATCGCCTAGCACCAATACTTTTCGACCAGCAAAACTGCCCAATAAATCGATAGCTGCATTGACCGACGCCACATTGGCGTTGTAGGTATCATCAAGTACTTTCACCTGACCACTTAGCTGCTTAACCTGTAAGCGGCCGCTGACCTGCGCCATATATTGAAGCCCAGCTTGAACATCTTGTAAGTTAGCACCAACTTCGATAGCTAAGGCAGCAGATACAAGGGCATTACTGACATTGTGAAGTCCAGGTAAGGGCAATGAAATAGACACTTTCCCCAGCGGGGTAACCATCAAAAAATCGGCACAACCGTTTAGCCCTAGAACCACATCTTGGGCGTAATAATCTGCTTCATCCTTAGTGGAGAACGCTTGATTGCGCAGGTGCTCATACTTGCCATGCCAGAACGCATAAAATTGACTGTCGGCATTAAAAATGGCTAAACCATCTTTGCCTAGGCCTTTAAATATTTCACTTTTGGCGCGAGCTACGCCTAACAGGCTACCAAACCCTTCTAAGTGTGCGGCGGCAGCATTTACAATCGTAGCCACATCAGGTTTTACTAACTCGGTGGTATAGGCAATTTCGCCAAGATGATTTGCGCCAAGTTCAACCACAGCAAACTCGTGATCAGCTTCTAAACGTAGCAAGGTAAGAGGCACGCCAATATCATTGTTAAAGTTGCCCTTGGTCGCCAAGACTTTTCCGCGGCGCGACAAAATAGCCGCTACCATTTCTTTAACCGTGGTTTTGCCACTGCTACCTGTGATTGCTACCGTTTTAGGCGCAACTTCTCGCTTGATCGCTTGCCCTAAGCGGCCTAGCGCCTCTTTGGTGTCACTAACCAATATCTGTGCAAGCTCCGTGTCTACCTTTCGACTCACTATTACGGCCACCGCGCCACCTTGCGCCGCTGTATCGATGAATTTATGCCCATCAAAATTTGGCCCACTCAAAGCAATAAATAAATCGTCCGGGTTGATTTGACGCGTGTCAGTACTTACGCCTTGAATGATGGCATTAGCAGCTATGCTTTTTTCACTGCGAATTAGCTCGCCCTGCACTTGCTGTGCTATCCACGTCAATGACACCGGGATCATGTGATATTCCTCTCAAACATTTGTTTTACGTATTCACGTTCATTGTAAGCAACTGTCTCACTGCCAATGATTTGGTAATCTTCGTGACCTTTACCCGCCACTAATATGATGTCTTTTGGGGTGGCATCAGCAACGGCCTTAGCGATAGCGCATTTACGATCGAGCTCTACCTGAATTTTTTCCGGCTGAATACAGCCCGCTAAAATATCGCTGGCAATGGCATTAGGATCTTCTGAGCGGCTGTTGTCATTGGTAATCATTACGACATCAGCACAGGTTTCAGCTGCCTCACCCATTAGCGAACGTTTGCCTTTGTCTCTATCTCCGCCGCAACCAAAAATAACGAATAAACGACCTTCACTGTGCTGACGCAGCGCCAGTAATGCTTGTTTAAGGGCATCTGGGGTATGCGCGTAATCGACCACCACTGTGGGGGATTTTTCATCACTAAAGCGTTCCATGCGTCCGGCAACGGGTACAAGCTGCTGGGCCACATCAGCGATATCAGTTAACGCCTGACCTAAACATAGCTGTGACGCTATCGCTGCTAATGCATTAAAGATATTGAACCGCCCGAGCAAACTTAACTGTATTTCGCATTCGCCCCATGACGACACCAAGGTAAAACGACAGCCCTGACTGCTGTATTCAACCTCTTTTGCTAGGCACACTTTCTGCGCATTGCCCAAAAGCAAACTTTCATCGTCAATCCCATAAACGACAGGCGTTACTGTATTCGGTAACTGTGCTAGCCATTGTTTGCTTTCAATTTCATTACCATTTAGAACAGCAAATTTAAGTTCAGGTTGAGTTAAAATCTCTCGCTTCGCTTGCGCGTAAGCCTGCATCGTACCGTGATAATCTAAATGGTCGCGGGTAAGATTTGTCAGCACTGCCACGTCCACTTTAAGCGCCGCGACGCGTTTTTGTACTAATGCGTGTGATGACACTTCTAAGGCAACTTGCTTGACATTATCTTGTGCAAATTGCGCCATCAATTTGTGCATAGTGATAGCATCAGGTGTGGTATTGATGGTTTCACCGAAAGATGCACATTCTCCTGTGCAACTTATAACACCTGAGCCTAATGTGCCGATTGAAGCTGCACGTTTATTGAGTAAAGCAGCCAGTTGACTAGTCAATTGCACGGTCGATGTTTTGCCATTGGTGCCCGTGACTCCAATGATTTGCATTTCGCTTGCAGGGAAATGATAAAACGTGGCAGCAAGCGCTGATAACTGGGCAGATAAGTCGTAGAAGCTGATAATCAAGGATTGCTCGCGCATACTCGTTTGCCCGTGCTCTTGTTGGGTATCGCACTCCGCTATGATTACTTTCGCCCCAAGACTAACCGCTTGAGGGATAAAATCGCGGCCGTCACGTACATGCCCTTTAAGCGCTATAAATGCACTATGAATAGCGACTTCACGACTATCAAGCACCAAAGATTCAACCATGATATCAGCGGTTTCAATGCCAAACTTCGCTAACAAAGGCTGAATGCTTTGCGTTGTATTAAGTTGAATGTGTTGCTTAGCCTGCATTTGAATCTCCCCTAATTGCAGCCAGAGAAGACACTGATTTATCGTCAGGGGGAACGTTTAACATTTGCAAACTATTGGACATAATTTTTGAGAACACAGGAGCCGCTGTATCGCCCGCGTAATACAAATCACCTCTAGGCTCATTGATAAGTACTACCACGGCTAGCTGCGGATCTGAAACCGGTGCCACACCGGCAAAAATACTCACGTACTCTTCGCCGTAGCCACCCGCCACAGCTTTACGGCTGGTACCTGTTTTACCCGCTACTCGATAGCCGGGAACGCGGGCTTTAGTGCCTGAGCCACCTTCATTGACCACGCTTTCCATCATGGTCAGCACTTCATGAGCGATATCTTCGCTCAGTACTCGCTCTTCTGGCGCTTTCTGCTCGCTTTTAATAATGCTTAATGGACGCTTAATTCCGCCACTGCCCAGCGTGCTGTACATTCTAGCCAGTTGCGCCGTGGTAACAGATAGTCCATAACCAAATGATAATGTTGATAATTCAAACTCTGACCAGCGGCTGCGATCATGAAAAATGCCACTACTCTCACCAATAAGGTTTGAACCGGTATCACTCATCAAACCCATATTGTAATACTGATCAATGAGGAACTGTTTTGGAACCGACAAGGCCAGTTTTGAAGTGCCCATATTGCTCGATTTACGAATAATTCCGGTTAAATCTAACTCACCATAATTGCGCGAGTCTCGCACCATACTGCCGCCGACGCGCATCCAGCCGGGTGAAGTGTCGATAACGCTGTCCATCTCAACTGAACCAAACTCTAATGCGCTTAATACTGCGATAGGCTTAATTGAAGAGCCAGGTTCAAACGCATCAGTAATAGCGCGATTACGAATTCTATGCCCTGAGACGCCGCTGCGATTATTTGGGTTATAAGACGGGTTGTTGACCATGGCCAATATCTCGCCAGTTTGCACATCGACAACCACGGCTGAAGCGGATGTGGCTTTGTAATATTGCACCGCTTTTTTCAGTTCTTTATAAGCTGTCTCTTATACACATCTCCGAGCCCACGAGACCGTACTAGATCTC
>OMOM01000230.1_pt1 | contig 37053 bp, 40 predicted proteins | sample 1646501 | NCBI WGS metagenome assembly OMOM01 (sample SAMN05416802, study PRJEB24817) | seawater metagenome | isolation source: Sea water | place: Canada:Atlantic | collected 2013-07
TTGAATAAGTAATGCGTTGTGGAAAATCGTGGTTTTTATTTTCAAAAGTAAACTGTCCATTTTCCGAAGGAATCAGTTTAAAAGTTACGGGGTTTTCTTGCTCAGGTTTGGCAGTTGCAACCGTCAATAACAAACTATCTGCCTTTTGTTCCAAAGCCATCGTTTCAGCAAAAACAGTTTCTTTTCCAACTTGCGTAAAACTGAAAGCAGTAAAACTGCTTGGACTTTCTTGCGACCAAGTTTCTTGTGAAAACTCTTTGCCATTTTGATTTATCCAAGTTCCCAAAATCCACTGAAGTTGGTCTATTTTTTCAAATTTTTCAGAGGTAATTTCAGTTTTCGGTTTTTCTGCATCCGAATTGTTATTACAGGAGTTGAGTAATAGCGGAAACACTAAAAACAACAAATACTTTTTCATAAGTTTAGGTTTTGTTCGGTGAAGGTATCAAAAAAAGTTTTTAGCTATAGTATTCTTAATCCGTTCTGAACTTCTTTTCCGGGCTCTAGTAAAGTAACATTTTTCCCTTCCACAGCGCCCAAAACAAGGCATTCACTCATAAAATTGGCGATTTGTTTCTTCGGAAAATTCACAACGGCAACTACTTGTTTCCCAACCAATTCCTCTTTTGAATAAAGCGAAGTAATCTGTGCAGATGTTTTCCGCTGCCCTATTTCGTTTCCAAAATCTACTAAAAGTTGATACGAAGGATTTCGTGCTTCGGGAAAATCATTTACTTCAATTATGGTTCCCACGCGCATTTCGACCTTTTCAAAATCGGCCCACGAAAGATTATTCGTCATGGTGAATGGTAAGTTTTTTAATCATTTCTGGAGAAATTTCGCCTTGATCTGCGCCGTAAACATCAACAAGCAAACCTTTCTTGCCATCGTGGGTTTCAATCAAATAAAGAATAGTGTTGTCGCCCGGATTGGTCATTCCTTCAAAGCGATAGAATTTCACAACGTCCAATTCGCCAGCCTTCCACTGCATTTTAAGATTTTTGGACTCTATGCCTTCGCCCACAAGGTTGAAATCTTCGGTAAAGCCATGGTTTTGTAAATCTTCAATAGCCACGGATAATGATGAATATGAGTTTTTCATCTGTATAAAATATTTGGGAAAAAAGAAGATGGAATGCCCAAATTCACATCATCCTTTTGTTTATAAATCGTTAATGGGCATTTCATAATAATTGTTTTAATTTTTTAAAGTTAATGGAGATAGTGCGCAACGGCAAACATTTATAAAATCTTTAACCTGACGAACACGATAGGCACTCCTCCATTTTACTTGCTTTTTAGTTTAGAATGTTGTATATTTATTTTTATTTTTTTTGTAAAAACCCGTCGATCTTCACCTTTTATTTCTATTGATTTATTTGAAATTAAAGTCTTCCATATTTCTCTTTAACTCAACTTTATTTAAAATTGTCCTGATGTGAATCCAGACCTGACCTAGACTTCACTTGGACCTAACCTGGACTTAACTTGGACCTCACTTGCCATAAACATTCATTAAAGCCAAATTTAGCATTCAGTACTTAAGACTTTCAATTGTCTAAATATGTATCAAAATGCGTGCTCCATAAAAGTTGAAAAATCGTAACTTTAAACCAAAGTTTACAACCAATACTGAAAAGAATACCATGGCCAGAACAGAATCTAAAATGCTTCCGTTGGGAACCAAAGCGCCCGATTTTACATTGATTGACGCGGTAACGAACAAACCTGTTTCATTAAAAAATGTGCGTGGCGAAAAAGGCACTGTGATTATGTTTATCTGCAACCACTGCCCATTTGTGAAACACGTTAACGAAGAAATTGTGCGCATATGCAATGATTATCGTGTTACAGGTTTTGGGTTTGTGGCCATTAACAGCAACGATGTTATCAATTATCCCGATGACTCCCCAGCGAAGATGTGGGTAACCGCAAGAAAACATAATTATACTTTCCCCTATTTGTTTGATGAAACACAAGAAGTGGCAAAGGCCTATGACGCCGCTTGCACACCTGATTTTTATTTATTTGACGATGAATTGAAACTCGTTTATCGCGGTCAATTGGATAATTCCCGTCCTGGAAATGGCATCCCCGTAAACGGAAGGGATTTGCGTGAGGCTTTGGATAATTTATTGAACAACAATCCACAGCGGAAAGATCAAAAACCGAGTATTGGGTGTAATATTAAGTGGAAATAGCCCTCCCGAAACGAGTTCGGGACAAGCTCTAACCCCCGAAGGGGGAATTTCATACGCTTCGCTAATAAGCTCCTCCCCTTTGGGGAGGCTGGGAGGGGCTTACCATCCTTCCCTTTTCAATAAGTTTTCAATATGTGCGTAATGGTGATTGCTGTGCCAAGCGTAGCTACCCACTGTTTCCGCAAGTGTGTAGTTTCTATTTCTGTCTGGATGATGAAACTCTCTTAGCAATTGCTCATGTGATAATCCTTTTATTAGGTAAGCCCACTTTGCGTGTAAGGAATTCAGTGCAGCTAGCGATAATTCAATAGGTGCTTTTTTGGCTTCAGCCGTTTCTGCCCATGCTTTTTCATCATAGACTTTTATGGTTGGCAATGCTTCAGTCAATGCCCATTTAAAACGGTTATAGGCATTGTGATGGCTGTCATAAACGTGATGGATTGTTTGGCGCACCGTCCAACCTCCCGGCCTGTAAGGTGTGTTCAACTGATCTTCGGAAAGGTTACTCACCAAATTATTTAACCTATTCGGAAAATGTTCCAAGATGGAAATCCAAGCTTGCTGTATTTCAGCAGTAATATTTGAGGGGCAATCGAACTTGCCGATCGGGTATTTTAGTTTTTCTAAATCCATGTGTTAAAAGTACAAAACGCCCCGATAGCTCGAGACGTTTCGCCTATTTATTAAATTTGTTCTTTAAACTATTTAACATCCATTAATTCAACATCAAAAATCAAGGTTGCGCTTGGAGGAATTACCCCGCCTGCACCACGCTCGCCGTAACCTAGATGCGAAGGAATCACAAAACGAGCCTTATCGCCCACCTGCAATAATTGAATGCCTTCATCCCAACCAGAGATTACTTGCCCAACGCCCAATTGGAAGTCGATTGGTTGTTTTCTTTTATAGGAAGAATCAAATTCAGTTCCATCTGTTAAAGCGCCTTTATAATGCACGGAAACTGTTTTTCCCTTTTCGGCTTTTTTACCGCTTCCTTTTTGGATTATTTTATAAAGAAGACCGCTATCGGTTCTATCAAAACCTTCTGAAACTTTCTTTAGTTCAGCTTCCTCTTTTGCTTTTTTTGCGGCAATGCGCTGTTCCCTTTCACCTGTAAAACTTCTAAAAGCCTCAACAGCGTTCCATTTTTTAGCTTCCTCGCCTACGCGGATTATTTCAACTTTCTGCATTGTATCGCCCTGCGCAACACTATCAACCACATCTTGTCCTTCTACTACATTTCCAAAAACGGTGTGTTTGTTGTCCAACCAAGGGGTGGCAACGTGGGTGATAAAAAATTGGCTCCCATTGCTTGCTGGGCCTGAGTTTGCCATTGAAAGAACGCCCGGAGTGTCGTGGCGAAGGTCTTGATGGAATTCATCCTCAAAATCGTAACCCGGTCCGCCAGAACCTGTTCCCTTTGGATCGCCCCCTTGAATCATAAAATCTGGGATTACACGGTGAAATTTCAAACCGTCATAATAGGGTGTTCCCTGTGGTTTTGCTGAATTTTCCAAGTTCCCTTCTGCCAAAGCCACAAAGTTTCCAACCGTTCCCGGGGTTTTGTCGTGGGATAGTTTTATAAGGATTTCTCCTTTTTCGGTCGTTATTTTTGCGTAAATACCGTCTTGCATTTTTTGTTTTTTTAAATTGAAATGCAAAGGTAAGGAAATAGGAAGAAAGAATTACTAGCGACTAGCGATGAGGAATGAGCGATTAGGGTTCTACATACATACGTTAGGGTTCTACACACATACGTTAGGGTTGGTGTACCTATACGGAAGGGTTCTGAACCCTAACACATGGTTTCAAGACCCTAATACATGGTTACAAGACCCAAACGGGAAGGGTTGAATGGTATCTAGCGGGGTTTAGGAATTATATGGAAGGTTGCTGAACGTATATAGCAGGGTTTGGAAAGGGTAAATTTGTATATTTGGGAAATACACAACATAAAAATATTAAAACTTGGGTATAGCCAACTATATTAGCGGTATAAACCCAATAGAGTTGGGGATATAAACAAGTTGGCAAACATTTAAAAAATGAAGGAAGAAAAATATCAGAATAATGAATTAGAGATAAAAGGAGAGCACTACGATAAAAGTATTTTCACCATAACAAGTGAATATTCAAAATCTTCACACAGACTAATTGCAAACGAATACTTTAGTCTTCAAATAAAACACCCTTCGGGCAAAATTATATATTACAGGATAAACCTAAATAAGCTGACAGATATATTGGAAAATAATACCGAGGCAATTAATCAAGACTATGAATCTGATAATCGTAACCTTGCTCTAATGAAAAATTAAAAACTTCTTTAGTTTCTATATCTTCTAAAGTATAAAAAGTTTCCTCAGTATTACGGACTAAATAAGGTTTACTGATAAGCTTACATTTTATAGAGTGGTTTTCAATATTTTTATCGGACGTAATTACTTGTCCAGATATAATTTTAGCATCATTGAAAATTAATTTATCTATAAAAGATTGTTCAATTATTGTAGCAGAGGAGGAATATGTATTCAACTTATCGATAGGATAAGGTTCGTGATACCTAATTACAGAATCTTTAATCTCATTTAAAACTTTTGATTTTTGAGATTCTTCAACTAAGTTTTTTAATTTTATAATTGTTGTAAAAATCAGAGAAACTTTAAAAGGTATTATTTTAGACATATTTATAGTAGTTTCAGGAAAGGTAACAAAAATTAAAAAATAAATGGATAAAGATATAGGCATTGGATTGATTATAGGATTAACTATTGCAACTACCCTTTTTGTTTACAATAGGGATTTTTTTACCAAACCGCAAAAAGTGTTTCTTTACATATGTATTATTTTCCCGCCACTGCAATGGCTGAGTATAATTGTAATCTCTATCTATAATGCTTATCAAATTTCAATTTCGCCAGAGTTTGTTGAAAAGGAGAAAAATGAAAATGAAAAAAATAATGTTAGAAAACAATTAGAAAATTTAAAGGATTTAAGAAGTAAAGAAATCCTGACAAGAGAAGAATTTAATGAAAAAGTAAGGACTATAAAAAGCGCGAACATAGAACGGGAAATCAAAAGTTCGGAAGATTATAAAAAGCTGAGAGAACTTTATGAAAGTGGAATATTGACTAAGGAAGAGTTAGACAAAAAACTTGAAATCCTAAGATTGAAACTAACTAATCTACGACAGAAACAAAAAGAGGAGGAAAGATTGGGTTTCACTGTAACAGAAGAGATTTCGGAAGGATATTTTGTTATAAGAGATGATGATTTTAATTACGGCTACGCAGATAAACAAATGAATAAGGTTATCGACACCGTGTATGAGCTTGCAGAGAGTTTTAAAGAAGGTTTAGCCTTAGTAAGGCATAATGGAAAATTTGGCTTTATTAATAAAAGGAATGATACTGTAATACCTTTTATATATGATAGCGCAGACAGTTTTAAAGACGGTATTGCAAAAGTGGGAAAAGGAAAGGGAGAATTTTATATTAACAACAAAGGAGAAAAACAGCAATAATGAATGAGTATACAACAAAAGAAAATAAGATTACTTTATTCAAAAATGTTGATGAGAATACTGAGTATAAATTTTATCCGATTGGATTCGACGAATATAAAGATTGCAACGGAGGGCAACGCATAAAAAACGATTTGCCAACAAAGGCTATAAAACATAAGGGAGAAACGCCGCGCCAAAAAGACGGTGGATAAATCAAGCAACGAAATCACCCGAAACGCTAGGAAATACAGCCCCTTACGTTTCATAGCCGAGACCGTTGCCATTAATTATGAAAAAAACTTTCGTCATACTTTTTATACTACTGATTTCAATAAAATCATTTGCTTGTAGTTGTGAGTGCACTGGAGATTGTTCATTTAGTAATATTTCAAAAGGTTCCGAATTTGTAGCGTTAGTCAAAGTAATTGAATATTCAGATTTTATTAATGAACAGATTGACGGCTATGACGGAAAAATGCCTTTGTCAATGACAGTAGAAGTTATTGAAAAATACATCGGTTCGGAGAAACGAAAAACAATAAAAATTTGGGGAGATAACGGAATGTTATGCCGACCATATATTGCGAACTTTGAAGTCGGAAAATATTATTTAATTGCACCTTCTAAAATAGATGAAACTTCTGATAATGGAATAAAAGGCGATTATGACTTTTTTAGTTGCTTTACCGACTATTTAACTGTAGATTTTAAAAAACAAATAGCATACGGAGAATACTCAAAAAAAGAAAATCAAATAGCACTAAAAGATTTTGAGAAAGAAATTAAAAGTTTAAAATTTAAAAAAACAGAATGGTTTACCAATAATGAAAACACAAACTTTTTCAAAGCCGATTCAATTACTATTTATAAAATTCTGAATAAAAACGATGATTTTGTTAAATTGGGCAATAATCGTATAAAAATTGAACAAAACGAGAATAAAGATTATACAAATTTAGAGTTTAAAAGAAATGGAAAGCTCGTAATTACGGACACCAATATTGAAAATTGGACAGAGACAGTACATTTAGGAAAATGGAAATGGCAATTTGATAATGAAAAGGGCATATTGAGTTTTTATTTAGATAAAAAGTTATATACATCATTTATCGTGATTTCTCACGAAAGAGATTCTATGATTTGGAATACAGATGACAAAGTGCAATTTTACGTTCTGAAATTGAAAAGAATGAAAAAATAACTAATGGCAACACCGTGTCCTATAGTTCATTGCTTCTGACTTTCCTCTCGGAAAGTCCTCGCAAATTTGCTATCTTCGGTTTACGGCGGAAAATCCTCGCGGATTTTCACGCAACGAAACCATAGCCAAACACGTTCTACGCAATTTGACCAAACCAACAAACTGAATGAAATTAAAATGTCTTTGGTGTCTTAACGAAGAACCGAAAGTTACCTTTGAGAAAAGAGCTCATACTATTCCTAAATCATTAGGAGGGCAGAATTACAACAAAAATGTTTGTGATGAATGCAATTCATATTTTGGAAATAAGCAGGAAGTAAACTATTCGATTGAAGAAGCGTTAAAGGAAACTTTTAACATAACCCGTAGACGATTATTGATGGATAAAACCCCTAAACGTCAAGTTGGGAAATTTAAATCAAGATTTTTTGATATTAAAGAGCGAAATGGCAAGCCAAGGTTAGTAATAAAACCATCTTTCCGACTGAATTCAACATTCCAAAGAGAATTAAGTTATTATTTCAAACGTGGACTCTACAAAATGTATTTGGAGGAACTAAATAGGCAAACCAATAAAGGGTTTGAACCGAAATATGATGTTATTAGAAATTTTGCAAGATATGGAAAAGGAACTGCTACTGTCTTGTATTTTAATCGAGTAATTGGAATAATGTTGATGTTTAAGAGAGAAGCAGAAACACCAATTTTATATTTTGATAGAATGAAATATTTATACTCAAATGAACAGTTTGTAGAAATTGAATTTCTTGGACACGTATTCGGATTTCCGATAACACTATTCTCGAAATCAGATTTTGACAATTATATTGAAAAATCATTAAAAGAAAAACAAGGTCATTTTACAGAAGCAAAAATAATAGACAAATTAACTGATGTGGATTTAGCATTGCGAATAATGAATAGCTGAATAAAAGCTGCGTAGAACACCGTGTCCTATAGTTCATTGCTTCTGACTTTGCCTACGGCCAGTTCGCACTTCGTGCTCGTGTCCTATCGGAAAGTCCTCGCAAATTTGCTATCTTCGGTTTTGCTGGCGCCAGTTCGCTTTTCGCTCTTCGCTTTTCGCTTTTCGCTAAAATGTAACAAAACGCTAACCCATTCGTCATACAACTAACAACCATCCAAAAACAATTCCGTGGAAAATATTCTCACAATAAACAACCTCACCAAAAAATTTGGCGCGCTAACTGCCGTGGATAATCTTTCCTTTTCCATTGAAAAAGGCAATGTTTACGGCATCCTCGGCCCAAACGGTAGCGGTAAAAGTACTACGTTGGGCATTGTGCTTAATGTGGTAAATAAAACCGCTGGCGACTTTAAATGGTTTGATGGCAACATAGATACACACAACGCTTTAAAGAAAGTAGGCGCCATCATTGAACGCCCCAACTTTTACCCGTATATGACGGCCGTGCAAAACCTGCAACTGGTGTGTAAAATAAAGGAAGTTTCGGAAGAAAAGATTTCTGAAAAACTAGAGCTTGTAGGACTTTTGGACAGAAAGGACAGCAAGTTCAGTACTTTTTCCTTAGGGATGAAACAACGCTTGGCAATCGCTTCGGCACTGCTAAACGACCCCGAAATACTGATTCTCGACGAACCCACAAACGGCTTGGACCCACAGGGAATACACCAAATCCGCGAAATAATAAAAATAATTGCCTCCCAGGGAACAACTATTTTGTTGGCTTCACATTTATTGGACGAGGTTGAAAAAGTCTGTACGCACGTTGTAATTCTTCGGAAAGGCGTAAGTCTCTATTCCGGCAGTGTGGACGGAATGAACGCCAGCCACGGTTTTTTAACAATGCAGAGCAACGATATGGAAAAGTTGCAAAAAGCTTTGGAAGGAAACACGGCCTTTGGCACCGTAAAACGCGAGGGCGATTTTATCATCGCATACCTCAACAATCCAATGGACGCTTCGGAAGTGAACAAACTACTTTTTGAAAAAGGCATCACCCTTAGCCACCTTGTGAAACGCAAGGAAAGCCTTGAAGAACAATTCCTTGAACTTACCAAACAAAACTAACCACCCGATGCTACGATTATTAAATATAGAACTTCAGAAACTGCGCTATAACCGTTCGGCAAAGGTTATTTCCATAATTTATTTTGTACTAATCACTTTTATCGCCCTAATTGCGTCCATTGAGTTTAACTTTGGTGATTTTCACTTTCGGGTTGCCGATCAGGGAATTTTCAACTTTCCGTATATCTGGCATTTCAATACCTATGTGGCAGCAATTTTGAAATTGTTTTTGGCAATAGTGATTGTTTCCATGATGAGCAATGAATACAGTTATAGAACTTTAAAACAAAACCTTATTGACGGCCTTAGCAAAAAGGAATTTGTACTTTCAAAGTTTTTGACCGTCTTGCTTTTCTCAGTGATATCAACGGTTTTTATTTTTGGTGTCTCGTTGATTTTGGGGCTTTTCTTTTCAGATTACAATGAAATAGGAATCATTTTCAGCGATATGGAATACATAGGCGCCTATTTTATAAAATTGGTAGCCTTTTTCTCTTTCTGTCTATTCCTTGGGGTTTTGGTGAAACGTTCCGCCTTCGCACTTGGCTTTCTGATTGTATGGCAAATTGTAGAATGGTTATGTTATGGTTTGATGAAATGGCAGTTTTTTAAAGACACGGAAATTGCTGACAATGTTGCGCAATTTTTTCCGCTGAATGCAATGGCAAATCTTATCAAGGAACCTATGAGTCGCTTGGGCGCCATACAATCTGCCGCCAATCAATTGGGTGAAAATTTCACAAAAGACTATCAGGTTACTTGGCTCAATGTGTTGATTGTTCTTATTTGGACCTCCCTTTTTATTTATTGGTCTTACGCCATTCTAAAGAAAAGAGATCTTTAGTGAGTTGATATGTTTATGGAGTTATGACTTCATTTTTTCCTATATTTAACGGACAATCCATAAAACTCATTTTTGAAGTATATTTTTTCCATAATCTGCTTATTTTTCTTCACTGGAGTTTTTTCTCAGGATATTTCACTCTTTAGGCAGTTTAATGGGCAATATGACTATACCGCCTTCGGAAATACATTAAATGTTGAAGAAAATGGTCAAGGTGGACAATGCTTCATTCTTACCAGCAGTAGTGCCGATTTTCAATTACTGCCTAATCAAGAAGTGGTTGCCGCTTATCTCTATTGGGCAGGTTCTGGCCCAGGGGATTTCAGTGTTACTTTCAACCAAGTTCCAATCACTGCGGAACGTACCTTCAATGAAACTTATAACAGCGGCGGACAGGATTATATTTATTTTTCAGCATTTGCAGATGTTACCGAACAAGTTCAAACCACAGGAAATGCCAACTACACACTTTCCGATTTAGACCTTACCCTTGTAATTCCCGCATATTGTAGTCCGCCAGGCTCGGGCACCAACTTTGGCGGTTGGGCGGTGACGGTGGTTTATAAGGACGCAACCCTTCCCAATAATCAAGTAAATATTTTTGATGGTTTGGAAAGTGTATCGCGGGTTGACCAAACTTTGGATATAACCTTGAACAATTTGATGGTTTTAGATACCGAAGGTGCTAAAATCGGTTTTCTGGCTTGGGAAGGCGATCGCGGGCTTGCGGTTAACGAAACCCTTCGCATAAATGGAAACATTCTCAGCAATCTGCCGCTAAATCCTCCCGACAATGCCTTTAATGGCACCAACAGTTTTACGGGCAGCGATGTGCTTTATAATATGGATATTGACGTGTATCCTATTTCAAACTTTATAAATCCGGGCGATACCTCAGCAAGCATTCAGCTTACAAGCGGACAGGATTTTGTAATGGTGAATAATATTATTACGGTTTTAAATACCGAGCTTCCCGATGCCACTATTTCCATTGACAATATTATTGGCGGTACTGAATGTGGTGATCGCGAACTTACATTAGACTATTCAGTTTACAACCTCAACAGTACCGATATTTTGCCAGCGGGAACGCCTATTGCTTTTTATGCGGATGAAACCTTGGTGGCGCAAAGTGCTACCGTGGCGCCAATTCCTATTGACGGACAGGAAAGCGGAACCATTACATTTACGGTTCCAAACAATATTGAAGCAGATTTTATTCTGAAAGCTGTTGTGGATGATACCGGAAACGGAACTGGGATTGTGCAAGAAACTAATGAAGAAAACAACGAAGACGAGGCGCCAATTCATCTGCTTGTAAATCCTATAATCACAGGACTTCAAAACTTGGAAACCTGTGATGTTATAGGCGAGGAATTTTTTGATTTAACGGAAGCCACTTCACAAATAGACCCGATTTATGAACTGAGTTTTCACTTTTCGGAAGCGGATGCACAAAACAACGAAAACCCAATTACAGATCCCGAAAACTTTCAGAATACCGAAAACCCCCAGACTATCTACATTCGCGTTTCAAACCCTGATTGTTTTTTAATTGATAGTTTTACGGTAGAAGTTATCCCTTGCCCATTGCCCGATGCCACGATTGAACTTCCTGAAATTTCCGCCTGTCGCGATAGGGAGTTACTACTTCCATTTACGGTTTATAATTTGGAAGCCACGGCACCTTTACCAGCCAATACATCCATAGCGTTTTATACTGACGGTGTTTTATTGGCACTTTCACAAACACAGCAAAACATTCCAATTGGCGGCAGTGAAAATGGTGAAATTGAACTCCTTTTGCCTGATAGTTTGCCAAATACTTTTACCATCACAACTGTAGTAGATGATGACGGTAACGGTAACGGTGCCGTAGAAGAACTTCGGGAGGATAACAACAGTTTTACGCAGACCATTACGTTTGAAAGCATCCCTCCCATTCCGAATTTGCCTGACCTTTTGGAATGCGACGAAGGTTTTGATACGGCAGTTTTCAACTTAACGCAACAGGATGATTTTATAAGCACGGGGCCGGATGATGTGGTACAGTATTTTACCACTATGGAAAATGCTTTGGAAAATACCAATCCCATTAGCAACCCCTCACAATATCAAAACGGCACTGATCCACAGACAATTTATGTACGGTTGGAAAACGAAATCTGTTTTGCAACTGCTTCCTTTTTATTGACTACAGAAAACTGTGCTCCCTTTATTCCACAAGGTTTCTCGCCCAATGGTGACGGCATCAATGATACTTTTGAAATCAGTAATCTGTTGAACATTTACGAAAATTTTGAACTGAACATATATTCCCGCGAGGGTAACCTAATACATACCGCACACAACGCCGATGGCTTTTGGGATGGAGTGGCAACAAAAGGGCTTCTGTTTACGGGAAGCCGAGTTCCGGTTGGCACCTATTATTATGTTTTGGTTTTGAACGACCCCAAATATCCCGAAGCTTTTATAGGGTGGGTTTATGTGAATTATTAAGCTATCTTCTTCGTCTCCGCAATTTCTTGCTATTGATTTTTTTCTGAAAGGCTCTGCTGTGCTTTAACATCAATCTGTGAGTTTCTTCATAGCTTTTACCATAAAGTTGGGCATATTCCGCGGCCATCACTTTTATCATGGTTTTAGAAAGCCATAATCTTCGGAAGTTGTGCATTCGTTTTTCAAAAGACATATTTTCAAAACGCATACGGTTTAAGTCAATTAGATAAAAATCATAGTTATCGTTACCATTATCCATTATCAGGGTATTTCCCGGAGAATGGTCTAAAAAATTAATACCGTTTTCGTGAAGCTTAAAAGTGAATTTGGTAAACTGCCTTAAAATTTCATTTCGTTTTTTAAACCGGGGATTATGTATCAATTCTCGAAAATCAAAATCATAGTTTACGTGCTCACTCACATAAAAACTTTCCTTGAGGCCTCCCGAAAAAATCTCAAAATATGCAACTGGAAAAGGCGTTTTTATTCCAAAGTCAATTAACTTAGACGCATATTCAAACGAGCGTTTTGCCTTGCTTTCCCGAAGATATTGATATACCAAAGATTGAAATGCATTCGGGGTCTTAAACTTCTTTATGTTTAATGAATTGCCTTCAATCTTCACCATTTTAATAACATTGCGCTCGCCCTTGGTCACGTATTCTCCCTTTTTGGAAAAATTGTGAAGCACATCCATTAGCTTTGTAGCTATCTGGGAATATTCTGGGTGAATGACAAAATTCTCTTGCATTTTTAAAAAAGATAAAACCAAAAAAGGTATTTTGCGAAGGTAATCCATATGAAGAAAATTCTCGTTATACAAAACAAAAGAATTGGCGATGTGCTCATCAGCTCTGTTATTGCCAATAATATTAAAAAAATCTTCCCGAAAAGTGAGGTAACTTATTTTGTGTATGACTATACAACGGGCGTTTTAGAGCAAAACCCAAATATTGACCGCGTAATTTCAGTAAAGGAAAAAGAGCTTAAAAAATTCCAGAAGCTTTTACAGACCATTGCAAAAATAAAAAAGGAGAAATACGATATTATTTTTGATCCGTATTCCAAATTCCAGAGCAGAATGATCTGTCTTTTCTCCGGTGCTGAATACCGAATTGGTTTGAAACGTGCGCACAAAGAATTAAAGCTTCCGTTTTATACGCACCCTATTAGTTTTTTGGAACATCGCTCAAAAAACTGCGGCAAAGCTATTGAGGATAGAATAAATATGATTGCTTCGGTTTTTGACTTAAAAGAACCCGAATACGCTCCAAAAATATTTTTAACTGAAGAGGAAACGAAATATTCCAACGTCCATTCCCTTCAAAAACCAATAATAATGTTGGGCATTTTGGGCAGCACACCGCAAAAGTCCATGCCGTATGATTATATGGTTGAAATAATTGACTTTATAACTTCCTATTACAAGGGCACCATTCTATTTAATTATGCTCCGCACCAAAAAGAGGAAGCTCTCAAGGTTTATGAAATGTGCCAAAATAAAAGTCAAATCAATCTCGATATTTACGAAGACTCCATTCGCGGATTTATAAAACTGATGAACCAATGCGACCTTTTGGTTTCCAATGAAGGCGGCAGCGTTCACATTACCAAAGCACTTGAAAAACCCACATTTACTATTTATTCGCCTTATGTGAATAAAGAGCATTGGTGCAGTTTTGAGGATGGTGACAAACACGATTCCATACATTTACTTGAGGAAAAGCCCGATCTTTTCAGCAGTTTTACTTTGGAAGAAAGAAGACGCATTGAACAAGACCCACATTCTTTATACAAGCAGTTGACCCCCGAAATGATTTTCGAAAAATTAAAGCCATTTTTGGCACACCATCTTAATAACGGCCACCTATGAACCTATTGGACAAATTTCATAACTGGCGAAGAAAACAACGCTGGAACCGCCAGTACAAAAAAGGAAGATGGGAAAGCCTGCGCAGCGAAAAAGAAGCTATTCGCTACAATAAAATCATTGAATTTATAAAACGTTTTTCACCTAAAAACCCAAGTATTTTAGATATTGGCTGTGGCGATGGTTTACTTACCGAACGTATTAGCCCCGAAGACTATTCCTTCTTTTTAGGCTTGGATTTTTCAAACGAATCCATAAAAATAGCTTCCAAAAAGAAATTGCCAAAAGCTGAATTTCTTGCTGCCGATGCCGTGAAATTTCAACCGCAACAGGATTTTGATGTAATCGTTTTCAATGAAGCATTCTACTATATTCATGAAACGGAAAAGCAAAATGTTTTAGACAGAATGTTGAAGAGCCTCACAAAAGACGGAATTATTATAACCTCCATTTATCGCGAAGGCCACGGCTGCTGGGAATATTTCAAAGAAGATAAAAGGCTAAAGGAACTTGATTTCACAACGGTTAAAACCGATGAAGAACTTCGTTATTGGAAAATTGGAGTTTACAAAAAGAATTAAACTGCTTTAATTTTCAACCGTCGTTTCCTTTGAAACGATGCCGTAATCCGTCCAAACCCGCTTTTCCTTTTTCGTCACTCTGCGAATGGCCTTGTTTTTTATAAACATTTCTTTCTTCACATACCCGCGCTCGTGGTCCAAATGCAACGTAACAGTGCTATAGCGAATCTGCAATGGTTTAATGTCGTAGTTCATCAAACGTTCGCCCATTTCGCGATCCTCGCCGCCGTACTGCATGCGTTCGTCAAATCCGTTTACCGCCAAAATATCTTTTTTCCATCCAGAGGCGTTGTTACCGTCCCAGGTAGCGCTGGTGGGCGTAAAGGTGTTTAAAATATCTTCCTTCAAGCCGTAGGATGTTAGTTTGTTCAGTTTAAAAGTCTTTTTTAGGCCGTGCTTCAAAAGCCATTTTGCATTAAAACAACGCTGCGTTTCAATATCATCTTTAGTGATCTGTTTTGAGATTTTCATCGAAAGTTTAAAATATCCCGCCGACAGAAAACAGCCCGGACGGCTCAGGCCCAAATGGGTTGAAACCAAATCGTTCCTCGGAATGCAGTCGCCATCGGTAAAAATTAAATAATCACCTTTAGCAACTTTTATGGCTTTGTTCAAGATTTTCGTCTTTTGAAAACCGTGGTCCTCCTGCCAAACGTGTGTGATTTTCAGAGAAGAGTTTACTATAAAGGAATCGATTAATTTTTTTGTTTCTTCAGTAGAACCATCATCGGCAATTATAATTTCAAAATTCTTTTCCAACTGCTGTTCAAAACCCCAAAGTGCTTTTTTAAGCCATTCCGGTTGGTTATACGTACTGACGATTACGGAAACAAATGGAGCAATATTATCATCTTTTACAATTCCAAAAGGCGTCCATTTCTTTTTTTTGCCTCTCGTCTGCTTTCGGATGGCCAAATTTTTATTGATCGAATCTTGATTCTTGTAGCCGCGCGGATGATCCAAATGTAACACCACAGCATTATAACGAATCTGCTTGCTTTTAATACCTTGATTTATCAACCTTTCACCCAGTTCACGATCCTGTCCGCCATACTGCATGCGTTCGTCAAAACCGTTTACGGCTAATATATCTTTTTTCCAACCAGAAGCATTGTGCCCATTCCAACTGGCGTTTGTGGGTGTAAATCTATTAAGAAGGTAGGCTTTAAAAGGTCCCGAATAAAGCTTATTGTTTTTGAAAGAAGATTGCAGTCCGTGCTTTTTCAGCCATGAAACATCAAAGCATTTTTCAGAATAAATATCTTCTTTGGTAATGTCTTTTGAAATATCCAAGGGCAGCATAAAATAACCTCCCGATAGAAAATAACCCTCTTCGCGAAATTTAACGTGCTGTTCCACAAAATCTTTCCGCGGAATACAGTCGCCATCGCTCATAATAATGTACTCTGTGCTACACTGAAGAATCGCCTTATTTAGTATCTGCGATTTTTGAAAACCTTTGTCTTCATGCCAAACGTGGATTATGGGGTAGAATACTTCGGCTTCCAATCTTTTTAGCAATTGCCGAGTCTCATCATTAGAGCCATCATCCGCAATTACAACCTCAAACTGCCTGTAAGTTTGATTGTTATAGCCATACAGCACCTTCTCCAGCCATTCACAGGAATTATAGGTACTGATAATTACAGAAGTATCATGTGCGGTCATATTGTGGCAAAGATAAAGCTATTTCTTTCGTAAATAAAAGGCAGCCTGATCACCACGCCCTTCCTTATTGAGTTGTTTTGCTTTTTGTCCATACTGGAAATTCTGGGTTTTTCGATGTAGTGAATTTGAAAATCCTTTCAATTTTGGCGCAGAAAGCGGAATGTCTTGACGGTATTTTTCACTTCCGCTAAACTGAAAATGAGTGGAATCATATTCAATTTTATACAAATCGAAATTGGTCTTTTCCGCAAGTAATTGCATACTTTTTTGGGAGTGAAGAAAAAAGTGCCGCGGAGCATCCAATTGCACCCAGTTAACGCCATAATGCTCCCATGCATATGAGGAAACGGTAGGAATACGGATTATGCACACACCTCCGGGAGAAAGAAGTTCGTAAACTTTTTGAAGATTTTCAAAAGGGTCTGGCAGATGTTCAAAGGCGTGATGATAGGTTATAATATCGAAGGTTCCTTTCATATCAAACACACTGCTTTTCTTTATGGTCAAGCCATTTTCATATTGAATTGTTTCCTTCAAATAAGGGTCACAGCCCATTACATTTTTAAAACCAACCTCCGCTAGCGGGTACAGAAAATTTCGGCCATTTCCGCAGCCTACGTCCAGAATGCTCGTTGCCTTTGTTACATCGAGCTCATTAAAAATTTCGTATTCCTTTTTCCCAATTAAATGCGCTAGCGTATTTTTATAAATGGTGCCACCAATTGCAGCATATTCGTACTGTTTCTTTTTTATGGCACCTTTTGTTCCTTCAAATTTCTTTCCATCATAAGTATCAAAACTGTAGTAATCCCCCGGATAATATTTAGACATATCTGAAGGAAATTCACTAATCTGCAAACAGCCGCATTTTGAACATTCAAAATATTCAAAGGTTTCCCGCAAACCATACATCATTTCCTTTGCTACGAAGGTTTTATTTTCTTTGGAATTGCCACAAATTCTGCAAGTGTTTGCCATAAAGCGAAAATAGTTTTAGACATCAAAGATAAAGTTATTTACCCAGTTGGCTTAGAAATTGAAAAGTCGTAATTTAGATAAAAAATACAAAAGCGATGATTACTAAAAGTTTTCTGAAAAAACAGATTGAAAATTTTCCTGATGAATTTACCATTGAGGAATTGATTGAGCGCTTCATTTTTATTGACAAGCTAGAAAAAAGAATAGAAAAATCTAAACAAAACGATACCATTAGTGAAGCAGAATTAGAAAACGAAATGCAGCAATGGTTCAAATAAAATGGCTAAATGATGCAAAAACCGATTTACGGGAAATTTATGAATATATTTCTGCGGACTCTAAATTATATGCTCGGCAACAGATAGAAAAATTAAAACGCACTACGGAAATAATCAAAACACATCCAAGCATTGGTAAACCTGTAGAAGAAATTGAGGATCCCAATATTCGAGAATTAGTGGAAGGGAATTACAGAATTATTTATCGGATTGTTAATTCCAAAAATTTTCACATTTTAATGGTTCATCACGGAGCCAGAGATCTTTTCCGAAGAATAAAAAGCTAAATATGCCAACCCTTTCAGTTATTATTCCAACTTTCAATGAAGAAGCATATATAGAGGATGCGCTGTTTTCCGTTGTGTTTGCTGATGAAATTATAGTTATTGACTCCTTCAGTACAGATGCAACCCCTGAAATTGCTAAGAAGTACGCTACAAAATTTCTACAACGAAAATTCGATAATTTTTCAAACCAAAAAAACTTTGCATTAAAAGAAGCAACTGGCGATTGGGTTTTATTTTTGGATGCCGATGAACGTGTAACCCACTCTATGGAAGCTGAAATAAAGGAAACGCTCCAAAACCCAAAGCACGGTGGGTACAAAATAAATTTTCCTCACTTTTATATGAACCGTTTTCTCTATCATCACAGTGATGACGTGCTTCGGCTTGTAAAACGCGATGGTGCGGAATATTCTGGCTCGGTTCACGAAAAACTTACTTGCAAAGGCAGCATTGGGAAGCTGAAAAATAAAATGCTGCATTTTACCTATAAAGGCCTAGATAATTATATTTCAAAAAAAGAATCGTATGCTTGGTTTCAAGCGCAGCAACTATTTGATAAAGGCAAAAAAGCAACTTGGTTCCACCTCTTTTTTAAGCCCAGTTATCGGTTTTTCCGCTCCTTTATTTTAAAAGGTGGCTTCCGCGACGGCATGCCGGGAATGACTGTGGCAGCGGTAAATGCCTATGGGGTTTTTGAACGATATGTGAAGTTAATGTTGCTTCAAAAAGGGATGAAATAGCCAATCCCCCTAGCCCCCAAAGGGGGAATCTTACGTCTTTCTCCTCTCCGCCGCGGCGGAAGGTCGGGAGGGGACTAAAAAAACTTCCCAAACCGAATTTTCTGTCGAAATTTTAACATTGAAAATTCTCCCTTTACGTCGATTCGCTGAATTTCAAAAGGTTTTTTAAAGGGAAATGAATTTATTCTATTACCAATGCGAAGCCCGTATTCAATGCCGTTTTGAGAAAGTATTTTCTTAAAGATTTCATTCAGTTTTTTTTCCTTTGGAAATTTACCATAGGGATAGGCCAAAACAGGTGAAAAATTCAATTCATTTTCTGAAACCAATTCCAGGCAACGGCGGGTATCGGCTTCAATTTCGGCATTGGAAAGCTCGGTGTATTTTTTGTGGTAAAAGGAATGGAAACCGAGCTCCACAATTTTTGGGTCGAGGTTTTTCAATTGTTCCGCCGTCATTATTTTTAGGGAAGAAGTATTCCAAGTATCGGTTTTTCCCAAAAAATCTAAAGGCACGAAAAAGGTGGCTTTCAGTTTGTATTTCTTCAGCAACGGAAGCGCCAGTTCCATTTGGCTCACATAGCCATCATCAAAAGTGATAATGATATTTTTGGTTTTTGGCAATGATTTCAGTTTTACCAATTCCTCAAAATGGTAGGTTTTATAGCCGTTTTCAGCCAAATGCTTAAACTGCTTTTCAAGGTTCTCTACCGAAATGGTCAATCCTTTCCCCTTTTCAGCAGTAACGTGGTGGTACATTAAAATAGGAAGCTTCGCCATAACGGTTTTCAAATTTATACCTGTAAAATTATTACTTTTACGCAAACTACAAGCTGTTTTTGGAAAACCCTGTAAAAATCACCGCCCTTGCCATCACGCTCAATGAAGCCGCCAATATTGAAGGCTATTTAAAAAGCCTTTGGTTTGCGGATGAAATTGTGATTGTGGATTCCTTTAGCAGCGATGAAACGGTAGCGTTGGCTTCCAAAAACGAAAAAGTGACTGTTTACCAAAGGGCATTCGATAATTTTTCTGCGCAAAAGAATTTCGCTATTTCAAAGGCGAAAAACGATTGGGTTACATTTTTTGATTTGGATGAAGAAATTACGCCAGCACTCACCGATGAAATTTTAGAAAAATTTAAAAACCCAAAAGCCATTGCCTATTTTGTGAAACGCGATTTCTATTTTATGGGGAAACGCATTAAATACAGCGGTTTGCAGAATGATTACATCATCCGATTTTTCAATAAAAGCCATTGCCAATACAACGCAAATTTGGTCCACGAAACATTGGAAACCGACGGCAAAACCGAAAATTTAAAGAACAGCCTGCCGCACCACACCTATAAATCGTTTGATGATTACACCGCAAAAATGCACCAATACAGCACGCTGCAAGCACAAATGCTCTATAAAAAAGGAAAGAAGCCCAACTATTACCATTTTCTGTTTCGCCCGTTTTACAGATTTTGGAACCAATTTATTTTCAGATTGGGTATTTTAGACGGGAAAGAAGGTTTTATCCTCGCCTATGTAAGTGCGTTTTCAGTATTTAAAAGATATGTAAACCTTTGGCTTTTGTACAGAAAGATTAATTAACAATCCGTAAATTGAAACAAGTTTTTTTAGAATCGCACAATTTAAAAAACCGTTATTCGGGCTTTGGCCAGTTTAACTATCATTTTATAAAAGCGTTGGCTACGTTTCCCCAAGACGATTTTGAAATTGTATTAAATGCGAAAAATATTTCAGAGCTTGAAGAGGAATTTGGCGATACTTTTAAATACCGAAAATACAATTCGCTAACCCGCCATAAACCCTTCCGAATAAAGAGAAAATACAATCTTTGGCATTGTTTAAATCAAAATATAAAGATTGAACCCTTCTTCAACATTCCGTATTTATTGACGGTTCACGACGTACATTTTGTAACGGAAGGCTCTGAGGAATTGCAGCAAAAACTGAAGAAACAATTCAACGAAAAATTGAAAAGAAGCAGCGCCATTGCTTATATTTCAGAATTTGCAAAACAGGACACCCACGCCCATTTTGATGTGCCGAACATTCCGGAATACGTAATTTACAACGGCAATACAATTACCGAAATCACACTTCCGAAGGATTACAAACCTTCGCTTTTGCCGCCAAAACCCTATCTTTTCTCGATTGGCGATTTCAGCGAACGCAAAAATTTTATGAGCCCGGTGGAAATGTTACGCTTTCTGCCCGATTATAATTTGGTCTTGGCGGGAAGCAACAGTTCAAGTTACGCCGAAAAGCTTACTGAAAAAGTAAAACAGTACGGTTTTGAAAACAGGGTATTTCAAACTGGGAAAATAGCCGATTTGGAAAAGCAATACTACCTTCAAAATTGCGAGGCCTTTGTTTTTCCTTCGTTACGGGAAGGTTTCGGAATTCCACCCATAGAAGCCATGCGTTTTGGGAAACCCGTATTTCTTTCAAACAACACTTCCCTACCCGAAATTGGTGGTGAGCATAGCTTTTTTTGGGATCACTACGAACCCGAATATATGGCGCAGGTGCTGAAAAATGGAATGGAAAAATTCAACAGTAAAAAGCAGTTTTATGAAGATTGGTACACTGCTCGCGCCCAAAGCTTCAACTGGAAAACCACTGCTGAAAAATATCTGGAGGTTTATAAAAGCTTGCTCTAAATAACTTTATTAAAACTTTGGGCAAACTGCCACGGACAGTAATTGTATCTTTGCCAAAATCAGTCGGAAAAATTTCGCGATTAAAATTTATTTGATGGATGTAGCCGTAATCATTGTCAATTACAACTCTTCAAAATATACTTTGGAGTGCGTAAATACCGTGATTGAAAAAACTTCGGAGGCGATAAGCTATCAAATAATCGTGGTTGATAACAATTCAACCCATTCAGAATATAAAATTCTTGAAGAAAACTTTCCGAAAAAAAACAACATTTCTTTACACCGAAGTATTATAAATACAGGCTTTGGCGGCGGAAATATGTTCGGAGCACAATTCGCAAAATCATATTATCTCCTTTTTCTGAATAATGATGCTATGTTGATGAATGATTGTTTGGGCATTTTGCTGAATTTTATGAAAGCAAATCCAAAAGTGGGCGTTTCAACGGCTCAGAATTTTGACGAAAACAATAGGTTTGTTGCTTCGTTTGACCATAACAAGGGGTTGCGGCGCTTATTTTTTGGAAGAGGTTTTCTTGAAAAAAACAATCCACAACTATATCCAAAGCGCAAAAAAGAATATTCCGAACCATTAAAAGTAAATTGGGTAAACGGCGCATTTCTTTTTTTTGATAGCAAGGCATTTGCGGAGGTTGGCGGTTTCGACACCAACATTTTTCTGTATTGGGAAGAGATGGACATTTGCCATCGCCTAAAAAAACTTGGCTATGAAAGTTGGCTGGTGCCCGAAGCGAAAATCTTACACCATCAAGGCGTTAGTACAGGTACTTCCAAAGTGATGAACAGGGAAAGTTATATTTCGTATTTGTATGTACTTCGGAAAAATTACGGCTTTGGAAAATATTTGCTCATTAGAGTGTATCTAACAATCGCCATTTTAATCAAACCGAAAAAATGGTATCTGCTGCCCATTATTCTGAAAAGCAACAACCAAACCCAATCGTTGAAACAGAAACAAAAAATCACTTTTTTAAATGAAGACTGAAATTGAAAATTGCATCGCCGTTTTAAAGAAAGGCGGTTTAATCCTTTACCCCACCGACACGGTTTGGGGCATAGGCTGCGATGCCACCAACCCTGAGGCCGTGGACAAAGTTTTTAAGCTGAAGCAAAGAAGTGATGAAAAATCGCTGATTTGTTTGGTACACGATTTTAGAATGCTGAATGAATATGTTGAAAATGTACCGGAAGTGGCTTATGATATTTTAAAATACGCCAAAAAACCCACCACAATTATTTACGATGATCCAATTCGTGTTGCTGAAAATATTATTGCCGAGGATAATTCACTCGCCATTCGGGTAACGAAAGATGAATTCTGTAAAAAACTAATTCAGAAATTCCGAAGACCATTAGTTTCTACTTCGGCAAATATTTCAGGAGAAAAAACCCCGCAAAGTTATGCCGAAATAGACCCTTTAATTTTGGAAGGCGTGGACTATGTTGTAAATTTGCACCACGAAAAAAAATCAGGAAAACCTTCGGCTATTATCAAGTTGAAGAATGATGGTTCGGTAAAAGTGATTCGGCAGTAAAAGTTGCCACGAATTCACGAATGTTTTTGTAAAAATGATACTTTGAAATAATGGCAAACATTACATATAAAGAGGAAAGTTATGCTATTGTTGGGTGTATGTTCGACGTCTATAATCAATTAGGCAGTGGATTTTCAGAAATTGTTTATAAGGATGCAATTGAATATGAATTCAAATTAAAAGAAATTCCTTTTGAAAGAGAAAAACAATATTCAGTAAAATACAAAGACATTATTTTGCCTCATAAGTTTTATGCTGATTTTGTAGTAATGAATAAAATAATTCTGGAAATAAAATCTATTGAAATGCTAAACGACAAACATTTGGCCCAATGTATAAACTATTTAAAAGTTTCAGGTTGCAAACTAGCTCTTTTAGTTAATTTTCATAAAGACTTTTTAGACCATCAAAGAATTGTTCTGTAAACTATAAAATATACCCCCACAAAAAATATTCGTGTATTCGTGGCAAAAAAAACCTACATATCCGCTCTAAAAAACCCAATTTTTAGAACCATTTCCAAAGCTTCCAATAACTTAAATTTGGAAAGTTATGTAATTGGCGGTTATGTGCGTGATTTTCTTTTGAAAAGAGGCGATGCGAAAGATATTGATATAGTTGCCGTTGGAAGCGGAATTGATTTAGCTGAAGAAGTATCAAAACTATTACCGGGAAAACCGAAAGTTTCCGTCTTTAAAACCTACGGCACCGCAATGCTAAAAAGCGGTGGTATTGAACTTGAGTTTGTTGGTGCTCGCAAAGAATCCTATTCCGAGGAAAGCAGAAATCCTGCTGTGGAAAACGGCACTTTGAAAGACGACCAAAACCGAAGGGATTTCACCATAAATGCTTTGGCACTTAGCCTTAATGATGAAACTTTTGGAGAACTTTTGGATCCATTCAATGGGATTGAAGATCTTCAGAAAAAAATAATCCGAACACCTTTAGACCCAGATATTACCTATAGCGACGATCCATTACGGATGCTGCGCGCCATTCGTTTCGCAACACAGTTAGATTTTATAATTGAAAAAGAATCGTTGGAAGCAATTACCAGAAATGCTGAACGCATAAAAATTATTTCCAAAGAACGGATTGTTGACGAACTGAACAAAATTCTGCTATCAGATGTTCCTTCAAAAGGATTTGCCTTGTTGCACAAAACAGGTTTATTGCCTTTCATTTTACCGGAATTAATCGCACTTCAAGGCATTGACGAAAAAGAAGGCCAAACGCATAAAGACAATTTTTGGCATACGCTGGAGGTGGTCGATAATATTTCACAAGCTACTGATGACCTTTGGCTACGTTGGGCTGCATTGCTTCACGATATTGGAAAAGCACCGACAAAGAGATTTGATAAAAAATTGGGTTGGACCTTTCACGCACATGAATTTGTAGGCGCAAAAATGGTTTACAAACTTTTCAAAAGGTTGAAAATGCCGTTGAACGAGAAGATGAAATTCGTCCAGAAAATGGTTTTGATGAGCTCCCGCCCTATCGTTTTGGCAAGTGAAGTTACTGATAGCGCCGTTCGCCGTTTGATTTTTGACGCAGGTGAAAATGTGGAAGATTTAATGACGCTTTGCGAAGCAGATATTACCACAAAGAACCCTAAAAAATTTAAAAAATATCACGCAAATTTTCAATTGGTGCGCGATAAAATTGTGGAAGTTGAAGAACGAGATCAAGTAAGGAACTTTCAACCGCCTGTTACAGGTGAAGAAATTATGGAAACTTTCAATTTAAAACCTTCACGTGAAATTGGTATTATTAAAGATGCCATTAAAGAAGCAATCCTAGAGGGCGAAATTCCCAATGAATATGAAGCAGCGCATCAGTTTATGTTGAATAAAGGGAAGGAATTAGGATTAAGCCCCCTAACCCCCAAAGGGGGAAATGAAGATTGAAAAAAATAATTCGTGTATTCGTGGTTAAAAAGTCCACCACGAATGCACTAATAAAAAATTATAATTGGTGGCAAACAAAGACAACAAAAAAGTAATCTACTGGCTCCTCGCAGGATGTTTCCTTATTTTTATAATGGTAGTGATTGGAGGCATTACGCGCCTCACCCATTCCGGGCTTTCAATTTCAAGTTATAAACTTATTTCCGGAACGTTGCCGCCAATGAATGAAGCGCAATGGATTGCCGAGTTTGACCATTACAAGCAATTTCCAGAATACCAAAAGCTGAACAACCATTTCAGCTTGCAGGATTTTAAGGATATTTATTTTTGGGAATGGCTGCACCGATTACTAGGCAGACTTCTGGGCATTGTTTTTATCATTCCTTTTCTTTATTTTCTTCTGAAAAAACAACTTAGCAAGCCTACTATTGGAAAAGCAATAATTTTAATGTGTTTAGGTGCATTTCAAGGATTTCTGGGATGGTATATGGTGAAAAGTGGCTTGGTGGACCGTCCGGATGTGAGCCATTATCGGCTTGCGATGCACTTAACTACGGCGTTTATAACGTTTGCTTATACTTTTTGGGTGGCGATGGATCTTTGGTATCCGGTTAAAAAAGAAATTAACAAACACATCCGAAATATAATCCGTTTTGGAATGGCAATCTTGCTTATACAGATTGTATGGGGTGCATTTGTAGCGGGACTCGATGCTGGGTGGATACACAACCATTGGCCATTAATGAATGATGGCGAGTGGTTGCACGAAACAGTTTATATTGAACAAAATCCACTTTGGAAAAATTTTGTGGAAGGCAAAAGCGGCGTGCAGTTCGTCCATAGGTATATGGCTTATGCGGTGGTGGGAATAATCTTCTTTATTTGGTACAAAACCCGAAAATTGCAGCTCACACTTCCGCAGAAAAACGGAATAAATGTATTGTTGCTTTTGGTTTTGCTTCAATTTATTTTAGGAGTTTTCACGCTTATCCAGCAAGTGCCCGTAGTTTTGGGAGTTTTGCATCAAGTAACTGCTTTTTTCCTACTGGCTACAATGACTTTTGTTTTGCACAGATTCAGTAAATAACTCTGAAAAAACAAAAATTTCAAGGCCTTAAGAGAGGTATAAAATTGTAACTTTGCACCCTAAAATTTCTTTAAAATGATTTACCGTTTCAGAATAATCCTCGACACCCACGAAGACGTTTTCCGCGACATCGAAATAGAAGCTTCGGCCACCCTGGAAGATTTCCATAACGCCATCACCCAATCTTTTGGATTTGACGGACAGGAAATGGCATCTTTTTATACCAGTAATGAACTGTGGGAGGAAGATGAAGAAATCTCCCTTTTTGACGTAAGCGATGAGCCGGGTGGCATTCGTATTATGGGCGAAACCATTTTGGAAGATGTAGTTGATGAAGAAAACACAAGACTACTTTATGTTTACGATTTCCTAAATATGTGGACGTTTATGGTGGAGCTTGCCGATATTGCTGATGCGGAAGCGGGTACCACTTATCCAAATTTGATGTACTCGCACGGGCAAATTCCGGAGGAAGCACCCGAAAAGGAGTTTATTGCCGAGGAAATAGAGGAAGAGGACTATGACGAAGATTTTGATCTTGATCCGGAAGATTACGACAATCTCGATTTTGATGAAAATTGGAACTAATTTCGGTTGTCGGTTGTCGGTTGTCGGTTGTCGGTTGTCGGTTCGGTAAAAAAACATTTCACATTTCTAATTTCACATTTTTAATTTCCCAATTCAAATATGATCAATCTTTTTAGTACCCACATTGCATCCCTTTCAATCCACAGAGTGGGTAATAAAAGCAGAAACGAAGCAATTTTTCTTTCGGCCGAGCCCTATAAAATGGACGATGAAATTACGCCACTTTTAAAGGAATTTTTTCTGAAACCTTTTCGCGATAAAGAAGAAAATTACTTTCAGTTTACGCACGAAGCTGATTTGGAATTTCACGAATTGTACAACAGTGCAAACAAAATTTTTGACAATCCGCAGAACATTCACGAAGAGAGCCGAAAAATTGCGACCTATCTATACAACCAATCCGAACATCCGCATATTAAAAGTGGCGAAGTCTATATAGCCTATCTGGAAAATGTACAGTTGGACAACGTGAAAATGGATGCCATCGGCATTTTTAAAAGTGAATTGAAACAGGATTTCCTTCAATTTGCAGAGGAAGGAAATCAATTGGAAGCCATGCTGCAGCACGGGGTTAGCCTCAATAAATTGGACAAAGGCTGTATCATTTTCAATTCAAAAAAAGAAGAGGGATATAAAATTCTTTCAGTGGACAGCAATCGTTACGATGCCCGTTATTGGTTGGAAAGTTTTCTTGGGGTAGAGGCTTTTGCAGACGATAATTTCTACACTAAAAAATATCTAAAATTCTGTCAGGATTTTGCAAAGGATGTGGTGCTGCCTGCGGAAGATAAAAAACAGGAAGTGATGTTTATGAACCGTGCGGTGAACCATTTTGCCAAAAATGACAATTTTGAGGAAACCGCCTTTATGAACGAAGTGATTGACAATCCAGATTTATTGCCGGAATTTCGTCATTATAAAACCGAAAAAGCGCCTAAGTACAGTATCGAGGATCTAACAACCTTCCCTATTGCCAATACGGCCGTTACTGCTGCCCGCAAAAAAATAAAAAACGTCATAAATCTGGATACGAACATCCAGATCAAATTGGACTTTATCAACCCTGAGAGTGCTGAAAAATTTGTGGAAAAAGGATGGGACGAGGAGAAGCAGATGTATTATTATTTGGTCTATTTCAATAAGGAACAGAAATCGTAGAGACGCACGGCCGTGCGTCTCTACGTGCGGTCAATTCCCAACCTCACTAATAAACTTAATACGATACAGCCGCAGTTCCTCTTCATCATAGTCGCCGTCAAATTCTTCGAGGGCTTCTTCAATTTTATCAGTTTTTGCTTCTAAGAAATATTCGTGAATTTCTTCCTGTTGGTCTTCATCCAACACCTCATCAATCCAATAGTCAATATTCAGCTTGGTGCCGCTGTACACAATGGCTTCCATTTCCTTAATAAACTCTGGCATTTCGAGGCCTTTGGCGTTGGCTATGTCTGGTAAGGCAAGCTTTCGGTCCACATTCTGAATGATATATAGTTTGAGGGAACTATTACTGCCCGTTGATTTCACAACAAAATCCTCGGGGCGTATAATGTCGTTTTCCTCCACATAATTTTGGATAAGTTTTAAAAACGGCTTGCCGTATTTTTTGGCTTTTCCTTCCCCTACTCCGTGAACATTGGAAAGTTCTTCCATAGTTACGGGGTATTTAAGCGCCATGTCCTCCAGGGATGGCTCCTGAAAAATCACAAATGGGGGCAGATCCAAATCGTGTGCTACCTTTTTTAATTCGGCCTTTAAAAGTTTGAAAAGGTTTTCATCTGCGGCATCACCACCTTTTTTGGTCCCGACAATCACATCATCATTGGCATCCTTAAAAGAATGGTCTTCCGTCATCATAAAGGATGTGGGCGATTTTATAAATTTCTTTCCTTCTGCGGTTAAATGAATCACGCCATAGGTTTCAATATCTTTTTTCAAATATCCTGCTACCAATAACTGACGCAGCAATGCCATCCAATAAGCGCTTTCATGGTTTGCTCCAGAGCCAAAGTATTCCTGGGCGTCGGTTCTGTGGGATTTTATGAGCGCATTTACTTTGCCTGCCAAAACATGTACTATTTCCTTACTTTTATATTGTTCGTTGGTTTTTGAAACCACTTCCAATAGTTGTTTGGCATCCTCCTTTGCTTCGTGCTTCTTTTTGGGATGGCGCATATTGTCGTCCATCATACCACCCTCCCCCGTTTCATTGTCAAATTCTTCCCCAAAATAATGAAGGATGAACTTTCTTCGGGAAATGGATGTTTCGGCAAAAGCTACCACTTCCTGCAAAAGGGCATGGCCTATTTCCTGTTCGGCAACGGGCTTTCCGCTCATGAACTTTTCAAGTTTCTCTATGTCTTTATAACTATAGAATGCAAGACAGTGTCCTTCGCCACCGTCACGGCCCGCTCGTCCAGTTTCTTGGTAGTAGCTTTCAATACTTTTTGGAATATCATTATGAATAACGAAACGAACATCCGGTTTGTCAATTCCCATTCCAAAAGCGATTGTCGCAACCACCACATCTACATCTTCCATCAAGAACATATCCTGATGTTTTACGCGGGTTTTGCCATCAAGGCCAGCGTGATAGGGTACAGCTTTAATACCGTTGACCTGTAGCGTTTGCGCCAACTCTTCCACTCTTTTTCTGCTCAAGCAATAAATAATACCACTTTTGCCCTCGTTTTGTTTTACAAAACGAATAATGTCAGAATCAACATTTTTGGTTTTGGGACGTATTTCGTAATAAAGATTTGGTCTGTTGAAGGAAGCCTTGAAGGTATTGGCATCCTGCATATTGAGGTTTTTCAATATATCTTCCTGCACCTTTGGCGTTGCCGTAGCGGTAAGTCCGATGATTGGAATATCATTGCCAATACGCTGGATAATGCTTTTAAGATTTCGGTATTCTGGCCTAAAATCGTGACCCCACTCGCTGATACAATGGGCTTCATCAATTGCCATAAAAGAAATTTTCTGGGTTTGCAGAAAATCTACATATTCTTCTTTTGTTAATGATTCGGGTGCAACGTAAAGTAACTTAGTTACTCCGTTGGCAATGTCGTTTTTCACTCTTTTTACCTCGGTTTTATTGAGGGAAGAATTTAATACGTGCGCTATGCCTTCTTCGGAAGAAAGGGAACGCAGGGCGTCCACTTGATTTTTCATTAATGCAATAAGTGGGGAAACTACTATAGCTGTACCATCCTGCATAAGTGCCGGAAGCTGGTAACAAAGCGATTTTCCTCCGCCTGTAGGCATGACCACAAAGGTATTATGGCCATTGAGGATGCTTTTGACCACTTCCTCCTGCAAGCCTTTAAATCTTGTAAATCCAAAATATTTTTTCAGGGCTGCGTAAATATCAAATTCTGCCACGCTGCTTGGGTTTTTAGGGATACTTCAGTTTTAGCCAACAATACATTGTTTTACAGATTAACAATTGTAATTTTGCAACCGTATTATGTTGACTGCATCTTAAAAGAAAAAGTTTCTATATTAAGATTTCTGAATTGTGTTAAATTCTATTCTAAATATACTAATTTCTGAAACAGTTACAAACATTCAAAAGCATTAAAATTTTGAACAAGCAAGAGAGAATCATTTCCGTAGCGAAAAACACCATAGAAACTGAAAGTAAAGCTATTGCAAATCTGGCCCATTTGGTAAATGAGGAATTTGCTGGTGCGGTTGATTATATATACAATTCCAAAGGCAGGGTGATTGTTACCGGAATTGGCAAGAGCGCCAATATTGCAACCAAAATTGTTGCCACCCTTAACTCCACAGGTACGCCGTCCATTTTTATGCACGCTGCTGATGCCATCCACGGCGATTTAGGAACAATTCAAGAAAACGATACTGTAATATGTATCTCAAAAAGTGGAAATACTCCTGAAATAAAAGTACTTGTTCCCCTAATAAAAGCTATTGACAATAAATTAATTGCCATAACAGGTAACGGAGAATCCTTTTTGGGACAGCAGGCAGATTTTGTTTTAAATGCATATGTTGAAAAAGAAGCCTGCCCCAATAACCTTGCACCTACCACTAGCACTACTGCGCAATTGGTTATTGGCGATGCCCTGGCAATGTGTCTCTTAGACCTTCGTGGTTTTTCGAGCAAGGATTTTGCAAAGTTCCATCCGGGCGGTTCCTTGGGGAAAAAATTATACTTAAGGGTTAGCAACCTTACTTCCTTAAATGAAAAACCACAGGTAAGTCCCGATACTGATGTGAAAAAAGTAATCGTAGAAATTTCAGAAAAAATGCTAGGCGTAACTGCCGTAGTTGAAAATAATGAAATTGTAGGAATTATTACAGATGGAGATTTACGTCGCATGTTGACAAAAACCGATAGCTTTGCAGGACTGACCGCAAAAGATATTATGACCCATAATCCTAAGAAAATAGCCAACAACGCTATGGCGGTAGAGGCCATGGAAATGATGGACAACTTCGGTATCACGCAAATTCTTGCCGAGGACAAAGGAAAATATAGTGGCGTAGTACATATCCATAATCTCACCAAAGAGGGAATTATATAATGAAGAAAATAGGTTCCCCAGAAAAAGAAATGTCCTTTTTGGACCATTTGGAAGAGCTGCGCTGGCACCTTATACGTTCTACCATTGCCGTTGTTCTCTTGGCTTTGGGTGCATTTATTTTAAAGGACTTTATATTTGACACCCTTATTTTCGGGCCCAAGCGTCCAGATTTTCCAACTTATAGAATGTTCTGTAGTATTTCGCGCTCGCTGGGAATGGACACCTTCTGTTTTCAGGAAATGCCTTTCCGTATTCAAAGTAGAACTATGGCCGGGCAGTTTTCCGCACATATGTGGACTTCAATTTATGCAGGTATAATTGTGGCTTTCCCTTATATTCTGTATGAGTTTTGGAAATTTATTAGCCCAGGCTTAAAAGAAAAAGAGCGCAAGAGCAGTCGCGGGTTTATCGTTATTGCCTCCCTACTTTTCTTTTTGGGCGTATTGTTTGGGTATTATCTTATCACTCCACTTTCAATCAATTTCTTGGGAAGTTATCAAGTGAGCAAGGAAGTATTTAACGACTTTGATTTGGACAGTTATATTTCATTGGTGCGTACTTCAGTATTGGCCTGTGGAATTGTTTTTGAATTGCCAATCATTATGTACATCCTTACAAAAATTGGATTGGTAACCCCCGAAATCCTTCGGAAATACCGCAAATTTGCCTTGATTATCGTACTGATCCTTTCAGCAGTAATTACCCCGCCCGATATTGTAAGCCAGGTAATTGTTGCCATCCCGATACTTATTCTTTATGAAGTGAGTATCTATATTTCAAAGATTGTAATAAGGAATCAAAAGAGAGAGGAAAGAAGAAGGAAGAAAGAGAATAATATTTAGGCTTTTGGCTTTTGAAAAAATAAAAATTATGAAAGAAAATATTGTAGAAGAATTCAATGCTTATCGCGAAAAGATGAACGAGAAGATGCTTGAGGATAACAACAAGATCATTAAGCGTATTTTCAATCTGGATACAAATGCCTATATGGAAGGGGTGCTTCCGAAGAAAACAAAGGAATTGCTGGGCTTGGGAAATTCGTTGGTTCTTCGTTGCGATGATTGCGTCCGTTACCATTTGGAAGAGTGTTACAAACTGGGCTTGACCAAGGAAGAAGTGGTTGAAGGGATGAGCATTTCACTTTTAATTGGCGGAACAATTGTAATTCCCCATCTGCGTAGGGCTTTTGAATATTGGGAGGCCTTGGAGGCAGAAAAATAATTGTTAACTTTACCTTTGAGCTTAATAATGTATTAACCATAAAGTCATAGAGGGCACAAAGAAAGAACTGCCACGAATTCACGAATTATTGATATATTCGTAAGAATGGTTGGGGCAGAACAGAGAACAGAGAACAGAGAACAAAGAATAGAGAATAGACTAAAAAAATGAGTCAAACACTGGAAGCTTATTCATGTATGCATTCGTGTTAAAAAACATACAGCCTCGAAAATCATTTGTGTATTCGTGGCAAAATTTCAATCCTATCACATGAAGCTAAAAGCTGAAAATTTAATGAAATCCTACAAAGGCCGAAAGGTTGTGAAGGGCATCACTGTGGAAGTAAACCAAGGAGAAATCGTGGGTTTGCTTGGACCGAATGGTGCAGGTAAAACCACTTCATTTTATATGATTGTGGGCTTGATAAAACCAAACGGCGGCAATATCTTTTTGGAAGGTACCGAAATCACCAAGTACCCAATGTACAAACGCGCACAGAACGGGATTGGTTATTTGGCGCAGGAAGCTTCGGTTTTTAGGAAATTGAGCGTTGAAGACAACATTTTGAGCGTTTTGCAACTTACCAAGCTTTCCAAAAAAGAACAGCGGGCTAAAATGGAATCGCTTATTGAGGAATTTGGTTTGGGCCACATTCGTAAAAACCGCGGCGATCTTTTGAGCGGTGGGGAAAGACGTAGAACCGAGATTGCACGTGCTTTGGCAACTGACCCACATTTTATACTTCTTGATGAACCCTTTGCGGGAGTTGACCCCGTGGCCGTGGAAGACATTCAGCGCATTGTGGCGCAGCTTAAAAACAAAAATATCGGGATTCTTATTACCGACCACAACGTACAGGAAACATTGGCAATCACCGACAGAACCTATTTGATGTTTGAGGGAAGCATTCTAAAACACGGAGTACCCGAAGAACTGGCCGCAGACGAAATGGTGCGGAAAGTATATCTTGGGCAGAATTTTGAACTTCGGAAGAAGAAATTGGAGTTTTAATTTTTTCGCCACGGATTCACGAATGTTTTTCTACTTCTTCACTTTCCAAAATAAGGAAAGCAATATATAGAGTATTATTATAAAAGGGATTGCCAAAAACTTCAGCAGTACCAAAAGCACTACACAAAGAATTAAAAATATATAACGCACTGCGTTGCTTTTAAAATCCCAGGTTTTGAATTTGAGGGCAAAAAGGGGTATTTCGGCATTTAAAAGTATGCAGCTCAGCAATGTCATTCCTATCAAAAACCACCGGTTTAAAATAATGGTTTCTGCTAATTCGGAATACTGGAACTGCAAGATTAGCGGGAAGCTTAAAATCAATAAAGCATTTGCGGGTGTTGGCAAACCAATAAAGCCTGAGGTTTGCCGGGTATCTACGTTGAATTTTGCCAAGCGGTAGGCAGAAGCTATTACTATCAACAACCCGATTAACGGTAGATAATTTTTAAAACTTATATTCCATCCTTCCAAAGAAAATGTTTCGGTGAGCGTCTGCATTTGATGGAAATAGGATAAATTCAGCATTTGGTACATAACAACGCCTGGGGCAACGCCACTGGTAATAACATCTGCCAAAGAGTCAAGCTGAAGGCCCACTTCGCTTTGGGCTTTTAGCAATCTCGCGGCCAGACCATCAAAAAAGTCGAAGAAAATTCCGAGAAAAACAAAGAAAGAAGCGGTTATCAAATCACCGGATATTGCAAAAAGAATCGCAACGCATCCACAGAGGATGTTTAGGGAGGTGATGATGTTTGGGATTTGTTTTGATATATTCATATTCTTTATAGCGCAATTTGGAATTTATGATTTAGGCAAAACATCCCCTCCCAACCTCCCCTTCAAAGGGGAGGAGCCTAATAGGAGTGGATTTTATAATATCTATTAAGATTAAGTGTAAAAATAACAAAGTATTTCCGTCCAAAGGCATTCAAACACAATATGTACATAAATTTAAAGTTTAGTATTCTGTAAAATAGTGCCATATTTGTCCTAAAATTTTAAGCTTGAAAGAGAAATTTTTACTGCTTTTATTCCTTGTTTCGGCTACGCTGGGAGCCCAGACCGTTCGTAAATATTCCAATGAATTTATGAATATTGGCGTTGATGCCGCAGCTTTCGGGATGAGCAATGCCGTGGTGGCTTCATCTGGCGATGTAAATTCGGGCTATTGGAACCCGGCTGGATTGGTGAATCTTGAAGACAAACAAATTTCCCTGATGCATGCCTCCTATTTTGCCAATATTGCAAATTACGATTATGCTGCTTTTGCAATGCCGCTGGACGACAGAAGTGCGGTAGGGCTTTCCGTTATTCGTTTTGGAGTTGATGATATCTTAAATACCACCCAATTAATTGACAGCGAAGGCAATATAGATTACAACCGTATCAGTCTTTTTTCCACTGCAGATTATGGAGTTACTTTTTCTTATGCGCGCAGACTTCCTTTGGACGGATTGAATTATGGTGTAAATGCCAAGGTTATCCGCCGTATTATTGGAGATTTTGCATCATCGTGGGGTTTTGGGCTGGATGCTGCGGTGCAATTTAGAACAGACAAGTGGATGTTTGGGATTATGGCGCGCGACATTACTACCACATTTAATGCCTGGAGTATAGACGAAGAAAAATTTGCCGAAATACAGGGTGCAGTTGAAGGACAGAATCAAGAATTGCCTGAAACTACCGAGATTACTATCCCAAAACTTCAATTAGGGATGGCGCGTAAATTTGTTTACAGGTATGATTTTTCCCTGTTAGCCGAAGTAGATCTCAATTTTCGCTTTGCAGAGACCAATGATGTAATTTCCACATCCTTTGCAAGTATTACCCCTTCCCTTGGCCTTGAATTTGCATATATCGATATGGTTTACGTGCGTGGCGGAGTTGGAAATTTCCAGAATATAAAACAATTGGATGGTGGCGAATCAGTTGGTTTTCAACCTAACATCGGTGTTGGTTTTAGGTATAAGGGCATTCAAGTGGACTATGCGTTGACAGATATTGGCGACCAAAGCGCTGCTTTGTATTCCAATGTATTTTCGCTGAAACTGGATTGGGAAATTTTTAGATGATGGAGGGTGCTGGGTGCTGGGTGACGGATGGTGAAATTCCAAATGACAAATTCCAAATATTAAAACGGAAATACGAAATACGAAATCACAAATCGCAAATCGCAAATCGCAAAATGCAAAATGCAAAATGCAAATTAACGAATTAACGAATCAAAACACGAAAACCTCATACCCCATACCACAAACCTTCAACCTTGAATTTTGAATTTTCAATCTGAAACAAGAAACCTGTGACAAAAAAATACTTCCTCTTCTTTCTTCTATTAGCGACTGTTTCCGTAAAGGCGCAGTTTGGGTCTTTATCGCCGGCAGCAGAAATAAGTATACTGACCATTGGCCCAGGGGCGGAGCTTTATGACAAATTTGGGCACAGTGCCTTTAGGATCAAGGATAGCCTTAGCGGGGTGGATGTGGTTTTCAATTATGGGGTTTACGACTTTGACACTCCCAACTTTTATACAAAATTCGCACAAGGCAAACTGCTCTATCAATTAGGGGTAAGTTATTACGAATCTTTTTACAAAAGCTATGTAGCCCAAAACCGCTGGATAAAGGAACAGACCCTTAATCTTAGTCAGGCGGAAAAGCAGGCAGTTTCCGATTTTCTTTGGAACAACGCCAAGCCCGAAAACAAAAAATATAAATACGATTTCTTTTTTGACAATTGCGCTACCAAGATTCGTGACGTGACACAAGAGGTATTGGGCAATAAACTGGAATTTAAGGATGATCATATAACAGAAACCTATACATTTCGGGAACTCATTCAGCAGAACCTTAAAGCTAATAGCTGGGGAAGTTTGGGCATAGACATTGCTTTGGGCGCTGTAATTGACAGGAATGCAAAACCCATAGAATACCAGTTTTTGCCAGATTATGTTTTTAAGGGCGCCGCCAATGCCTTCATACACCGGGACGGAGAGACTGAGCCATTGGTAAAAAACACAAAAGTTCTTTTTGAAAATTCACCTCAACCCCCTGCAAATAATTTCTTTTTAAGTCCGATTTTTACATTGGGATTATTGGGTTTATTGATAATATTTTTAACATATCGCAATTATAAAAATAGTTGCCGAAGCCGATATCTTGACACTACTATATTCTTTTTTACAGGGCTTATCGGAATCTTCCTTTTATTACTTTGGTTTGCGACAGACCATACCGCAACTGCAAACAACTACAACCTTTTGTGGGCGTTTCCTATTTCAATTTTGGTGTTTTGGGCGATCGCTAAAAAGAAGGTTTCCCCGAAATTTAAAAGATACGCTTTGTTATTATTACTTCTTTTAATTCTTTTGGCAATCCATTGGATTACTGGCGTACAGGTATTTGCCATTGGCTTGTTACCCCTGCTGATTGCATTGGCGGTGCGTTATGTTTATTTGATTTATTTTATTGGGAAGAAGGAATGACATCCCTGCCCGGCCCTCCCTTCGAAGAGAGAAAGCTTGATTGCATTTGTAAGAAACTTTTATAAGACTCAACACTTCGGCTTTAAACAGGAGATTTTGAAAGTGACAGCTAATGGAAAATATTCCGCCCAGTCCTCTACTGCAACCGATCCAGTACAACGACTTTGAAGAGAAGGGATAAATGGAGCGCGGTTGAAAATTTAAACTTAAAGTGTTTCTTACGGTTCTATTCCTGTCTCTTATACACATCTCCGAGCCCACG
>OMOM01000239.1_pt1 | contig 35933 bp, 29 predicted proteins | sample 1646501 | NCBI WGS metagenome assembly OMOM01 (sample SAMN05416802, study PRJEB24817) | seawater metagenome | isolation source: Sea water | place: Canada:Atlantic | collected 2013-07
TTTGCTTTCATAGTTTTCCACGCTTTAAGTGGTCAACCTATATCAGGGACGTACACCGACTACCAACTACCGACTACCAACTACCAACTACCGACTACCGACTACCAACTACCAACTATAAAACTACCTATTCGCCGGTGTAATCATTATATGCGATCGATGCGTACCCGCATCCATCAACCAAGGCATCCCAGGGGCTTGTGGTTTTGTGGGTAGGCCTGTGCTTTCACCAGTCATATAGGGTTTGTAGATTACGTAGCGTATTTTGCTTTCCAGCAGTTCGCCAGTCTCGGCACTATAATCTTCTTCTTCCCCAGCCAAAATATATACCGTGGAAGGTTCAGCAGGCATTTTTAGGGTTCCAGCTTCTATTTCCTGTTTTCTGGCTTCGCGCTTCTCTTCGTTTGATTTTCCTTCTGCTGCCAACGCTCTGCCCCGCGCCATAAAGGGTTCCAATTCGGCGGCGTAACAGGCTACACTTATCCCTTCTTTGTTGGGGTCGTCTGCCAGGCATACCATACCATTGGTTCCTTCTCGCAGGGTAACAAGTTTGCCATCTTCATTATACCCGAGTACGGTTGCACCATCTCGGTACATTTCAGGAGCGGCAAGCACTGCTGTTTTAATCTGTATGTTTTTTGGTAAGATTTTACTTTGCGAAAATGCCGAAAGACTAAACGCAAAGGCTAAAATGATGGATAAATTCTTCATAGTCAAGATTTTTAAAAATGAAGGTTTAAGATACGGAATTTTGGGAGATTATAGAACAGCTGCCTTTGCACATTATTTATTATGTGTATCTCGTTCGCTGATGCGTGATTGTATCGCGTACCTGATCCCCTTGTCAGGTCGAGCGCAGTCGAGACCTCGCTGGTGCGCGATTGTATCGCGTTCCTCGCTGGTGCGCGATTGTATCCCTCGCTGGTGCGCGATTGTATCGCGTTCCTGATTCCCTTGTCAGGTCGAGCGCAGTCGAGACCTCCCCTGATGTTACTGGGCAACTTTACCCCATACGCATCCTGCCCAGAACAGCAATGCCAATGCCGCTTAATATAGGCCCATAGAACAGAAGATAAGAGCCCCCAGTTTCATAAACACGCATATAGCTTAACAGTGTATAACCAACTCCAATTAAGGCAATCCCCAACCCTACCAATATCATATTTTTCCCAGACTGTCGGCGCTTTTCCATTTTTGCCATTCGTAACAGATCCCTATCAATACGTCTTAGCAAAACCGTTATTTCTTCCTGGTCTATTCCCTTGGCTTTTAATTCTGCAGCTATTTGGGAATAGTCCAAACTTCCGCAACCCACCTTGGCTACATAATTTGCCACTAGTTCCTTTCTTGAAAAACTCATTTGTTATTTTTAATTAAGTATAGCTGTGCCGCAGTTACAAAAATATTTTGCCACGCAATGCTCCCGATAGTTATCGGGACGTGCCGGAGCGGAAGCCTAAAAATAAATTAATTGCATTTAAAGAAAAAAGAGCCTTTGCGTTATTTAAGCAAAGACTCTTTTTCATGATTTTGAAAGTTAAATATTTTCAACCCCCAAAATTTCCAGTTTTCTTACCCCATCCCTAAAAGGCCAATTTATAATATCGCCTGCCTGCCTGCCCACTGTGGCAACGGCAACATCGCATAAAATAGATAACTTTCCTTTTTTATTGTTTGTTTTAGTGGTCGCCACAAACAGATATTCCTTTTCCTTGTTCTTTGTGTGATCCTTAATTTTTACCCGTCGGTTTACCGTAACGATATTATCTGGCAAGTCGCGCCTTAATACCTGTTCGGCTTCCTTTAATTCTAGTAGCAACAGCGCTTCTTCCTGTTGGGTTACCTTTTTTCTTCGCACATGATCTTTTATTAAATCATATATTCCGGTTGTTAAAATTACATTTTCTGACATAATATTTTTTTTGGATTTCCTTCAGAATACGGTGCAATCGCGACTCAAACATCCAAAATAGCGCGCAGTATAATTAGCAACTGTTTTTGGATGCTAACAGCAGTGTTAAGAAGAAAATAGATTAAATTTTTGGGAATAATTAAGAGTGGCCCTGTTCTGAGTCGAAACAGGGATTAATTGATAAACTCTTTTGAATCTTTTAAAAAAATATCGTCAAGTAGATAGGATAATAACAGCGCTACCCCTAAAGGAGTTTTTGTAGTATATGGAATGTGAGCTACTGCCATTTGTACTAAAATTAATAGGTTACAAAGATAACCCTTATAATCAACATTTACAAAGCTAAACCCAAGTCCTGGGTTATTTCATTAGTTGTATAGAGCCAATGCTAATATTTCAACACGGTAGTTATTGAAGCGGTAGCAGGGAGGATACGAGATGGACGCTCTTGCTAGCTAGGGCAACAACCCCTACTTATTAAATCTTTTCATTATCTCTAACTCCGTAGTTGCCATATTTGCAATTAAAGTATAACCTTTAGGAATAGACTCACTATTACGCAATAGTTCTTTAAGGTTATTAAGAGCTTCTTCCGCTTTTATTAAGTCATTATTTAAAATCCAATATTCCCCTAAATATAAATAACCATATAGTTTCTCTATATCTTCTTTATCAGAGGCGAGTAATTCATCCAATAATGGTTTCACTTTAGCATCATTCTCAAAATTATCATCAAATAAATACATGCCTATTAGGGAATATGAATTCTTTTCACGGTTTTCTTTTTCTGCTTCTTTTGTATATAAATCTTTTCGATAAACCAATTTACCTTGTTCAATTTTATACCATCTATAAATAGATTGTTCTGGATCTACTTCTTCTTCAAAAACCCTACTCTTGTTATTAAAATTGGTAGCAAGCACCAATATATCGCCCAACTTTTCAGTATTGCCCATAAAATTAAAACCCAACCGAGCGACTGGTCCTTTTGGCTGTTTTATTTTTACTAATACCTTTTGGTCTTTTGTAACTGAATAATAGGCAGTGTGCAAAATGGAATACATTTCATCATCACTAAGCTGCTTGTATAAATCTGTCATATAAAAAGCATCCGCAAAGGTTTGATGCACAAAATAAAAGGTATCAATACCCAATTGATTTTCTGAGTGAAGCTCCCCCTTTTCATAGGTAATTTCACTTTGGGCAAAGGAGCTGAAAACTGTAATTAGCAGGCAAAATGGTATTAGTATGGTTTTCATATTTTTTTTACTCGTTTAAATCTTAATGAGATTTCTTTTGGATTAGAACTATCATTTTTTATTAGATTAGTTTTAAAATTTAAACAACTAATTTAATAAATACAAACCGAATAGACTCGAGTAAATGGAACGGTCGGTAACGAAAGCACACGATAGGCATTAAAGGCAGGGCTGCCACGCGATGCTCCCGATAGCTATCGGGACCTGCGTGAGCGGAAAGCAAGAGCGGGACGCTCGCGCCAGCGGGGGATTGCTTAAATTTTTTGTTAGGAAATGATTTTATTACTAGTACTCAATATCAAATTCGTTTGCATTGTTTCCATTAAATTCTTCAATTACATTTATTGGATAATTAGCTTGATCATATAAATAGAGGTAATTCCTATCCAAATTTCCATTCTTTCTTTTAGAAGTTATATTATTTTTTAAAAAAGGAAAATAATAACCTTCATATCCATCCCAGACAAACTCTCCAAAATAAGCATCCCTAAAAGCATTTAAGAATAATGGTAAATAAATTGATTTTAATTGACCGTAAAAAGGGTTAGGTTTATCGTCATAAGAATATGCCGTAGTATCTAATAAATTATCATTATTATCGAAAATCTTAATTTCGGCTATATTATCATTTGTATCATAGCTAATAATAACATAGTACTGACTTTCAATCATTTTGTTTATTAATCCCGAACTATTAACTTCAAAATTAACCACACTTGAATCGCCTGTACTTGAACTGATGTTTGCGGTGATAATGTTATTATTATACGAAAATTCTTGAGTTATAATAATGGTTGGATTTATTGTATTACTGGGTTGACTAATTCTGGAAGTAGCATTAAATAGTCTGTTACTTTCGTTGAAGGAATAGTTCGTTATTGAACTATAATCCGAATTGTTAGACATGAAATTTCTTGTGGCTACATTAATTGAGTTATATGTAAAGTTGATTTCAGAATCAATTTCCTCTTGAATATCAATATCAAGAATTCTAGTTAGATTTCCATCTGCGTTGTATCTGTATTCTAAATTAACATTATTACTAACATACTCTCGTTTTACAAGGTGGTTGGTGCCGTTTTGCTCGTTTTCATTATCATCTTTCGAGCACGATGTAAGAAAGGTAATCAAAATACCTAAAATATATATTGTCTTTTTCATATGTGGTTTTTTAGTGCACTTGTGTGCTATTATGCGTATATCCGTAGTATAATATTACCTATCCCAAATATATCAAACATTACATAAGTTTATTAAGAAATAGCTTCCTCAACAATAGCAACCTCCTCCTCAGTTAAACCGTAAAGCTGATACACTAATTGATCTATTTGGGCTTCGAGAGATTTAGTATCTGTTTTAGGGTTTTCTTTCTTAGCTGTGAGAACTTCATTTACCCTTTGGGTAACTAGGCTTTCAAATATAGTGCTTACATTTTCCGGTAAGGGAAATGGATTTAAATAATTTGTCTTGAAGGTTCTTGCATCTCCTTGTAAAGTATCACCAGTAGTTTTTAAAAACCACCATAATAGTTTTGAATTAGCGATTGCCAACAAATATTCATAGCTTTCTGTAGTTGTTTCTTTCTTTACCCAACTGTATGCTTTTGTAGTATGATATAAATTCTCCTGGTTATAGGTTACATTCGGATGGTTAGCGCATATTTCCATTGATGTGAGTTTGGGTTGTTCAAACTTATTGAGATTTTTTGGATAGATATACTCATGCCAATGTTTCATTTTTCCTGCCTTTCCACTCTCACGTGCTTTAAATTCATCTACGTGATCCATTACATAGATATAAGTTCTTGGAAAATTCTTTTCAATATCTTCTATTGAAATAGTTTCAGCATTGCCATTTACTATACGATAAGGAAAAAAAACATATTTATTGGTGGTCAAATAACTATAGCGCTGAACATCCTTTCCCATCAAAAAAGGTTTGAACAATTCCTTTTCTAGTATGTATTCTTTTCCGCTTATTGGTACTACGACTTTGAATAAATCCTCGTCCACACATTCAATGATATATAGTTTGTCTTTGCTTGTCTGCAATCCGACAAATATTCCTTCAAAAGCATCTGAGAACAATTTTGAATAATTGTAAATTTTTTCAAAAACATTAAAACCTAAGTTGTCATCAAATAATATCCATTGGTTACTTCCATATAATTGGGAAGCCTTATCTATCATATCATAAGTAATAAAAGTATAGTTGCCCTTTTGAAGCATTAAGTTTTTATAGTCCGACTTAAAAGGAAAACGCTGAAAGAGAAAACCTTCCTGTGGGTTCTTACTGAATTGTGCCACACAGGTATAAGTGTCTGCGTCATCAAAAACCATATTGGCTCCAAAATGGGCAATTTCGTCTATATATTGACCTGTTTTCAAATAGCTTCTGAATACTTCGGTTGATGCAGAATTAAAAAACTTATGGGGAAATATAAAAGCGTTGTTTGCTCTTTTAGCAGATATATTTACTGCTAGTTCAAAAAAGATATTCGCTAAGTCATAAGATGCTTTCGCATTATAATATTGTAGTTCATAAAACAATTTTTGGGTTGGTTGGGACGCTTGAATTTCTTGAACCCTCATATAAGGCGGATTCCCAATAACCACATCAAAGCCTACAAAGTCGCCGTTGTCATCCAGCACCTCCGGAAACTCAAAGCGCCACTCAAAGGCATCTTCGTATATCTTGTTGTTTTTTATTTCCGCTATTTCGGTTTCCAGTTTGGTGGTGTCCTCCCCTAGTTTCTTTAACTTTTTGTTCCAAGCGGCTTTTTCCTTTTTGCTCAATTCAAACATCTGCACTTGGTTGGTCATACCAAAGAGTTCGCCTTTAAGTTTGTCCAACCTTTTAACTTTGGGGTCATTAAGCGATATCTCAGAGCGGAAATCGCTTTTTATATCGGCTATCAGCTTTTCCATCGCGCGCTTTTGCTCCTTGTTTTGGGCGTTCCTATAGGTATCTACGGCAATGCGGTAACTGTCTATGGTCCACTTGCTGCTTTTTAGCGCCTTCTTTAGGTCGGCATCCAGCGCGAACCTACTTATCAGCGAATTGCCGCGCTTTATGTTTATGTCTATGTTTGGCAATGTCTCCAACTCGCTTTCGGTTTTGTAATAGGCGTTTTTAAGCAGCTCTATCCATAGCCGCAGGCGGCAGATTTTTACGGAGTTTGGGTTTATGTCCACCCCAAAAAGGCAGTTTTCAATGATAGTCTGCTTTTCGTGGAAAAGGGTTTGCTGTATGCGCTGGCTTTCCTTGTTGGTAGGGTTGTACTCAAACAATTCACCGTCCTCATCGGTAACGATCAATTCGTCGTTCACCACTTCAAATTGGTACTCTTTTAGGCGTTTGCCATCGCGGTCCTGCAATATTTTTAGGTCGTTTTTTATGGCAATCATCTCATTGAGTGCCGACACCAGAAAATGTCCCGAACCAACTGCCGGGTCGCAAATTTTTAGGCTGTTGATAATATCATTGGCTTGTTGCCGAGTAAACATTCTGTCATCATCAATCTGGTCATAAACATCATCTAACGATTGAAATCCTCCCCCTTGGGGGGAGTTAGAGGGGGCCGCTTCGTTAAACTTCTGGACCACTGCCTTGCGGATGGTCTCGCGGCACATATACATGGTAATAAAACCAGGCGTAAAGAACGAACCGTCCTTATAGCCGTTTATCTTTTCAAATATCAGCCCCAGTACGCTGGCGTTGATTAGGGTTTTGTTGTCTTCCTGAATTTCTTCCTTGCCCTCGCTGCTAAAATCGTAGGCGTTCAGGAACTCAAACAGATATTCCAAGGTGCTTAAACTGCCCGTACGCTTTTTGCCCGTATCGGTTTTTAGTACCGTTGCGGAATAAATGGGCAATTGTTTCTCATCTCGCAGATTACTTATAAACAGGGTGCCGTGCTCAATACCCGTAGGTTCAAAAAGCGAACTGTTTAGGTAAGGCACTTTTGCAAAGGTGTCTTTTAAATCGGTGGTGCGCTCCTCATGTTTCCGTGCCAATATCTGAAAGAAAAGGCCATTCAGGTCGTCGTAATCATGGATTTTCTTGTGGCTAAGAAACTCGTAACTTTTATCGCCCTTGTGGTAGGTGAGCAACTGCGCCTCCAGCAATTTAAGGAATAGAATGCGGTTTACCCAGGTTATGGCAAGCTCCAGGCCCACATTAAAAAGCCGCTCCTCATTCGTGGCGCCAAAGTGCTGGGGATGGTCCAGCCTGTTTATTTTGTCCAGACTGTCCAGTTGAATGATGGCGTTTTCCAGCAAGCTCGCGTTATTGCGTTCCTCCGGTTTGTTGCGGGCTATCAGTTTTTTGCTGCCCTCCTTGGTTTCCGATAGGCCGATGATGTGCAGCAACTCGCCATAAAAACGTTTGTCCAGACTGTTGCTATCGTTGGCAAAAGGAAGTTTTAATAAATGCTCCGGTGAAAGGAGCTTAAATAGCGCAATGAGTTTGTTATCGTCCTTAGGATTATCATTGCGCAGGGGTTTTTCATACTCGCGAATGTCAAAAAAGGTAAACTCAATTTCCTGTGATATTGTATTTATAAAAGGTTCTGCTATTTCCTTGTAAAAGAAATCGGTAGTCTTTCCCGCCAGCCTGCCCGCCTCAAAATCGGTGAACTGTTTTACCAATGCTTTGTTCTGTGCAAATAACCTTTCAAAACTATTGGCATCAAAGATGAACCATTCATTGATATTGGTAACCACCAGCTGTTTCACCTCTAGATTTTTATGGGTGATGCGCTCCCGAAGATAGTACAGCACCAACTCCTGAAAGGCTTTTGCGTTCAGCTTTTCCGCTGTTACCATTTCTGCCCTATTGGTGGGTTTTTTGGCTTCAATAATTACGCCTACCGTACTTTTTGCCTTGTTGCCGTTGTGGATAACAAGATCGTTACGGCCTTTGGTGTTTATAAAATGGTTAGGGTCGTAGTAGGTTTTTTTCAGAAAATCGGAAACCAGGTTTTTATGGAACTCCTCGCTCTCGGTATCGTTGGTACGGTCCAACAATGCTATAAGATTAGCCTTAAAACGCTCAATCTCGGTGCGGTTTGGTTTTATTTTTAGGAAGGCTTTATTTATTGCCTTTCTTGGTTTTAGGGGTTTTGGTTGCATTTATACGCTTTGGTTGTGTTTTTGGGGTAATTTAGGTAATTTTTAGAAGTTTGTCAGTGATTCCTATTTTCATTATTAGGCAAATGAATATTATTTTTTGAAGAACGGGATTAGTGCTTTTCATAGGAGTTCTTTGTTGTGTGTAGTGTTTATATTCGGTTTGAGTTTTCTCTCATTGTATCTACGAAATTAGTAGTTTGAATTTTTTCTAAAAATCTTTCATTCATTTCTTGATTTAATATAGAAAACTGAACTTCGCCAGAGTAATGAACGTAGCCTAAAATATCTTGTTTTTCATTCAAAAAATGGTTGTGGAAAAATCCGCTGTCACAATTTGTGAGCACTATGAAATGTTTGAAAAACTCCTGAAAATTGATTTTGTCTATCTTTATGGCTCCGTTAAATTTTCCATTCAATTTGTTTTTATCGAAATATGATGTGGCCTTAATCAATGGTCTATAGTCATTGCGCTTAGCAGTGTATTTTGAAATCCAACGCATATTATGAGAACTAAAAAAAATCAATTCGTCTATTCCGAGAAGGTCGTAAAGTTTTGACAATTCAGATGCGAGATTTTCAACAATTCTGTCGTCATCTTCTTCGCTCAATTTTACCCAGTAATGTGAATGGGTTTTTGGAAAATGTGAATATTCGGTATCAGTTTCTTCATCAACTTCCCATAGTGGAAAATTCCTGTATTTGATTATCGAAATGTCCCTTGTTATTTTCTTTATCATTTTTTTTGGACTGATGCGTTGGCAACATTACACACAACATGTGTATATACGAAACCTCTATTACATTTATACCACACATGTCACCATAGGTTTTTTACTGATTTAATATTAATCAATCCCAAAAGGAAAGATAAGAACTGTTGTTATAAGCCCATTCCGTTTAAATTACGGTTTACATTTCAAATATAAAACAATCCTAACCATCCCATTACGGGATTCCGCATTGGCGACAAATTAATTGGGGAGAAAACCAAATATATCAAAACCCAAGAAAACTTTCCCTATAAAAAGTTCTTTCTCGTAAAACTATATTCATCAAGCTGTCCGAGTGAATTTCAAAAGAGCGCAGCGGCTTTGAAATTTGCCTATGCTGAGCCTGCCTGTCCTGAGCCTGCCTGTCCTGAGCCTGCCTGTCCTGAGCCTGCCTGCCCTGAGCCTGCCTGTCCTGAGCCTGTCGAAGGGTCGAAGAGTCGAAGTATATCAAGGCCACCACAAGCAAAATCTCCCCGCTGTCCGAGTGAATTTGAAGCAGCGACAGCTGATTCAAATTTGTATCGAGGCCACGCAACGTTCTCACGTCTCACGTCTAACTCATAAAGACTGACAACCGAAAACCTCAACCTCAACACTAGAACTTAGGCTATAAATTTTGTATATCAGGAATATTGACCATAAAATGTAAACAAATTTGTTTATATTTGTAGTGTGGATACGCTACTAAAATACAAAGGCATACACCCAGGTATTGTTTTGGAACGTGAATTTAAAAAACGTTCCCTAAAACAACGCCCCTTTGCAATTGCTATAAATGAGCATCCACAAACCTTGAATGCCATTACGAAAGGCAAGAGAAGTCTAAACACAGCTTTGGCGCTTAAAATTGAGGAAAAAATGGGATTGGAAGAAGGTATCTTGGCAATCCTTCAGACCTATTACGACATCCGTATAGAAAAAGAAAAACAACAAACTGAAACCCCTAATCTTGCTTTATTGCGCAATTCACTTTTTTGGGATACAGCTATTGAACATATCGATTGGAAAAAACAATATAAAGCAGTTATTAAAAGAATATTTGAACGTGGTAATGAAACTGAGAAAAGCGAGATTATTCGTTTCTATGGTAAACAGAAAGTAGATGATGTATTGAATTCAATAAGCAGAAAACCCTATACACTTTCCGCCAAGTAAATTTTGAAAAATGCTACACTACAACACCGTAAACAATTTACTTCGCGAAAGCTTATTACAGTTAATGAGCGCTGAAGTATTTTGTAGCTTTAGACTAGTGGGTGGTACTTCCCTTAGTCTTCAAATAGGCCATCGGGAGTCTGTAGATATTGATCTTTTTAGTGATGTTCCCTATGGCACAATAGATTTTGAAGGGATAACAACATATCTACAAGGGCATTTTCCTTATGTTGACCACTTAGATATAGCTCCTGCAATCGGTAAATCTTATTTTATAGGTAAAAATGAGAATAATGCTGTAAAGCTTGATGTTTATCATACTGATACTTTTATAGAACCCCTTTTATTAATCGATAAAATTCGTCTGGCGTCAGTAGCAGAAATCATCGCAATGAAAATAGATGTGGTCCAGCGTGGAGGAAGAAAAAAGGATTTTTGGGATTTGCATGCGCTGTTTGAAAACTTCACTATTGAACAAATGCTAGCATTACACAAGCAGCGGTATCCATATACTCACGATGAAAAACTAATACTCCACAATTTCACTGATTTTTCACAGGCAGATGATGATTTTGATCCCATTTGTCTGTTAGGTAAATACTGGGAGTTTATTAAGGATGATATAGTTACTAATATTGAAGCTTTTAGAAATACTAAAAATGGAGTTGACTAAACTGGAAAATAAATCTATAGCTACAAATAAAGCAAAACACAATATATCCCCCGATGTCCAAGTAAATTTTAATAAGCGCAGCGAAACTATATTCATCAAAGTGTCCGAGTGAATTTCAAAAAGCACAGCGAAACTATTTTCACCACGGTGTCCGAGTGAATTTCAAAAAAGCGAAGCGGCTTTGAAATTTGCCTATGCTGAGCCTGCCTGTCCTGAGCTTGCCTGTCCTGAGCCTGCCTGTCCTGAGCCTGCCTGTCCTGAGCTTGCCTGTCCTGAGCCTGCCTGTTCTGAGCCTGCCTGTCCTGAGCCTGCCTGCCCTGAGCCTGTCGAAGGGTCGAAGGGTTGAAGGGTCGAAGGGTCGAAGGGTCGAACGGTCGAACGGTCGAAGGGTCGAAGGGTCGCAGTATATCGAGCACACCAACGCAAAAACATCATTTCCATTAACAAAATTTTAATATATTGCTTTTCAAAAAAATCATTGAATGAAAAAGTCTTTACTCTTCATTAGCTTACTGGTAGGTATTTTTATTAAAACAACTGCCCAAGTGGGCTTTCTACCACATACTATTATTGACCAAGGAAGTACCAATGGTGCTAATTCTGCTTTTGCAGCCGACTTAGATGGGGATGGTCATTTGGATATGGTTTCGACTTCTCAACATGACAATAAAATTGCTTGGTACAAAAATGATGGGGCTGGCAATTTAGGTACGCAGCAAATAATATCCTTTGATGTTCAAGCCCCGAAGTTTGCCAGTGCTGTTGATCTTGACAACGATGGCAATATAGACCTTTTGGTTTCCTCTGCCGAAAACAGTAAAGTGGTGTGGTTTCGCAATGATGGTGCTGCCCACTTTGGAACTCCAAGGTTAATCACCGATAATGTTGAGGGAATTTCAAATTCCCTTGCAGTAGACATTGACGGCGATGGCGATTTAGATGTAGTTGCCACCTCTTCCAATGAGAACAAGATTGCTTGGTTTGAGAATACAAATGGACAGGGCGTTTTCGGGCCTGAAAATATAATTACCACAAATGTTGACAGAGCTATAAATATAGCTTTATCCGACTTGGATGGAGATGGCGATTTGGATATTGTAGCTGCAACACTTTATGACAACAAAACGGTGTGGTTTGAAAATTTGGATGGGCAAGGGACTTTTGGCCCGGAACTCATGATTGATGACGATCTTTTCAACACCTATTCATTATACGGTTTTGATATTGATGCCGATGGCGACAATGACATCATTACGAGTACCGGACAAGCAGATGGGTTCATGTTTTATGAGAATATGAATGGGCAAGGAAATTTTTCAGCACCCCAATCAATTAATGCCGATGATGTACGCGGTTTTCTCCTGGAAGATTTTGACTATGATGGTGATTTGGATATTGTAGCGACTATCGGAAATGAAATTGGTTGGTATGAAAATCTAAACGGTCAGGGAAACTTTGCTTCCAAACAACCTCTTATTGCCACAAAAAATCTTGCATATGTAGCAGATATCAACGAAGATGGTGCTTTTGATATTCTTACCATTACCTATGGCGACAAAATTTCTTGGTATCCAAGTACCGGTCAGGGTATCTATGGCCCTGAAGTTGTTATGAGTGTTATTGACGGTGTACAAGGTTCCTATAGCATTGAGGCAGCCGATTTTGATGGGGATGGAAATATTGATGTTGTCTCGGCAAATTCAGAAGTAGGAACGATTACTTGGTTTAAAAATTTAGATGGGCAGGGCAATTTTAGCTCCCCTAGAATGGTTGCAGAAACCCTATCCTATGTACAATCAGTTTATGCAGCCGATCTTGATGGCGATGGTGATATCGATGTTTTGTCATCTTCAAATGTGGATGATAAGGCTACTTGGTTTAAAAATATAGATGGGCAGGGTAACTTTGTGGAACAACAGCCTTTTTCTCTCGACCTTGATGGCTCCATGGTAGTGCATGCCGATGATCTCGATGGCGATGGCGATATGGATGTGATCGTTTTTGATTTAAATTTAGGAGTAGTGTGGTTTGAAAATTTAAATGGATTGGGCGCTTTTGGCCCAGCGCAAACAGTTGATGAAAATATAGGTTACACTGAATCTATCTATACAGCTGATATTGACGGTGACGGGGATAAAGATGTTATTACCGTCGATTATGGTAGTGCTTATAAGGTTGCATGGTATGAGAATGTTGACGGGCAAGGTGATTTTAGTGCACCAAATTTTATTGATGATGTTATATACGGAATCATGGGAATCTATTATTCGGATATTGATGGTGATGGTGATGTGGATATTTTAAGTTCCTCCTTGGGCGATGATATGGTAGTGTGGTATGAAAATACCGATGGTGCAGGAACATTTGGCCCCCGAAATGTTATAACCGACACCTGTCTATCACCCTGGCTAATCAGAACTATGGACGCTGACCAAGATGGTGATATGGATGTGTTTGTGTCCGATTATAGCGCCGATACCATTTCATGGTATGAAAACACCAACGGCTTGGGAACCTTTGGCCCACAGCAGATTATCGATTTAAAAATGAACGGTGCCCAAGGAATGGCTATCGCAGATGTAAATAACGATGGCACTCAGGATCTCTTCGCAAGTACCTATTTGGGAGATAATTTGAAGTGGTATGAAAACTTTGGTCGTTTGGGCAATACTATAAACGGTACCGTAACCCTCGATTTAGACAGCAACGGCTGTACAAGCAATGATGAACCCATGAGGCAGGTTATGGTAATTACCGATAATGGCACCCATAGCTTTGCAACATTTACACAACCTAACGGAGAGTATCTGCTTTATACCAATGAAGGCACTTTCACCACTACCCTAGCATCTGAACTGCCTACTTATTACAGTCCGAATCCCGCTTCGCATACTTCTTTTTTTACGGGTCAAAACAATAACGATTTAGCAGATTTTTGTGTTGAACCTACAGCTGTAATCAACGATCTAAATATTACATTTTACCCTTTGGGTGATGCACGCCCGGGCTTTGAGGCCGAATATCAAATGGTGTTCAACAATGTGGGAACTACTGTTCTTGATGGCGCTATAACCGTTAATTTTGATGATGTGCGCCTTGACTTTTTAAGCGCAAGCGAACCCCTTAGCTCACAAACTAACAGTACGATAACTTTTGATTACAGTAACTTCAAGCCTTTTGAGACAAGAAGCATTGATATTAATTTTCAAGTTGCAACCCCTCCCACCACACAGATTGATGATGTATTGGTTTATAATGCAATTATAGAACCTGTGAGCGGGGATTTAACGGAAGCTGATAATACCTTCACATTAAATCAAACAGTTATAGGCTCCCACGATCCCAATGATATTCAAGTTTTAGAAGGCGAAAGCATTTTTATAGAGGAAGCCGATGAGTACTTGCACTACATCATCCGCTTTCAAAATACGGGTACGGCATCGGCAATTAATGTAAGTGTGAGCAATGAACTTGATTCAAATTTGGATTGGAATACCTTGCAGATTGAAAATATTAGCCACAGCAATAGAATTGAAATTACTGATGGAAACCAAGTAGAGTTTATCTTTAACAATATAAATTTGCCAGATTCCACAAGCAATGAGCCCGACTCGCACGGATATATTCAATATAAGATAAAACCAAAAAGCACTATTGCAGTGGGCGACTTTATGCTTAACAGTGCCGCTATTTATTTCGACTTTAACCCTCCCGTAATTACTAATACTGTTATCACCACTGTAATTGATAATTTGGGTGTTGAGGAAAATGCTACAAATTCCATTGCACTTTACCCTGTACCTAGCAGTGACATCTTAAATATAAAGAGCGCGCTACCCATAGTTGATGCGAAGGTGTTTAATAATCTGGGACAATTAATTTATACTGTAGCAAATCCAAAGGGTATTGAACAACTAAATATTGAACAGCTTAGTATGGGAATGTATTTTGTGAAGCTTATTGATATAGAACAGAATATTTATAGTAGGAAATTTATAAAGCAGGAATAATTAAGATTTTCATCTTTCTTGACTTCCAGTAAATTACCAATTTCATTATATATAGAAATAAAATCATATCCGCGGGTGTCCGAGTGAATTTCAAAAAGCGTAGCGAAGTGAAATTAGCGCCGGAAAACATACCGAAGACAAGGCGGTTTTGATAAATGCCGATGCCAAGGCATTTAAGGATGCCATAAAAAAACACCGCAATTGGGACCGAATGGATATTGCTGCTAAAATTCCCGCATAATGTACAGCAATAAATTGGGGAGCTACCTTACTCCCCTATTTATTCTATTGACACATTAAATGTGTCTAGCAACCTATAGACGTGCTTTGGAAAAAGTGTCAATTCCATTATTTTATGCTAGTATTGAATTAGTTGTTTATAATTATAATCTTTCCTTACTTTTAAAAAATACCCAGATTTGAAAAAAATAATACTGATTTTACTCGGCCTTATTTTATTTTTTATCGCCATAATTTACTTCTCCTTATGGAGTCATCCCGATACCGGCCACACTGATGTTTTAGTGGGGAAACAAAATGTGGAAACCTTAAATTTTGAAAATCTGGATAGCGTTAGCGTGGTTGCGGCGACCATCTATGAGGGAGCGTTGCTAAAAGAAATTATGCAAGGTGAGCAATACAGGGCAGAATGGGCAGTACCGGTAAAGGTACCTGTGCTTCTATTGGACCGGACCTATGGAGGACTAACCATACTAAAAAAAGGAGGTGGAAAACAAACTAAATCGTTACGACTTAAAAGTGTTAAAGGTCTGGTTTACACCTTACGAAGTGTTGCCAAAGATCCTGAACCCCTCATACCTGAATTCGCCAAAACATTGGGAATTGAGAATTTAATAATTGACGGCATTACCGCCCAGCACCCTTATGGGGCTATGGTTGTGGCAAAACTAGCTGAGGCGGTCCACTTGCCTCATACGCACCCACGGTTGGTATTTGTTCCTAACCAAGAGGCTTTGGGTAAATACAATGAAGGCTTTGGCAATAAACTGTACTGGCTGGAATATGAAACCGAAGGTGAAGAAAATTGGTCAGCGTTTGAAAATATTATAGCTATAATCGACACGGAGGAATTACAGGAGCAAAAATTCAAACACCGGGATAAATTACATATCGATACCCAGGCTCTGGTGAGAAATAGGCTTTTTGATATCGTAATAGGCGACTGGGATCGCCACGCCAAGCAATGGGGATGGTTCTTGCAAAAAAAGAATGACCGATATATCGCCATACCACTTGCCAGTGATCGGGACAATGCCTTTTTTACCATTGACGGCCTGTTACCCAGCATTATTGCATCCAAAAATGTACAGCCTCGATTGCGTCCATTTCAGGAGGAAGTAGATTATATTCCCGGGCTGGTATATCCTTTTGATATCTATTTTTTAAAGGGGGTGCCAAAAAAAACATTCCAGGCTCAGGCAGCATATATAAAAAACCATTTAACAGATGCGGCTATAGACCACGCATTAGCCACTTGGCCAAAGGAAATTCATCAATTGCATGGCAAGGAAATAAGGGATATTTTAATTGCTCGGCGTAACAATTTGAATCGTTATGCTTTGGAGTTCTATAAGGTGCTACAAAGCAAAAATTTTCTAACCCAGCCTTTAAAGGGATCTGATGATGCGGATGTGCCCATGGAACTGCACAAATGTTTTGAATGTTTATAGCGGGTGGTGTTTACACCGCTAGAGATTGCTTCGCTACGCTCCCAATGACAATTTTTGTAAATCATCGGAAATGTCACTGCGAAGAAGCAACAAGAGGAGCGACTGCCTGTACTGAACTTGTCAAAGTGAAGCAAATCGAAGATTCAACGGAGTTAATTTGCCAAGGTCAAGTTAAGATCATCCCCCCTTTGAAGGGGGCTAGGGGGATGTTAAAAGCAACCTCTAAAAATTGCCACGACCTATCGGCCTCGTAATCTCAGTCTTGCTCAACATTTTGCCTGCCTTGAGCTAAGGTACCCTGACCGCAGTCACAGGAAAAACAGAAAATGAATTTATTGGAGGATAAAGCAAAATCGATTATTCAATAAATCCAAACGCACCACTCACAAATTCACCCACTCACCTATTCACCCTTCGCCCTTAACTCCCAAAACCTCCACCCCAACAGCATTAGCACTCTTAAACAAATAATAGGTACTTTCAACCTTCTGATAAAACTTCACTCCCAAAACCGCCACAGCCGTCCCTTCCACCTCAGGCAAATCCGTCTGCATCTCAAAGGAAGTCGCACTATACTCCTTGTCAATATATAGGGGCGCACTGTTCATTAGTTGGTAGCCCAGCGTATCAAAATCAAATTGCAAAAGCCCCAATGTAAGCGCCATATGGGTTGACCCAGCAGGAAAACCAACATCCTTAATATCAAAATTTGTAACACTAAGCGTGCGGGTATCAAAATCATAGTTTAAGGAACAAGCCAATACCTCCGTAATACTACACGAAGGGGTAAAAGCAAAATCCCTTAGTAACTGCTTACCCTTAGGTGTCTCCAATCCACGCCCCACTCTCCTATTGCCTCGACTATTCATAGTGTCCAAATCCTTCAACTTGGTAAACAATTGAACCATCCGCCCATGAAGTTCTCCATCCTTGCGAACGCATAAATATGGGGCAAGCGCAATGCGAAAAACTTTCTTGGTCTTGCTACACCGCCCAAACTCCGAGGCGTTTTCCATAGTCCGCACCATGCTTTCCTTGTGCTTTGAACCCTTTTGAAACCCACCTCCGGCTGCTCGCGCCAGATGTCCCCCATTTTTGGATTGGTAATAATTAATATCCCCAATGGTTCCCTTTAACTTTAATGTTCCCGTTTGTTTTGCCATTACTATAAGATTTAATTGAATACTAATATAGTAAAAATTCAAAATTAAATAAATATTAAAGTATATTTATAGCGTATATATAGTATGTTTATAGTATGTTTATAGTATATATATAGCGTATTAACTAAATTTAATATATTATAACATATTAATATCATCATTATACTAAGTCAATCTGCCCAACTTTAGCTCATTCAGGATGGCAAGCCTCTTGTCCATTGCAAAGGAGGCACGACTGAAACAATCTCAATGACGCCCGGCTCTTAATGATCGTGCCCCCCTCCTTCTTCCTTTAAAAGCACAAATGCACCTTTGGTTAAAAATTTAGTTTCAGGTTTAAATTCTTCCGATTTCCCAATCGCTGTGAAGCCATTGTAAGTTGATCCAATTTTCACTTCTACGGGAAGGATTTCAAATTCCTCGGCACTTTCGTTTTTAATCAATAAAACATAGTTTTTACCTTCCATTTCCACAACGGCGTTTTCCGGAAGCGCCCATTGGTTTGAAGTGCCCGTAACAATCTGTGCCTCCACAAACATGCCGGCGGTAAAGTTTTGCTCGTCCTTTTCATCAATATGCCCGTGTACCATTGCAATTCGCGTGTTGGGATCAATGGAAGTCCCAACCAAATGCACCTCGCCTTTGAATACTTCTTTTGAGGCCTCGGGAACGGTAAAGAGAATTTCCTGTTCTTTTTTCAATTGCAACAGATCCTTTTCAAAAACCTTTAATTCCAAATGGATATGGTCCGTATTCATAATTTCCATAATCTTATCGGCCGGAGAAACGTAGGTGCCCGTGTTTACAAAAACCTGGGTCACGTTGCCATCAATGGGGCTGTAAATATTTACTGCTGAAACAATATTGCCAGCCTTAACAGATGCGGGGTTTATGTTCAGCATTTCAAGGTTTTTCTTTAAGCTGTTGTAACGTGCCAGATTGGATCTGTATTCGCTTTCGGCCTTCAGATAACTTTTCTGTGAAGTGATCTTTTCATCAAACATAATTTTCTGGCGCTCGTATTCCGACTTTAAATAGGAAAGCTGTTCGGCAGTCTCCAGATAATTCTGCTGCATCGTTATAAACTCAGGGTTCTCCAGCGTTACCAAACGTTGTCCTTTGGAAACTTTATTGCCAACCAATAAAGGCGTATTTTTAATATAACCGCCCGCAAAAGCACTTATCACGGCCCGGCTCTGTGGCGGTACGTCAATCATTCCGCTGGTTTGTACGGTTTCTGCAAAGGGTTTTTCGGTGAGTTGGCCTATCTCCATCTTCGCGTTTTCAAACTGGGCTTTAGTGAGATTTACAATGTCATCCCTCCCCTCTGGGGAGGTTAGGAGGGGACTTTCTTTTTCGGAATTGTTGCAGGCGGTTAAGACCAAAGCCAAAAGCAACAAAAGTGATTTTATATATTTCATAATGTATGATTTAAAGCGTTAAATAATTTAGGGCGATGACCGCCTGATTGTAGTTGTTGAGGTTTTCGAGATATTGCAGTTCAATTTCATAGGCGTTTTCAAGGCTTTGGATGTATTGAAAGAAATCTATCTCCCCATTTTTGAAACCGATGTTTGCGGTTTTCAGAATTTCCTCGGAAAGCGATTTTCCCTCAGTTTCATAATATTGAAGGGCTTCCTCATATTTTGAAACCTCGTTGAGCAACTGCGCCTTTCGCGAATTCAAATGAATTTTATAATCCTCCGCCTGCTGCTGGCTCACATCTGCCGCAATTTTCGAAGCCTTTATTCTCGAAGCATTCCCGCTGAAAAGCAAAGGGATTTTTAAACCAATTTGATAGGCATAGAGATTTTGGCTCAAGCCCGAATTGCTTCCCAAGGAATAGGAAAGACTGATATCCGGAAGTAAATGCTGTTTTTCAAGACTGCGCTTTGCATTAAAAAAATCTGTTCTATTTTCATAATAGTCTATTGCTGGGTGCTCATCCATACTGGAAAGTGAAAGTTTCAGTTTTTCCAAAGTTTGGGTTGAAACCTGCAAGCTATCCTTGGATTGAACAACTGTTTTCAAACGCTCTAGGGTAATCTGCACATCTTCCCTACTCTGCCTAAAATCGGTTTCCAACTGTCGCTGTTTGGCACGGGCAGTTATCTTTTCCAAATAATTGGTTTCCCCAAGCTCAAAACGGCGCTGGGCTGCGTGGGCGAAGTTTTGGTAAAGACTATCCAAACTTTGATAAACACGTTCCCTGTTTTTCTCAAATTGAAACTGATAATAAGCCGCGGTTACCACCCCTTCCGTTTTGCGCTTTTGAAGTTCGTATTGGCTACTTTGCATTTCAAACTGCCTTTTATTGACATTCCTTTCGGCGAAATATACCGTCGGGAAAAGAAAACCCTGCTGCACACCAAAAACTTCGAGTGGCTCATTGTTTGGCCCTAAATCATTTTCATTAAATTCATAAAATACCGTGGTTTTATCAAAATTGAAAGCACTCCCAATTAAAGCATTTGCTTCCTCTTTTTGAAGCGAAAAAGCTTTTAATCCAGCATTGTTTTCCAAAGCCATTTGCTGTAAATCTTCCAATGTTTTGGAATTTTGCTGTGCCACCCCAGAAAAGCCAAGCAAGAATATTACAATTACCATCGGTAAAGTTTTCTGCTTAGATTTTCGGAGTTTTATTTTCTTTTTATCTGAATCAAAAATTGAATACAAAACCGGCAAAACAACCAAAGTTAGAATAGTAGCTGTTACTAAGCCACCAATAACAACCGTTGCCAGTGGTCGTTGCACTTCCGCGCCCGCATTGGTAGAAATTGCCATTGGTAAAAAGCCAAGTGCTGCAGCCGAAGCGGTCAACAAAACCGCTCGCAAACGGTCTTTTGCACCCAATACGATAAGTTCTTTTTTATCTTTCATACCTTCTTTTTTGAGTTCCTTAAAATGTTCTATCAACACTATCCCGTTGAGTACCGCAATCCCGAAAAGGGCAATAAACCCTACCCCTGCCGAGATACTAAAAGGCATATCGCGCACCCAAAGCAACAACACGCCCCCCACCGCCGCCAAAGGAATTGCAGAATAGATCATCAGGGCCTCCTTTACGGAATTAAAGGCAAAATACAGAAGGAAGAAAATTAGCAATAATGCCACTGGAACTGCAAACAGCAGTCTGGTTTTCGCACTTTGCAGATTCTCAAACTGCCCGCCATAATCAATGGTGTAGCCCACGGGAAGTTGTATGTTTTCATCAATCAGTTTTTGAACATCGTCCACCACGCTTTGCAGATCGCGACTTCTAACGTTTATACCAACCACAATGCGCCGTTTGGTATCATCCCGTGATATTTTCGCAGCACCTTTTGTGTATTTTATTTCCGCTAGTTCACGCAATGGCACTTTTTCTCCGGAAGGGGTATCAACATATAGGTTTTGCAGGTTGGAAAGATCGCGGCGGTTGTTTTCGTCCAACCGTACCACAAGGTCAAAACGTTTTTCACCCTCAAAAATGCTCCCCAAGGATTTACCCGCAAACCCCATAGATATCATTTCATTTAAATCTTCAATGTTAAGGCCGTAGCGCGCAATTTTTGCTCGGTCGAAGCTTACATTCATTTCTGGCAGACCTACTACTTTTTCTACCGTAATATCATCTGCGCCTTCCACGTTTTCAACAAGATTTTTTATTTCATTTGCCTTTTTGTTAAGCACTTCAAGGTCTTCCCCAAAAATCTTGATGGCAATATCTGCACGCACACCCGTTATAAGCTCGTTAAAGCGCATCTCAATGGGTTGGGTAAATTCTACTTCCATTCCTGGAATAATTGCCAAGGCCTCCTTAAACTTCTCTGCCAATTCATTTTTGCTCTTTGCCGAAACCCATTCCTTTTTGGGTTTTAAAGTGATTATAACATCGCTCTCCTCCATAGACATCGGGTCTGTGGGTACTTCAGCAGCGCCAATACGGCTTACTACCTGATCTACTTCGGGGAAGTTTTTTATCAATATTTCTTCAATCTGTGTTGTAATGGCAATTGTATTTTTGAGGGAAGTACCCGTTTTAAGTACCGGTTGGATTACAAAATCGCCCTCGTCCAAGGTTGGGACAAACTCGCCCCCCATAGTTGAAAAAAGATATATCGTGGAAGCCAGAATTAATATTGCCACGCCCAACACCAACTTTTTAGCACCTAAGGCCCAACGAATTGTCGGTTCGTAAAAACGGTTCAGGAAAGCCATTATTCGAACTGAAATATTTTTTTCTGAAGTTATAGTAGGTTTTAAAAATAGGGAAGCCGCTACGGGAACGTAGGTAAAACAAAGCACCATCGCTCCAATTAATGCAAAGCTGAAGGTAAGCGCCATGGGTTTAAACATTTTGCCTTCTACCCCACTGAGTGAAAGGATTGGAATGAAAACAATCAAAATAATAAGCTGCCCAAAGATGGCGGAATTCATCATTTTGGATGCGCTTTTTACGGTGAGTTCATCCTTAGCCAGCTGTTTCTCTTCGGAAGAAAAGGCGTTCAGGCTGGTGGCATTTTTACTTATCTGAAATGCTACAAATTCAACAATAATCACTGCACCGTCAATGATAATCCCAAAGTCGATAGCGCCAAGACTCATCAGGTTTGCATCTACACCGAAAAGGTACATCAGCGAAAGCGTGAAAAGCAGAGACAGCGGGATTACGGAAGCAACCACCAGCCCCGAACGTAGGTTTCCCAATAAAAGCACCACGACAAAAATTACAATTAGTACCCCAAGAATGAGGTTTTCCGCAATGGTAAAAGTGGTTTTGCCTATGAGCACGCTGCGATCCAAAACTGGATTGATATACACCCCTTCGGGCAGCGATTCGGAAATATTTGCTACGCGTTCTTTTACAGCTTCAATAACTTGGTTTGAGTTGCCGTCCTTTAACATCATTACTTGACCGAGGATTTTTTCGCCTTCGCCGTTTCCGGTAATTGCACCAAAACGGGGCGCGCTTCCGAATTGGACATTCGCAATATCCTTCACATAAATAGGGAAACCGTTTTCGTTTTTTACAACGATATTTCCAATATCTTCAAGAGAAGACGCCAAGCCTTCGCCGCGAATAAAATAAGCCTGGTTTTCCCTTTCAATATAGCCGCCGCCCGAAATACTGTTGTTCTTTTCCAAAGCCGTAAACACCTCTTGGGCAGTAATATTCATAGCGTTCAGCTTATTGGTGTTTATGGCGACTTCATATTGTTTTAAATATCCACCCCAAGTGTTCACCTCCACTACGCCTGGAATGCCCGAGAGTTGTCGTTTCACGATCCAATCCTGGATGGTGCGGAGTTCCGTTACTGAGTATTTATCCTCAAATCCAGGCTTTACGTCCAGAATGTATTGGTAGATTTCGCCCAGACCTGTAGTTATTGGACCCATTTGTGGGGTGCCGAAACCTTCGGGAATGTTTTCGGCGGCTGACTGGATTTTTTCGGCTATAAGTTGGCGTGGCAAATAAGTGCCCAGGTTTTCCTCAAAGACAATAGTAACCACGGAGAGCCCGAATTTTGAAGTGGAACGAATTTCCTTTACACCTGGCAAATTTGCCATTTCCAACTCCACGGGATAGGTAATGAATTGTTCCATATCCTGGGTGGATAGATTGCGGGAAGTGGTAATTACCTGTACTTGGTTATTGGTAACATCTGGCACTGCACCAATGGAAAGCTGTGTGAGCGAATACACCCCAAAGCCTATCAGCAACAGCGTAAACAAGCCGATGATGAGTTTGTTTTTTATACTGAATTGAATGATTTTTGTTAGCATAACAAATTATAAGTTTATCTTTTTTCAACTTAAAATCGTTGAAAATCGAAATAATAAAAATTGATTGTGACCGCTGTGAACCGGTAAATTGTGACCCTAGAAGAAAAATGGAAATAATTATTCCCGAGAAAGGTCAATCTAGTTATGCAAACTTAGGTGGCTGAAAAATAGAGAATTTTTCAAGAGAAGAATATAAATTTTCATAGTGGAAGCTGTGCGATGGCTGTGTATTTATTTCCACTTTTACAATAGAAATATCAAAAGGAACCAGCACGACATCAGTTGAGGCATGGTGGCAGGAAATATGCTGAAAAGGGAGTTCTTCGTGCTCCTGATCTTCCTCTTTATGATTTTGTTGATGTTCCGTTTTTAGGGATCCGTAATGCTTTTCAACGAAAGTGAAGAAATCGTCTCCATAATTTTCAGAATGATATTCAGCGTGCTGCACCAAGCGTCCGAGCAGAAGAATATCCTGCATGCCAATACCTACGCTTTGGAATAAAACGAGAAAAGAAAATGATATGGCAAATAGTGATTTCATTAAAAGATAAAATTAGTCAATAATCTTGAATCATTGGCATATAGAAATGACATTATTTATGAACTTCCCGCGTACCTCCATGACCTCCGGCCACTATTATCAATACTTTAAGACTTAAAAAAATGAATTTAAAAAATTGGATGATGGGGTTCATCATCACAAAGCGTTTGAATTTTGATATTCTCTGTGTCATTTTTTATTATTTATTTTTATTACTATTATTATTGGTTTTTGAATATTACCTATCATTCTAACTTTACTACCTACTACCTAATGCCTAATGCCTAATGCCTAATGCCTACTACCTAATTATTCAGGAATTAAATACCAAAAAGGTTTCATTTTGGCTTTGTAAATAAAGGCATAGTGCAGCATCAGTTTCAGCCAATGGCCTGCCAGCCCGATTTCTCCAAAGGTTTTTCCCAGTTTTCTGCCCATGGTATCTGGATATTTTTTGTAATCTGGCACAATGGGAAAGGTAGTGATACTAACCCCACTGCCCTTTGTGATCCCAAAGCCCGCAGAGGCGATACAGGCCGCGCCCATATTGCCCATAGAGCCTTTATGGTGCAAGGATTTCGTATTGTTTTTTATACTGTCTATAATATTATCGGCAACCAATTTGGCCGTAATTCCAGAGGGCATTCCCGTTCTTGGTGGCGCTGGAAAGATTTCGGTACCATTTGGGCTTTTACGGGGTTTGGAAATACTGTGTGGCGGTGCAAAAGCAATCCCCGGCGCAAAAATGTTTTTATAGCTTGGGTTTTGATAGGTTTCGGGCCAATCCTGAACGGTCCAGTCTTCATAAGGTTTTGGCGCGTAGTCTGCATCCACTATCATAAACCCTTTAAAAAGTTTCTCCGTAATGTCGTTATTGTCTTTATCGAAAGCCTTGAAACCGTGGCCCGAAAAGGATGGAATCAGCATCGCAAAATCGTATTCAATGGTTTTATATTCCCCGGTCAAAGTTTCATAATGTGCAAGTCCGTTTTCAATTTTATTCACGCCTGCGCCCAGAATCCAATCGATATTGCGATCTTCAAAAACCATCTCGACCATTTCGTGCGATTTCATAATGTTGCTGCCGTAGCTTAGCAACATACCGTCCATTCCAAAGTCTCCCAATTCATATTCGTTGGAAATCCAAGTGATTTTAGCTTTGTCGCGAACCTTTTGGCGGCGTAATTCCTGCTCCACATTGAGGATATATTCAAAAGCGGCGCCCTGGCAAGTGGCCTTGGCGTGGCCTGTGCCAATAATAATTTTTGCCTCTTTACCTTTTTTCATTTCAGCAATTAGGGCCTGTAAACCTTCGTTGGCGTGGTCTGCATGGGTATAGGTACAAACCGAATACGCTTTGTTTGTTCCAGGGTTTAATCCTTCGGTAGCCTCAAAATTGAGCTTGGGACCTGTGGCGTTTATGAGGTAATCGTAAGTTATTCTTTCGGTTTCGCCTTTTTTTTCTGCGGAAACATATTCAGCCACCACAAATGGCTTTTCAGTTTCGCTATCGCCTTCGGGATAAAAGGAGGTAACTTTCGCCTGCTTAAAACCAATGCCCTTTTTTTTATATAATGGGGCAAGCGGAAAAAGGATTTCCTTGGATTTCATACGGCCAATGCCCACCCAGATGTTTGAGGGAATCCACTGATAATTGCTATTGGGCGAAACCACCACTACTTCGTGGGCTTTGTCCAGTTTTCTGCGAAGGTGTGAGGCAGCTACGTGACCCGATATTCCTGCACCCAATATTACAATTTTTGACATTTTTAGAAGGTTTTAAATGTCTAATTTACATCAATGAAGAAAACCCTAAAATGATTTTAATCATATAAATTTGAGACAATTAGACTCTTCAAAATTGATTTTATTTATTTGGAAAAAAAGTAACTTTTGTTACATAGCAGAAATATTTTCAATGAAATATTCCATTCGTCATTCAGAAATTATAACTTCGTACCAAGCCTTTTAAATTATGATAGTCCACGACTTCAGCAACGAAAAATCAGTTCTTAACCAGTTTATTTTGGAAATGCGCGATGTTTCCATTCAAAAGGATTCCATGCGCTTTCGAAAAAATATTGAGCGTATTGGGGAAATTCTCAGTTATGAGATGAGCAAAACACTTCACTATAAAACGGAAGTGGTAAAAACGCCGTTGGGGGAAAAGGAAATGAAAGTACCCGAAACAGATATAGTAGTTTGTTCCATTTTACGGGCGGCCCTGCCCCTTCACACGGGGGTTATAAGTTTTTTTGACAAGGCCGAAAACGCCTATATTTCGGCATATAGACACCACACTGATGGCAGTGACAATTTTGAAGTAATTGTTAATTATTTAGCCTCCCCTTCCATTGAAAATAAAACCTTGATTTTGACTGATCCAATGTTGGCAACGGGAAGGACTTTGGAGAATGTTCTCAAAGCTTTTAAAACCCACGGTACGCCAAAGCAGATTCACATTCTCTCAATCATCGGCGCCAAACCCGGAATAGAATATATTCAAGATATATTTCCGAAAAACACACATCTTTGGATAGCGGCTGTTGATGAAAAACTTAACAGCCGAGGCTATATTCTACCGGGATTGGGCGATGCTGGCGATTTGGCCTTTGGTGTAAAACTGTGATTATTTAAAATCCTCAATATCGTCACTTAGATCATAAACTTTTTCAATCTTCAACTCTTTCTCCAGAATACTGCTGCCGGCAGCGCTGCGGTATCCTCCTGCACAATGTACCACTATGGGTTTGTCCGTAGGAATTTCATCGGCTTTCTCGCGCAATTGATGTAGTGGAATAGCAATGGCTTTGTCAAAGAATTTCTCTTCGGATACCTCACTTTCATTACGGATATCAACAATGGTGTACTTTTCTGTATTTTCTTTGAAATCCTCCAAATTGAAAGCAGCCGATTTTTCAAAACTGGCACTCCCGAGGGTAAACACTGTTTTTACATTGGCTTCATAACCAATCTTAGCCGTACGGTGAAGAATTTTGTCAGCATTTTCAATGGAATCGACAACCAAATGGAATTTTTCAGATGGCTGAACAATTGAACCCAACCAGGTTTCAAACTTTGACGTGTCGGAAGTAGCCATAATGTTTATACTTCCCGGCAAATGGTTCTTTTTAAAATCTTCTTCATCCCGAATGTCGATAATCAGCGCATCCTTTTCTGATTTATCCACATCCAATTTAAACTGAATACCTCCCAGCGCCGTACGTAAGTTTTTTGCACCATTTTTATTTACATCTACATTATATCCAAAATAGTGGGGAATGAATGGTTGGGAATCCAACAAATGGTTTACAAATTGCTCTTCAGTTTGTTTTTTAAATGCCCAATTGCCAATCCGTTCGTTGCCCAAAGTACTTGATGAAGCGTCTTCACTCATTCCTTTCCCACAGAGGGAGCCTGCTCCATGGGCTGGGTAAACATAGGCTGTGTCTGGCAAATCGGTAAATTTATTTTGAATGGTATCATACATCATCTTTGCCAGTTCCTCACGTTTGGCTTTCATATGTCCTGCCTTCTCGCGCAAATCGGGACGACCCACATCTCCCACAAAAAGGGTGTCGCCTGTAAATAACGCAGTCTTGTTTTCTTCCGTGGCAACAATGGTTACACTATCGGGGGAATGACCCGGCGTGTTTATAGCCCTAAAGGTGGTATTGCCTATTGTAACTTCATCTCCATCATCAAAAGATGCATGAGGATAGTCTGCTCCTGTTTTCTCACTACAATATAATGTTGCGCCTGTTTCGTTATGAATTTGAAGGTGGGAACTCACAAAGTCGGCATGTGGATGCGTTTCAAAAACGGCAACTATCTTGGCATCGTTTTCCTCTGCATATTTATAATACTGCATCGGGTCTCTTTCAGGATCGACCAAAGCCATTTTACCATCGCTGATAATGGCGTATGAAAAATGTGAAAGGGGTTCGTATTCAAATTGTTTAATTTTCATAATCTAAAAATTCTTTTTTTTAAAAATACAAAATCAGTCTTTGGTTTAAAAACGCAAGACTGATTTTTTATAGGTAATTAAATATTTTTCTTTGCTAAATACCAAGTCACTTTTTCAACAGTATCATCTGCCAACCTTGTATTTAATTCATCTAAGGATTTTGGTGGGGGTACGATAGCTTTATCGCCTTTTTTCCAATCCAAAGGCATTGCAACCCCATATTTATCTGATGTTTGAAGGGCCTCCAAGGCGCGTAAAATTTCATCCATATTTCTACCAACATTCAATGGATAATACATCACTAAACGAATTTTCTTCTTGGGATCTATAAAGAATACGGCGCGCACTGCGGCAGTTTCACTTTCATTGGGCTGTAGCATTCCGTATAGTTTTGAAACCTTCATATCTATATCTGCAATGATTGGGAAATCAAAATACACGCCTGTAGTTTCGCGTACATTTTGAACCCAGCCTAAATGTGCGTGTATGCTGTCTATGCTTAGTCCTAAAAGCTCTGTGTTTAATGCATCAAACTCTCCTTTTCGCTGTGCGAAACCACTCATTTCGGTGGTACATACTGGTGTAAAATCGGCTGGATGCGAGAACATCACAATCCATTTGTCTTTGGCAAAGTCTGAGAACTTTATTTTTCCTTTTGTAGTAACGGCTTCAAAATCTGGAGCCATATCGCCAATTCTTGGCATTGGATTTACTTGAAGTAATTCTAAATTTGTTTCCATAATAATTAATTTCAACTATTGCTTTTAAATTTTAGATAAAATTAAATTATTAACTAGCATTGTACAGTAACATAGGTTACATACTATCCTTTTTCTATAAATTCCATATAGAAAATAAATATGGCCATTACAAAAATGAAATATCCAAATGCTTTTTTCAACTTACTGCCATCAATAAAGTTGCTTATGTAACTGCCAATGAAAATTCCTATAAAAGATATGCCTGTAAAGCGTAGTAAAAAAGTCCAATCTATTGTCATGGTTAGCGCATCACCTAGAAAAAATCCAATTAACGATTTAATTGCTATAATAATTAAGGAAGTTCCAATGGCAACTTTCATCTCCACGTTAGCAAGTATTACGAGTGCGGGAATTATTAAAAAACCACCACCGGCTCCAATCAATCCTGTAACAGCCCCCACTAGCAATCCTTCAAGTAGAATTAAGGGGTAATTGTATTTTACTTCTGAACTTTTGGGAGTTAAAACTTTTTTCTTCTGTTTAAGCATTGAGAAAGCTGCGGGAATCATTAAAACTGCAAAAAGGCCAAACATCCCCATACGTCTAGTAAACTGAAAACTGCCTATTGTAACTAATATTTCGGGCAAGGCGGGTATTACAAAATACCGAACCAAAGCAACTCCCGTGATAGCTGGAATACCAAATACAATCGCGGTTCGCCAATCAACATACCCTTTAAAATGTTGTTTTAAGCCCCCAACCAAGGAACTTGCCCCCACAATAAATAGCGAATATGCGGTAGCCGCTTTTTCATCAATTAAAAACAAATAAGCCAATACAGGAACAGCAAGTATTGATCCTCCGCCACCAATGATACCTAAAGACAAGCCAATTAACAAGGCACCACCATATCCGAATATTTCCAACAATTCCATTTTTTGTTTTATGGGTGAAAAGAGCTACTTATCATCAAGTTTATAGCCTTAAAAGTTTTATAAACAATTCATTTTCTGCCCTTTGCGGAATTGAATTATAAGCTGTTTCCAAGGTTTCTATTTTAAATTTTTCTTTAAAAAGTGCGAGATATTCTTCCCTATTGCCTCCAAATGGTGGCTTATCGTTATTTAAAGGAATATTGAAAAGAAGCCCTACTAGTTTCCCTCCCGGTTTAAGCAGTTGTACCATTTTATTGACATATTCTTCACGAAGTGATGGTTCCAAAGCACAAAAGAAAGTCTGTTCCAAAATAAGGTCGAAAGTATCCTCTAATTCAAAAAAATCTGAGTGCAAAAGATTTTTCTTTGGAAATGATGGTGTGCGTTTCGCAAAATTCTTTAACGGGATGGAAGAAATATCAACCACAAAAACATTCGAAAATCCCTTTTTTAAAAGATATTCAGCTTCATAGGAATTACCGCCACCGGGAATCAATATTTTCAGGTTTTTATCTGTAAGTTGATCAATATATTCCTTTATTGGTGTGGAAACATAGCCAATATCCCAGCCAGTATCATCACTTAAATATTTATGGTTCCAAAAAGTTTCGTAAAAATTCATGTGCTAGTTTTCAAATCGAATGCTCCAAATGCCACGTACTTCATTTTCGCCGTATCCGGTAGCTTTATCCGTTGGGTATAATTCCTGAATTTTGGACAAAGTGAGCGTTTCAAGTTCCTTACCGGGGGTGCCATGACATTTTAAGCACATGGAATTGGTAACGATTGGGTAATAGAATTCTGTTTCCACGCCCATTTTCACAATAATGGGATCTACTTCACCACCCGCAGCAACTTGCTTTTTAAAATTATCCAAATATTGCAATTCCGCAGTATTGGCCTTGTTTTTTGGGTTTCTCGGTTTATCCGTAACGCGCTTAATATATGCTTTATGGACAGTAGCCATACTGTCTGTAATAGGTAGAGCTTGGACGTTACAAAAGTCGAGGGCAGCGATAACCCCGTTTTTTTGTATTTGGCCCATCAGGTTTTTACCCAATTCGGCCTTGGTGGTCTGGGCCATTTGCATGCCGCGTTCTTTTAAAGTAGGTTGTGCATTTGCTTCTTGGTTTTTCCCCATTCCTTTACCACTGCCCATTCCGCGACCCATTTTGCCTTTCATCCTTGGTCGGTCGCCGTGCATTTGTTTGTAGTGGGCATCAAACCATTCGGGCTCTTCTATTTCATTATCAAACATATAATCTGCAATTTGCACAATAGTTTCCTCCGGGTAGAATTGATAGGGCATCAAACCAAATTTCTTGACAGCGCCCGGCATTTTTGATTTTTCTTCGGAAGGATTCTTGGCCCATTCCACCATTGCACTAATAAATTCTTCCTTTGAAGTACCTTCAGAAATATAATGCATCTTCACGGCAACCATTGGCGGGGCAATCATTGCATCTTCAGCAGTTTTTGGATTGTGGCAAACGTAACAGTTGTTTTCCATCAATTTCTTGCCGGGATGCTCCTGAATTATTTTGGTGTCGGTGTTTTCAGTATTTTCAGCAATCGCCAAATATTTGTCACTAGGATTGGTATTGCAAGCGGTGAAAAAACTGATCAAAAAAAGTGTGGCTAAAAATTTCATATATTGAGTATAAAGTTGTGGACACTTCAAAAGTAAATTTATACAACGCAATTGACAGTAACAAAAGTTACAATTCAAACCTTTTAAAATGAAATGATTAGGTTTAACTTGAAAATTAAAGTGAAACTATCTTAATGCTGTTTCTGTAAAGTTCAATTTTTCCCATTGATTCCAGCTTTTTTAGAAGTCGTGAAACCACTACGCGCGAAGTGTGAAGCTCATAAGCAATTTCCTGATGGGTGGAATTAATTAGGGAATCCTTGGTTACCTTTTTTTTGTTTTGAAGATATTTTACCAAGCGTTCATCCATATTATAAAATGCAATACTATCAATTGTTTCAAGCATTTCGGTGAGGCGTTCGTGGTAACTTTGGAATACAAAATTGCGCCAACTTTTATACTTGCCCGTCCATTCCTCCATTTTTTGGATCGGGATCATTATCAAGGTTGTATTAAGCTCTGCAATAGCGCGAATTTCGCTTTTTGTCTGCCCTAAACAGCAGGTTAAAGTCATGGCACAGGTATCACCCCGTTCCAGAAAATAGAGCAAGAGCTCATCGCCATCATCATCTTCCCTTAAAATTTTTATCGCTCCGGAAATAAGCAAGGGCATGGAGCGCACATAGTCACCAATCTCAATGAGTTTCTCGCCTTCCTTAACCTCTTTTAAAGTGCCAACTTCGTTTATTTCTTCAATAAGGGCGTCTTCAAAAATATTGGTGAAATTTTCTTTTAAATCTGTGAGCATGCAAGAAATTTTTTGGTTGGTTTTTAATGAACGAAAATACCAAATTTAAATCAGTTTTCCTTGTCTTCTCTCTTTTCCTGTCGCTCCAATTTTCTGAAATATCCGCGGAAAAGAAAATTGTGTTTTAAGGCTTCCATATTTTCGTTCAGCTTTTCGGTTGCTTCTTTTATGTTAACCATAGTAGAGTCAATATTTTTTACCAAAACCTCATCTTGAGTAATATAATTCAAGGTTCCATTTCCAGATTTAATTTCTGTGATATACTCATCCAGATTTTTGGTTATTTCATTAATATCATCGCTGGATTTTTCAAGGTTAGCAAAAACTCTTTTTATTTGGTTGGTGGAAACGGTATCGCTCAAAAGTACCGCAGCAGCGCTTTCATCATAATTAAGCTTCGAAATAATAGTATTGATTTGTGAAATTGCAGCGGAAGTTCCGGTAGTGGTTTTTTTGAGCTCGACCACCGTCTGCCTTAAATCCTGCGCCAACAAAGTATCTGTAACTAGGGCTCCAAAAGTACCTTTGCCCTCTAAAATTTTATTGGTTATTTTCAACAAATCTGCAGTCAATAAAGCAGCGTTTTCATTGGTAGTATTTAGTGTTGAGAGCATATCATCTGCTCCAATTTTACTGTAAGATTGAATGGTATCGCCCGCAATTACTGGTTGTGCATTTTGAGCTTTCCCCGGAATAATATTCACCACCATACTTCCTACCAATCCATCTGACCCGATGGAAGCGATGGCGTCTTTTTTAATAAACCTTGAGGTTTTGGCCTCAACCTTCATTTGAATGGTGATGGTTCCTTCCTCAATCATTTCAATCTTGCTCACAGTGCCCACGTTTATTCCGGAATAGCGCACATTGTTGCCCAAGGTTAACCCATTTACGTTACCGAAAGTTGCATAGAGTTCAATATTTTTACTGAACAAGTGCTGTTGATTGCCGATGAAATAAAGCGCGGCAACAAGTAAAATTGTTCCCACTACAACAAAAACACCGACTCTTACTTTTTGTGAAGTTGATTTTCCCATAACATTAATTTTTAAAGAATGCCTGAATTTGTGGATCATTTGAACTTGAAAGTTCTTCAAAAGTCCCTTCGGCATAATTAATTCCATCTACCAACAAAATCATCCGATTTGAGATTACCCGCGTACAGTCTACATCGTGGGTGATGATTAGGGAAGATGTGTGATATTTGTTTTGAATGGTTCGCATTAACTGTATAATTTCCTTGGCCGTAATGGGGTCTAATCCCGTTGTAGGCTCGTCATACATAATAATTTTTGGTTTCAGGATCAATGCTCTGGCCAAAGCCACCCTTCGCTGCATTCCGCCGGAAAGTTCGGCAGGCATCAAATCTATTGCGTGTAAGAGCCCAACATTCTCCAGAGCTTCCTTTACTAAAATTTCGGTGCCTTGAAAATCATCTATTTTGTTTTTGTGTCGCCGCAGTGGAAATTCTAAATTTTCCCGAACCGTCATAGAATCGTATAATGCGCTACCCTGAAATAGAAAGCCAATTTCGGTACGAAGCAAATCCAATTCTTTTTGTCCCATTGCCGTAATATCTTGGTCTTTAATGGTAATACTGCCGCTATCTGGCTGAATCAAGCCCACCAAGCATTTAACCATTACCGATTTTCCTGAACCCGATTTACCCATAATCACCAAGTTTTCGCCTTCAAAAAGTTTTAAGTTGAAACCTTTCAGCACCTGATTGTCACCAAAGCTTTTGTGAAGGTTTTTCAACTCTAAAACAGGTTTTATGTTTTTTTCTGAATTCATTTAAATTTCAAAAAATATATCGGTTACAAAAACGGCTATAAAATCAATTACAAATAGCAACATTGAGATATAGACCACAGCGGAATTTGAGGCCTCTCCCACTCCAACAGTTCCCTTGGAGCAGTAATAACCCTTATAACAACCCACCAACCCAATAGCAAAGCCAAAGAATACCGATTTTATAGTGGCCGGTATTATATCACTAAACTTTAAGGCATTAAAAACTTGATTAAAATAAAGTAAGTATGATACATCGCCTTTTAAATTTTCAACAAGGGCCGAGCCCAAAAGCGCTATGGCATCTCCCATGATTATCAATAACGGCAACATTAAAGTAGTGGCAACCACACGTGTAACCACCAAAAATTTAAAAGGATTAGTGCCTGAAACTTCCATAGCATCTATTTGTTCGGTAACGCGCATAGAGCCAAGCTCTGCGCCAATTCCAGAACCTATCCGACCCGCACAGATAAGAGCAATTATTACGGGGCCAATTTCGCGAACAATGGAAAGACTAACCATAGATGCCATCCAGGATTCCGCACCAAATTGCATTAAAGTGGGCCGAGACTGTAGCGTGAACACAAGCCCCAAGATAAATCCAGTTACACCCACCAATAAAAAAGAGCGGTTGCCCATATTATAACATTGGCGAAGCAGTTCCCTAAACTCAAAAGGCGGACTAAACACTTCCCGAAAAAAGCGTCCGGCAAAAAAGGTCATATCGCCAATTTCAGCGAAAAATGATTTTGTGCGGCTTAATATGGAATTTGCTTCAGGCATTTATTAAATATGCTATAAAATCAAATATAGCGTGTACAGCCACCATTTAATATGACATAAATCAGTTCATTTAGTTATTTATAATTCATTTCAAGTCAGCCAAAAGTTAATCTATAAATAACAATAATTACAGCAATGAAGAAAATAGTTGTGTAAATATGCTTATTGTACTTAGCCAACCAATTGGGAAGAAAAATATCAAAATTGCTCTTAGTTGAGTTTGAATATTTTCGGGCTAGAACCGTCAATGGACAAAACATTTTAAAAGCCAGCAAGACCAAGCCTTCTATCAAAACGAGACCTATGCAAATCCAAACCCATTTATCAATTCTGTTGGCAATAGCGGCATACAAAAGATAGAATATAACCACGTTAAAAAATAACCAAACAACTGTGTGGATGCTTTTTATAAATAGTAATTTATTATTGTGTGAAGCAGTCATTTCCTCAATGTGAATTTTTCAAATTATACTGAACTTCCTGTAAATAAAACTTTCCATAAACGAAATCGCCCTCGGGAAAGTGCCAAACGGCATCGGCAGCAATGGGCAGTTTATAGCCGTTGAGCGTGCCGTATTCTGTAACCGGGGTTGAAAACGGAACGCTTTGGTTGGAATTCACATCCACCCTGTCTTCTGAAATAAAATTGATCAATTGCCCATTCTCGTCGAATTTCAAAATCGCAGAAACTGAAACTTCTCCGTTATGGAAAACAGCTTTTACCGAATTATTCCCCAAGGTTTGCCAATCGATCCGTTTGTCAATCAAGGCTGATGGCGCAAAAAGGCACATATCGTTAAAAAAAGTGACGGTTTCGGTCTTGAACATTTCGGGTTCCGAAATATCTACCACAGGAAAAACGGAAAGCAGTTTTATGAGCATCGATGCCTTTCCCTCTTTATACCAATGGTAACCCTGTGTCGGGAAGCCTTTGAAATTGGCCTTCATAAAAAACAAGCGCGTGGGATCTTCAAAAAAATTATACTGTTCCGAAGTGAACGCAAACCAATCCTTTCCCTTTTCGCGCATTTCCCCTTTAAAAATAGCTTTTGCAGTTTTTATTTTAGGTTTGCCGATTGCACCGACGTATTTGAGATAGTTCTGAACCGGAATAGGAAGCTGGGCAACATCTGCTTCGGAGATTATTTCTTCGGAAATGTTCACATTTTCAAAAGATTGGGAAATATCCTTTTTAAATTCCCTTTCAAAATTCCAGTTCGCCATTGCCAGAAGGGCTACGAACCTGTCTCTTATACACATCTGACGCTGCCGACGAATA